>Ga0302325_10034636_pt1 | contig 10330 bp, 7 predicted proteins | sample Palsa_T0_2_FD_201948 | JGI IMG/M metagenome (GOLD analysis project Ga0302325, IMG submission 201948) | Peat permafrost microbial communities from Stordalen Mire near Abisko, Sweden - Palsa_T0_2 | ecosystem: Environmental > Terrestrial > Soil > Palsa > Peat permafrost | place: Sweden: Abisko...
AGATCTAGGGTCAAATATATAAGTCTGAAATAATATATAAGCACCTAAAATCGGATGACGGGATTGCATATGCAAGATAGCTCTATCTAGTTGTTTAAATGAGCAGGGGAGAAAGGGGTCGTGCCGTGTCGTGGGGTATTATCCAGATCCGATTGAATGCCGCGAGCTCTTTTATGTCAATAATAGCACTACAAGACCCAAGAATAGAGATGAAGGATTGTATTAATTAAAAACGGGGAAATCTCAGGGTAAAAAATGATAACGCGGGCTCTACGTAGGAGAAAAAACTGGCCGATTTTGGCACCTCAAAAATCAACATTTAACGTCTATCCCTGCGTGCCGAAAAAACCGGTGTGCCGAAAAAAACAATCAGTACTTTGACTTCAAATATCTTAAAATCTATATATACTTTAGTATACTTTATTATTTTTTTATAGATTATATTCTGTAGCCACTCCTAAATACTCTACACCCTTTCTACCGAGAAAATTGCGTTCTCGTTGTCGCTCTCACGCCTGATTCGCAAAGAGTCTCTTTTGTAGCGTAATAGAGTTTCTTTACTACAGCTTTAATACTAAGCTTATATTATCCTAATACTTTATAAAAAGATCTTATTCGAGCTCTAAAACCTTATCCTCGTGTAAGAAATCGTTATTAGCCCTGTGGCTGCTGTGGCATGCAAATTCATGCAAGATCGCCACGCAGATTAGTACCTCGGATCAAAGCGAGTGCCGATTTTGATCAGTGCAAAAAACCCCGCACGTCCCATAATATTTACGATATAATTTTATTTATAAAACCTTACTCGTTAGGCATAAAAGCCAAACAGTAGTTAAAGGTGCCCAGTGCGCCACCTCCAGCTCAGTAATGATTTTAATGCCTGGCGTAGTTGGTCCAGGCACGAAAATCGCAAATCAAATCTTAAACATAATAGTCTATGTGTCCAGAATGCTATATTTGTATTACATTCTACTATCTAATAATTAGATACTTATAGGATTGGCAATAGCTTGCCGCTGGGTGAGAAGGCCACTGACGTGACCCAGTTAGTGTGGCCCTCGAGCGTTTGCAGCGCTACTCTTGTCGCTGCGTCCCAGAGCCGCACTGTCCGATCGTAAGAGCCAGAGACGACTTGCTTGCCGTCGGGTGAGAAGGCCACTGACGAGATGCAGCTAGTGTGGCCCTCGAGCGTTTGTAGCGCTGCTCCTGTCACCGCGTCCCAGAGCCGCACTGTTCGATCGTTAGAGCCAGAGACGACCTGCTTGCCGTCGGGTGAAAAGGCCACTGACGAGACCCAGTCAGTGTGGCCCTTGAGCGTCTGGACACTACCATTTAGGATAAAAGTCTGGCGACATGTATTCCCCCTTTTGGATCGTAAGTGCGCAACGAGATTATCTTGCCGGTTGAAAAAGTGGCCACAGCCCCTGCCTTTGCAGACAAATACTCGTTTCTTTGTATGGAGTTTTTGATGCCGTTCTCTGTCCCGCCGCCGACCAAACCGCTTTCGGCATGATTCAAGTTTGCACTCGTAGAGTTGTTCATCAGTATGGCATGCAAGGTCATGATCGCTCAGTGCTGCTTTTCGTGTGAAGGTCTGTTCGCAGCCAGACACGGTGCATCGAAATCTCGCAGGTTCCTTGGTCACTCTGCTCGAGTTTACAGAGGATTTGGTTGTTTTCCGAGTGTTTTTCTTCTTTCGAGGAGGTGGGTGAGCGGAAAGGTTTCGTGAAAACCCTGTGATGGAGTTATCTCCTGCGACAGAATCTGCTAAGTATATTGTTATCAAATGTTCGTTTGGAGCAAAACAATCAGAAATCTCACTCGCGGGGAACTCGTTTCTTTCTACTCCACTACGGGGAGCAAGGCTGTACCACGACATTTCTTCTATGGTACTCTCGCGGTCGTTTTAAGTTTCGTAAGGAGGGTGAATGCGCAAATGTTTTTAGTGGGAGGAGGGCGATTGAAAAAAGGAAGCCAGCTGCAGCTTGAATGAAGAGTGCAAGAAGGATAGAAGAATAGAAGCCCAAAGTTTTGCGTCGCCTTGGGTGGTTGTGGCTCAAGCTCTCATCACCCCGCAACAGCGCTAGTGGGCCTCCTGAGCAGCGGGCTTGTGTCCCTTCAGACCAATCGGAACGCTGATTTGCCTTCTTCACGGTTGCAAATTGCGTCGCCCTAGAATTTTCTCAGGGCCCTCACGTCCAGGCGACGCAGAACCGACTTGGATGGCTGATCCAACAAGGATTGCGCACTCACACGCAGATTCTGTGTCGCCTTAGGCAAACCGACACAGCCGGAGCTAAGCCCCCCAAGCCATGAACGACATCCAAGGCAACACAGAATTCAGCACATCCCCTGCCATTGGCTGAGTAATTTGCGTCGCCTTCGTCCGGGTCATGCAGATGGAGGGTTTTAGCATTTCTGCGTCGCCTTGAGCTTTCAATCGTTTGTCTCTGCGACCTTTATTTACAGACATAGTTTTCGAGGCAACGCAAACTGGCGGGTCCGAAGCGGAAATCAGGTGCAATAAGCTGCATCGCCTTCAGCCTGGAAGCTTGGGATTTTTGCGTCGCCTTGGCCGTTTGAATCCCCAAGTTTCGTTTTTGCATGCTCAGTTCTCTATAGTCGTCAAGGCGACGCAAAATGGCGGATCGATGGGGGAAATTATTTCAAACGATCTGTGTCGCCTGCTACTAATGCAAACGTTATCTGGCAGTTTTTGCGTCGCTTTGAGTTCCCGAGTACCCTTAATCCCTCTTGTCCCTAAATATACTGGCTCCGATACGCCGAATCGTATGAACTGCGTCGCATTGTTCCACTGAGGCTCTCTTGAGGAGTTTCTACGTCGCCTTGACCCGGCTCCAACACTCACAAGAATATTCTACGTCGTCTTCACCACATCAACAACTCGATAATATCGGCTCCATGGACTCTTGCGTCGCCTTTACCAGTTCGCTCGTCTTCTCTGCGTCGCCTGGAGCTCTTTGGTCAACATGAGCACATCTCTGGCCTCCACTGAAGTCTTTAAAGCCTTTCCCTCTTGCCTCGGGTTCATCTCTCCTTTAGTCCTATTTCTCAAATCTCTCGTCCACAATGCTCATCGAGTAAGCAATCCAGCCCAAAGATTTTCGTTGGAATAGTCTATCAAGAGATCTTCCCGTCCTTATCCTTCACACTACGGCACACTATACCAACCAAACCTCTTATCCAGTATGTCTTCAATCCCACCACCTAGCTGCGACGTCCTCTGGACTCCTGAAGTCATCGTGAACGTCGTCTACCGCGGCGTCATGATTGCGGTCATCGCTGCCCTCGTGTGGGAGAGATACCGCCGTCCGGGTCGTATTATCGATGGTGGGTTTCCTAATGCCTGCTCCTGAATCTTGCTGACTTGGACAAGAAGAACAAGCCATAGGCTCCACGACTGGGAGCAATCTCCAACCCCAGCCGAAGCCGAACAAGACCGGTACGACGGCAGGGGAAGCCACGGACACCCAGCACAACCACGTTGAAGATGGAGGCAAGGTTAATATAAAGGAAGAGGAAGCTGCGAACCTCAAGCACACCGGCATTATTGAGAAAAGAGACCAGGTCCATACGAAGGCAGAGAAATCTGTGAATACCAGGCACACCTACCTTGAGAAGGGAAGCAAGCTCGACGTGATTGCGACTGCTGCCGAGGTTATGAATAGCTTCGGTGAAGCTGCCATTACTCTTTGATTGGAGACAAGGCTGCCGAACTTGCTGATGGATAGTTCGGCCACGTGCCTGGAGACTTAGATCCCAGGAGGGGTTTGAAATTGGTGTTGGTGTCGAATTTGGAGAGGTTCGCAGGTGCTCGGATGGCTCGTGGGTTGTCGTCTTGTGGTAAGCTTGCGAGCTTTTTGGGTCTTCTATATTGTACGAAAGGGGATAGATAGAATTCATCGATACCCCCTTTGATTCTGCCATAGTACAGCAGCGTAGAACTAAACACTTGGCATGTGGGAAACTTTTATAAGAACGTCATACTGCGCCACACTTTACATGATACCTATAAAATGCGTAATCAAAATACGACTCGTATGGCTGTAAATACAATATTAGGTAAGGGCGATAAATGCTTTCTCGCTTATTAAGATGCGGCGTCCTGTGCACCTCTTCCTTTGTCCGGATAAACCCGGCGGGCAGGTTTCCTTATGCTCAGTGTCTTCAAACTTTGGCGTTGCATTTAAACATAATAGAAGCTCTATACCACGGCCCCGAATTTCGAGAACAGGTTAATAGTCATAATAGAACAGGGGGTAATTGCCATAGCAGCTTTTAATGCTTATAACGGGATGATTAACAGCAGAGCTAAACTAGAGTATTTTTTTGACTGCAAGTCAAACCCTTATAGAGAAATAGCTAAAGAACAATAGCAAACAGATTATAACTTTATATATGTATGTGGTGGAGATTTGAGACCTGTCACGAAGTGATTGCAAATGCAGTGGTGGTAAAGAGCTTGCATTGGAATTTAGAGCTGAAACCGGGTTTTGTGCGCCCGCACACGCGCTAAGCACGTGCAGGCATGCCACGTGACTGGCATACCGTAACAAGACCCCTAAACTATAAGTATTTTCGGCACACCGGTTTTTTCGGCACGCAGGGATAGACGTTACTTCAACGAATCGACCCTTTCCCCCCTCCCTTACTTCTTATAGCTTATTTTAAATCTCGCAAATACCCCGCAAAATTTTTAATGCTTTTAATTGACTTGTGTTGTCTTAAAAACAGGTCAAGAGGGTGCGATTTTGGTGTTGGCGCAGGGGCCAATATCGGCCAGTTTTTTCTCCGACGTAGAGCGCGGGGTAAGTACAAGGTCTGCAGATCTAGCCGAGGTAAGACCATCGTAATATTAGACAAGGAGACGGAACGATCTCATTCAGTCTATTGCCACAGCCGTATATAGAGTCATAAGAATACAAACGCTCCAAAGGATTCAGCGTCGTCCTTTTTCATGAAATTGATTCAGTGGTATCACACGATTGGAAATCATTATCTCTCGAGACTGGAAGGGAAATGTTCAGATAATAGGGCTTGCACATGCATTTCAATAATTCACATAGGAATTTTTGCATTCATGAACAGTTTTATGTATAAACGATTGTATTAAAGCTCTTTATCTATAACTCCAAACTCGCACCCATGCCAATGCCATATAAAAGTACAGTCTGCACTCTACATTCAGCGCGTCGCTATAATCTACAAGACATTGACGACAACCTTTCCCAACTTCTGGGACTTCGGGACCACGACTCTGAGGATACCATTCTTCAAGCTAGCTTGAACAGCATCCTGCTCGATTCTCTGCGAGAAGGAGAAGCTTCGGGCGAACGAACCGACTCTGCGTTCTGCGACCCAGTATTTGAGCTTTGGTGTTTGCGCCTCAGTTCGCTCTTGCTTCTCTTCGGTAGCGGTTGCTGTAGCTGTGGTGGCGGGAGTAGCGAGAGGAGTGTCGGCCTCGTCATATTCATCTTCGACAGTTGCTTTGTGAGCCTTCTCAGAAGAAGTCTCGGTTTCTGCTTCAGTGGTGGCTTCGGCTTGAGCAACGTCGACTTTGTTGGCATCGCGCTCAGTCTTTCCTCGGATGACCAAGGTCTGCGCATCAGAGAATTCGATTGAGATGTCGCTTTGCTCGATACCCGGGAGTTCACCGTAGAGCTCGTACGCGTTCTCTACTTCGGTGACATCGAATCTTGGTGTGAAAGTTTGGGGTCTGTGGTGGCGGGGAGCGCAGATCTTCTGTTTAGGCTGGTCTAGCTCGGACAGGAGTTGGAAGAAGCTGGCTTCTGGGGAGAGGTATGCGGGTTGTCTGAAGAAAGGCATTTTGGTTTTGGTTGTTGCTTGAAAAGTTATAAAACTTTGTGGTTGAATGGTTGGAGTGTTGAGAGGAAGACTTGAGTGCTTGTCTGAAGAGATGTTTTTGAGTGATGGAGGTAAGTCTCCCGAGTGTTCGAAGCTGGCATTATATACCCCAGAGTCGCCATTAGGCTGCTCTTGCAACGCAATTCTTCCTGATAAATCAAGAGCTTACGAGTCGTTGCCAGTCGCCTCTGGAAACATCGTGATGATTATGGAAGTATCAGGAAGATGGTGGAATTGGTCACGTGACTATTTCTGCACAGCCACAGCTCCGAATTACAAATCAGCCACTTGGAAGCTCGAAGTATCGCTTGGAAGTACCTAGGCCAAGCGGATCTTTCAGGAGAAGTATGCATGTGATGCTCCTGCCTTCTTCCCAACTTTTCCCGTCGATCTCATGCTGGTATAGGTCAGTTATTTTCATTCGAAGAGGTCCCAGTCAGGAACATGCTCCACAGAACTAAATCACGTGGTAAGTTAAATCCTGCACAACTACCCTAGCCTATTTTTGGATGAAAAGGAGATAAACTTAGAACTGAGCGACGGAGCAAGTGTACATATTGTGTGCATGTCACTTCTTGAGGGATTTTTTTCCTCTACAATTATGGCTACATTTGTGATGCTTCCCACTGAGATTAAAGATCAGGTAATCCTTCAATGTACTTTCGTACCAAGAGACATATTCTCGGATTAATGAGGACCTGCAATATTCGACAACCAACTGGAATGCTCGCTGGATTCGCAAGGCTGTATGGTAACAGCAGCGACTCGGAGTGAGTTGTAAGCCGGTGTTTGAGTTAGCACTTCCTAGGACTGGTGCGATGTTTGGCGGGTTGAGGTGGCGAATCGCAGTAAAGCTATTTTGACCAAGCTTCCCCAACTCCCAGTTTGAGATACCATATCTGCGAGACGTCTGATCCAATAAGAGGTAAAACTGGATGCTTAAACATGGGTTTGAGGAGATATTCAAAGGGGGACTAAATCATCTTACTTCACCATTCAGGAATTAGTTCCCGATTTGTCACTCGAATTAATTGAATTCGCGAGGGACAATCAGGCCAGAGTAAAGCATTATAGATTTTGCCAACTAAGAGAGCTTACAGGCTCCGATCGTACTAGACCATGCCTCCAGTTTTGTAGCAGCAATTGAGACATCTTCATCTTGTGCTTACCAGAAGCCCGGCCCATGAGGTTTCCAGCCAAGCTTCTTTGCTCGCAGAGTCAGCTCGACAGTTTGAGCCACAAAGATATAACGCTATGCCTGGAATCTGTGGCATTATAGTGGCCACTTGCGCCTCGGTCCATGAAACAGGCTTGCTATCTACTGAAAGCCATCCTTGTTGAACCTCAATCTTGTTCATAGCTTCAGCGGCATTGATCCACTTGACCTCGCTGGAGACTGCGAAGTAAAATCCCTGAACGGATGCCAGTCACGGCTTTCATGATTCTATCCAGCCTCAGCAAACCTCATTTCCCCATTGTGCCGTTCCTCCACCTCGAATTGCTTGGCCGATTATATCACAAAGAAATCCACAACATCGTCGATATGGGTCACGCCTCTCATGTTTTCTCCTCTACTTAAGTAAAAGACTTCCTTCTTCCCATCACGTATTTCACTTGTTCGGAGAATAAGGTGGCCCTGTTCCCAACATCCGTATTCTGACCATAGATATCTGGTGGGCATATGCAGGCTGTTTTCAGAAGCTCGTTGGAAGCATTCGTGATATCCTTATCAATAGCATGATGTTTTGCGGAGTTTGGGAGGTCGTATATCCCTGTATCTCCTCGCCATCGTCCTAAACATGTGGATTGTAGTTCCCCTCCCAAGTCTGCTCCTTATCGTCTGATATGCAGCCAGTGCCTGGAAGGTAGATGAGGAAACTTGCAGTTGTCTTCTTTTGGAGGCCTGCAAGGATAGCGACGGCGCAGCTTGGGTGGTTGATATCCCTTGAGTCTGCTATTGAGAGAATTAGCAACGAAGTATTGGGGACTGAAGAAACGTAGCATTTCCCACGAATAACAATATTAGTTGCAAATGCAGCAGCCTCAATCACATCGAAGGCATCAACGTCTCCTAGCACAATTTTGATGTTGGAGTATCGGTCTTTGAACTCGGTGGACGGTGAACGGAGAAGAGCTGTAGCTTGAATGTCCGGGAATTGCTTCAGGAGTCCTTCGAGAACACTGTCTCCAATGTACCCGGCTGCACCAGTTCTGGCGTGGTCAGCTGCCTTCCGATTCGCAGCGTAGTGGCAAAAACTTACATGAACAATTTCTTGGTGGATATCCCTTTGTGATGCTGCGGTTTCTAGTTAGCCTCGAACGTTGTGTCAAACGAGTATTCTTGAGCCTTCTAAGCTCGAGGTGCATTATAGGGATAGCCTCGGATATATCTCGCAACGATTTGATCTGTTTTGTAAGCAGAATATAGCAATTTGGTGACTTGGTGGCCTTGAATCTCCATCGTCCGTAATTGAAGGTCGCTAGATCGTTAGTCCCCTTGGCAATCTGGATTGAGAGCATCCGGCAAGAAGCTAAATTTTAGTGACTCGCCAAAAATCGATTGCGCCTGAAGTGCGGCCTAGCACGCGTTCTATTGCCAGGGTACATTAAAATTAGGTGCGATTGCTATAGAAATAGCATATACTTCGGCAATAGCCTTCGTGTTAATTGGCATGCCCCGCGCAAATCATGTGACTACGCGCAATGCACGTGATTTGTTTGTCTTAGACAAACCTTCGGTTTTTTTTTACACTTTACCGCTATTATACCTTTAAAACTATAAATAGCACCTATTGCATAGAGTTTATATTACTTGTATATAATGCCTAGCATGCTTACTCTTCTTCAAAACCCTCCTAATATCGCGCAAACGCGGAGAGATGTCTTTTCCTTCGAACGGGGGCCCCTTTCTCTCTCTATAGCAAACTATGCTCGTATTTGGCCTTATATAAGCAATGTCTACTCTAAGAGAAATACCAAAAAGCTAGGCCCGAATATACTTTGGAAGACGCATTATTATTAGTGTCGATTTTGCCGCTAACCCGATGCACTAAAAGCCTTGTTAGCTAAAATCGACAATTGTAATGTAATAGGCCGAAAGCACGAAGCAATTAAATATGATGCTAAAATACGAATTTTGGAGTATCCGGATAGCGATTTTGAATACTAGCCTTATAATAGCTTTCTATATACTTATACCCTTGATAAAAGCGACATGTATAAGATTAATGAGGTAGTGAAGTGTGCAGTTAAGGTTAAGCTAGAAAAGGGGCATTCGGCTAAAGCAGTTATAGATCTCTTTTTGTCTAAAGGCAAAAATGGTTGCTATAAGGAGATAGAGGCTATTAGAGGGAAGTATTTAGAGCGTTCCTTAGTCTAAACTTGGAAGCAAAAGCTTAAGACTGAAGCTTGTATTGTAAACCCTTGCAAGATAAAGTTATATCGGGACTAGGAGGACGAATTGCACAAAGCTTAAGTATAGTGTTTGGTAAATAGGGTACGCTATAAGCCCTTTAATTCGAATAGCTAAGTAGGAGAGCTTGTGCTAGGAATTGTCTAGGCTTTAGATTATTGTTTTAAGACTCTTGTAGAGCGCAGCTACTTTACTTTATTCGATTTAACCCATAAAACAAATTAGAAGGAATGGAAGCTATTTACATAGATGGTGCAAATAGAGGTTAATATTTACTTGCCTTATGCTAGTGCTTTAATTCGGAACGAGGATGGCAATGCAATTGGCAAAGCTATGTCGATTGTACGGGACTAGACAAAGGAGGTCTCAGGTCGCGATTAGGCTATATAGTATTGCTTTACTGACGACTTTGCTGTAAAGCAATATGCAGTATAAATTGCTTTTCTTGCAAATGATAGTGTGTATGGAGCTATATATTATCTCTATTGTAAGTGGCATTCTAAAATGACGCTCGATCGATAGCTTTCTAGTAAGCTATTGCATGAGGCTAATAAGCACCTTAAAGCGGCCTTATTTAGTCGTCGATTAGAAGCAGGTTGCGATTAGTCGATTTAAGCTGCCCTCGATTCGATCTTAGATAGTATAAAAATTATAAGGAGAAAGAAGTAGTGGGATCCAAAAAAGTATATTCGAGAGGAGTGGCAAGCTATAAAGCAAAGCTGGGCGAACTATGCCCGCTAAGACGAGTATATCCTCCGATAGATTAGTATAACTAGTGCTAATGAAGGCTAGTATAATGCTATTAAGACAGCTATGGGATTGCATAAAAATGCAAATTTATATTACTCTCTTTCTAGCGTCATTTAAACCTTTGAGGATTGCGCTCGAATTGTCGATAATCGGATTTAAAAAGACAAGAGAAACTAGAAGACTAAGCAGCTTTCGCTTTGTGTAGAATACGACTGGTTAAAGCTATTTCTATGGCTTGCATAGTGCATTTTAGCGGATAACTTTAAGCGGGCTAAATTAAGG
>Ga0302325_10034638_pt1 | contig 10329 bp, 6 predicted proteins | sample Palsa_T0_2_FD_201948 | JGI IMG/M metagenome (GOLD analysis project Ga0302325, IMG submission 201948) | Peat permafrost microbial communities from Stordalen Mire near Abisko, Sweden - Palsa_T0_2 | ecosystem: Environmental > Terrestrial > Soil > Palsa > Peat permafrost | place: Sweden: Abisko...
TTTCCTGATTGGTGAAACCCCGTAGTGGGAAACTGAACAGAACCAGCGCGCTGAGCAATGCCTGCACGTGCGCATCGCCGAACCGTAAAGCCGAGGCCCGTTGTCCTTCTACTTGGATGGGGCGCACCACCTTCTCAAACGCGTCTTCGCCAATCGAACAATCGTGGGATACCGTTTGGACGTCCAGGAGACGTCGGTTGGCTTGAAAGCCGACCCGCCGCAGTTCTGGCAGGTTCTTCAATAGTTTGCCGATGCCGAAATCGCGCGTGTTGTTGATGGTGGTTTCGGTGCGCAGGGCGCGCCCTTCCTTGTGGTACTGCTTGATGCGAGAGTTCTTGTAATCCACGTGCAGCGAGGGAACCACGCCGTCGGTAATGACCCGGGTGCGAAACTTGCCGGGCGTCCGGCGGCTGACCCGGCGGTCAAAGATCAACTGCACTTGGCTCGGCCGTCCAGGGAACATCAAAATGCCTACATGATATCGAGCGCGAACCCGTCCAAGAAGATGTGTGCTCTGTCTGTCCTACTTTTGCAACGGGCCCTTGGTAACCACCCAGGTCGCTAAAATGGTCAGCCAATGATCGCCATTATCGACGTAGTACGAATAGTCGTCGGTTGTTGTGACGGCGCCGCTAATGCTATCCGGCTCCCAAGTCACGTCGCTCCACCCGCCCTTTCCGTCTTGAATTGTCAGGTGAAATTGGTAGTCGCTCGCACGCGGGTCCTTCACGCTTGTCGTATCGGTAGGATGGCCATTCCGATACTCGGTGACAGTCGTAGTGGTCTTCAAGGCCTTGACCGAGAGTCCGTTCGACATTCGCAGTGTACGAACTCCACCAGTCAGCCAATAGATCTCTAAGCTACCAGTTGTTGCTACGTCGCCGAAAGCTGGATCGTATTGATAGGTGGTGGTTACCGTTACTTTCGAGGTTATGCCCTGAGTATAATCCTTGACATCGCTGGATGTCTCCGTGAGGTTGTCGCAATGTATGTTAACTTTGCCATCGCTTGAGTAAGTCAACTTCCACTGACTTTGGTGGCTCTTTTGCGTATAAAAGCCAGCCTTCGGAATCTTCCCAGAGCTGCCCTGCGCTCTGAAGACGATATAACCATACAGGTTCGCGTGAGTGCCTGCCGCGACCTGAGCGCGAATCGCGAGTCCGCCCAGGACGGGTATACAGGCGATGAGGCTGACCAGACGTGCCGGAGCGATCATCATCGCGCAATTCTATCAAACTGCTTCGGGGCGGCGCGGCCAGATTCTGCGTATCAAACGTCTCCTGCCAGACACTACGCGGCGGTGCGGTAGGTTCGCGGCGTTGTCTGCGAGGATGGCGGATCAAGCGACCACGCTTCGATTATGTGCCGCACGCTTGCCGTGCCTCAAATGCCCGTCCCCGGTGCCTGCTCCATGTTCCATCCCGGCGGCGCGGTCATCTCCACCCCGCCAACACCTTGCATTGGGCACTGTAAACCCTCGGCTCCAAATTCAGCACAGCCGCAAGCGGACCATCGAGCAGGTAAACTTTCGAGCCCAACCGGCAAATCGCTTGTAGCCGACTCATCCGGGGCCTGCTTATAAGCGCGACATCCCCGCGCCGACGGACGAATAACGGTTTGACGCGTTCGCGCCTGCGCAGTTGGCGCCCGGCAGCGAACTCGCCGAAGTGCCCGCGCGGTAGCCTCGGTTTGATCACCCGCGAATAGGCCGCGTGGCGTTTACAGCCCATGCTATAGCCAGCGCGACGTGTCTTTCGAAAACAGCACAGCGGGGCGCACAGCGCTACCGATAAAGCTGGATATCGTGGCGCTTTCGGACGGCCATTGGGCAGGACCTTTGTCCGAGTCGCCGACAATTCACCCGAAGGTGCGCGCGAGTTACTCGAAACACCGTATGTCGACTACTTCGCGAGGCTCAACGCCATGACCGCCCAACTGGAGCCGGCGGCTGAGATCCACTGGTCGTAGCCGTGCGGGAAGCCGGATTCGAAGTAGGGCTGGAATGTCATCGCTCTCGACTTGACGTACCAGGATCCGTCTTCCTGCTGGGTCCGAAGCAGGTAGTCGACTCCGAGCTTGAACGCCGCGTCGGCTGCAGGCACCCCGGCAGTCCGCATTGCGACCAGCGCTTCCCCAGTCGTGTACGCGCTGGATTCCATCGTCTCGAGATCGGACCAGCCGCCATCCGCCTTCTGATGTGCAACCAGTTCCTTCAGGGCTTTCTGAGCCACCGCTTTGTTGCCCGCCCAGACAAGACCCATCACACGATAGAGACGGTCCTGATTGTCGCGCGAGGCGACCGCTACCAGCCACGCGTTCGCCCTCGCAATGGCCTGCGCATAGGCAGCCTTGTCAATCTGTGGCGCATAGAGCTGTAACGCGCGCAGGGCGACCGTGGTTTGTCCGACGTAATCCGAGCAAATTGGCGGGCGGCCGTCCGCCGAGGGGTATGGCCAGTGGCCATCGGGCATCTGCCGGTTGAGGATGTACATGGCCGCAGCATCGGTATTCAGGTCCGGCTTATAGTGTTCGGCATCGAGCCCTATCAGGATATCGGCAATTACAAATACGCCGAAGTACTCGGTGGATCCTCCTATGAAGCCCTGACGCAGGTCGTCACGAAGCTGTTCGAGACCAAACACATTGGCTTTGACCTGATCGCGGGCAATCTTTTCGTCGACTTGGAACCCGGCCTTGCGCGCAGAGCCGACCGCCATCGCGGCGAAGCTGTTGTTGTGGCACGAAGCGCAAGCGGCCTTGGGCATGAAGTTGGCGTCGGCCTTCTGGATCAGCGGCAGGCTGGTCTGAATGGCGCTCGCCAGAGTATTCTCGCGACGAGGTCTAGGAATAACCGCCGCGTGCGTAGCGGATTTCGCGCCGGATTTCACGAGGAAATCGACGATGGGAGTTTCGCCATGCAGTCTCGCGATATCGAGCACAGAGAGTCCTGTATCGCCGCCTTTATCGTGGCGATCAATCGCATTCACATCCGCGCCGCGCTCGACAAGAAGCTTTACTTCGTCCAGCGGAAGGAGATCGGAGGCAGCGGCGTACATAAGCGCGGTCCGTCCGAGCGGGTCGTAGAACTTGACGCCGGCGCCGCGGTCGAGCATGAGACGCACAGCCTCCAGGTCGCCGATTTGAGCGATGTCTGCGAGTACTAGCGAGGCGGCGTCCCGATCAATGGGATGCGCGGCGAGAAGACGGAGGCACTTTGAGCAGCCCACATCGACGGCATTGGAAATGGCAACGTCTTCGGTGGCTTTCACGTCCGCTCCCTTCGAGAGGAGAAGTTCGACGATGGCCGGGTCGCCGGAAAGCGCGGCCTCTGTGAGGGGCGAGCATTCCGTAAGCGGATGCGCATTCGGGTTGGGATTGGCGCCGTTATCGAGAAGAAGCCTTACGACAGCCACATTGCCGGGTTTGCGGGCGGCGACCATCAGAGGCGTACGCATGTCGTTTGACCGCGCGTTCACATCGGCGTGGTGGCGGAGCAGCACGCGCGCTTTGGAAAGATCGGTCGCGGCCCACATCAGCGCGCTCGCGCCTGCGTCGTTTTGGGCGTTGGGATCTGCGCCCTTTAGAAGGAGCGACTCGATTCTGTCGGCCGTTCCGTAAACCACCGCGTACATGAAGGGCGTTGACCCCTCGGGGCCGCGAGCGTTGAGGAACTTCGGATCGGCCGCCATCTCTTTATCCAAGGCGGCAAAGTCGCCGCTGCGAAGACCTTCCACGATAGCGACAGCTTTGGCGTTCAGCGGGGCCCGCTCGGTTTCGTTTGAGAGTGAATCCGGCCACTCAGCGCCCTGATCGATCCAGGCTTTCAAGGTTGCGATCTGCTCAGGCTTTAGCGCTCCGGTGGGAGGCATCTGCGTGCCGTAGGCGGAGCTGGAGATGCGGTGAAAGAGAAAGCTGTTCTCGCTGGAGCCGGGGACGACGCCACGCCGCCCAAACACAATGCTCTTGCGATCGACACGAAAGCCGCTCAGTTGTTGCGTGGGTCCGTGGCAACCGACGCAGTTCTGCCGGAAGATGGGCTGAACGTCGCGGGCGAAGTCGATTTTGACGGCCGTCTGCGCGGACACAACCGCGGAAAGCTCCATCGCAATGCAAAGAGTGAGAAGTGGCTTGTTCATCGTAGTGGAAGCCTTTCATTCATCTTGAGTGTTCCGAATCGGAGTTTCCGTTATAGGCAAAACCCACGCAGCAGGTGCAGGCATTTTCGAGGCCTCGCTACCGGCGGCCGCTCGCCTCTGCGGTCGCCGTAACAGCTTGCTCCATGCCGGAAAGGCCGATCCGGATGGTCACATATTCCGAGGGCGAGGTAACCGCCTTATACTTGACGATTTCGTTGCACTGGGTGTCCTTCCGCTGCCATGCTCCGTCGACATAGTTTCCTTCACAGAATCGTGAATTGGCCTCGTCGATCACGACTCGCCGTTCCGGTTCCCTGGAACTCGTGAGATGGAAGACCGCCGCGACGTCGGATCGGGCAGCCGTTTTTTCCAACATTTTTCGTGTGGCGGCGCTGAAGTCCTCGGGGCGAAAATATGCAACGAACGTGAATTGTTTTCCGCCGAACTCATCCGAGGCCATAGCCGGACCATCGTACGAATACGTGATTTCGTAGGCTGGAGTGGCGCCCTCAAATGTGGCGTAAGGGCAGTACAAAGAACCGCCAGGGTCCCGGAAAGCCAGTTCCTCGCAGTAGCGTGCATTTTCGACAGACCTGTACCTGGTCGGAACTTTGACCAGTTTCGCCTGTTCGAAGCGGATCGAAGAGAGATCGGCGCCGGCCGGAATGCGGACAACGTGAGTAAAAGGATTCAGATCCTCAACGGTGATGAGATCCTGGCCGGCATTCACGAGCGATGCCACGAACGCGAGCGCGGAGCCCGCCATAATCAGTCGGTTTGCAGATCGTTTCATGGTAAATTCTCCTTCCACTAAGCAAGGCGGAACGCGCGCGCGAATTCGATCGTTCCGCGAAAAAATATTTTCACGCCGGTGCCCAATTCCCGGTTATTTACCGTCGAACGACCGCTAGGGGCCTTTTTCTGTCGAGGCTCGGCCCGCCACTACCGAGCCAGGATCGACCTCACGGTCATGTAGTCAGACGGGCTGGCGATCGCTTTCATGTTGATTTCGTCCCGGCAAATTCGCATCACCGTGCGTCCCATGTCCCGCCACAAAGTTGCAGTTCCAAGTGCGATTCTGCTTCATCAATTCCGGCCCGCAGGAGCGCCTGGAAGCATCCTTCAAATCCACCAGGTTCCGCTCCTCTTCTGTGAGGCCTGCCCGCACCTCCGGAGCCCGTTCGTCCGGTCGAAAATACACCTGGAAGTTGAAGTTCCGGCGCCCATACTCATCGGAGGCGAGAGGCTGGGAGACAGATATAAGAACACGTGACCTCATAGCCTGCGGCAAGCGGCGTTCTTACGTGCGTGGCTTCTTTGCGATTAGCTGGTGCATGCGGCAGTGAGCAACTACGGTATCTGGTGAATTGTCCGCCGCAGTCATACCCGCTACCAGTTCTTTCCAGCGATCCTCGGACAAGACTCCTTCCTCCACCAGACCCAGGACCGCGTTGCTGAACGTCCAGTTCCAGAATCCTTTATGCGGCCCATTGAGGTAATGGGGATGGTAAGCCGCCACGTGGACAAGTTCAAACCCGGCTTCCCTGGCCCACAGGTGAGCGCGGCGGCCACCGTTATAATCGACCCCGCGATCCCGGCCGGCACGCAGGCAGATCTCGAGCGCTTTCTCGTAGGCCGCCGAGGGGGGCTCCGAGTAGATGGCGCTGACTCCCGTTTCCTCGCACACCATGACGCCGCCCGGTTTAAGCGCGCGATAGATGATGCGCATGGCTTCAACCGGCCGCCTCAGATGCACCATCAACCAACGGCAATATGCAATGTCGACGCTTTCCTCTTCCAGCCGCGGCTCGTAAATGTTGGCACAGCGAAAATTGGCGTTGTCGAGCCCTTGTTGTCTCGCTAGCTGCTGCGACTTCTGCACGTGCTCCTCATTTACATCGATCCCGGTGGCATGGGCCCCTTCAGATGCAGCCCAGCAGGTTACATAACCCATACCGCACCCGAACTCCACGAAGCGACAAGCAGGGGAAAAGCCGGCGCGACGCAGCAACGTCCGTGTTTCGCTGTCGTGCATCTCGCTGAGCATCCGGAGACGGTCGTGATCGCTCCGACCCGAAAGGATATACTGATCACCGACAGCCGCCTGTTTTAAAACGGTTGCATTTCCATTCATTTCGTAAAACTCCTTTCATCTGAAGTAGGCCGGCTCACCATCATCAGTCGGTTTGCAGGTCGTTTCATGGTAAATTCTCCTCCCAACAAGTAAGGCGGAACGCGCGCGCGAATTCGCTCACTCGCGAAGAATTTGTTCACTGCTTTTTTTTGAAAGTAGTGAACGGCCTAGCCGATCCCGCGTGATAGAATCTCACCCGAGGCGATTTTCCGGGATTGGGGAGGGAGCACCAGGTGGATTCGGACATCACCGCAATCCTCGTTGAGTGGAAAAGGGGCGATGCCACGGCCCTCGACCGCCTCACTCCGCTGGTTTATGACGAGTTGCTTCGCATGGCCAAGCTCCGGATCGGGGGCGAGAGCCGGGATGTCACCATGCAACCAACGACGCTGGTGCACGAAGCGTATCTGAAGCTGATCGGCCATAACCGCCTCCCTTGGCAAAACCGCGCGCACTTCTTCGCGATCGCGGCCACCGTCATGCGGCGCATCCTGATTGATGACGCGAGAAGGCGAAACGCCGAGAAACGAGGGGGCGGATTGAAGATCACACTCAACGAGGAAATGGACGCTCCGGATGAGAAGCCGGCCGACGTGATCGCGCTCGATCTGGCTCTTCAATCTCTCGCTTCGATCGACGAGCGCAAGAGCCGGGTTATCGAGATGAAATATTTTGGCGGTATGACCACGGAGGAGATTTCCGAGGTTATCGGAATCTCGGTTGCGACCGTGGGACGAGAACTTCGCGTGGGCCAGGCATGGCTGCATCGAGAACTGGCCGGGAGCGGCCCCAAGTGACCCCGCCGCGAGTAACGCCGGACGAGTGGCGCCATGTGGAAGAGATCTTCCTGGCCGCACTGGAAAAAGATGGCGACACACGCTCCCAATATCTGGATGAAATCTGTCGAGGAAAGCCCCAACTCCGAGCGGAGGTGGAATCGCTTCTGGCGCACGCCGGCGGAACGCAGGGCCTTGCGGCGGTGGTGAGTGAGGCTGCGAACAAACTCCCCGCGGCCCGCGACAAATATATCGATTCGAAGATCGGACCCTATCGCATCCTGCGCCGTTTGGACGAGGGCGGAATGGGCGTGGTCTATCTGGCGGAACGCTCCGACGAACACTACGTCCAAACCGTGGCGATCAAGCTGGTGAAGTCCGGCATGGATTCACGCGAGATTGTGAACCGGTTTCGCGCGGAAAGGCAGATCCTCGCCAATCTGACTCACCCCAACATCGCCGCGATTCTCGATGGCGGCAGCACCGAAGACGGCCTGCCTTACATCGTGATGGAGTACATCGGCGGCCAACCTATCACGGAGTTCGCGGGCGCGGGCCAGTTATCGGTGCGGGAGCGGATTCAGTTGTTCCTGCCGGTTTGCCTGGCGGTCCATTACGCGCACCAAAAACTGGTGATTCATCGTGACATCAAGCCGGGCAACATCCTGGTGACCGCGGAGGGCAATCCGAAACTTCTCGATTTCGGAATCGCCAAGTTGTTAGCCGACCACTCTCCGATCGCACAGGGTCTTACGATCACCGGGATGCGGGCGATGACGCCGGATTACAGCAGCCCGGAGCAGATCCGCGGCGAATCGCTCTCCACGGCCAGCGATGTATACTCGCTGGGGGTGGTTCTTTTTGAGCTGCTCACCGGCTCTCATCCATATTCGACAAGAGGGCTGACTCCGAGCCAACTGGAGCACCTGGTGTGCGCCGACGACCGCGGCAAGCCGAGCGAAACTGCGGGTCTTCCGAATCGCCTCGCGCGGGAATTGCGCGGCGACCTGGACAACATCGTTCTGATGGCGTTGCGCACGAAGCCGGAGCGGCGCTACAAATCGGCCGAACAGCTCGCCGAGGATTTGTCGCGATATCTCAACGAACAACCCGTGATCGCGCGGACGGATACTCCGCTCTATCGGGCAGGGAAGTTTTTCCGCAGGCACAAAACGGGCGTCGCGGCAGTACTGGCGATTCTGGCAACCATGGCTGCCGGAACGATCGTCGCGGTACGGGAGGCGCGCATGGCGCAAGCGCGAGCCGATGAGATGCAGAAGCTCATTGAAGCTGTCGTGGTCAAGACGAATGACGACCTCACGAATCTTCCGCAATCGACCGAGGTTCGCGCCACAATGCTCAAGGCCGTCATCGATAATCTCGACGCGCTGGCCAAGAATCCTGACATTCCCCCGAAGTTGCTGATGGAAATTTCCGGCGCGTATGTCCAAGCGGGAACCGTTCAAGGTTTGCGGACAGGCATGGCCAACGTGGGCCATGAAGAGGAAGCCCTCCGCAGCATGGAAAAGGCGGTACAGGTCGCGGAGCAAGCTGCGGCGAAGGGCTCCTCGGATCCTGATCTCCCGCACGTTCGGCTCACAGCCCACCTTGGACTGGCGCAGATCCAGCTGTTGCTCGGGGATTTAGCCAAGGCCCAAGTCAACTACACGGCCGCGCTCAACCTGGCCAAGGCCTGGGAAGCGGCCAAACCCACCGATCCGCTGCGCCGGCAAGAACTCGCGTCCGTTTTTTCAGGCGTGGCGGATCTGGAGATCCGCCTGGGTCAGGTTCACGAGTCGGTTGCAAACTATCGCGCGGCGCTCGCAGTCCTGGAGCCCATCGACGCCGGAGCCCCTGAGCGAATCCGGGAAACCGCTGGTGTGTGCTACCGAAATCTCGGCGTGGCTCTCACTGGGGTGGGACCGCTCGCGGCCGCGCTTGACGCTTATCGCTCCGCGGCAAAGATTCGTGAGGGCCTTGTCGAGCAGTATCCGTCGAACGTGCGTTACCAAAGACGGCTCGAGGTCACCTATGTTGATATCGGATTGGTCCTGGGTTCCGAGGGCGGCATGGGCGATCCGGCGCCCGCCGCCGTGTACATGACCAAGGCACGAGAGATCGCTGAACGGCTGGCGAACCTGGACAGCACCAACAAGCAAGCAAGGGACGATCTCGCGGGAGTTTATCAGAACATCGGACGAGTCCAAAGCCGATCGAATCCGGCAGCCGCTGTCGATTGGTTCCTAAGATCGGCGGCGATTACGCGCGAACTCCTGGAGATAAGCCCGGTGTCGGTCGATCACCGTCGCTCGCTCGGGGTTCTGGAATGGCAGGTTGCCGAGGTGCTTGGCCGGACCAATCGGATACCGGGAGCTCTTTCGCATGCACTCGCATCCAGAGATGACCTTATCAATCTGGTCCGATCTCAGCCGCCCAGGAAAGATTTTTCGCGGGACTTGATGGAATCGTATTGCGTCCTTGCCGATCTTCAGCATCAGGCGCGAGACGACGCCGGGGCATCGCTTAGCCAACAAGCCGCGATGCATTTGTCCAACGTAGTCGAGGCCGGCGAAGAGAATCTTGATAGCGACTATTCTTTCGCCAAGTGTTGTGAAGTGTTCAGCCGCAGCGATTCGGCGCATTCCGCCGAATGGCTTCAAAAGAGTGGGGAGCGTTGGCAAACGTTGACGGCGGCCGGTGTCCACAGGTGAAAGGAGGCATGCGCCAGTTTTGCCGAGCAGACCTTGGATATTTTTGCCAAGCGCCGAGAGCCGTATACGGCGTTCCAGGAACTTGTGGCTGTCTCTGACCGAGTGACGCGCCACACGGACTGAGCGCGCTACCACGACGATCGATCAGTGGCACAGGAGCCCACTGATCATGAAGCGGAAGAGCAAACCCAACGGAAAGCGCGGGACGCCGAAGTCCATACTGAGACTGCCCGACCTCGAACATGCGAAGTCTGCCGCCATTAACAGCCTGTCGTCCTCCGATGCACAACGCGGCTACCGCCACGCCATCGACGAGTTCGTCGATTGGTACTGCTCAGAGCCGCGCCTGTCGTTTAGCAAGACTGTCGTTTTGCGATATCGCATGCACCTTGAGTCCCGCCACCTCGCGCCAGGGACGATCAATCTCCGGCTTGGGGCCGTCCGGCTCGCGTACGAAGCTGCCGATAGCGGTCTTTTGAGCGCCGATCTCGCCGCCGGCATTCGGCGTGTAAAGGGCCTCAAGAAGTTGGGTGTCCGTTCCGGTAATTGGCTGACCGCTGAGCAGGCGCAGT
>Ga0302325_10034639_pt1 | contig 10329 bp, 8 predicted proteins | sample Palsa_T0_2_FD_201948 | JGI IMG/M metagenome (GOLD analysis project Ga0302325, IMG submission 201948) | Peat permafrost microbial communities from Stordalen Mire near Abisko, Sweden - Palsa_T0_2 | ecosystem: Environmental > Terrestrial > Soil > Palsa > Peat permafrost | place: Sweden: Abisko...
GCGACGGCGCGGCGATCCCGATGATCGTCGTGGGCCTGTTCTTCGATGGAGTAGCGCTCCTGCTGCTGTACATCCTCGTCGTGATCGTGCGTCACACGTCGTCGAGGCCCACCCAGCGGATGTCCGTGCCCGCTCGCGCGGCTCCGGGCGGAGTCCGTGGAACACCTCCTCCCGGTCGCGGTCACCACGGAAGCGGCGTTCACCGCCCCGCACGCCGTAGACGAGGCAGCCGCTGAGCGGTATAGCGGCATAGCAGTTTGACTGCTAAGTCGCTTTACGGCAGTATAGGGGAATGGGGAACTATCATGGTTATGCAGCCATCCAGGGGCGGGGTACCGTTGCGCTCCCGGCTGAGCTGCGGCGCAAGTACCGGCTGGACGAGCCCGGCGCGCAGCTGGAGGTGGTCGAGCGGTCAGACGGGGTGATCGAGCTGCGGCCGACCTTGCCCGTGCCGCTGGATGAGATGTGGTTCTGGAACCGGGGGCATCAGGCGGCCGAACGGGAGGCGGAGGAGGATCTGGCGGCGGGCCGGTTCCGCACCTTCGATGACGAGGAGTCGTTCCTGGCCGACCTGGCTGAACTAGCGGCCGGGGATGAGCATGGCCGGTGAAGTACCGCCCCTCGGATTCCTTCCGTAATGATTTCCGAAGGTTGCCCGCTGAGCACCAGCGGACGTTCCAGGAGGTCCTGCGGAAGTATTTCCTTCCCGCGGTAGCCGCCGGGTCGTTCGGCGGGTCGCCGTCCTGGCCGGCGCGGCTGCGGATCCACCGGCTGGCTAATACCGAGATCTACTCACTGACCTGGAATTTCTCTTCCCCCGACGGAAGGGCGACCTTTCATCTCGACAAGACCGAGGAGGGAGATCCGGTGCTGGTCTGGCGGCGAATAGGTGACCACGGGATTTACGATCGCCCGTGACCATTCCTGATCGCTTCTCTGGCGGCAGGCGGGCCAGCCGCGTCTGGACTCGCCTTGGAATGCCTGCCGCTGTCTCCCCGCGCGGCTAGTATCTGCCCGATCAATGTAGTTTCCGGCGGGTTTGCGGCGAAGAGTTAGGGAGTGCGTGGTGTGAAGCTCGGTCCGATCACCGTGGGCAAGGTCGGCTACGCGGTCGCGTGCATAGCCGCTGCCGTCACCCTCGCGGTGGCCGGCTACGTCCACCAGGTCGTCGGCCTGACCGGAGCGCTCGGCTTCGGGGCCAAGCTCGGCAGCGCACCGTCGTCCGGCGCGATGAACATCCTGGTGATGGGGCTGGAGAGCCGGACCACCTTTCAGGGGCAGGACCTGTCGGTCCGGCAGCTCACCGAGACGCACTCAGGGAGCGAGTCAGCGGTCGCGGCCGGTCTTGAGGGCTCGGAGGACACCGACACGCTGATCCTGGTCCACGTCTTCGCCGGCGGGCAGAAGGCGGTCGGCTTCTCGATTCCCCGCGACGACGTTGTCAATTTCCCGCACGCCACCCTCGACGGGCTCACCGAGGGCAAGATCGACGGGGCCTACGCGTACGCCTACGACGAGTCGCTCGACCAGACCGATAACTCCAAGCTGACCCAGGCCCAGCGGTATCTGGCTGCCAACCAGGCGGGCCAGCTGTTCGAGGTCCAGACCGTCGAGTCGGTCACCGGCGTGCATATCGACAACTTCATCGAGTCGAACATCATCGGCTTCTACGAGCTGGCCCAGCAGTTCGGCGGGCTAGAGGTCTGCATCCAGCCCGCCCCCGCCCAGGGCGGCCTGCCCGCCCGGGCGAACCTGACCGACTCCGATCCGCTCACCCACACCGACAACTCGGGGTTCAACGCCTACCGGGACGGCTACAACGCGAAGAAGGGCGGCAAGCAGTACCTGCACCTGTCGGCGGCGCAGTCACTGGCCTACGTCCGGTCGCGTGACACCCTGCCCGGGGTCGACATCGGCCGCACCGCCCGGCAGCAGGCCGCCCTCGAGTACATCTTGTGGAAGCTGAAGACCAGCGACGTGCTCAGCGACCTCGGCGCGGTCACCACCCTGCTGAGCAACGCGAAGAGCTGGCTCATGTACGACAGCGGCTGGAACCTGATCGAGTTCGCGCAGGACATGCGCGCGCTGTCCGGCAGTGACCTTGGCTTCACCACGCTGCCCGAGATCTCGACGAACAACGTCGACATCCCCGGTTACCCGGGCGCGCAGAGCGCGAACTACATCGACGTGCCGGAGATCCAGCAGCAGGTCAGCAAGGCGTTCTACGGGTCCCCGACGATCCCCTCGACGGCCTCGTCGGTGACCGTGGACGTTTACAACGGCAGCGGCACCAACGGGCTGGCTGCGAACGTCTCGCAGGACCTCGTGGCGATGGGCTACCAGGCCGGCGCCGTTAAGGACTCCTCCTCCCAGTCGCAGCCGCTCCAGAACGACACCGAGGTCTTCTACGGCGCAGGCAGCGCCGCCGAGGCGAACGCGCAAGTGATCGCCAACGTCATGGGCGTACAGTCGGCCACCCCGCTGTCGTCACTGCCGGCCGGCCACGTCGAGGTCCTGCTCGGCTCTCAGGCCACCGCGCAGGCGCCGGGGCTGGAGATGTTGGGCGCGGATAGCGTCAACGCCTCGGACTACGCCAACGCCGCCGCGCAGAACAATCAGTCCGTCCCGGCGAACGTCCAGGCCGCCGCCAAAGCCGGCTCGGAGTCCGATGTACCCGCCTACTCGCAGAAGCTGAGCACGCCGTCCGCCTCCGCGTCGCCCGGCTCCTCGTCCAAACCCCACAAGAAGTCCGCCAAGAAGAAGAAGCCGGCCAGCGCCAGCTCAACCTCGAACCCGAACCCGCTGTACGGCCTCACGACCTGCCCGTACTAACGCCAGTCTCGGATCGCCCGTCCGAGGGTTGGGCTGACTTCGGCGGTGAGAAGAGGCGCTAGTGACGCCGCGGTGGCCTGGGTGGCGTTGACGCGATCGGTGGCGTGAAAGCAATCCCAGAAGCGAACCAGCCCCTCCTCGCCGTCGACCTCGAACATCTTGGCCGTGAGCCGGAGCCACCGGTGCTGGTACCAGACGTAGTTCAACGGGTCCATCGAATCGTCGCCACCGGTGTAGTGGGCTTGCAGTTCCTCGAGCGTGCTGTACCCCCCGGCGCGCATCCGAGCGGCGAGCTTCCGGCTTCCCGCTCCCACGGTGGGGAGCACCTCGAGCGTCGGGAGGCTCACCGGCAACTGGGTGGCGACGAACGCGTGCATCGCCAGGTTGACGAAGATCTCGCTGAGCCAGAAGGTCGGCAGCCGGAGATCTCCGAGCACCTCGAATGCGTGGCCGAGCTCATGGATCGTGATCAGGTCGAAAAACGGCTGCAGGTCCAAGCCGTCGGCGCCGTCCGGGTAGGCCGCGAGCAACTTCGCATACCCGCGGGGTGACGCGTCGCGGATGTCCTGCCCGATCCCGGTCCAGAAGTCTCCGCCCCCGGCCGGCATCAGCACGATGCCGGGCCGGATCTCGCCGGCATCATCTCTGAAGAACGGCAGCCCGTACGGGCCGCTACCCGACCAGTCCGCCTCGTCCGCCACGATGAGGGCGATGTCCGGCTCAACCGCTCCGAACAGGCGGCTGAAGTAGCCGTAGGCGTTCGCGGCGACACCCGCGGCGGCCCGCGCGCGCACCAGCGATCCATTGCTGTAGCGCACCTCGAACGGATAACCACCCAGCTGCGAAAGCCCCGATCCCACCGCCACCCAGCGAGCCTAGCCGCTTCCGGGTTCACGGAACCGCGGAACCCTCGGCGGGCTCAGGCACGGTGCTCACGTAAAGCGCCCCAGCAGGATTCGAACCTGCGCACACGGCTCCGGGTGGCGGGCACATCCGAGGCCCTGAACTACACGCACTTCGATAGAAATCGCAGCACAGCACCCCCTGGAAAACGGCGTGTATCCAAACGAAGAATTTCGCGCCCGGCTTGATCGTGGTCGTCAGCTATTCAATCAATCTGAAAACGCTAGATGCCACGTGGAGATCTATGTGTCCGGCAGTCGTCACGTATTTGAAGGTCGGCCTGATCATGTAAGCCTGAGTGAAGCGGGTCGATCATATCTAACAAGTATAGGTATTTCGACCCGAGTGGTTCATGACGACGATCTCAACCGGCGATATAAGGGTCCAGAGGGAGTCTAGGGGTCCGCCGATGAATGCTTCGTCGCCGCGTCGTACTAATGGCTATCGCAACTATCTGGATGAATTGTTCGAGAAAATTCCCACGGTTCTTTAGCGTAGATCCGGGCTTGCAAGGTGACTCTGCTGAGGCGAAGCGTCTTCGAGCGGCGAGGAAACCGGGAGCGGACGATTTCTCTTAGCGCATCGGCGATATCAGAAGACAGCTGCTGCACGAAGACTGACCCGCCCAGGCTGGTTGTTCCGCGGCTAATTTACTGCCGGTCGTCCGGGCTGATGTTAGTAACTTCACGGCCGAGGTAATCGCGTATGTACACGCGTCGGCCGAGAACTAAGCTCCGGGCTTGGCCCGATCGAGGTGTTCTAGGTACTCGGCGGAGAGCGAATCTCGCAGAGCCGTCCCGCACTTAGGGCATGTGCCCGTCAGCTTCTCTCGCTGCTCATCCCTCATCGTGCCGGGCTTGAGGCCAGCTATCTCGACCTGCGAGGTCGGGCCGTGCTTGTATATCCGCCTACGCGGATTCGGCTGCTGTGACCAGCCGACATAATGACTGATCGGCCCGTCAGACTCGAGTCCGTGCGGGCCGGGCTCGGCTAGCTGCCCCGAGTAGTCGCGGCTCACCGACCGAACTACTTGCGGCGGATCATAATGCAGGATGTAGACCGTGCCTGGCACGTCTTCAATGGGCACGCCGTATCTGGCCTCAAGGGCCAATACCCACCCGGGTTTTTCCATCTTTTCATATCTCCTGACTTGGTACGGTGCTCGACCTGCAGCTTAGAACGGCGGTACGTCATTCTCGGCGGCCGTTAGGTCGTAATGCGGCGTGCGTGGCCAGGGCGCTCTTGACCTCCACGCATGCAATCAGCATGTCGTCTGACCTGGCGATAAGATCTCAACGCCTTCGATCGCTGAGCGCGGAAGATCTGGCGAGCCCGCGTATGCGCCGCCCGTACGTATGGATCAGCCGCGGGGACGGGCGCGCCCTGCGCCTGGACGGCGGCAGCCAGGACGCGGGGGAGGGGCGAGGCGCTTCCGCGTCTTACGTCAGGCTGGCTCGTCTTGCGGGTCGACGCCGTGCTGACGGAGCAGTACTCGGAGTCGCTCGATCTCGTCGGTGAGCTGCTGGTATCGCTCGGCCAGATCCGGCAGCGGCCGGTGCCCCGCGGTCCACTGTTCTTGTCGCGCGGCCTTGGCGGCCAGCAATTCCTTCTCCCGGTCACGCCGCGCCGCGACCAGCTCATAGTCATGAGCGTCGACAGCGGATTCCTTTTCGCGGCAGACCTGGGCGATCTGCTCGTCCAGGTCACTGGTATCCGGTCCAGTCCCAACCCGCTGCTCGATAGCCGCCAGCCGCTGCTCGAGACCCTCCAGGAGAGTCTTCACTCCCGGCAGCAGCCTGAGCTCCCGCTCCTCAGCCGAGTGTCCGTGCAGCAGCTGAATCACCTGCTGGCGCACTCGGTTCAGGTCCGCGCCCAGCTTCACCAGCACCTGGGCGGCCACGCCATCGCCCTCGCGGATGAGACCGAGCAGGATGTGCTCGGTGCCGATGTAGTTGTGGCCGAGCTGCTGCGACTCGCGCAGCGCCAGCTCCAGCACCTTCTTGGTCCGGGGCGTGAACGGGATATGCCCGGACGGCGCCTGCTGGCCCCGGCCGATGATCTCCTCGACCTGCTGCCGCACGGAGTCCAGGCTGATCCCGAGCGACTTCAGCGCCTTGGCCGCGACTCCCTCACCCTCGAGGATCAGGCCGAGTAGGAGGTGCTCGGTGCCGATCCAGGTGTGATCGAGCCTCCTGGCCTCATCCTGAGCCAGAACCACAACCCGCCGGGCCCGGTCAGTAAACCGCTCGAACATCGTCCGCCGCCTCGCACTACTGAGCAGAGTCTGGCCGCCCGCCCAGAGCACCGGCCGGACGGAACCTGTCCGGGCAAACCAGTGATAACGAACCCAGACTACGCGTCCGCACCCAAAGTTCTGCGCGATCGTGGCGCCGCCCGCTCGCCCGGGTCATCACCTGCCGCTGAGCAAATGGCCAGCCGCTCCAACCCGAATTCACCGGGCACGTCCATCGTCCGCCTGTCAGGCGCTTTCATCCCACCACTTCAGTACCCTCAGCGCCCGGAGGGTGTTCCAACGGCTTGGTGCTCCTGCGCCGCCCTCAAGGTCGAAGTAGACCCGGCCCGGGTGTATGCGGTCGAGCAGCCACCGGCCGTCGGGCTGCCGCCTGGACCGCACGACCGCGACCGCCTCCGCCATCCGCGGATCCGGGTTCGCGCCCGAGCCCCGGAAGTAGTCCAGCGCACGCAGCGCGTCATAGTGCCAGTAGAACGGGAACGCGAACTCCAGGTAGGCGGGCTGCACGACGGCACCCGTGCTCTTGCGCCGGAACAGGCCCCGCTCGAGCAGGTACTCCTCACCGCCCCTGCGGGCCGCGCGCACCTGCGCGGACCCGCCGGTCGCCCGCTCGAACTCCAGCAGGCCGTCGAGCACATTGATCGTCGTATCGAACGAGGACCGCACCGATCCGTTCTCGGCCTCGCAGTTCCAGCCGCCATCAGCGAGCCGCTCGGGCAGCACCCGCTCGACGATCGCGTCCACATCCACCCCGAAGTACGCCCCGGTCTCGATCGTCCTGCCGTTGATGCAGGGCTCGACCTCGCCGTCGAAGTACCGCTGTCCGGCGTGCTCCCAGCGTCCGTTTTCGGCCACCAGCCCGATCGTCCGGCGGGTCAGCTGCGACGCCGGGTCCAGCCCGAGCAGCTGCAGGGTCTGCAGCGTGTGCATCGTGGCCGTCCAGGGCTGCCCCGGCTCACCGCCGGTGTAGGACGCGGGGAAGCAGGCGCCGCCGTCCCACAGCCCGTCGGGATCCTCCGCCTCAAGGAGGCGGGCTCCCCACCCGTCGCGCTCGACCCGAGCTCGCTCGGCCGCCACGTCATCGTGCGGCGCGTCCGTGAGGTCCCGCAATACCTGCCAACGGATCGCGGGGTCGCCGTCGAGGAGCCAGTCAGTAACGCTCACGACCGCAGGCTAGTCGGTTTCCGACAGTCCATTCCGCCCGACGGAAGCAATTCATCGGCCGCGACGGCGACCCGCAGCAGCACCCGCACATCGCGATCGCGAACCTCGTCCAGCGCGCTGACGAGGCCGACGGCAGGTGGCGATCGCTCGACGGCAAGCAGCCGTACGCGATGAAGCTGCCGGTGGCCGCGGCGGCCGACCGCGCGATGAAGTCACGCCTGATCAGGCGCGGTTACGCAATGGTCCCGCGTCTCGGTGGGAGCTGGACCTGTTCAGCTCACGGAACCGGGCGATCACGCCCGAGCTGGCCCGGCTCATCGAGCAGTACACCAAGTCCAAGGGCCATCCGCCGTCGAAGCGCACCATCTGGATACCAGGACAGCAGGCAGCGCAAAACACCAGGCGAACCAAGTCCGAAGCCAAACGGATCGTGGCGGGCGCGACCGGGAAGGAGGAACCCACCGAGGCCGAACGCCTAGCCGGATGGGAGCGGCAGGTCGCGCGCGAGGAAATGCGGGCCCTGGCCCGGGTCCACCACGATGCCCGCGCCTACGCGGCGGCTCACCGGAGCGTCCCGCTCGGGTGTTCAGATTGCCGCAATGAGCTGGTAGCGGAGGCGAGTGAAGATCACTAAGAATCAGAAGGGTGTGGCTGAGAGTAGCTGATAGCTATTTCGGTGCTATCGTGACCATTACACCAGCGCAACGGGCGTCAGAACGGATGGCGCAGATCCGAGGCCGTCATGTTCGGACAACCCGGTCAGGGGCCGTCCCCCCAGGACTTTCGGCATATGGAGCAGGCCGCTCGTGAGCGGTACGAAAGCTTGGAAGGCACTGCCTCCCGCCGCGCTCAGCTCGGTATTCAACGGCCCAAGTTGCGTGGGAGCATACGCCACTGGTACGGCTGGCTCACGCGTCGGAAGCCAGCGGAGCGCTAACAGCGGCTCCTGTCAACTGAGCCTTGAGGGTCGACCAGCGATTGACTCGTCATGGTTGCGTCGCCACGCTGGCCGCATTTAGGCCGTACAGCGTCGCTCAACGCCACGACGCCCGTCCTGCCGCGGATCGCTCTGCCGATCCGCGAACTGCGCACCGCGGTAGGGGAAGCCGGGCAGGATCGGCCGGCTCATGGTTATCCGCCGTCGCCTCGGAGGCTCCGGAGGGCAAATCCATCTAGGTCTCTGACGAGTGCTGATGTCCATGATCCAGCCACCTTGGGGCACTGTGGGGGCGCGGGGGCTGCCAGTCGGTGGCTGGCGGTTGGTACTACACCGGCATCTGGTTGTCTGAACCTGGCGGGTGAGTGGACTGCGCCGTCGTCAATCGGGGTGGCTGATCCAAACCGATATGTAGGCGGGTTGAAGGGCCCGGTTCACGACGTCGGCCAGGTCGTCGCGGACCGAGTCCAGGTCGACGGCGTCTTTCAGGCGAGCGGCGAACGCGGTCACCGTCCGGTCGGCGTCGTAGCGGGCCCGGTTGAACCGCCGGTCCACCACCCGCTGCACCCGCACGCGCAGCGGGTTGAACAGCGCCGCCGCGGCCAGCGTAGCCGCCGCCACCGCCACCGGGGCATGGACCGTCAAGACCTTGGTGGCCAGCAGGACCAGGCCCGCGTACATTCCGGCCAGAACGCCGGTCACCAGCGCGTAGGCCAGAGTGCGGCTGATGATGCGGTCGATGTCATACAGCCGGTACCGCAGGATCCCGACGCCGATGCCGACCGGGAGGGCGGCCAGCCCGGCCAGCAGCCCAGCCACGCCGACCACCGCGGCCAGGATCAGCGACGCGGCGGCCACCGAGCCGCCGCAGGCCAGCCACTTCAGTTGCTGGCGGCGGTCACCTTCGGCGGCCCGCCAGCTGAGCAGCTGGTGCCCGACGAACGACAGGCCGATGATCACGATCGCGCCGACGAGCGGGACGCTCAGCCACCCCGGCGGATTGGCCAGCCAGTTCGCCAGATGGCCGCTGCTGGTCAGATTGCCGGTGGGGCTCAGCCGTACGGCGTGACCGGCCAACGCGGCCACCCCCCCAGCCAGGATGAGGGCCAGTACGAAGGCCGCCAGCCCGGCGTAGGCCCGCACGGCCCACCGCCACCGGCGCCCCCGCACCCTGCCGTCCGGGAACAACAGGATGACCGCCGGGACGATGGCGAACGACGGCACCTGCACCGCGCTCAGCAGCAAGGCCAGCGGAGCCAGCGGAAGCCCGCGGTGGCCGAGGCGATAATACAGCACCGCGTAGTAATTGGCGGCGGCGCCGAGGACGTACACCAGCGTGAACACGACCATCATCCACCCGATCGGGTTGCCCGGCTGGCGCCACGCGATCACCAGCCCCACCCCGGCAAAGGTCAGCACGATGACCACGCCAGCGGTGATGCCGACCGACAGCTGACCAGCGAGGACCGTCAGCACGACGGCGGCCGTCGCCAGCACTACCACCGCGCCGCCCAGCACCCACGCCAGACCCGGCGTCGCCCCGCGGAAGCGATGTGCGATGACTTCAGGTCCCGCCGGTCTAGATCCCGGTGCTGGCTGTGTCTCCCCCACGCAGCCGACGGTACGCCGGGATCGTTCCGAGAACGTTACCGCGGAGCACGAACTTCGTGGCTCATGCGCCGCCCCTACGACCTGAGGCACGCCGGAGTCACCCGGCGGCTCAACGAGGGCGTCGATTAGGCCACCGTCGCGGCGTGGGCCGGGCACTCGGTGGAAGTCCTGCGCCGCATCTACCACCACTCGGTCGGCGGCCAGGACGTTTTGCCCTGGTCATGGAAAGCGCCCCCAGCAGGATTCGAACCTGCGCACACGGCTCCGGAGGCCGATGCTCTATCCCCTGAGCTATGGGGGCTGCGCGACGCAGGAAAGGCTACCAGCCGCAAGGCCTCTCCGGACACTCAGCCACGGACACGCAACCGGGCCCGCCGCCGGACACGTACGAAAGTACCCGTCCGGACCGGGCCCAAGCAGGTGCCCCGAGCCGCTACCCTCACGCGAGTGACGCACCGAATGGGACGAGTGCTTGTCGTCGACGACGACGAGGTGATCAGGCGGCTGATCGAGGTCAACCTCTCACTTGAGGGCTTCGAGGTGTCGACGGCGGTGGACGGGCAGGACTGCCTGGATAAGGTGGCGGAGATCAATCCGGATGTCATCACGCTGGACGTGATGATGCCGC
>Ga0302325_10034640_pt1 | contig 10329 bp, 12 predicted proteins | sample Palsa_T0_2_FD_201948 | JGI IMG/M metagenome (GOLD analysis project Ga0302325, IMG submission 201948) | Peat permafrost microbial communities from Stordalen Mire near Abisko, Sweden - Palsa_T0_2 | ecosystem: Environmental > Terrestrial > Soil > Palsa > Peat permafrost | place: Sweden: Abisko...
GAGCCGATCTTCGATCAAGAACGGGCGCGACCCGAGGGTTAGCATGCGAAAGGCTCGCGTGTGCTTTGCCGTGAGCGAGGTGTTCGGCGGAATACTCAGCGATCCGAGGTTGGGCGAGCGCGCAATCGGGTAGCCGCGGACGGTGTCGACCTGAATGAAGGTCGTGGGGCCCTGCCACGCCGCGAGGTTATTGCTGTTGAAGATTTGCAGCAGCGATTCGTCTACCACGTTTCCCAGCGGGAACGGGTTGGCGGGCTGGGCCGCGCTGACGATTTCGTTCATCGTCGCGTCGATGCGCGACCGTGCTTCGTCGAAGAGGATCGCCTGAAAGCGCCACGCGATAACGCCGCTGGTCGCGGCGAGCGCGGCGACGAGCAGAATCGCATATGCGGCGGCAATGCGCCACCTCAGGGACAGTTTCAATCCCTGATTGTGTAACCGACGCCACGCACGGTGGTAATCAGTTTCTCGTCGAAGCCTTCGTCGATTTTGCCGCGCAGGTAGCGGATATAGACGTCGATCAGATTCGAATCGCCCAAGAAGTCGCTTCCCCACACGCCGTTGAACAGCTCGTCGCGAGTGTGCACTTTGTTGCGGTGTAGCAGCAAGTATTCCAAGAGCGCGTATTCTTTGGCCGTCAAGGTGATCGGCCTACCGGCGCGCGTGACCTCGTGCCGGTCGCGATCCATCACTACGTCGTGATAGTGAACGACGTTGCTCTGGGGCGCCCGCTCGCGCAAGCGAGCTCGCACGCGTGCAAGCAATTCCTCGGTGGCAAACGGTTTGGTGAGATAGTCGTCGGCGCCGATATCGAGGCCGCTTACGCGATCCGGAACGCGGTCTTTTGCGGTGAGCATAATGATCGGCACGCGGCTCTTGGCACGGATGCGCCGGCAGACTTCCAACCCATCCATGCGCGGCAACATCAAATCAAGGATCACGAGGTCCGGCTCTTTGAGGGCCTTCTCCAAGCCTTCAAGACCGTCGCGTGCGCTCTCGACGTCATACCCCTCGTGCTCCAATTCGAGTTGGAGGACGCGCCCGATGGCGGCATCGTCCTCGATGACCAAAACCTTGAAGCGGTGTTCCGGCTCACTCATGTGAGCAGGGTTAGCGACGATGCGCTGTCTGGCCCTCTGTACGTGGTTGGAATCCCGTGAAAATCGAGAGCCAGATCGCGGTCGCGCCGCCGGCTGCGACCCAGAGCAGCAGCGTCGTATTGCTCAGCGCGTGCATCGTTCCGGCGCCGATTGCCTGCAGTGAGTGCAGGAGAAGCGAACCGCCGCCCGCGATCACCGCGACGACGAGCCACACGACCACCGCGCACATTGCGCTGAGCGTCACGAGTTCGCGCATCGAGAAGACCGGGCCCGGACGATAGATCGTAGCCGTCAGGATGGAGGCGCGCAGATCTGCGGGCGGCTCTTCGAGCGGAAGGGCAAAGAGTGCCCGGTCGAGCGCATCGTCGTTGTCAAACATTATTCGGCTACCTCCTCCGTGCCCAGGATCTTGCGCAAGTGCTCCTTGGCTCGGAATAAATGTGTCTTTACCGTACCCATCGGTAGTCCTAGCACCTGCGCGATTTCTTCGTATTGTTTGCCTTGCAGATGATAGAGCGTAATGACCGTGCGGTATTTCTCGGGGAGAGCGTCGATCGCGTCGTGCAAGCGGCGCGCTTGGTCGAGCGCAATCGCTTGTGATTCGGGCCCCGGACCCGGATCGGCGCGTTCGGGCAGTTCTTCATTACTATAACGTTTGCGCCGGTTGAGACGATCGCAGCACGCATGGTACGTGATAGCAAAAATCCAGGTCGAGAACTTCGCGCCTTGCTTGAAGGTACGAAGCGACCGGTAGGCTTTGAAAAAGGCTTCTTGCGAGGCGTCGCGCGCTTCTTCGACATCGTGCAGCGTGCGATATGCGAGGTGATAGACGGCGCGATCGTAGCGTTCGACGAGCGTCGCAAAGGCCTCGGAGCGTCCTCCGAGCGTCATCGCCACCAGCTCGCCGTCCTCGGGGCTGGGGCGAACCGTCGTATCTATACGGGGCGCCTCCGCCAGTGCTGCAGCCATGTCTCACCTACGCCGCGGCGTGTGGCCGTGTTTCGCAGGGGTGGCTGAAACACCAGGGGCGCCGGACCGTATCTGTGGCAGGACGAATTACGGAGGTCCCACCCCACCATGGTCCTGACGACGACGCTAAACAAAACGCTCCCCCACGGCTCGCGGCCGACGATTCCGGCCGGCGGTACAGACTCCGCCCAAGCTTTGCGCCCCACCTTCGAGGGTTGGGGACCGCGTCTGTAGGAGCATCCCAATGATGAACGATGACTTTGTCGGCGCGCTCGCGATCCTGTTGATCTTCGGAGCCCCGATCGCGGCCTGGGTCACGACGCGGGTTTTGCAGCACAACGAGCGGATGGAAATGATTCGCCGCGGGATGGTGCCCCCACCCGGACCGATCCCGCGCAATATGCCGCCGCCGAACTGGCATCCGGGCACGATGCCCCCGCCCAACGTCGCGGGGAAAGGCGGTTATTATCCGGCCTACGACGATTACTATTACGCGCAGAAGCAGATGCGTAAGGGCATAACGCTCACCTTCATCGGCTTCGCACTGTTCATCGGACTCGGCTCGATCGGGCCGCTCAGCCATCTCGGATTCGCCGGGCCGTGGCTGCTCGGCGGGCTCATCCCCATGTTCGTCGGGGTCGCTCAAGTGATCACCGCAGTGCTCAACGGCGCGCGGATCCCTGGGTTAACCCCCGGGAACTACTCGAATCAAGCGACCTTCACGCCGCCGCCAAACGCGGGGCCAAGCGGGCCGCCGCCGCAGGCGCCGGCCGGACCGTATGCCTGGCGTCCGGGATCGACGCCCGAAATCGAGCGGCCGGTTCCCCCGCCGGATCAACGCTCGTAACGACTTGGTAAGAAGAACAACAACGCCGGCTCTTTAAGAACCGGCGTTGTTTGTTTGCCGCTCGGAGGGCTTACTTGCAGGATACCAACGCTATGGCCCATCCTGCTGTCGTTCTCGTTCGCACGAGATACCCGTCCGCAGTACGATCGTAGACTTGATAACCGGCGCGAAGCGCGTCAGCTAGCGATTTGAAGACCATGAGACCTGCCATCTGCGGACCCTCCTTTCCGAGGTTTCTACTCTCTATACCATATAACGGCTGATGTTGCGGTGCAGTTCACCCTTTTGCGCGGACTTTTTTTAAAATTTGGCGAAAACGCATCCACGCATATGGCCACCGTCGCGACATCCGCAGCTATCCATCACGCGCTTGTGCTCGATCGGCAAGAGCTCGCTCCGGGTGTCGTCCTTCTAGGATTTGACGCGCCCGAGCTGGTGCGCGTGACGCATCCAGGGCAGTTCGTGATGGCGATTCCGCCCAGCGGCGAGCGTGCGGCGACCGCACTTGGCATCTACGAGGCAAGCGGCAACCGTGCAAGCGTCATGTTTTTCGTGGTCGGCAAGCGCACCGCCGAACTCGCCGCGCTGAATGTCGGCGATCGCCTCGCGCTCGCTGGACCACTTGGCAATGGCTTTACACTCGACAATGTACGAAGCGCGGCGATCGTCGCCGGCGGCGTCGGGATCGCGTCGGTGCTACTTCCGGCCCAAGCGTTGTTGCGCGCGGGCGCGCGGGTGCGACTGTACTATGGTGCGCGCACGGTTGGGTTGCTGGTCGATCGCGAGCGTTTCGCGAGCGACGGTTGCGAAGTGCTCGTTTCAACCGACGACGCAAGTATGGGCCATGCGGGCTACATTACCGATTTGCTCGCGCAGGCGACGGATCCGCCCGATTTGATCCTTGCATGCGGACCCACACCGATGTTGCGCGCGGTCGCACGCGTCGCGCAGGAGATGAACGTTCCCGCGCAACTTTCGCTGGAAGAAACATTCGGTTGCGGTGTCGGCGGCTGCTGGGGGTGCGTCGTTCCACTCGTACGCACCTCGGAGCAAGCGCCGAGCTTTCCGCCGCCGCAGCGCGACGGCAGCGACGTCGTCTATGCGCGTGTCTGCCGAGAGGGCCCGGTGTTTTGGGCGCACGAGCTGCGATGGTAAACGCAACGGGAATCGATCTGAGTGTCCGGATCGGCAAGCTGGAGTTGCCGTATCCGACGTTCATGGGCAGCGGATGCTACGGCAGCGGCGAAGAGTTTGCGCCGTTCGTTGATCTTGCGCAGATCGGCGCGGTGGTGCTCAAGAGCGTGACGCGTTTGCCGCGCTTGGGAAATCCGACGCCGCGTCTGGTGCACACACCCGCCGGCATGCTCAATGCGATCGGTCTGCAGAATCCGGGCATCGAGTGGTATCTCGAGCACGAGGTCGGAAAATACGCGAGCCGTCCATGCGCTATCGTCGGCAGCGTGGCTGGCTTCAGCGTCGACGACTACGCATATGTCAGCGAACGACTTGCCGCGCGCGACGAAATTCACGCGATCGAAGTCAACATCTCGTGTCCCAACGTTGCGAGCGAAGGCGAGACCTTCGCTTGCGATCCGAATCTGACCGCGAAGGTCGTGCGTGCCGTTCGCGCGACGACTGACAAGACGCTGATCGTCAAACTTTCGCCCAACGTTACCGACATCGCGCAAATCGCGCGCGAAGCCGAAGCCGCTGGCGCGGATGCACTCGCGGTGATCAACACCGTACGCGGCATGGCGATCGACGTCGATCGCTGGAGTCCGCGTCTGGGCAACGTGACGGGCGGCCTTTCCGGCGCGGCGATTCGGCCGATTGCGGTGCTCGCCGTCTACGAGGTCTCGTGTGCGGTGAAGATCCCGGTCGTCGGTCAGGGTGGGATCGAGACGACGAGCGATGCACTCGAATTCCTTCTCGCAGGCGCAAGCGCGATATCGATCGGTACCGCGAACTTCACCGACCCGCGCATTCCGGTACGGATCGCCGAGGAGCTCGTGTTATACTTGCAAGAACGCAACTTACGCTCGCTCGCGCAAATAGTAGGAAAAGCCAACGTGGGATTCAGCAATCCCTACCAATACGAAGGAGACGAAGGCTAAACGCATGGCTCAACTGATCGTTGCACTGGATGTGCCTTCCGCCGACGACGCGGAACGGCTGATCGATCAGCTCTATCCGCTCGACGTGATTTTCAAGATCGGCCTTGAGTCGCTCTACGGTTATTCCGAGCGTATCTTCTCCTATTGCCAGGTGCGCGACGTGCGCTACTTCGTCGATGCGAAGCTGCACGACATCCCCCGGACGGTTGGCGCTGCGATGACGCACCTTGTGCGCCCCGGAGCTCACATCGTCAACGTACACGCGCTCGGGGGCGTCGAAATGATGCGTGCGGCGGTCGAATCGGCGCAGGAGCGTGCCGAAGAACTCGGCATCACGGTACCGCACATCTTTGCGGTGACGATTCTTACCAGCCATGGCGCCGAAGACTTGGCCGAGCTCGGCTTGCACGGCGGCCTTGGCGAGAATACAACGCGGCTCGCCGCACTCGCTCGCGACGCCGGTTGTTCGGGCGTGGTCTGCAGCGCGCACGAAGTTGCGGATCTCAAGAGTTTCTTCGGTCAGGACTTTCTCACGCTCACGCCGGGTATTCGGCCGGCGGGCGAGGCGCACGGCGATCAAAAGCGCGTGATGACGCCCGCGCAAGCCGTTGCCGCCGGCGCCGACTATCTCGTCGTTGGGCGGCCGATCGTTCAAGCTTCCGATCCGCTTGCCGCAGCTCGCGCGGTCTTGGAAGACATTCACGCTCTTGCCTGAGTTCGATCTTGAGCGCGCACTGCGCGATCGTGGCGCGCTCTTGCGTGGCCATTTCCGTTTGAGTTCGGGGCGCCACAGCGACGCGTTCATACAGAAGTTTCGCATTCTTGAAAGCCCGCCGCTCGTGGAAGCGGTGGCCAAGGAGATTTCCGCCGCGTTTCGTGCGGTGAAACCGACGATCGTCGTCAGCGCGGCGGTCGGCGGCATAGTGCTTGGCTACGAGGTTGCGCGCCAACTCGGCACCGACGCGATTTTCGTCGAGAAAGAAGACGGCGTCGCGACGCTGCGTCGTAGTTTCATGCTGACGCCCGAGGATCGCGCACTTGTCGTTGAAGACGTCGTTACGACGGGCCTTTCGGTGCGCGAAGTCATCGATGTCGTACGCAAGCACGGCGCGCAGGTAGCTGGGGTCGCAGTTATCGTGCAGCGCGGCGACGCTGATTTCGGCGTGCCGACGCATGCTCTGCTGAATATGCCGCTCGAATCGCACGATCCCAGCGCGTGCCCGCAATGTATGGCCGGTACGCCGATCGACGATCCCGGCTCGCGCCGCAATTGAATCTGCGGATCCGCGCGGCGACGAGCGACGACCGCGCGTTTATCGAGACGCTTGGCAAGCGCACGGCAATGGACAGTGTCTCGTCGTTGCGTCGCGTCGAGCCGCCGGCGGTGCTGGCAAACTTCGAGCGGCTGCTCGCGATCGTCGATCGGCGCGAACACGTGGCGCTGATCGCCGAAGCTGACGGCGTGCGCGTCGGATTCATGCTTGCGTTGGACTCACTTCCGGATGAAGTGACGGGCGATGACCAAGCTTTTGTCGTGTATATGGCCGTGGAGCGCGCGTCGCGCGGGGCGGGGATTGGATCAGCGCTGCTGGAACGAGCCGAAGATGAAGCCCGCAAGCGCGGAGCGCCCTACATGGCGTTGATGGTGACCGAAGAGAACGCTGCTGCGCGCGCGCTCTACGAGCGGGCCGGCTACCGCACCGAACGGCGCTTGTTGTGCAAAACGCTATAAGCCCAGGCAGCTGGCGCCGTGTGTTGCTGGTCCTCGCCGGCATCGCGATCTTGGTCGTGCTCTACGTGTTCGCCGAGCATATCCCGCGCACGATTTCGATTTTCTTGATCGCTGCCTTTATCGCGTTCGGCGTGAACCCGGTGTGCCGTGCCCTCGTGCGACGTCGTGTCCCCAAGGCGCTCGCTATTACGATCGTATTTCTGGCGTTGACGATCGTGATCGTTGTGGGACTGCTGGTAATCGTCCCGCTGACAATTGCGCAATTGCAGGTGCTGGCCACGAACGCTCCGGCGTTCGTTGAATCGATCCAAGTCTGGACGCAGGATGCCGAAGCGTGGCTGCAGGGCCGCGTTCCCGGCTTGATCATCCCGCAGAACGCGTTTGATATCGGGCAACTGGGCAGCCAGAGACTCACCGCGCTTGTTACCGGCTCGCTAACCTCGCTCGGGGCGATTCTGATCGGGGCGGCCACGGCGTTCTTCGTTGCCTTCTCGTCGATCGTGCTCTCGTTTTTCTTTCTGCTCAACGACCAGCAAATCGTCTCGGCGTTCGTTTCGCTCTTCCCGGTCAAGCGGCGCGCCACGGCACGCAAGCTTGCTACCGAAGTCACCGAGACCTTTGGCAGCTTCATCTCCGGTCAAGTGCTGGTCAGCGCGATCACCGGCATTGCCGTAGCGGTCCTGTCCGCGCTCATCGGTTTCAAATTCTCGCTGATCCTCGGCATCATTACGGCGGTAGCGTACGCGGTGCCCGTGATCGGGATGCTCATCGCGCAATGCATCGCGGTCGTCCTTTGTGCGCCCCAAGGCGGCTGGATGATTCTCTGGGTGCAGGTGATCATGTTCTTGATCGCACGCGTGAGCGACAACGTTTTGGTTCCAAAGATCATGGGGCAATCGGTCGGTGTCTCGCCGATCGGGGTGATGTTTGCGGTGTTTGCCGGAGGCGAACTCTTTGGCATTCCCGGATTACTGCTTGGAATTCCGGCTGCCGCGCTCATTAAGATTCTGTGGCGTTACTTCGTCACGCCGTGGCTCACGACACGATTGGATCAGACCTAACAAAACTGGGTAGAAAGCAACCATGGCCTCATCAGAAGAGCGTTGGATCGTACCGGGTAGCACACGCAGCCGGCCGCCTGGTGAGTTCGTGGCGGTTACGGATCCGAATGAGCGTCTCATGGTGACGCTTCGCGTGCGTTCGAAGCACGCAAGCCCGCCGCTGCCGGGGCATCTCTCGCGCGAGGAGTTCGCCGCCGCGTATGGCGCGGGTGAGGGCGACCTCGAGCGCGTCGATTCGTTTGCACAAGAAAACGGACTAGCTGTGGTCGAGCGCGAGCCGGCCCGGCGTACCGTTCAGTTGGAAGGGACGGTCGCGCAGATGTCGGCGGCGTTCGGCGTGTCGTTAGGAACCTACAGCATCGGCTCGACGACATTTCGCGGACGCACCGGAGCGATTTCGCTTCCCGCAAGCCTCGCCAACGTGGTTGAAGCGGTCCTCGGCTTGGACACGCGTCCGCAAGCTCGCCCGCGCAGCCGCCGTGCCGTCGACCCGGCGGCGTCATTTACGCCGCCACAAATCGCGGCGCTTTACGATTTTCCGGCGGGCGTTGACGGAAGCGGCGAGACGATTGCGATCATCGAGCTTGGCGGCGGTTATAGCGCGAGTGATTTCTCGGCCTATTGCACCCAGCTCCGGGTCCCCGAGCCCGTCGTGAGCGTCGTGACCGTCGACGGCGCGACGAACTCGCCCGGGACGGATCAGGATTCCGATACGGAAGTGATGCTCGACGTGGAAGTAGCCGGCACGGTCGCACCCGGTGCGACGATCGTGGTGTACTTTGCGCCGAATACCGATCAAGGTTTTATTGATGCGGTGACCACCGCGGTTCACGACACGAAGCATGCGCCCTCGGTTATCTCGATCAGCTGGGGCGATGCGGAGTCGAGTTGGACGAGCGCAGCGATGGCCTCGCTCGACGATGCGTGCGCCGCCGCGGCGGCGATGGGCGTAACGGTCTGCGTTGCGTCGGGCGACGGCGGATCGAGCGACGGGCAAAGCGACGGCGCACCGCACGCGGATTTTCCCGCGTCAAGTCCGCATGCGCTCGGATGCGGCGGTACGACGCTGAGCGCGTCGGGGACGACGATCACATCCGAAACCGCGTGGAGCGATTCGGGCGGCGGCGTGAGCGAGACCTTTGCGCTTCCGTCGTGGCAATCGAGCGCGCACGTTCCCGCGCCGTCAAATCCCAGTGGCGGACGCGGCGTCCCCGACGTGAGTGCTGATGCCGACCCCAATTCGGGCTACGGTGTGCGCGTTGACGGGCAGAGCGTGGTTGTCGGCGGCACCAGCGCGGTCGCCCCGCTGTGGGCCGGGCTCATCGCCCTGATGAATCAGCAACTTGGAACGAGCGTCGGATTTATCAACCCAAAACTGTATGGATTGAACGGCTATCCCGCATCGCCGGGACCTTTGCACGACATTACCTCTGGAAGCAACGGAGCCTACGATGCCGGCGTGGGATGGGATCCGGTCACGGGGCTGGGCAGTCCGGACGGCGCGCGCTTGGAGAAAGCCCTGAGTTAATTACATCGTTTCCGGTGCGCTGATGCCGATCAGTTCGAGCACTTCGGCAAGCACGGACTTCGTCGCGACGCACAGTGCGAGGCGCGCGAGGCGCAGCTCGCGTTCGTCGACCAAGATCGTGCATTCCGTGTAGAACTGATGGAATTCGGTTGCGACATCCCGCGCGTATTTGGTCAGCCGGTGTGGCGCAAGATTGTCGACCACGCCCTGGACGACACGCGGCAGCTCGGCGAGGCGTCGCGCCAGGGTTATTTCGGAATCGTGCGTCAAGGCGTTGAGCGCCGGCGAACGGCGCGTCGCCTCGACGTCGGCCGGATCGGCGCGGCGCAGCACTGAGGCGATGCGCGCGTGCCCGTACTGCACGTAATACACCGGGTTGTCGCTGCTCTGTTCGACGGCGAGTTTTAGATCAAAGGTCAGCGGCGAATCGGTCGCGAGCATCGTGAAGAAGAAGCGCGCCGCATCGACACCGACCTCGTCGAGGATCTCGTCGAGCGTGATGATGTTCCCTTCGCGCTTGCTCATACTGACCTGCTCGCCGCCGCGCATCAGCGTGATTTGCTGCGCGATCAAGATGTCGAGCTTGCCGGGGAAGCCCATTGCAGCGGCCGCGGCTTTGAGCCGGCCGATGTACCCGTGGTGATCGGGGCCGAGAATATCGATCGCGCGATCGGCGCGGCTGAGCTTTTCAAAGTGGTACGCGATATCGGGCGCAAAGTAGGTTGGACTGCCGTCGCTGCGGATGATGACGCGGTCCTTGTCGTCGCCGAATTCCGAAGTGCGGAAATACTGGGCGCCGTCCGCTTCATAGATCAAGCCCATTGCGCGCAGCTTGTCGAGGTCTTCGTCCATCCGGCCGCTCGCGCGAAGTTCTTTCTCGCTCTGCCACAGATCGTAGTGCACGCCGAACCGCTCCGCGGTGGCGCGTTGCTCGGCCAGAATCGCGTCGCGGCCGATCTGCGCGAATTGCGCGATCAA
>Ga0302325_10034641_pt1 | contig 10329 bp, 8 predicted proteins | sample Palsa_T0_2_FD_201948 | JGI IMG/M metagenome (GOLD analysis project Ga0302325, IMG submission 201948) | Peat permafrost microbial communities from Stordalen Mire near Abisko, Sweden - Palsa_T0_2 | ecosystem: Environmental > Terrestrial > Soil > Palsa > Peat permafrost | place: Sweden: Abisko...
TTAGGGTAAGTCTAATTAATTATTAGCCAAGAACGTACTTAGGGTTACTAAAAAGTGGTTAAAAGTGCATAAAAAAAGTGAATATTAGCATAAAACTTAAGAGCTCTTAAATCGACGAAATACGCGCTTCGATTTATATATTAAAAGTGCATATAATTGGTTAGTTAAAACACGTAATACTTACTCTAAAGTCTATAAGGTCTAAAATTATACGTTCCCTAAGGTAATAAGAGATAATCGGAGTGACTCTTGCAATATTTTATTAAGCCCTAGTTTAAGTATAATGCTTGCATCTCTCTATAATCTATTTCACGTTTGCACGTGATATGCTAAAGTAGCAACCGAGAAGTGTTTAATAGGTTTTATCGATGCTTAAAAGCGTACAAATTAGCTATAGTTACTATTAATAAAGCTCTTATTAAAATAATAATGACTAGAAAGGGAAGGGGACTGCAATAAAGTGTGAGAAGATTAACTAAAGTGCATAAGTGATTTATGCGTAATAGTAATATTTGCAAAAATATTAGAGTATATAATGGCATATTAAGCAAGAAACGATTAGCCGGTTTCCTTATTAATTATAGCTTTGCGGTAAGCTTGATTATCTTAAAGCTTATAGTTGCACTTCGCTTTATACTTTATATTAGAATTAAAAGCTTTCTTAGCGGGAGTTGCACCCTTAAGGGCTATAGTGAGGTTTTGCAAGTGCTATATGATATCAGACCTCTTTCTAGCAGTAAGTATTTGCTTGGAAGCCCCGCCGCCGGCAATTCGTCTGTTAAATTTAGCTTTAATCTCAGCAGACTAGTTCTTAATTCGAGGTTCTCTTATAAGGGTTAGTAAAGATGCAAGGAACCTTGTTCTAAAGGTCCTTGCATTTGCGGCATGGATATTAATATACTACTTAGGACGGCCAAAAACACGATTGCGGGGGGTATAGATGGTATTAAGAGTAGATAAAGATATAATAATGATTTTAAAGTAATATTATTAATGCGCTAGGCAAAAAATAATAAGTAGTATATGTGTTGGTTGAAGTTGAAATAAGTAAGGTTTAAGAGTGATACGCAAAACACTAAGAACTTTTGAGGAGTATATCTGCTTATATCCCTTAATATTTACTCGAATCTTTGCAATCGGAAAACTAGTTTTATCGCTATTTGGTGTAAAACTAGCGTGTAAGAGATGATAATCATTTGCACCTAGAAATGCGCACCGGAAGGTCGATTAGCCGGAAAACCCTATAACTTTTTTTGTACTTTTACTTTATATTTTCTATTTTTGGATGTTTTATGAGCCTAATATAAAGGCATTTGAATCACGAGCAAGAGATTTGTATAAAGATTAAAGGATAGTCGGAGGGCCGAGTAACCGGAGGCATATTAATGAAATACACCCCTTAACCTCCTATACGCCAATATCATTGGCCAATGGGGCCTCCTGTAGGCCAATGGACCCTCCATTGACTAATGGCGCGATTATTGGTCAATGGGAGGCTCCCATTAATCAATGGGAGATATTGGCGTATGGGAGGGACCATATCCGATTTCCTGTCTCCAATCGCTCTCGCGTAGCAGCCAGGAAAGAGGATTTTACTGCCACTGGTCCAGAACTGGAGGCAGCGCCTGGATTGAATTACAAAATAGCTCCAAAGACCGCAGAAATCGAGCCAAAATCTAATCAAGTGAGGAGGCCAAAAATGAAGTAACAAAAGCTCAAACCACGTTGTCAGAATTGGAGCACAATCCAAAATCAGAGTCAAATTTTATGATATCAGCGTGGGCGGGGGTGATGATGATAGGGCTATATTTAGCATTAGAGCCCATTTTGAGCCCCTTATGGTGGCAATGGTGGTCAGCGGCTAATTTTAGCCACACCCGCGCCGGCCTCCAATAGGCTGTATGGGAGCCAACAACGAATCCCGGTACGGAGGCCAAAAATCCTGTGCACATCACAGAAATCAACAATTGCAAAGCGAGGCCTGCCATTTTCAAACTAGGAGCGCTCTATGGCTGACTCGTGCTTGGCAGATTACGAAAGTATCGTCTTCGGCGCGCCCTAGACCGTTCTAGAAGCCAAGGTAATTGTACCATAAGAGAACAATCGCATAGACATATGGACATTAACGACAACCTTATATAACAAGTCGCGTACCGACACAGAGATCAAAGGAAACCAGAACCAAAGCTCATATGTACCACCATCCAACCGAACCCCTCTAAACTCGTTCATTCCGGAAGGACGGCATGGATTTCTAGATGAGACATAGTCACCTGAGCTCCCTCCTGAAGGAGCCAAGGCATGGGCCGTGGAGGTGAGAATCTTAATCTGCGGTGGCACGAACGTGAGCATTCTACTCCTAGGTACAAAAGGCGACCTTAACTCGCGACCATTTAGCGGCTTCCCGCCCGCCACTAAGACACACCGCGATCACGGGTTACTCCTCTCATTCTATCTCCGTTATTAGCTTCCGAGCATACACAACATAACTAAAGCTAGTTAGAAAATGACTGGAAGTTTAGTAGCTAGCGATTACATAAGCTAAGAGGCGTGGATCCTCTTATCCTTTATCTCGTTCCGAACCTCAAGCAATAGCATCTCAATTTTATCCCTTAACTAATGCAATACTCTTGTGAAGAGTGCCATACTAAAGCTTAATATTCCTATTAACATATATTCTCGAGAGTATAAACCTAGCACGCTAATTAGCATCCGCTCTAAGTTCGGATCTATCCCAAGTACCTAGCTCTTTGTCACGACGTTCCTCTAGCCAAGGGTTCAACGGCCAACTCTCTCTCATTTCTACAATATCCTTAAACCCGGCTTGCTCAAGTCTATGCTAGTAACTTGCACAATCAATATCTATTCCGAGTTTTTCATAGCATTAGACTAGGGCTTGCGACCACTCTTATAGCGCGAAAGGTTATCGAGGGGATCTATTATCGACTTTAAGAACTAGGCTTATATTAACGAATTCGATATAACTACTAGAGACAAGGTTACTATAGAGTAGTAAGCAATATAATTATTAAATAGGAGTAATACCCCCTTACTCGAAGCTTTGTCAAAAGAGAAGAGGCTAATCTCGAATGCTATAAGTTAACGTCCGGGCATATATTAAGTCGAATTTAAACTTGTATGTCTATTGAAAAATTAGCAACGAGGTAATAAGACGAGTATAGAGAGAGGATTACTATATCTTTAATATCATTAACTACAAATCGGAGGTTTGGTATTACGAATTCAAGTTAGATTAAAGAGAGGTCGATTCTAATAACTTGTGATTGCGGGTTATTTTTAGCAAATTCCATAGCTTAAAGGCTTGTGCTAGTCCCAAGATCTAGGACACGATAAACTCTTGACAAGTCGATAAGATATAATAGAAGCTCTTAGTTATGCGTTCGAAGAAATAAGTAATGCTATAAGTTAAGTCGGTCTTGCTTATCTAAGTCATTTAAAAGGGGGTACCTTCCTTCCTTGTACTTGTGATAAGTTTTATCGTTTTCCTTGGGATAGCCGAGCAAACTCGGCCTTAGCGAAACAACCGAGCTCTAATCGTCTGCTAAGTCAAAATCGAACTTATCTTCTAAAGATAGTGCTAAATCGAGAATATTCGGGCTTTCTAAGGACGCCGAGTTCTCATTGTCTATTAGGTCGAAATTAACCCGGCTATCCCCATCTTCTAGAGATGCTACGCCAAGAATATTATCATTGATATCCTGCTCTACTAATAAAGTAGGGATTGAGAGACTGCAAGGCATCGAGGAAGCTCGGTATTTTGAGGGGCAGTCTGTTGCGCGTCCGTATCCGTATCCGTATCCTTTATAGCTACTACCGGTAAATGGAGGGGGGGGTTTAATTGTTTAAGGCATCGATTCGGGATCGCCTTTGATTCTTCCCTTACTTCCTCTCCCTTAGTCGGATCCGGGTTCGCTATTATCTCCGAAGGATTGTCGTCATCGGCTCTCTAAATTACTTGGTTCAAATTGAGATCTAAGCCCCTAGTCGTATGCGCTTGTTAAGAAGACTCGGGCAAAGAAAGAGTCGCTTTTAGAGGAGCTTAATAATCTATAATAACCTGCTCCGGCTAAAGAAGAGGCTTTGCTATACTTTCTCCTTGTGCTATAATATTATTACTAAGAAGATAAGTAAGATAATAGGTTATCTCGGTTATAGGGTAACTACTATTAGATCCTTGTCCGTAAATCTTATTTTAGTAGCATTTTTCCGGATTATATTAAAGGTTTTTAGTAATTTGTTAATACTTGAAGTTCTTAGTTAAAACTCATAATTGTTTTTGAAGCACGGTGCTTGTTACATATATTACCCTTGTTCTTTGCTACCTTCCGACGCGTAACCGGGTTAAATGGCTGCCTTGTTCTCTTCTTCTTGTTTGACGGATCCCACAATAGCGTAATGCCACTTAGAGCCGGTGGACATGCTATATAAGAGCGGCCGTGTTTTGCGCTAATAGCTTCTCCTTTAAAGTTTGCTTCCCTCGTTCCGCGGTCGCTAACCAAGACTTCGATGTTGCTAGACTTCTAGGACCAGCTATCCCCTAAATTTCTTATGCTATCCGTTTTGGATGCTTTCCGTTTCCGTTTCCGCGAGACTACACCTGCCGCTTTAATTGGGGTGTTAATTCCGAAAGGTGCTCCTTTGGGAGAGTGGTCTGATTATGCCGGAGGCACGGTAACTAGTGGGCTACTAGGAGCCGGCCCCGAGGCAACATCATATAATTTTACAATCTTGTTAACTCGCTAAGTGAGTTCTAATAGGAAGAACCAGGTGCGAAATCGATTTGAGAATGTCTTATACTTGCATATCTATTAGCTTAAGTTTATCGCTCTTTTAAATTTTCACTTACAACCAGTCAAGCTTTAGTTTCATCCGCGACGCAATTTAAGGGAAGCTTATCCTAGCTATATACAATCGTATTAGCTCTAGCTAATACTCCCGCTCCTAGTCTAAGTAAAGTCGCTTGTAATCCGGGTCGAGAGCCTCTTAGATTCTTCGGCATTGCTCATCCGTCAAAGCGGAGCATTGGCGAACGGTAAGGAGGAATAGTTCTTAGTGGGAATTTTGTTTGTTCAAGTAGTTGCTGGTATGACTCGACGGATTTCTATGTACGACTAATACAGTTAAAAAGAAACTTCCAAATAATTCCGGACCACTCACAAACTGCTCCCCGGCCGATGTTTTGCCCAACCCTCACTTTAACTGCTTGCTCCCTTTAACCGATGTTTTGCTTAACTCCCTCTCCGACTGCTTGCTCCTTCCAATCGATGTCCTGCTCAACTTCCCGCTCTCTTCCGAGGTGCTTAAAGAAAATCTTGGCGAGATTTTTTAAGAGGTTTGCTATATAGGGTAAGAAACACGGAAAGCAGTCGTATTTCTCCATAAATGCTATACATTTTATAAGGTTGCCCGGGTCGATAAGAGCCTAGACATGCGACTATTCTCTAGAATATTAAAACCTAAATTTGTAAAGGCCCTCGCTTATAGCTCTTGTAAAATGCATATTATGCAAGTTAAAGAGATGCTACTTAGAGTTAGTAAAATGTATTATAAATAATAAGTTAAATTAATATACTTCTACAAGCTTTATAAAGTAATAACTATAGCTTCTATCTATAGTCAAACATGCTTAAACATTATTAGAGAGGTTTAACTAATCCTCCCGAATATCTTATATGCGTGGGCCACTTTGGAAAATGTCCTCTTATAATAAAAGAGAGAAAAGCTTTTGTATAAATTATATATTTAACCTCGCTAGCTCCTCCGGCATCCCCTTTCGCACATTCTCCTATAAAGTAAAGTCTATTAAAAGGGAGCCGTCGTCTAGATTAAGGCTATTTGTGTTTTCGATTCTCAAGTTAAAGCGTGCTTTTAGGATTAAAAGCCTTTATGTGATAAGTAAAACGCTAGATGACTATATCTAAAGCTGTTATTTAATCGGGTAGAGGAGAAATTAAAGGGCATTTGAGGGACTTAGAGACGGCAAGTCGTCAAAGAAAATCGCAGTAAATATTACTTAGCGTAATAAAGGGTGTTTTAATGCTTACTTGTATTAGTAAATAACTAAGGTGCTTTCCTAGAAACGAGGCTTGCTTGCAAAAGTAGTACTAACGAATCCTTGAAATGATCTTGTTCCTTAACGTGTTAAGAAAGGGCATTGCTAAGGTTGAACATAGCATTGAGAAACTCCGAAATAAAGCGGTTTAGAACTCCATTTAACCATGACACCCAGTGCGAGAATGGGATCGTGTAGAACGTTAAGTGAAGCTGGGTATCGAATTTTGCGGCGACTGAGGTGATATCCGAAGAATTTAGAGCTCGAAAGATCTAATACCCACTCTATGCTTCAAATGGCGATAGATCCCACACGATATCCACAATTACCTTGGGCTTGGCCTCGGAGTCGCAACGAGGCACCGGAATGCATTTATCTCGGCAAAGGTGATTTAAAAAGGTATCTAGCTAGTGCTTCTGCTTCTGGCGGCCGCATAATAAGATCTTAGCAACTAAAGGGTCAAGAAGAAATTTGCAGATAGCTTTGATGTCGTTGAAATTGTTTGAAGTTTAGACGATTTTTTGAGCATCCTTATATAGCAATGGGTCTAGAAGCATCATTGAATATAGGGGGCGTTAGTAAGCCAGTGCATGTAGCAAGGCAGCAGATTGCCTCGTTTAGAGCTTCTTTGAATGGTAGCTTATATTAGTAAATAGCTATAAGGGAGCACGCCCGGCCGATAAGGAGATCCGCGGTTTGCAAAATGAAGGAGAAGCAGTAAGTGGGAGAGAATCCGCCTCGTTTTGCAGTTGCCCTTTATATGCATAGTCCGTTGTCACGTCTCTATCCGGGGCATCGAGTCCCCCACGCGCTAATCGCTATAACGGAGCCCCTAGAGGACGCGGCTTGGCAATTAGGACTAAGAAGAGAGAACCGAGTATTTTAAATAGATAAAATTCAAAGAACTATCTTTGAGGTAAATCTTGTAGTAAGACTTATCATCCCGGATATTGCAATCCATATTCCGAATTTCCGCTTTAAGTTAAGCTAAAAAGACTTTTAACGAGTTTAAAGACTTCTAAGCGAATTAAAGACTTTAAGCGAGTTCCTCTTAACTAACCACAATAAGGGAAAATGTTTAAACTCCGGGTAATTAACTCGGATTAGATATTTCTTTTAACATTAGCGCTATTTATAACTACTCCTTATCGCATTTGCTATAAAGCGACCCCTCGTAGCTTATCTTTATGCGCGTGCCATCCCTTATAATAGCGTAAAACCCATAAGAGCATTAGTCCAACGCTTTCTTGTAAAGGATGTTACCGGGTTCGCGCGACGAAGGCAAGTAAGGGCTCGGAGCTACGATCTCCGATATGGGTAGTAAGCGGCCTTAAAGGATATCGCTATTACTTTAGCGTTAAATGTTAAGAATGTTCACATTCTTGCCGATCTTAGGCTTGTAAGCGGAAGGGTTACTATGTACGTGATAGTGGCACCCGTTAATAAGATACTATTAACTTGTTAAAGAAGAGTAACAAGATTCTAAAGAGAGGTGTCTAGACGTAATACCTATGCTAACTAGGCTAAAGGGCAAGAGGAAATGTGCCCTTTTAAGCTCTTAAGTCCTCATCCCTAATAAGAGAAAGATATTCGGAATATCCGTTCCATAATCCAAGGATCTAGACAGCCTTAGCAGTCTTAAACCCAAGCAAGGTAAAAGGTGTTTTGTGGGTAGCCATTATAACTAAAGCAATCGTTTAGCGGAAAGCAAGATGCAATAGCTTTTTAATAGCTTTATAAACAAAAATAAAGTTGCTAAATGCTACTTCTAAAATATATTTGACCTATAAGGTATAATATACTATAAAATTTCTACCTAACGCCGAAGCTATAAGCTACGACTAGGATTAAGCTGCATAAGCTCAAAAATGAGGATGCGTGATAGTAAGGACAAAGCCTAAGCCCCTTATACGCGCTCCCGCTCACCACGCACGCTACGCGCCACTAGACTCAGATAAAGAATGCTAGTAGGCACGATGCGACTTATACCTAATCTAAAACAGCTTCGAGGAGGAATAAATTAGAAAGCTAAAAAGAGAACTTAAGTCTAGAGGCTATAACCCTTATAGCGTTATACATTACTCCGGTAAGACAAGATACGTGGATGAGCCCACACTTCCTCTTACATCGCATTTATTAGGAACATGGGTAGCTAGCTATTGGTCTAATTGCAGTCAAGCTTTAATGCGAGCTCTTCTTCCGCTAACCTCCTCATTTTAACGCTTCCTTTTCCTCTCCTCGTACGTCTAAGGTTATTAGCGCGGCCATAGACTCGAATCCCGCGCAGCGATCAATCCTAGTCCTGCTAATTTCGGAAGCCTTATATTCTCTCTTGCGTCTTTATATATTATTATTATCGCGTTCTAGTCAAATCGATTAGAAGGTAGCAAGCGTCGTTTGCTCTTGCCCCGTAAGTCGAGTGACTCGGGTTTTATTTGTTGTAGGATCGCGAGAAGCAGACTAGCGTCTTAGCTCTTATCTAAAAATAAATTACTCTAAGATAGTTAGTATTTGATTGTATATAAGAAGGCAAATAAAGCCTTACTATATCACGCAAGTTTGTAAGGCTATCTTCTCGGCGGAGGCTACTACCTTGTCGGGGAAGCACATTAGCTCTAGAATGCCCGTCGCTACACACGTTTTATACCCCTATATTGATTTCTCTAATCGAGAGCGAATTCCAGCTTTACCTCGTCGTTGGGAGGGGCACGGGTGCAATAAGGTGGTCGTAGAACCTTTGTCAACGCTAGGGCCGAGCATTTGGCGGCTTAGCGCTAGGCCTCGCAAAAGAGGGTTTTTCCAAATGTTCGTCAAGGGTGCCGCCTATGCCCTCAGCAATCCTAATCAGCTATTACTTGCCTAATAGCAAAGCACCTAGCCTCGTGAATTATCTAAGCTATTATATTTATACTTTTCTTACCTTTATAGATCGAATATTAAAGCCAAGTTATATTCGGTCAGGCTACATGACGGCCCGCGACCCCCGCCTAGACACAACGGCTCTCTGCGGACACTGTACGACAGCGATGCGTTAATTTTCCGACCTAGGCAGCACATTACTTACTACTACAGACGACTATTTAATCATCGCAAAGGCTTCGATTTAATTCGAATACTCTTTACAACGGCTCCCAGTTCTACATCATAGGGCCAAGCAACCAAGTCAAGCGGAGCACTCCTAAGAAGGATCTTGCGAAAAGGCTTAACCGTGTATAGTATAAGCCCTAAGAGATTTATAATAAGGAGGTATTAGAGGAGGTATGTTTCCTCAAATCCCTTATCACTTAAATGTCCTTTATTTATCCGCTAACAGCAATGCAGTACGGTTTGGAATATGCAACGACTACAACGAGGCTTGTGTGGATAGAAAGGAAGGACTGGGTTTGGATGGATTTGCCTCAAGTCCTTAGGATGGCGCCGTGCCTGTTATTTCTATACGGGGGAATATTTTTATACGAAGATAACGTCCCAATCGATAAAAGTCTTAAGATGTACAATTGTCCTCAAAGCTACACAAAGATCTGTCTTTTAGATGCTGCTAGGGTGCTCGTTATATATCAAGCTAAAGATTCTAGAACCGGGGTTTAATAGCAGAGATATTTATATTCAATTTGCATTGTCCCTAGGCAGGTCCCGCCAACTCTAGCTTAAGATTTCATCTATGAATTGCTTATCCGAGGCAGATATTGGCTGCATGTTGGACATGTCGAAGATTAATAAACTACCGAGGCGGCGGAATGCTGCTGTCGTTGTACGGCTACTAAAGGCGGTAGCTCCCGGGAGGGTAGTAGTATATTGGAGCTTAACTGAGGATCGAAACGTAAAGGGAGTTTGTTAAAGGGTAAATGTTATAAAGTTCTTGCTTTCGAGGAGTTGATTTGCGTGCCCGTCTAAGGTATGCTATCTTTAGGCCCGACGCCTTATATAAGAGTAGCTACTAAATAATTAGCTATAAATGCAACGAAAAGAATGCATTTTGATATTAAGTACCGGATTATACCCTCTTGCGCAGTAAGGACAGCTACATTTCTTTGTCCTTGCCCTTCTACATAGCCCATTTATAAAGCCGAGGGGGATACTCCGTTAAATCGAACTCGGCTAAGCAATGTTAGTTATAGAAAGTCTATTAAAGGGCGAAGAACACAATTGTACTCGTAAACGTGTTATAGCAGCTAATCTATCTTAGAACAAACAAGTTTATTTTTTCTTTTTTACACTATTTTGCGAGATCCTCCTTTATTTTTGTTAGTAGTGTA
>Ga0302325_10034642_pt1 | contig 10329 bp, 5 predicted proteins | sample Palsa_T0_2_FD_201948 | JGI IMG/M metagenome (GOLD analysis project Ga0302325, IMG submission 201948) | Peat permafrost microbial communities from Stordalen Mire near Abisko, Sweden - Palsa_T0_2 | ecosystem: Environmental > Terrestrial > Soil > Palsa > Peat permafrost | place: Sweden: Abisko...
GCCGGGCGGGGGGCAGCTGGTGTTCGGCGGGCGGGCTGATGACCAGGTCAAGGTCCGCGGGTTCCGGATCGAGCCCGGCGAGATCGAAGCCGTCCTGGCGGCCTGCCCGGGTGTGGCGCAGGCCGCCGTCATCGTCCGCGAGGACGCCCCCGGCGACCAGCGGCTGGCCGCCTACATCACCTCCGCCGGCGGGGACGGGGACGGGGATGGCGGGCTGGCCGCCCGGGTGCGGGAGTACGCCGCGGGGCGGCTGCCGGAGTACATGGTGCCCGCGGCGGTGGTGGTGCTGGACGCGCTGCCGCGGACGGTGCACGGCAAGCTGGACCGTGCCGCGCTGCCCGCCCCCGGCTACGCGCCCGCAGGCGCTCCCGCAGGCGCGCCCGGGCGCGACGGGGCACGGTTCGACCTTGAGCGGGCCATGTGCGAGGCGTTCGCTGAGGTTCTGGGCCTGGACTCGGTCGGGCCGGAGGATGACTTCTTCGAGCTGGGCGGGCATTCGCTGCTGGCGGTGCGGCTGGCCGAACGGCTGCGGGAGCGGGGAGTGCTGGTCTCGGTACGCCAGCTGATCACCGCCCCGACCGTCAGCAGGCTCCTGGCCACGATGAGCCTGTCCGCACTGCGCGACGCGTTCCGGGTCCTGCTGCCGATCCGGGCCGAGGGCGACGGCCCGGCCCTGTTCTGCATGCACCCGGCCGGCGGCCTGAGCTGGGCTTACATGCCCCTGGCGCGCTGCGTTCCTGACGACTTCCGGATTTACGGGCTGCAGGCACGCAGCCTGGGCGGGGAAGGTGAGTTCGCCGGCTCCATGCGTGAGATGGCAGCCGACTATGTCGGGCAGATGTGCACCGTGCAGCCAGCCGGACCGTATTACCTGCTGGGCGTCTCCCTCGGCGGGACCCTCGTCCACGAGGTCGCGGTCCAGTTGCAGGCCCAGGGCGAGGAAGTCGCGGCCCTCATCATCGTGGACCACTACCCCCCGGGCCGCTGGGCGCAGCGTGCCGATGACGTCTCCCGGGAAGACGCGGTCGCCGGAGAGGCGGACAAGCCCGGCCGGGAGCCAGCGGACCCGGACGCCATACCAGCTGGTCGTATCGACGAGGTTCGCCAGGAGCTAGGCAAGGTTCTCGGAGCCGTCTCAGCTGAGGAAGCCATGCTCATCGCGAAAACCTTTAACAGGAATCAACGTCTCAGGCTGAACCATGATTACGGCCGGTTCGATGGGGACGCGCTGATCTTTGTCACGATAGAGAACCAGCCAGCGGCCAGGCTGGCGGGCAGCAACAGCCGCGCCGCGCTGTGGAAGCCCTACATTTCCGGGGAAATATCGGAAATTCACCTTCCGTGGACCCACAACGACATACTCGCGCCATCCGTGCTAGCCGAGGTTTGGGCTGATGCAGCTTCGTGGCTGGGGCTGCAATAATGTGGCTGGGGCCGCAATAATAGCGCCACGGGGACCAGTGCGGTGCCCAGCCCTGAGATGGCCTGCGCAGCGAACACGAGCCGGAGGTTGCGCTCGCGCAAGACGCTCATTTGCGCCTCCGCCGTCAGCCGCGTACCGCGCTGACTATCATCCTTGGTGCTGTCTCCAGCATCACGGGCGTCTCGATGGCCTCGGCGATGAGAACGTCGGCCGCGTCTTTCCCGAATTCCGCTATCAGGGCCGGCTGGCAGTGCAGGATCGCATCGTAGACGGCGATTTGCGCGCGCATCGCGTCGGGCAGGGGTCGCTTGACGACGCTGCTGAAACCGGCCGCAGTGAGGTACGCGGCGTAATCCAGGTGCGGTGGTTCCCAGGTGGTGAAGACGACCGGGGAACCGGGTGACAGTACCCTGGTGAATTCCCTGAAAACCGCTGCCTTGTCCTGGATCATCCACAGCGCGTCGATGCTGACGGCCCCATCGAATGCGCCCGCTGGCAGGTGCGTATTGGTTCCGCTGGCGACGCGAAACTCGGCCCTATCAGCCATGCCAAGGGTTGCGGCGTGCTGGTAGGCGGCAACCACTGCCTCCGCGATGACGTCGACCCCGACAAGCGAGGCACCGAGCTTGCGGGCAATCCACAGGCCAGGGCCGCCATGTCCGCAGCCCACGTCGAGCAGTCGCGACACGGCCGATCCGGCGAGAATGTCCGCCATCGCCTGCAGTTCGCTCAGCGATACGAACCCGAACGGGTCGGCTTCGGCGGGGTAATCGTCGCCGTAGGCTTCTATGAATATCGCCTTTAGCGTCGGGCTAGCCGACGGCCGTGCCAGCACTGACCTGTAGCGCTTCTCGTTGGTGAAGCGTTGCTCGTCCGCCGGACTCACAGGGGGAGAACTCCTCGGCACAATGTGAATTTCGCTAAGAAATGCTATGAGCCACCCTATTGCCCATAGTTGTGCCAGGCAAGCAGTCACATACGTAACTGGACTCCCAGGGGCAGCAGACTGGCAGGTGGAGACCTGCGGGCGGTGCGCACGCTGGAACGTGCCGGTGGGTCCCCGTGCGTCAAGCCCTTTGCGACAGGGAGGTCGCAATTTTGTGGCGCGGCGGTGTGCAACTGTGGCAGCGGGTCAGTTGAACGTTGGGCAGGCAGTTCTTTGCAGTCCCGGATGGTGGATATGAACCAATGGATTAAGAGCGCGGTCAGCCGGTGACCCAGCGGTCGTACAGCGTGTCGTCGGCGTGCATGTCGTTGGCAACGATCTCCCACATCATCTCGTCGGTGCCGCCGCCTATCCTGGCGGCGGGGAAATCGCGCCACAGCCTGGGCAGGGGGGTTTCGTCCTCGACGAAACCGCGCCCTCCGAAGACGTGCAGGCTCTCGCTCAGTACATGCTCGCAGAGCTGGACCGCGGTGACCTTCAGGCCGGCGGCGTCGGCGGCGTTCACCCGGCCGCCGGCGCTCATCTGCGCCACCGTCGCGTACATGCCGCGTTCGGTGATCATGAGCCGTGACCGGAGATCGGCCATGCGCAGCCGCAGCGCCTGATGGTTGTGCAGCGGCTGGCCGAACTGGGAACGACGCCGCAGATGGGTGATGGCCAGCGCGAGCGCCAGATCGGCCGTGCCGAGGGCCTGAGCCGCCGCGGCGAGCCGCTCGTGGAACAGGGCGGACGCGAGAGCCATCAAGGCGCGTCCGGGAGGTACCAGGATCGCGTCCTGCTGGATGTGGGCATCGATCGCGAGCCGCACCGTCTCCAGGCCGAGCATGCCGGTCGTCTCCAGCCGTTTCAGCACCGTGACCCCGTCCCGGGGGACCAGGGCGATGGCCAGGCCCCGCTCCGCGCGGCACAGCACGAGCACGATGTCGGCGGCCGCGCCAGGGGACACGAACCACTTCGTGCCCTTGACCTGCCAGCGGTCACCCGTCCGGGTCAGTTCCGTGCTGGCCGCGGACAGGTCGGAGCCGATCAGCTGCTCGGAGGTGGCCACGCAGCAGACGATCTCCCCGTCGATGGCCTTGTCCAGGATCGACCGTGCGTAGTCCGAGCGGGCGAACTGCCACAGCGCCGGGACGGCGGCCTCGGTGTGCAGGCTCAGGCCGACTCCGACACCGCCGAGGCCGGCCCGCCCGATCTCGTGGGCGAGCAGGACCGAGCGTCCCAAGTCGCCGTGCGGGCCGCCGGACCAGCGCTCGCGCAGCAACCCGCTGGCGCCGAGCGCGGCGACGGCTTCGCGGGGAAACTGACGTGCTTTCTCTGCGTTGGCGACCAGCGGGAATATCTGTGTCTCCAGGACGGAGCGGATCCGCTCGCGGCAGGCGGCCACCCTGGAGTCTGCGTCGCCGAAGCCGAGCCAGCGGCCCAGGTCAGCGGGCTGCATTACGTGCACCCTGAGCTTCGGTTTCCCGTTCGATGAGGCTCACCAACTCCGGTACGGACTGAAGCTGATACGCCTCTTCATCCGCCAGTTCGATGTTCCACTTGTACTCGATGGTGTTGATGATGCGGAACAACTTCAGTGAGTCAAGGCCGGACAGCTCCGAGAGCGTGGTATCTGGACCGATCTGCTCGGCCGGGCATCCTAGTTCGGCGGCAATGACAGCGGATACTTGCTGTCCTATCGGCACGTTCTGGTCGAGCATGAATCCGGTGTCCTTATCTGGTGGGTTCCTGTGGGGCCCTGCCGGTCACCCGAGGGCCGTTTCGCCGCTCATGAGCTGTGCGCGCACCGTGCTGCGCTGGATTTTGCCGCTGGTCGTCCTGGGCAGGCTCTGCGGAGGCGCCAAGTGAACCGAGATGTCGCGCAATCCCAGATGTGCTGAGATCTCGGACCTGATCAGGGTTATCAGCTCACGTCGTGCGCTGCTCTCCTGCTGGCTGGTCTCGGTGACGATGGCAAGAGACTGGCTCGTCTTGGTGGTGACGCCGACTGCCGCGCAGTTCCTGCGGTACACGCCGGGGATATCGCGGACTATCGCCTCAGCGTCTTCGGCGAAATAGTTCTCGCCGCGCACGATGATGACATCCTTGATGCGGCCAACCGGATAAAGCGAGCCATCGTGAAAGAAACCGAGGTCGCCTGTGCGCAGCCACCCGTCTGCGGTGAACAGGGTGCCTGGATCCTGGTTCAAGTAGCCGCGGGTTACCGACCGGCCCCTGATCTCGATCTCGCCGACGGAGCCGTCGGCTCCCCCGGCTCCCGCTATGCGGACCTGCATGGCACGCACCGGGCGGCCGACTCCCACGAGCGGCCAGGCGCCCCGATCGCCGGGATCCACCATCTCGGCGCGTCCGGCGGACGTGAGGCGATCGCGATCCAGCCACACAACGCCCGGGTCCGCACCCGGCAGCGTAAACGTCACGGCGAGAGTGGCCTCGGCCAGCCCATACACCGGGCACATTGTCGACCTGCGGAAGCCGTAATCGCTAAAGGCTGTAATGAAACTTTCCATGGTATGCGCCTGCACCGTCTCCGCGCCGTTGAATGCGATGCGCCATCGCGATAGGTCCAGGCTTCCAGTAAGGGTGTCCTTCGCCTCTGCCAAATAGTCGAAGAAAAAGTTCGGGGTGCATGAAATCGTGCAGCCCTGTGCGGCGAACTGTTCAAGCCATCTTCCGGGCTTGCGGATAAAGCTGCCCGGCCGCCAGATAACTACGCTTAGGCCCGCGGCCAGGCCACTCAATGCGGAGAAGAGGCCCATGTCATGAAAGAGCGGGAGCCACAGGCCGAGGCGATCATCGGCCGTCACTTCAGCTCCCTTGATGATCGCGTCCAGCCCAGTGGTCACATTCTGGTGCGTAAGGCACACTCCCCGTGGCACTGACGTGCTGCCAGAGGTGTACTGGATGATCGCCAGTGATTCCGCGTCGCCCTCGCCGGCCAGCCATCCGGATTCAGCTGACAGATCCTCTTCGTCAATGAAAGTGAATCCAGGCGGTCCAGGGTCACCGCGGCCGCCTTCCAGAATCCGCAGCCAGCGGCGGTTCACTATGATGTTCTTTATCTGCGCGTCTGCTGCGACCCGGTGGAGATGCGCGATATACCTGCCCGGGCTCATCGCGGACGGTAGGGCAAGCGGGACGGCAATTCCCTCCGCGTACAGGACGGCGAACAATGACCGGAAGAACCCCGGGCCATTCTCGATGATCAGCCCCACGCGATCGCCGCGCTGGACGCCTCTTCTTTGCAGGTCTGAGGCGATGCATCTGCTGGATTCCAGCAGATGCTGAAGAGATACCTGGGTTCCGTCTTCGCCCTGGATGATGACGGGCCCTTCGCCCGCGGCCTGCTCGATCAACTCAGTCAAGGTGGCGCCCATCAGCAGGCAATCTCCTCTCGTGAGCTGCAGAGCTTGAGGTTGAAGCCGTCCGATGGCAGGCCAGCGGGAATGAGATCCTGAGTGTTATGTAAATGGTTCCGCCGATGGCGGTCGGCTGTCAAGGCCGTTCACTGGACCTGAGATCACGTGCGAGGTTCCTGTTCGGCCGGGGCATCTTGAGAGTTGAACACCCGTACGCATAGTTTCATCCTGGTGCTCTCGGCGCGGACGCTCCTATTTCTCGTGATCCGCGCAGGCCAGGCGCCGCACCTGTGACACCGCAGCTGTTTGCGACGTATATCTGCCGACTGATCGGAGCGACCAGGTATGTCGGAATCTGAAGGCGAGCCCCTTGAGCTGATGGCAGGCCAGCTCGGCATCTGGTTCATGCAGCAGCTCGACCCCGAGGACCCGGCTCAGAACATCGGTGAGTACCTGGAGCTCCGGGGAGACCTGGACACGGAGCTGTTCGTGGCGGCGCTGCGCCAGACGATCAGGGAAGCCGAGGCATGCCATCTTCGCTTCATCGAAGGGGGAGAGGGCCCCCGGCAATACGTTCGGGTATCTGACGAATGGCCGCTGCATGTCATCGATGTCAGTTCTGAAGCGGATCCTCGAAGGGCAGCTGAAGACTGGATGTGGGCCGACATGCGTCGTCCGGTCGATGTGCGAGTGGGCCCGCTGATCAGGCAGGCTGTCTTCCGGGTGGCTGCTGACCGCTTCTTCTGGTATTACCGGGGTCACCATATCGCGATCGACGGATTCAGCGGGTCGATCATCATGGCCCGCCAGGCCCAGGTCTATGCCTCGTTGGTGGCCGGGCAGGTGCCCGAGGAGGGGGCACTGGAGCCGGTTTCGGCGCTGATGGAGGCCGACTCCGTCTACCGGTCCTCGGTAAGCCTCGATCAGGACCGGAGCTTCTGGCTTAATATGCTCGCTGGGTTTCCCGATATTTCAAGCCTGAGCGGCAAGCCAGGGTTGACCGTACCCCGCATGCGACGTCGGCATATGGAGGACGTCGGCATTCCGGGCGCTGCGGGGCTGCGGTCGGCCGCGCAGCGTTTCGAGGTCAGCTTCGCGCAGCTGATGATCACTGCGGCAGCAGTCTACCTGCACCGGGTGACCGGGGCAGACGACGTGGTCGTGGGTCTTCCCGTCCTCGGCAGGCTGGGGAAGCGGCTGCGCGCGATCCCGGGCATGACGTCCAATATCCTGCCCGTCCGGGTCGCCGTCCTCGGCGAGAAATCTGTATCCGAGATCGCACAGCAGGTCGCCCACGTGATGCGTTCCGTGCTGCCGCGTCAGCGGTACCGGTATGAGGATATCCGCAGAGATCTGAAGCTTGTTGACGGCGGCGCTCTGTTTGGCCTCGTCATCAACATTATGTCGTTCGATTACTCTGTTCGTTTCGGTGACTGCGAGGTAATAGCACATAACCTTGCTAATGGCCCGGTAAGCGACGCGGCGATCGCGGTTTACGATCGATGGACCGACGGGAGCCTGCAGCTTGCCTTCGATACGAATCCCGATCTTTATGACGTGGACTCAGGCCAGGACATCGCCCGCTATTTCGGCCGGGTGCTGGATTGGCTGACGACGATTTCTCCCGACACTCGCGTGCGGTGCCTCGAGCTGGTGAGCAGGGCGGAGCGGCGGCAGATCCTGTCCGGGTGGAATGACACGGCGGTGCCGGTCCCGGCGGTGATGGCGCCGGAGTTGATCGCGGACCGGGCGGCGCGGACGCCGGATGCGGTGGCGGTGGTGTGCGGGGACGGGGCGTGGAGTTACCGGGCGGTGGAGGAGGCGGCGAGGCGACTGGCGGGGGTGCTGGCGAGGCACGGGGTGGGGCCGGAGTCGGTGGTGGCAGTGATGATGGAGCGGGGGGCGGCGCTGGTGGCGGCGCTGCTGGGGGTGTGGCGGGCGGGGGGCGCGTACCTGCCGGTCGATCCGGGGTATCCGCCGGAGCGGGTGGCGTTCATGCTGACTGATGCCCGCCCGGTGCTGGTGGTGGCCAGCGCGGCCGCGGCCGCGCTGGTCCCGGCGGGGGTGCCGGTGCTGGTGGCGGGAGAGCCGGGCCTGCGGGACCTGCTGGACACCGGCGGACAGCCGGGTGCGGCCGGGACGGTGCTGCCGGGGCATCCGGCGTATGTGATCTACACATCGGGGTCGACCGGTGCGCCGAAGGGGGTGGTGGTGACGCACCGCAGCGTGGCGGCCTTGTTTGCCGCGCTGGGGCCACGGACGGGAGTCGGCCCGGGTGATGTGTGGAGCTGGTTCCACTCGGCCGCGTTCGATTTCTCGGTGTGGGAGATATGGGGAGCGTTGGTGCACGGGGCGCGGCTGGTAGTGGTGCCGTTCGAGGTGTCCCGGTCCCCGGCGGAGTTCGGCGGCCTGCTGGCCCGCTACCGGGTGACGGTGGCCAGCCAGACGCCGTCAGCGTTTTACGAGCTGGACGCGGTGCTCGCCCAGTGGCCGGGGCGGGAGTCTGCGCTGCGCGCGGTGGTCTTCGGGGGTGAGGCGCTGGATGCCGGGCGGCTGGCGGGCTGGTATGCCCGTCATCGCGGCGGCGGTCCGGTGCTGCTCAACATGTATGGCATTACCGAGACCACGGTGCATGTCACATGCCAGGTCCTGGACGCGGGGATGGCGGCGGCGGGGGCCAGCGTGATCGGGCGGGGGATCGCGGGCTGGCAGGTGTTCGTGCTGGACCGGTGGCTGTGTCCGGTGCCGCCGGGGATGACCGGGGAGGTGTATGTCGCCGGGGCGGGCCTGGCCCGCGGCTATGCCCGGCGGCCCGCGCTGACTGGGGAGCGGTTCGTGGCATGCCCGTTCGGGCCCGCCGGGGCGCGGATGTACCGGACCGGGGACCTGGCCAAGTGGACAGTGCCGAGGGAAGGGGAGGCGGCCCGGGGGCAGCTGGTATTCGCCGGGCGCGCCGATGACCAGGTCAAGATCCGCGGGTTTCGGATCGAGCCCGGCGAGATCGAGGCCGTGCTCCGGGGGTATCCGGGGGTGGCCCAGGCGGTGGTGACCGCCCGCGAGGACACCGCCGGCGGCAAGCGGCTCATCGCCTACCTGGTCCCCGCCGAGCCGGGCGAGGGTGCGGGGCTGGCTGCGGCGGCCCGAGCGTTCGCGGCCAGGCAGCTGCCGGGGTTCATGGTGCCTTCGGCGATGGTGGTGCTGGAGGCGCTGCCGGTGACGGTGAACGGGAAGCTGGACCGTGCGGCGCTGCCCGCCCCGGATTACACCGCGGCTGCGGCCGGCGGTAGCCGGGCCCCGGAGACAGTGGCCGAGGAGATCCTCTGCGGCCTGTTCGCCGATGTGCTGGGCGTGGACCAGGTCGGGCCGGAGGATAACTTCTTTGCCCTGGGCGGGCATTCGCTGCTGGTGGTGCGGCTGGCCAGCCGGGTGCGGGCGGTGCTGGGCGCCGAGGTGCCGGTGCGGGCGGTGTTCGAGGCGCCGACCCCGGCCGCGCTGGCGGCGTGGCTGGGCCAAGCGGGCCCGGCCCGGATGCGGCTGACTCCCCGGGAGCGGCCGGGGCGGGTGCCGTTGTCGTTCGGCCAGCAGCGGCTGTGGTTCATCGCCCAGCTGGAAGGCCCGAGCCCGGTCTACAACAACCCGGCGGCGGTGCGGCTGGAGGGCGAGCTGGACGTCGCGGCGCTGGAGGCGGCGCTGGGGGATGTGATCGCCCGGCACGAGGTGCTGCGCACCGTGTTCCCCGCGTTGGACGGTGAGCCGTGCCAGCAGGTCATCGGGATGACGGAGCTGGGCTGGGCGCTGCCGGTGACCGCGGTGGCCGGGGACGGTGAGCTGGCGGAGGCGGTCGGGCAGGCGGCGGGGGTGCCGTTTGACCTGATGGCGCAGGTGCCGGTGCGGGCGCGGCTGCTGGCGGCCGGCCCGCGGGTGCATGTGCTGGTGGTGGTGATCCACCACATCGCGACCGATGGCTGGTCGGCCGGGGTGCTGGCGCGGGATATCAGTGCCGCGTATGCGGCGCGGCGGGAGGGCCGGGCGCCGGGGTGGGTGGCGCTGCCGGTGCAGTACGCCGACTACGCGCTCTGGCAGCGGGAACTGCTCGGCTCAGAAGACGACCCGGGCAGCCTGCTGGCCGGGCAGGTGACCTGGTGGCGGGAGACGCTGGCCGGTGCCCCGCCGGAACTGGCCCTGCCCGCCGACCGGCCCCGCCCGCCCGCACCGGGCTACCACGGGCACACGGTACCGCTGGAGGTCGGGGCGGAGGTGCATGCCCGGCTGGCCGGGCTGGCCCGTGAGCAGGGCGTGACCATGTTCATGGTCATCCAGGCCACGCTCGCGGTGCTGCTGTGCAGGCTGGGCGCGGGGGAGGACATCCCGGTCGGCACGGCGGTGGCCGGGCGGTCGGATGAGGCGCTTGATGATCTGGCCGGGTTCTTCGTCAACACCCTGGTGCTGCGCACCGACCTGTCCGGTGACCCGGAATTCACGCAGCTGCTGCGGCGGGTGCGGAAGTACTGGCTAGGTGCGCTGGATCATCAGGACGTGCCGTTCGAGCGACTGGTGGAGGTGCTGGCCCCGGAACGGTCGCTGGCCCGTCACCCGCTGTT
>Ga0302325_10034643_pt1 | contig 10329 bp, 5 predicted proteins | sample Palsa_T0_2_FD_201948 | JGI IMG/M metagenome (GOLD analysis project Ga0302325, IMG submission 201948) | Peat permafrost microbial communities from Stordalen Mire near Abisko, Sweden - Palsa_T0_2 | ecosystem: Environmental > Terrestrial > Soil > Palsa > Peat permafrost | place: Sweden: Abisko...
CGGTCTTGATATTCTCCGCATCCTCGTCGGGAATCTCGAGGTCGAACGCTTCTTCAAACTGCATCACCAGTTCAACCACGTCGAGCGAGTCCGCGCCCAGGTCTTCCTGGAAGCTGGCGCCGGGCGTAACCTCGGCTTCGTCCACCTGCAACTGCTCAACAATGATCTGCTTCACTTTCTCTTCAACAGCCATGCGTGGTTCTCCTCATCATTTTTTGCAACTTCAAAATCCTGCCAGGCCAGGTAATAACCCGTTCCGCCTTGTTACGATACCGGCAAAGGCCACGGGAACACAACCGCCGCGCCAAATAAATCGCGCCAAGCCCCGAATCTCCAAGTCTACCGGGCTGGTGTAGGCATGTAAAGGCGATGCAGCAGTGACCCACTTTTTGATCTTCATTCCTCCCTCACCGCAATCTGTCATCCTGAGCGAAGCGTACTTCAGCGGAGTCGAATGGACCCGCATTTCGCGATGCCCATAGAACGGAATGATTTAGCTTCGTATCAAACCCCGAGCAAGGCTTTGTAACAGGGCATGGCCTCAGCCGTGCCGAACAACCGCCAATTTAGAGCCAGGTGCTTCAGCCCCTGCAATTCCCCACGAAATGCACAGCCCAAAGGCGTACATTAGGCGAAGCGAGGAAGACACACCGATGCAGGGATTAATTCTAGGAGTCGCCGCCGCATTCGTAGGCATATTGCTGGGATTCTGGCTGCGCGGCGCATCTGGCAAAGCAGAAAAGGCGCAAATGGAGCAGCGTGCCCAGGAGCAGGTCGAGGCGCTCACCTCCATCCGGCTGGAGGTGATGAAGGCCCAGGGGGAATCCGCGGCGCGCGCCGGCTTTGAATCCTTGGCCGCCGAGCGCGAAAAAACCATTGCTCAACTTGCCGCCGACCGCGACAGCCTGCGCGCCGATTTACAAACCAAAGGGGCCGTAGAGAGCCAGTCCGCGTCCCGCATAAAAGAACTGGAGACCGAGCTCCGCAACGAACGCCAAAACCTCGCCGAGAAGCTCGCAATATTGGATTCCGCCAAGCAAGCGCTGGCCAACCAGTTTGAAGCCTTAGCCGCCGACATTCTGGAGAAAAAATCAAAGAGTTTCTCTGATGGCACACAGAAAGAACTGGGAACGCTGCTGACACCTCTCCGCGAGCAGATCAAAGAGTTCCGCGATAAAATTGAGAAGGCGCAAAGCGAATCCAGCACGGGCGTGACAAAACTGGAAACGTTGATTGGCACTCTCGGCGGCCTGAACATGCAGCTGGCCGAGGAGGCTCGCAACCTGACCACAGCGCTGCGCGGTTCATCGAAGGCCCAAGGCGACTGGGGCGAGCTGATCGTCCGCAATCTCCTCGAAAAAGCTGGCCTGCGCGAAGGCGAGCAGTTCCGCGTCCAAGAGACCTTCGACGCGGCGGACAATGGAGACGAGCGGCAGCGTAAGTCGCGCCCCGACGTGATCGTGAATCTCCCCGGTGCGCGCCACCTCGTTATCGACTCCAAAGTCTCGCTGAATGCTTATACCGACTCAGTCAACGCCGCCACAGAAGACGACCGCAAATCCGCCGTGAAGCGCCACCTGGCAAGTCTGCGCGGCCATGTGGATGACCTCGCCGGCCGCCGCTATCACAAGCTTGACGCACTCGACACGCCAGACTTTGTAGTAATGTTTGTGCCCATCGAGCCGGCCTTCTTGACCGCGCTGTACGAGGATGAAGGCCTGTGGCGCTACGCCTACGAGAAGGAAGTCCTGCTGGTCGGCCCCACCACGTTGCTGTTCGTCATCCGCATCGTCGATAACCTGTGGCAGCAGGAGTTACAAGCTCGCAGCGTGCAGGATGTAATGAATCGCGGCGCTGAGTTATACGACAAGTTCGTCAATTTCGTATCTGACCTTGAAGCCGTAGGCAAGAGCCTCCGCAGCGCCGATGCGAGCTACAGCAACGCCATGAAAAAGCTAAGCGAAGGCCGCGGCAATCTCATTCGCCAAGTAGAGTTGCTGCGCGGCCTCGGGGTCCGCACCGGAAAGTCCCTGCCGCGCAATCTTCTCGATGTGGCTGGAGTCGACGAGCCCGGCCTCGCGCTAGCAGCCGCAGCCGATGAAGGCGTCGAAGCAGAGTGATCGAGGACAAAGTCGCCCTCAAGCGCAGCGGCAAGAACAACGGAGGGAGCAGCGGCATTCATGCCGCTGAATGAGTCGGCAAAATCACGCGGCCTTTAGGCCCGGGCCCTAAATTACCGCCCCAAACGCCCCTCGCATCCGCTTCCAGGTCAGATCCAGCTCTTCCGGCAGCACCCGCGACTCCGCCACCGTCGTCATAAAATTCGTATCCCCGGCCCACCGCGGCATTGCATGCAAATGCAGATGCCCAGCCACTCCAGCTCCCGCCGCGCGCCCCACATTCATCCCAAAATTAAATCCGTGCGGCGTATAAAGCTCCTGCAGCACGCGCTCCGACCGCTGCGCCAGGTCCATCATCTCGTGAGCCGCCTCCACCGTCAGCGCCGCCAGCCGATCCAGGTGCGCATAAGGCACAACCATGATGTGCCCCGACGTATACGGGTACGCGTTCAGGCAAATAAAGCAATGCTGCCCGCGCAGAACCAAACCGCCGGCAGCTTCAGCCTCGTCCGGACTCATCCCATTTGCAATCGCAAAATCAATGCTGGCAATCAGGTTACAGAACACGCAGCCCAGGTCACCCTGCCAAGCAGCCAGGCTAGAAGGCACACCGGGCCGCGGTGCTCCGTCCGTCGCGGTGACGTAGGCATAGCGCCAGGGAGTCCAGAGATGATCCATAATCCTTCCAGCAAAGCCGCGTCGAGATCAGTATAGAGGCGTCAGCGAAAATTCCGGCACAATTGGAATCCAGCTCCGGTGCCCTGTCTCCAAAGTTCATGTCAAAAAACGACTTTGTCATCCTGAGCGAAGCGTACTTCAGCGGAGCCGAGGGACCTGCATCTTCTTTTCGTTCTTCGCCACCCCGAAATTTTTCTCACCCTGCAAGACGCCCGTTTAACCCAGTCGATACCCGCCAACGCAGCGCCTCGTCCGCAACTCCATTGAATGGCAGCATCCATATGAATTTCCTGTTGCAATGCCGCATTTGCCCCCGCGCACCCAAACTGTTGCATTGACGCGGGAAAGCGGGGGTTGCTACACTTGAGAGCGTAGCTTACTGCGCTTATTCCCGTAGCGAGTTACGGCCGCTCTCGAGCAAGCCGTCGCCTGCCGGGTGTTTCCCAAGGAGACCAGTCCCACGTTTGACCAGCGCATCAGGCTGGCAGGACTGTCTCTTGAGAAATCATTCCGGTGCAATCACAAGGGACGATGGCAAATGAAGCGGTCAATTTGGCAAGCCCCGCCCGCGCCGGTCGCGGGTTAGCAGCCACTTCCAGCGCCAGGCAATATCTGTCGCGGAAGTCAGGAATTCCGGAGCACCAGCGATGGCAAACGTCCTCAATCCCGAACCCGAGAGCATAACCCTGAATACCGAATTGGAAACCCCTACCCTTGACCCTGCGACGGAGCTGGAATCTCTTCCGAGATTCGACCAGCCGTCGCCTGAATCCACGTCCAACACCGAGACCGCCGAAGCAACAACAGCAGTCGAACCAACCGCGCTGGACGCCGATGCCCTAACCAAGCCCGTAGCCGAGGCCGCCGCACCCCATGCGCAAGCCACGACAACGGACCTGCGCGAACCGGCAACCCCGGCTGATGGTCCTGCAGCAAGCGAATCTGCTTACGCTGCAGAGGAGAAGGCAATCCAGGCATCTGCTGATTCCTCGCATGATTCCCACGGAGCCGAATCCCACGGTATGGAGTCCATGGACGACTTCTCCGCCGCCCTCGCCGCTTTCGAGCGCGAGCAAGCTGCAGAAGCCGCCGCTGTTGAAGCCTATGGTGACAAGGTCGTCTCCGCCACTGTGCTCAAGACGACCGACAAGCACCTCATTGTGGATGTAGGCCTCAAGTCCGAGGGCATGGTGCCGATCGAGCAGGTTCTCGATCACACCGGCGCAGTCAAGTTCAATGCCGGCGACGTAATCGACGTGGTCATCGAGCGCGAGGAGCCGGAAGGCGGCTACCTGGTCAGCTACGAGAAGGCTCAGCGCCTCCGCGTTTGGGACGTGATCGAAAAAGCCGCCAACGACAAAACGCCGGTAATCGGCACCGTGGTCAGCCGCGTCAAGGGCGGCCTCACGGTTGACATCGGCCTGAAGGCATTCTTGCCCGGTTCGCAGCTTGAGATTCGCCCCGTTCGCAACCTCGACGGCTATCTCGGCACGCAGATCGAAGTCCGCGTCATCAAGCTGAACAAGAAGCGCGGCAACGTAGTCGTCAGCCGCAAAGAAATCCTGGAAGAAGAGCAGACCGTCAAGCGCTCCACCACTCTCGAGCAGCTCGGCGAGGGGGCTGTGCTTACAGGCACCGTCAAAAACCTCACCGACTACGGCGCGTTTGTCGATCTCGGCGGCATCGACGGCCTGTTGCACATCACTGACATGAGCTGGGGACGCCTCACGCACCCCCGCGATCTCGTCAATGTTGGCGACGAGATCCAGGTCAAAGTGCTCAAGTTCGACAAAGACAAGCAGCGCGTCTCTCTCGGCTTCAAGCAGTTGACGCCTGACCCGTGGCTCGACGCGACGGAGCGTTATCCTGTCGGCGCGCATGTCAAGGGCCGTGTTCTTTCAGTCACTGACTACGGCGCGTTCGTCGAACTCGAGCAGGGCATTGAAGGTCTGGTTCATCTTTCTGAGATGACCTGGTCCAAGCGCCTCAAGCACCCCTCGAAACTGGTCAAGCCGGGCGATGAAGTTGAGACAGTAGTACTCAGCGTCAATCCCGCCGACCGCCGCATTTCGCTGGGCATGAAGCAGCTTCTCGACAACCCCTGGGAAAACCTCACCGAGCGTTACCCCGCCGGAACCGTTGTCGAAGGCCGCGTCCGCAACCTCACTGACTTTGGCGCCTTCATTGAAATTGAAGACGGCATTGACGGCCTGGTGCACGTGTCCAACCTCAGCTGGACCAAGCGCGTCAAGCATCCTTCTGAAGTAGTCAAGAAGGGTGAAAAGGTGAAGGCAGTCGTTCTCGGCGTCGAGCCGCAGAACCGCCGTCTCTCGCTGGGCATCAAGCAGCTTCAACCCGATGTCTGGGAAAGCTTCTTCGCCACGCACAAGGTCGGCGACGTGGTCCACGGCAAGGTGCTGCGGACAGCGCAGTTCGGCGCATTCGTCGAAATAGCGGAGGGCGTGGAGGGTCTTTGCCACATCTCCGAGGCAGGCGACGAAGGCGGCGGCTCCAAGCTTGAAACCGGTCTTGAGCATGACTTCAAGATCATCAAGATCAACGTGGAAGAGAAGAAGGTAGGCCTGAGCCTGCGCGCAGTAAGTGGCCACGAAGCCAGCCGCGCCGAAGTCCAGGACTACAAGGCCGAAAACCAAAGCCGCAGTGATCGTGGAGATCGCGGCGGCAGCCACAAGGCCCCCGTCTCCAGCTCAACCACAACCCTGGGCGATCTAATTAACTGGAAGAGCGAACGCGAAAGCTAATTCAGCTCAACCCCTCAACACCAAACGGCCACCTTTCGGGGTGGCCGTTCTGCGTATATGGTTCGCTCCTTGCCTCCTGTCCGCGAGCGGATCGGCGTTTCGTCTAGAGAAAAAAGTCCCTCGCCGATGTCTAGCCGTCGCCATATTGCGGTAACATTCATGCAACCTCTCCCCATCCCCTATCCGGCAGGGGAAAGATCCGGCGGACCCCATGAAATCAGACTCAGGGACTGGATGCGCAATCTCCATCTCGGCCTTGCTGGTGCGCAGTACCGTGCTGGCAGGGTCGTGTGTGCTCGCGGCATCTGCTGCCCAGGCACAATCTCTCGCCGTTCAGCCATCGCCGCTTTCTGTTGCGTCGGCCGACTCAAAGGCGGAAGCAGTCGTGGTCTTTGAAAACACCGGCGCCCTGAATCTGAAGGGCGTCTCGATTGCGGCGCTGAACAGCGATGGAATCACCGTCGTGCTGGACCGCCAAAAACCAACGGATTGCGCCCCCAAATGCCAGATCGTGTGGAAGGCGTCGATGACGACGTCTTCCAGCGTCCATTTGCCGGGGACAGTCGTCTTCGATGCGAGCTACACAAGCGCCAAGGTCCTCCATCATGTCTACGCCTCGCTCGCCGTAAAGAGTGACGCCCCGCCCAAGCTGGTTGAAGTCACGCTCGACGGCACCCCCGACCCTGTTTCCGAGCAGCGCCCCAGCGCTGTCTATCTGATGGTCACCAATAACCTCGATGTGCCGGTCACGGTAAGCGTTCCGCGTCCGTCGCTCTTCGCGGGCCTGGAGATTCCAGACATCCAACCCTTTCCGGTCATTCCCCATTCCATGGCCGCCCGAAGGGTTATCCTTCAGACTGCGGGCAGAGTCACGCCCGGTGTGCAGCCGGTGGCCCTTGATGTCGATGTCACCTGGATCAGGGACGGCCAAGCCGACGAGCGCCATTTCGTCCTCACCAAACCGGTCACCGTCGGCGTCTTCTTCGAGTCGGATCTGCTCAAACTGCTCAGCATTCCCTCGTTCCTCGTGCTGCCCGGCTGCCTGGTCATCTTCACCATGCAACTCATGCTCAGCCTGGGAATCATGGGTTTGAAAAATCAATCCAACCTGCCCGACCTTTCCGTCACCACGCCGGGCTTTTGGATTCCTTCCATCACCCTCTCCTGGATTTTTGTATGGGTCTACTACAAGCTCACCGGTGTCGATTGTCTTCTGAGCTATGGCGTCGACGACATGAGAAACATCTGGGTTGCCAGCATCCTGCTCGGCGCGTTGATCTTTCTCGGCATCGGATGGGGGAATCGGGAGTGGCGCAAGGAGCATGTGCCCACCGCTATGGATACGCCGCTTGAAACTCTCTCCAAGATGGCCAAGCGCGGGCTCACCGTCGAACGGCCCACGGTAAAGTTCAAGATGGACAACGTGGAGGTGACCGCATTCGTCATCGAAAAGATTCGTGAAGATCAGACCATCGTCTGGGTCGCTGCGCATATTGCAATCGACTGGCAGCAGACTGCCGAAGCATTGGAGTCGAAAAGGCAATTCGACCTGATCATCAATGGCAACCGCGACGCAGCCGCGCTTGTGGCGATTTTGCACGCCGCCGGAGACAAGGCGACGCTGACGTTTGAGAGCAACGGAAGCGTCCCCAACCCGTATCACTTGAAATTGGATGCGATTACGAGATATACGCCTAACGGCCTGATTATCGGGTGAAACGGGAAGGCCCCGCTCCCTTGCGTCCTCGGTCGTTCGAAAGCCCGCCACTCATGTTGCCACAAATGACGGGCTTCGTTGCTCTACTGAGCTTCGCAGTTCCCCCGTGTCGCCACAGAGGAGAGTCGAATCAATGGTGAACCAAACCGCACCGCAAGTCAATCCAATCCCCGCCCAGCCGACCCCGGTCAATCCGATCCCGGTCCAGCCGATCCCGGTCCAGCCGATCCCGGTCCAGCCGATCCAGGTCAAGGAAGTCCGTGCCAGCTTCATTCAGTTCATTCCGGCGCTCGCCCTGCTCCGAACCCGCACCCCTCCGTCGATCCCGTGCACGTTTCTCCTCAGCGACGTTGACTTCCAAAAGCAGTATTCCAAGGTCCAGACCGGCCAGACCGATCAACGCAAGCCGGAACGATACGGAAAGCTGTTCTGGTCCCAATATATTTCCAACACCACGCCCGCTTTGCTCTGGCGCAACCTGGTTCCCATCGAATATGACCTGCAGACGATCGTCCCCAGTCTGGTTCTGGATAACTGTAATGTAACGCTCCACGCCTATCTCTACCCATGGGGGCTCGCCGTCATCGTCGACGTCAAGCTGATGGACGCGAAGCCTCTTGATCAGACCGTCAACCTCTTGCGTGACATTCGCGACAGAACAAAGATCAAATGGAAGTTCGACAACACCTCCGGCACCGCTTCGCCTGAGGGTTTGACGACTGAGCTGCACAAGCGCTTGACTCCGGATATTTACGGCAGCCAGATCGCCGCGGAGGAGGCCGGCTCGCAGTTCACCATCGTCACCCTCGTCGATGCCGATGGTGTTGACCACAAGGCCCCGATCGTCGAAGGCGGCCCGATCCATCTCGCCCTTGAGGGTTTGGCCGGCTGGAACAGAAACTGGGCCGACATCCCGCCCCAGCCGCAATCCCTTGTGGACTTCCGAATCCCCAGCCGCGTTGGCCCGGTCGGCCATATCCTCTACGGCAAGAGCCGGGCGCGCGTTGTCTGGTTCCCGGCGGATTTCCGCTCCAAAGCTGACTATCCCGACAGGCTCCCCTGCTTTCACAAGAACCTGAGCGTTGCCACCGCGCACACCGAGGCGCTCTGCGTCCTGGCGCAGGATGCAGCCAGCAATCTCCGAACCCTGGATTCGCTCGATTCCTTCTCGGCCACCTACCGCGGTTGTGCCCAGCTGGCCGCCGGCATTCTCGGCCGTCTGCATGGCAACAAGATAGACGACCCCAAGGCTATCAAGCTGCCGATATACCGGTCCGGAAGCGTTCGCGCGCAGATTCTTACCTACAAGGATGACGTCAATGAATTGCGTTCGAAGGTCCTAAACCCACCCTCACTGCTCGACGCCTGATCGGGGGCAACCATGCCCTCACTGCACATCCTTCAACAGCACCGCCTCCGATTGCGGCGTCTCCACAATCAACCCCAGACTTTTCCCGTCCGGAGAAGGCCGAATCCATCGCACCGTCTTTCCCGGCAGACTCGACACCTTCACCGCGGCGCCCTTATCCAGCGATTGCCGCCAAATCGCGGAGTCGGCCCCCGTCTTGGTCCCAAAGTAAACTGCCTTGTCGTCGGTTGAGAATGCTGCGTAGAAAAAGAAATCCGCAGGAAGTGCAAACGTCTGAGTTTTCTGAACAGGCTCCGTACTAAATATCTGCAGGCTCGGCGTTCCCATAACATGAATCGCGGCTAGAAATTTTCCATCGTCAGACAGGTTGAATCGCATGCCGCTTGTGACCTTCTGCGCAACTCCGCCATTCGTTGACACCCGCCTGATCTCCGGTCGCTCAGGATTGTGATTATCCCCGTAAAGCAGCCACTTGCCGTCCGGCGTGCATGTTGGATAAACATCGTACGGGCCGTCTGTCAGCGGAACCGCCTGGCTGCCATCGCGGTTCATCTTGTAGATCTGCATTGCGCCCTTGTCCAGCTTTCCGCCCACCGCGACAATCGCATCCGGTCCGCACGGCGCCGGCTCCAGAAACCACTGTTGCTTCGCCGTATTGATCGCCGTGGTCTCGTCCTTCCCCACGTCCACCGTCCTCAACGTGCTCATCTCATCCGATGCCACAATCGTCCCGTTATCGAGCCACGAGAAGAACCTCAAGCCACGCGGCCCGTACTCCGTCAAGTTCGCGGCATCGGCCATGCGGATCACTCCTAACCGCGAGTTGGTATTCGTCTGCCTGGTCGCGATCGTCTTCGCATTCGCCGTCAGGCTAAGCCCCGCGTACGAGCTCAAATCGTTCGTGATCGGCCGTAGCTTTCCACTTGGATAGTCAAGAAAAATCAGCTGCCCAAGAAAGTTTGGAACCTTCCTGCTGATTCCGAACAGACCCTTGCCACTCGGCACCCAGCGAAAGTCGGTCAGGTACCCTCCCAGCGCGGCCATTGAGATCATGGGCCGCTTCGCCCCAGTGGCGAAGTCAAGAGCTTCAACCTTTCCCTGATCGTCTTCCATAGCCGCGCGCTTGCCGGTGGGGTCGCATGCCGCTTCAACGGCGCCGGCAGGGCTGCCGCTGGCCAATACCCGTTCGTCGCCGCCCTCCGCGCTGGCGTTTAGAAACTGGTAAGTGTTAGTGGCCTGATTGTCGCGATAGAAGCATAGCCGCTGACCATTCTCGATAAAGGTTGGCGGCACATCCACGCCTTGCAGAATCCGCTCCGGCGAACCCCCGAGAACCGAGATCCGGTACATATCCACTCGATCCGGAGCAGGGTTGCCCAGGGCCTCGATGCGGAAATAAATATAACTGCCGTCCGGCGAAAACATCACGCTTACGTACTCTTTAAAGGATGGATCGTTCAGCACAACCTTCTCGGTATTCGTGGAAATCTGCCGAAGCGTCAAGCTCTCCTGATGATTCGGATCCTCCATCACCGAAGCCAGAAACATTCCGTCCGGCGAGATGCCCGTCGTGCGTACGTGATCGCTGTCCATGGCCTTCTCGATAGAAAAATGCTCAAACGGAGGCTTCGATTGCCTCTTTGCAAACCAATACGCGCCCATCGCCAGCAGCACCACAACCAC
>Ga0302325_10034645_pt1 | contig 10328 bp, 7 predicted proteins | sample Palsa_T0_2_FD_201948 | JGI IMG/M metagenome (GOLD analysis project Ga0302325, IMG submission 201948) | Peat permafrost microbial communities from Stordalen Mire near Abisko, Sweden - Palsa_T0_2 | ecosystem: Environmental > Terrestrial > Soil > Palsa > Peat permafrost | place: Sweden: Abisko...
TGGCCAGCAGCGCGGCGAGCACCACGACGAGCGTGTACGTCATCGCCGCCGCGACGTGGGCGGTGTCCGTATGCAGGCCGATGAAGCGTTCCAGCATCACGTACTGCGGCAGCTCGGTGGTGTAGAACGAGACGTCGGACAGGGACCAGCCGTGCAGCAGCACGTTGCCGTGCAGCATGTCCCACGCCATCAGCAAGATGTTCGACTCGTCGGAGTTCTCCGGATAGGTCCGGGACACCTGCAGGTACGCGACGAAAAGCAGCGCTACGGCCAGCACGATCGCCGCCGAGGCCAGGACGCGACGGCGGATGGCCGCCGGACCGGACGGCCGCTGTTCGCTCGCTGGCCGCGCGTCACCGCCGACGGTGTCCTGAGCCGATCCGGCAGCCACCACGTCCTTCGATCTCAGCGTCGTTCGGGCCGGTCGCGCACGGCAGGCCGTGCGCCCGCCCCGGCGAATCGTATGCGCTGCAGCCAGTCATAGCGTAGGGCGTCGCTCTGGTAAGCTGCGCGCGCCTGGCCAAGAATTTGCCCTTCCCCGCTGAGACAGCCATGGTGGAGGCTCGCGGTTGCAGCTCACTTCGACGCCGGAAGAGGACAGGTCCCTACGGCCACCCGCACCATCGCTTTGGTCGAAATTGAACCGGCCGCTCGTGCCGGGTGTCATCGCCTTCCTGGCCTGGCTCGGATTCGTCCTGGCCCGCCGGCAGGTCTGGGCTAAGGGCCATTTCAACCTCTTCATCATGGCCGGGCATGTCTATACGCACCCCGGTCAGCTCCCCCGCGGTCTGCAGCTCGTCCCTTCCGCGGGCTATGACGGGCAGTTCTTTTACCGGCTCGCGCTGGACCCGGCCAACTGGAACGTGACCGCCTTCGGCATCACCATGGACCAGTCCTACCGGTACACCCGCATCGGGTACCCGCTGGTGGCCTGGCTGGCATCGGCTGGCCAGCACCGGCTCGTACCCGCCGCCCTGGTCGCGATCAACCTGGTCGCAGTGGCGGCCATGGCCGTGCTTGGCGCCATGTTCGCCCGCGAGTCCGGCCGCCACGCTTGGTGGGGGCTCGCCTTCGCCGCCTACTTCGGCCTGGTCATCAGCGTCGGCCGGGACACCGCCGAGCCGCTGGCCGAGGCGTGCATGCTGGGCGGGCTGCTCGCCTACCGCCGGGGTAGGTACGTGCTCACCACCGGCCTTTTCGCCGTCGGCGCGATCACCAGGGAAACCATCCTGCTCGCCCCCGCGGCCATCGCCGTCACCCGGCTCATCGCGATGGCCCGCCGCCGGACCAGACCCGGCCGGGCCGACCTGACCTGGGTGGTTCCTACGGCCGTGTACGGCCTGCTGGAAGCCGCCGTGCAGTTCGTGGTCAGGGGCGACTTCCCGCTGCTCGCGAACGGCAGCCGGAACCTCGCCGTACCGTATACGGCCCTGGTCGACGCGCTCAACTACGATTTCGCCCATATCAACACCAGCCACCTCAGCCCGATCGACATCGACCTGCTCGAGTACGCCACGCTGGTGCTCTTCATCGTGGCCGGGCTGGCCGTGCTGTGGGTCACCAATGCGCCGGTGCACGAACGCGTGGCGTTCGTCTTCTTCGTGCTTCAGCTCGGCCTGCTGTCCAGCCAGATCTGGACCAGCACGTTCGGCGACGGGCGCTCGCTCATCGAGCCCTACCTGATGGCGCTGATCCTGCTGTTCGCCACGCCACGGCGCTACCTGTCCGGGCGCTACCTCAGCCTGATGGCCGCCTGGGCCGTACCAGCGCTGGTGGTGGTGGCCAGGCGGCGCATCCTCTACATGTGACTTCGAGCGTCCCGGTCGGCACGCCGAACCGTCCTAACTGCGTGCAGCAGCGAGAAGTTCTCAGTATGGTTCGAACCATGGTCTGGGCCAAGCGGATCCCAGCCGATGAAGATCGGCTCGATGCCCAGCGACCTGGGTTGCAGTCGGACCCGTTCCAGCACCCGGCCGGCCCCAAAGGCCCCAAAGGCCCCAAAGGCCGCTGGGTACGCCGCCTGTTGACGGTGGCGGCGTGGATCGTCGGCTTCCTGGCGTTGTTCGCCTTGTACCTGCGGATCTCGTTCAGCGGGGGGTCAGCGGACTCGGACGGGGCGAACAATGCGCTGCAAGCATGGGACATGCTGCACGGCCATGTTCTGCTGCACGGGTGGATCATTGGCGACGCGACGTATTACACCTTTGACCTGCCGGTGCTCGCGGTTGTCGAGATCTTTTCCGGGCTGTCCGACCTGACCAGCCATGTTGCTGCCGCGCTCACATACCTCATCGTCACGTTCGGTGCTGTGGTCCTGGCCCTCACGGACAGCCGCGGCCTCGCCAGGGTGGCCCGCTGCGGTGTCGTGGTTGCCGTGCTGACCGCCACGTTTTGCGGGTCGAGCACCTCGTATGTGCTGGGGGTCCCCGATCACACCGGGACCTCGGCGTTCCTCCTGGTCTCCTTCCTCCTCATCGACCGGTTGCCCGCCCGGCGCTACACGTCGTTGCTGCTGCTCGCGATCCTGTGCGCCGGCCAGATCGGCGATGCCACCGTGCTCTACGTGGCCGTGCCGGCCGTCGTCGTGGTGTGCGGCTACCGTGCCGTGGCCACCCGGAAGGTCCGCACGAGCGATGCCGCGAACGCCCTGGCCGCGGCCGTGTCCGTACCGGTGGCCGCCGCCGTCCGCGCGGTGATGCTGCATTTCGGCGGGTATCAGATGGTCGCCCCGAAAATCGCGATCGCAGCGCCCGGGCGATGGCCGCATAACGCAGATCTCGCGTGGCACGCCCTATGCCTGCTGTTCGGGGTGCTGGCCGCGGGCTCCTCCTCCTCCTCACTGACGCACGTCGCGGGATATATCCTCGGACTCGCCTGCTTGCTGGCCGCGGCGGCTGGCGTCGCGCGGGTAGCGTGGACCTGGCGCACCGCGAGCCGGGCCGAGCAGTTGCTGTGCGTCGCGATCGTCATCGACCTCTCGGCATACGTGTTCTCGACCATGCCGGTACGCTCCAACCCCTACGAGGTCGTCGCCGTACTGCCCTGTGGCGCGGTACTCGCGGCCCGCGCCTGCGTGCCCGGGCATATGGCCGGCACGCTGCGGGCGGGCATCGCGACCAGCCTGGCCGTCATCGTCCCACTGCTGACGTTGACCACCGCGGCCGCCCGGCCCGCGGTCGCGGCGCCGACGGTGTCCCTGAGCGCGTGGCTTGAGGCGCACGGACTCACCTACGGGCTGGCCGGCTACTGGAGCAGCTCGATCGTTACCCTGCAGTCGGGCAACCGGGTGCAGGTTCGCGCGGTCGTCATGCAGGGGCGCCAGGTCGTCCCGTACGACTGGGAGACCAACACCCTGTGGTTCGACGCGTCCCGGCACGATGCGACCTTCGTGATCGTCGACCTCGCCCGCAACGGCCTGAGCCCGTCAGCCGAGCAATTTTTCGGTACGCCAGACAAGATCGGCCACGTCGCTCACTGGACGATCTTGATCTATCAGAAGAACCTGCTCGAACAGGTCGCCATGGCCGGGGGACGACACCGGTGAGACGGGTCAGCCCAGCTTCGTCAGCAGGTTCGTGTCCCAGACCATGACGGTGTAACCGTCGGTGTGGTATGTCCGCCGCGGATGCCCGAAGGCAAGCTCCGCGGCTTGCTGAAGGCCGGGCAGGGAGTCGGGGCCGTCCGTCACGACGAAGTTCGCGTCGTGCCGGGACGGGTTGTAGCTGGCGTCGTCGGTCTCCCATTGGTAGGGCACGAGCCGACCGCCGTGGCCCAGCGTTACCGCGCTGACGACGACCCGGCCGTGGGTATCCACGGTGGTGCTGTCCGCCAGCCAGTATCCGGCCAGCCCGTCGCTGAGCCGGTGCATCATCAGCCATGTCGCCAGGGGCTCGTTGGCGGGAGGAACCGCGGCCTGCGCCGCGCCGTATCCGAACGCGCCGAGATAGCCCGCCATGACCACCGCCAGTGCGGGCGCGAACCAGGTCTTCGCCCGCTGGCCCGGCGCGCGCTGGCCGAAGATCCGCATCCCTAGCGTCCGGCCGGCTAGCACCGCGCTCAGCGGCAGGATCGCGGCGATCTCGCGTGCGCCCTCCAGATCACGTGCGTGCGGGCTGACCAGGTAGGCGCCCAGGTTCAAGACGATCGCGACGGCGAATACGGGAACGATGAGCTCACCGAAACGGAAGAAGTGCCTGGCGGCTATGCCCAGGGCCCAGATCACCACGATCGCTCCGGCTAGGTGCAGGACCACGAACACGTATTCCAGCACGGGCGTCGTGGGCGTAGCGAAGACGTTCGCGCCGAGCAGATCGGGCAGGGCCTGGAACGTCACCCACGCGTTGTGCTGTAGGTGGCTGAAGTCCGTGTCCGTCCCGACGTGCGACTCCCGGTATCCGCCCAGGGACGATATGACTCGCGGCGCCAAAGTCCCGGCCACGCCAGCCGCCGCGGCCGCCGCGGCCAGGATGAGCTCGTACCATCTCGGCGCCGGCCGTTCCCCGCCGCGGATCAGCCCCGGACGAGCGCGCCAGGCGCACACCAGCACCAGCGGCACGATGCCGGTCAGCAGGACGTCCGAATCAGCCACCATCGTCCACAAAAACCCCAACCCCACCAGCAGCGCTAGCCCGGCCAGGGGGGTCCGGGGGGGCGGGCAGCCCCCCCGTGATCGGGGGGTTTCGGGGGGCTTTTGGGTTCGCCCCCCCGGGCCAGCACTGTCAGCACCGTCGATCAGGAGCCAGATCACCAGCAGGGGTACGGAAGTTCCGGTGTGGTCGGGTGACAGCAGCAGGATCGCGGTGGCGTTGAGCTGGGGCGCCAGCATGATCCCCGCGGCCAGCAGGGCGCGCGCCAGCCCGGCCCGGCCCTGAGCACGGCCCTTGGCGAGCAGGGCCGCGAGCAAGACGAGCAGCGTGTAGGTCATGGCCGCGGCTACGTGAACCACCTGGGCCCCGAGCCCGAACAGGACCTCGATCAGCATGTACTGCGGCAACTCGGTGGTGTAGAAGGACACGTCCGACACCCACCAGTGGCGCAGCAGCAGGTCCCCGTGCAGCATGTCCCACGCCTGCAGCACGTTCCCTGCGCCGTCGGAGGTCACCGGCACGGACTGCGACTGACGCCAGTAACAGAAGAAAAGGATCGCGGCGACGCCCGCGACCACGCCCGCTTGCTGCACTCGGGTCGCCCGGGAAGTCCCGGCCGGCCTGGCCGTCAGAGCCGGAGCCTGGTGATCACGCCAGGCGACTCTCACTTGCGCCCCTTGACAGCACTCACGACGACAGCACTCACGACGACGGGGCGGGCGCTACCGCGACGCCGCTGAAGCGCAGGATGACCGTCGCGCTGGCCGGCACATGCGGCGTGTAGAACCAGTAGGCCTGGCCACTGGCGGCCTGCGCAGGCGTACAGATGAACTGCTTGGTCATCATGAACGTCCACCACGGATCGTCCAGGCAGGCCTTCACTCCTGAACGCTCGGCCTGGACCAGGAACCCGGTGGTCTCGACCCACGCCGAGTGGTCGATGTGCAGGACGATCGTCTGGCCAGGAGCTCGCGCGGCGAGGGTCGCCACCACCTGCGGCAGGGATTCGTCGATGTCCTTGGTGTTGGCGTGCGTGTCCGGTATCACCGCGAGCACCACGAAGCCGGCCGCCGCGGCCAGCATCGCCGCGGCCGTACTCAGCGCGAAAGCGCACCGGGCGATGGCGCTCCCGGCCCCCCCCTGGGTGCCCTGCGTGCCCGGCCGCCGGCGGATCGCCTCAGCCGCGCCAAGGACCACGACCAACACCGTGACCAGGGGTGCCGACCAGTAGAAATAGCCAATGTAGTATGCGCTGAGGTCGTCGATCCCGACTGCCGCGTACACTCCGAACGCCAGGGACGAGACCACGTTGATGGCGAGCAGGGCGAGCAGGAACCGTCGCATCGGGCCGAGGCTAAACCGGTAGGTAACGGCCAGCGCGAGTGCGTAAAGCAGCACCGGCGCGAGCCACGCGTACCGGTGCGGCCACCAGAACCACAGCGCGTACAGCGCGATCTGGCGCAGGCCGTGGCCGCCGGCCTGGGCCGAGGATCCGTAGGAGATGTACTTGCCGAAGTCACCCGGCCAGTGCAGCACCAGGTTGAGGACGATCGGCAAGGCGAACACCGCGCTGATCACCGCGACGGGGACCCAGACCTGGCGTTGTTCGCGGAAGAACGAGCCGGCCGATGCCCGCAGCGTACGCCGGTGCGGCCACAGCACCGCCGCCAGCACGGCCAGGGTGAGCACCGGCACGAAGAACAGGAAGCACGCCTGCCCGTGGATCAGGAACCAGCCGGTCAGCGCGAAGATCCAGGCGTCCTGGGACCGCCCGGCCAGCACCGACCCGGCCGCGATGACGAACACCACGTACGTTGGCACGTACAGGTACGGCATCCAGTCGGAATTGACGATCGGCGGGTAAGCGACCGCGAAGGCGATGAAGACGGCGAAGCAGATCGCAGCGCCCCGCAGCGAGCGCGTCCAGCCGTAGACGACTCCGACGGCCAGCGCCACGAACGCGCTGTCGAGGGCGAAGACGCTCAGCATGTGCGCGTTCCACGCCGTCGGCACCACATGCAGCACATCGGAGAACAGGTACTCGCCGAAGGCCTGCACGTACATATAAGCGGGCCCGGGATGATTGAAACCCTCGCGTGAGTAGTTGCCGATGAGCAGGGTGAAGTGCTTGGCCTGTTCGATCAGGATCGAGTTAGCGCCCGCATCCCCCTGCTCGTACAGGCGGGTCGTGAACAGGAACCGGTTGCGCACGCAGAGCAGGACAAACAAGAAGGTGAAAGGGACGGCCCAGACCCACCACGGCCGTCGACCCGTCGACCCCGTCGACCCCATCGAGCCCGTCGAGCCCTCAGAACCGTCGGCCGCCGGGTCGGCTGGCGCATCCTTCGGGTCGCCGGTCTCCGGGTCAGGGGTGCCGGATCCGGACATCGCCGTCGCCTGCCCGCCGCCGGCCGTCATGTTCAGATGGTGCCGGCCTTGATGGCCGCGTCGATCCAGGGGATGACCTCGTCGAGCATCTCCTCCAGCGTGGTGGTGGCCTCGAAGCCGAGCACTCGCTTGGCCTTGCCGGTGGCGGGAACCCGCCGCTGGACGTCGTACTCGAACGGTTTGTCGTGGACGAGCCGCAGCGGAACCCCGGTCCCCTTGATCTTCCGCCAGATGACCTCGGCCAGCTGCCGCACCGTGACGCCCTCGGCGGTGGACAGGTTGAAGTCCTCGTTGCGGGCATCGGGGTGCTCCATCGCGGTCACCACCCCGGCGGCCAGGTCCCCGCCGTAGGTGTAGTGCCGGACCTGCTCCCCTGAGCCGAGGATGTGCAGCGGGTCCTGCCCCTTGAGCACCTTCTGCACCAGGTCGGGAACCACATGGCTCATCGCCAGCCGGACGTTCCCGGACAAGATCTCCGCATCGCCTAGGGCCCGGCTCTCGCCGGTGCCCACGCAGTTAAACGGCCGCAGCAGCGTGTAGGGCAGCCGGTACTGATCCCAGGCCGCCCGCGCGAAGTACTCCACCGCCAGCTTCTGGAACCCGTAGGACGACAGCGGCGGCGGAATCTCCTTCTGCTGGCCCTCATAGGACGGCCACTCGGCCGCGCTCTCGAAGACCATCGAGGAGGACAGGTAGGTGACCTTGCGCAGCCGGCCGTCCCGGTGCGCGGCGATCGCCGCGTCACACGACGCCGTGATGATCCGCTCGTTAGCGGCCAGCAGGTCATACGCATAGGTGTGGAAGTAGGAGATGCCGCCGATCATCGCGGCACCCGCGATAAAGTGATCACAGCCCGCCAGCAGCTCCGTCATCAGACCGACGTCCCTGGCATCGCCCTCCACCAGCCGGTACCGCGGGTGATCGTCGTAAGGCTTCCTGACCTTCCCGTACTTGGAGAAGTCATCCAGGCCTATCACCGCGTAGCCGCGTTTCAGCAGTTCTTCCACGACGTACCCGCCGATGAAGCCCGCGGACCCGCTGACCAGAACCTGCTCCATTAACTCTCCTGCCGCTTCCGCGGGTCCCGCCCAGAGCCCACCAGGTCCAGTCCGCGCTCGCGGACCTGTTCCGCGGTCAGCCGCGGGCCGAACGCGAAACGATACCAGCGCACGTAACTGGGCACCCACTTGGCGACCTTGAAGTTCGATACTCCTGCCTGCCGGTCCAGCCAGATGGTCGGAATCTCCGCCACCGGCAGGCGCAGCCGCTTGGCCTTGGCGGTCAGCTCGATGCCGATCTCGAACCCGTCCCTGGAATCGATGCCTACTTCCTTGACGAATTCCGTTGAGTACGCTTTGAACGAGTTCGTCGCGTCTCTGGTTCCGACATGGGCGAAGGCCCGCAACGACCGGCCGGCCAGACGGGACATCGTGCCCTTGATGACCGGGCCGCCGACCTGCTGGCCACCCGGCATATAGCGGGACGCGGCCGCGACCGCCACCCCGCGCTCGACCAGCCGGACGAGGTCGTCGATCTGCCTGGCGTCATCGCAGCCGTCCGCCATGGTCACCACGACGACCGGCGCGGCTGCGGCGTCGATGCCGAACTTGATCGCGTTGGCCGGACCCTGGCCGTAGGTATTGACCAGGCACCTCAGCCGCGACTCCTTGCGCGCGTACTCCTCGGTGACCGGAACGGTCGTATCGTCGGGCGAGTCGACCACCACCAGGACCTCGCACGGCAGCCGTACCGACTCAAACAGCCGGTCCAGCACACCGGGGACCTGCTCGCCCTCGTTGTGGGCGGGCACGACCACCGAGACCCGGGGGCGCTCGGTCATATCCGGACACCGTGTCCGAGGACGTCCCAGATGTCAGCGGCGGGCTTATCCGTCACGAGCCCCCGGTAGTCCGGGTGCGGCGCCCCGACCACCAGCAGGTCCGACCGCTCGATCACCTCATCCAGCGGAAGCAGGCGAGGGTCGACCGTCACGTACGGGTCGGTGCACAAGACCGCGCCCGCCTTGAACTCCAAGATCCGCTTGAGCTTGTAGGACAGGCTGGACCTGATGTCATCCGAGCCCGCCTTGAACGCCATGCCCAAGATCCCGACGGTCATCGACTCCAGCCGGTACCGCTGCTCCAGCCGGTGGATAACGTACAGCGGCAGGCCCTCGTTGATCGCCATCGCCGAGTGGCCGAGCGGGAAGTTGTTGTCGTTGTAGGCGGCGAGCTGCATGGTGTCCTTGAACAGGCACGGCCCGGCCGCGAAACCCGCGGCGGGCATGTCAGCGGCCCGCGGGTAATCCTCGGTCAGCCCCATCCGGATCCGCTCGAAATCCAGGCCTCGCTCGTTCGCCATCATGTACAGCTGATTGGCGGTGGCGAACTTGATGTACCGCCACACGTTGGTGAACAGCTTCGCCAGCTCCGCCTCCTCCGGCGACATCACCACCAGCTTGCCCGTCAGCCGCCCGAACAGCGCAGACGCGCGCTGAGTCCCGGCGGCGCTGCGAGCCGAGATGATCTGCGGCAGGTCGAACAGCTCGGTCATCGCCTTGCCCTCGGCGATCCGCTCCGGGCAGAACGCGACCTCTATCTCCAGCCCGAGCCCGGCCACCATCTTCTCCACCAGCGCCGTCACCCCCGGAAACACCGTGCTGCGCAAGACGAGCAGCTGCCCGTCATGCAGGTAGCCGACGCACCCGCCGAGCGCTTTCGGTATCGCCGTCTGATCCGGGTTCAGGTGCTCATCCACCGGCGTGCCGATCACCACCACCACATGCTCCGCCGTCCCCACGACGGCGGGATCCACCGACGCCACCAGGCGCCCGGCAGCCAGCGCCCGGCCCAGCACCTCCTCAGCGCCCGGCTCGGCGAACGGCATCCGGCCCGAGTTCACCAAGGCGACCGCAGCCTCACTCAGATCGTAAATCGCCACCCTGGCACCACGGTCAGCGAACGCCAGCGCGAGCGGCAGGCCCACATGACCGCACCCCCCGATGACGACCACATCCCGGTCGAGGAGATTAGGCAAGTTCACCGTGTTATACCTCCGGCTGATAGAGCAGGCCTCCGGGGGCCTCGGGTAGCACCGCATGAGGCGCGCCTGCGTCACGTCTCTCTGGCGCTTCACCTTACCCGCCATCGCCATCCCGAGAAGGGGCTTGTTATCCTGTCGCCGCATGCCAATCTGCCCGTCACGCAGCAACGCGAACGCTCCTTTCACGGGACGGCCCGTAGCGTAAGAGTTCTTCACCAGCGAACCGGCTCACCTACGGTAAGCTCATCGATCGGTTGAAGCGCGGCTGGCCTGGCCCGCTTGTTAAGGAATGCCCAGAGAGCCAGGTCAGGA
>Ga0302325_10034646_pt1 | contig 10328 bp, 10 predicted proteins | sample Palsa_T0_2_FD_201948 | JGI IMG/M metagenome (GOLD analysis project Ga0302325, IMG submission 201948) | Peat permafrost microbial communities from Stordalen Mire near Abisko, Sweden - Palsa_T0_2 | ecosystem: Environmental > Terrestrial > Soil > Palsa > Peat permafrost | place: Sweden: Abisko...
GCCGCGCTGGCGACCTTTTTTGATTCATGAACCTGTCGACCGATTTCCGTCACGGAAGAAACCATCTGTTCCGACGCGGCCGCGGCGGATTGCACATTTGCCGACGATTGCTGGGAGGCGGCCGCTACGGTTGCGGATAATTCCTGAGTGGTTTCGGCCGTCCTGGTGAGGCTGCCGGCCGCCATTTCGATTCCGGCGGAGGCCGTCGACACGGTCTGGACGATTTTGCTGATGACTTGCTCGAAGCGGTCGGCGACCTGCCGCATCGCCTCTCGACGCTGGGTCTCGGCGCGTTCCTGCATCGCGGCCTGTTCTGCCGCAAATTGCCTGTTTTCAAGCAATTTCTCATGAAAGATGAACAGCGCGCTGGAAATCTTGCCGATTTCGTCGCGACGATTGACCGGTTCGATCCTGCTGTCGAGATCACCCTGCGAGAGATTCTCCATCGCCATCGCCATTTTGACCAGCGGCGTGGAAAGCCAGCGACCGAACAGCAGTGCCGCGGTCACCATCACCAGGATGGTGGCGCAAATCGACCAGAACACATATCGCTGCACGGAGGCGAGGTCAGTCCTGACCGATTCGAGCCGCTGGTCTGCCGCCTTGCGTACCGCAATCAGGCTCGGCCGCAGGCGATCGTAGATTTGCGCGAGATCGGCCGCCTCCTCCGTCAGGGTGCTCTGGCCCGCCATGAAGGCGAGAAAACTCGCCTTGTAGACATCGACGAGCTTGCTGATTTCGGCCTTGCTGTCGGCAGGCAGATCGGATTTCGCGAGTTCGACCGAGAATTCATCGGCGCGCTTGCGAAGCTCGTCGCCGTATTTTTCGTCGCCGCGCAACATGAAATCCTTCTCGTGCCGACGCATCATCAGCATGAGAACCGCCAGCCGGGGCTGATCGTATTTTTTGAGCTGGCCTTCGACGGTGTGAACGGCGGCCCGCAGTTTCCCCTGCAGACCGTCATTCTCGTTGAAGCCGATCAGCTTCTGCGCCGACACGACATTCGAGAAACGTGTCGTGTAACTATTGATGACGGCCCGGAACGAGCTGGCTTGGCGGAGCGGATCGCTTTGCGGCAAGGTTTCGGCGAGATGTTCAATATCGCCGAGATAGCCGGCCGCGGTGGTCACGGTCTCGGTGTGAGACGCTATCTTTTTGTCATCCGGCTTCTGGAGGAATTCGGTTGCGATCTCGCGGCCCTGCAACAGGCCTTCGGAAACCTTCGCGGTCAGCAAGGCCAACGCGCTGAACTCGTCGGCCTTGCGCTGGCTTCGCGCTTCGATCTGCAGGCTGACCAGATAAATTGCCCCGATGACCGTGACACCGGTCATTCCCAGCAACAATATCTGTGAGCGAAGGTTGATGTGGATCCGGCCACCAGCCCCGGAGCTGCGGAGAATTGTCATATCCAGCAGAACCTCAAATCATCACATGCTCAAATATGAGGCGGTTATTAAACTATTGAGCATAAGATAACGTTAACTGAGCGGCACGCCGGCCCGGCTGCCGCCAACATTGGGTCGACGACAGCCGTACCGGGCTCGCCTAACCGTTCCCTGCAGCAAACGATGGCGGCGGCGGAAATGACGCCCGATAGCTTGGCCGCTCCGCGTGGCGGGCGAAATACGCGGCGAGGTGTTTCGCCGACTGCACCATTTCTTTCCCTTCAGGGGCGCGCTGGGCGACTTCGAGAACCGGCATCAGGTAGATGTCCGCGAGCGAGAAACTGTCGCCTGCCAGATAGCCGGTCCGGGCAACCGCCTGGTCCAGCACATTGACCTGCGTCTGCATCGACGGGAGTACCGCAGCGATCGCGGTGCGGTCAGGCTTGCCGTCCGCGCCCCTCGGAAACAGGTAGCCGAAGATATAGGTCCGTATCAGACACGGATCGATCGCGGTGTTGACCAGCGACACCCATTGTTCGACCTCGGCGGCTGCGCGCGCGTCGTCGGGAATCAGCTTTGGGCCGGCGAAGGTTCTGTCGATGTAGGTCGCGATGGCTTTGGACTCGCACAGCGTGAGGTCGCCGTGACGCATGACGGGTATCTTTCCGAACGGATGGATGGCCAACACTTCGGGACTGTGCATCCGGGCCGGGATCAGGTCGTAGGGCACCCGCTTTTCCTCAAGGGCCATGCGCACGACCCAGACGTAACTCGAAAACGGCGCGCCGATGATCTGAATCCTGGTCATTGTGGCCTCTCCTGTCGTGCCATGCATCGTTGCACCCCTCGATGGGCCGTCCGCGGCCGTAGCCGGACTCCAGGGGGGGGTCGAGGTCAGACGTTTGAGAGAGGTCGCGGACGACTTTTTTGGAGCGGACGTGGTCAGTTATCTGGTCAGTCTTATATCTGATCAGCCCTGTATCTGGTCAGTCTTGGCGTCCGTCGCCGGGATGGCGCTGGTCTTGCGGCGTTGCAACAAAGGTCACGCCAATCCGGTTTTGCTGGATCCAGGCGATCCTGCATTCATGGACCGACGAGTCGCTCGCTATCACCAGGCGAAACTGCGCGGGGACGAAGGCGGGATTGTCGACGTCGATGGCGGCGCCCTCGGGCGATATGTTTCGCACCACGCAACTCAAGACCGAACCGCCCGACGATACGTAGGCCGGTTCGTTTATTTCGGTTCGCGGGTACTTTCGTTTCTCTTCCATCGGCGCGTTGGCCTTGATCGCCACGTGTGGGGTGAAGCTAACGGCAAACCTTAGATAATTAGGCAGAGCATTTTCCGGTCAAGGGGAATTCGGCCGGCCGAGAACGGCGGATCGCTTTTTGCACAGATGTCCTCGCGTCTGCCCGGGCTTCCGCTTGCCGCATTGGCAGGATAGCTTCGCCGCACGGCCCGTGCGCAGGCGTGACGCCGGGTTCAAAACAAACAAGCGCCAGGGGAAACGCCATGTTCGAGATACTCGATCGACAGACGAGTCTGACCGGCAACCAGATCAGAATTCTCGTCGCGGCCGTCATCGGCGATGCGCTCGAATTCTTCGACTATTTCCTGATCGGTTTTGTGCTCGCCTTCCTGATCGGACCCTGGAAACTCACCTTCGGCCAGTCAGCCACCGTGCTGATGAGTTCCGGCATCGGCGCCATCATCGGCGCCTATGTCTGGGGCTGGCTCGCCGACCGCATCGGCCGCCGCAAGGTCTTTATCGGCACCGTGCTGAATTTCTCCGCGGCGACCGGCCTGTTGTATTTTACGCCCGACAATGGCTGGATCTATCTTTCGGTGCTGCGCTTCATCGTCGGCGTCGGTGTCGGCGGCCTCTATTGCGTGGATTTGCCGCTGGTGCAGGAATTCATGCCCTCCTCCAAGCGCGGCTGGGTTGGTGGCATCGTGACCTGCGTTATCCCGCTTGGCACCGGCCTCGGCGCGGTGCTCGGCGCTTCCGTGGGCAGCGGCGAGTGGCGGGTGCTGTTCGCCATCGGCGTACTGCCGGCGTTGCTCGTCCTGCTGGTCCGGCTCTGGGTCCCGGAATCGCCGCGCTGGCTCTGCCGTCAGGGCCGCTATCAGGAGGCCCGTGAATCGCTCGCATGGGCGCTGCAGATGGAGCCCTCGGCGCTGCCGCTGCCGACCGCCGCCGACGCCGGCCCGGTGATCAGGTCCAACTGGACTGATCTCTTCAAATATCCGCGCAGCCTGATGGTCTCCTGGCTCGGCAATGCCGGCGCGCAGACCGGCGTCTACGGGATTACGCTGTGGGTGCCGTCGCTGTTCGTAGTGTTGCTCAAGGTCACGCCGCAGGAAGCCGCGAAAATGATGATCCTGCTGACGGTCTTCGGATTCATGGGCCGTATCTCCTTTGCCTTTTTCTCGGAGTTGATGGGGCGGCGCAATGCGGGCGGGCTGTTGGGCTTCGGCGCCGGCGTCCTGACCATCGTGGCAGGCTACAACTACGACACCATGATCATGGGCGTGTCGGCGTTCTGGCTGATCTTGGCCGTCGCCTACTTCTTTGCCGATGGCGGGTTTGCCATTGTCGGCCCCTATGCGGCCGAAGTCTGGCCCTCCCACCTTCGCACCTCGGGCATGGGATCGGCCTATGGCTTCGGCGGCATCGGCAAGATCATCGGGCCGGTGGGCCTCGCCTTGATCGTGGGCTCCGGCAATTATCTCAAGCCGGATGTACCGTTACCGGAGATTCCTCTGGCTTTCCTTTATCTCGGCTGCTGGTTTTTGATGACCGGGGCGGTGTATTATTTCTTCGGGCTCGAGACCCGCGGCAAGTCGATCGAACAGATCGACAGGGAACTGGCGATCACCGCCTGATTTGGAACGGGCGCCGATCCCGACCTCATCTTCGTCTAAGGAGAACCACGATGCCACTTGGCGGACTGCAGCATTATACGATTGAACCCCAGGATCTGGAGCGAACCAAGGATTTCTATTGCGACGTGCTCGGGCTCGAGAACGGCGACCGGCCGCCGCTCGGTTTCCCGGGCTACTGGCTCTATTCCGGCGGTGTCGCCACCGTGCACCTGATGGGCACCCGCAAGCCGCGCGAAGGCATCGTGGTGCGCGGCACCGAGAAAAAATACCAGGACACCGGCCGTCTCGACCATATCGCCTTCGCCGCGACCGACATTGACGGCGTGCGCAAGCGCCTGCAGTCCAGCAACGTCACATTCCGCGAGAGCATCGTGCCGCGCACCGGCGATACGCAATTCTTCCTCTATGATCCCGATGGCGTCGGCGTTGAGCTGAACTTCCCCAGGGAATGAGGCAACCTTTGATCTTGCGCGACATCCTGGGTCGCGCAACCGCTGGCTGGCACTATTGGGTTCGGCGCCGTCTGCAGCAAGCCAAATCCCGACAAGGTCATGACCCGGCCATATCTCGGGCGCGAAGCGGTCGGCTTTTCTTCAATTTTGCGTGACGAATTGAAGAGCCGCGCCGCTGCGGCAGGATAGCCGGGTGCGACGCCTTAAACCTACCCCAGGGCATGCGCGCCCGGCTATTCGTGGCGGCCGAAGCCATCGGGAGCAAACGCGCCGCGATCGGCGATCGATGGCGGCGCGGTTTTTGTTCTGGCGCGTTCTGTTGATGCGAACCGGTATCCATCCTCGGATCAGGCCCGAGGGCAGGCCTGGCTCGAAAGCGCGCTAGTCAAGCCCGCGCTCGTGGCTCAGGCGCACCATTTCCTGGATGAAGATCGTCTTCTGCTTGTCGTCGAGGCTGGTGAACAGCGGCTCGGCCGCGTCGGCAACGGCGCGCTGATCGACCGCGCGATCATTTAGAAATTGGGCCTCGTTGCGCATCTGCTCGACGATATCGTCGGGCGGGTCACGCTTGGCGCGCGCAATTCTGAGATTGAGGCGGTCGGCGCCGTTGTGGCCGAGATAGTGCATCGCGCTGTTGAACGCCGTCCAGTTTTTCTCCTGCTCCGGCGTCAGGTTCAATTCGGTCTTGATCCGATCGATGTCAGCATCGCTGTTGGCGACGATCTGTTCGGCGCTCAGTTGCGGTTCGCCCTCCTGCGTCAGTACCGCGGGCGCCGCAGCCTTGGCGGTCTTGGTGCCCTTCGCTGCCTTGTTGGCTTTTGCCGAACCGGCCTGCTTCGTTCCATTGCCGGCTTCTCCTTCCTTCCCGACGCCAAGCACGCCGGTAAATACGCCGACCACCCCGCCGATGGCGCCTCCCAGCACGCCGCCGACCGGTCCGGCCGCCTTGTTGCCGGCCTCGGCTCCCTGCTGGACGCCTTTGACCAGCCCCTGCGCCTCCGCCGCCGGGGGCACGCCAAGAAGCATGACGACGACTGCCCCAAGCACAACGCGCAATCTCATTTGCGCGGGCGTTGCCGGTGTCGGGCTGATCATTATTGGGCCTCCCTGGTCGATTTCGAAATACGCGACGATGCTATTTCCTCGAATCCGCACATTACCGTTTTCGCGGCAACCAAGTCTACCGCGGCGCCGTTTGGCCGAGGGTAAGGCACAGGGTGAAATTTGCGCATGTTGTTGATCCCTATAGTCAGCATGTGCAGCGCAATAACGTTCCTGTTCCGCGACGGGAGCCCCCGCGATTGGCTGTGGACCTCAACAATAGGCACCTGCTAAACGCAATCATCGGCGCTTGACGGCTGGATAAGAAGAAAAGGCCATGCGGCCGGGTAGAACTGGGCAAGGGACTGGGCAAGGAACTGGAATGGCGACCAACAAGAAGAAAATTTTCATCACTGAATCGATGTCGCAGACGGGACGAGCGCTGCTGAACGCGCGCGACGACATCGAGACCATTGAATTTCCCAACCTGATCTCCGCCCGGGATTTCGAGGCGCTGCTGGGGGAACATGCCCCGGTTCATGGCGTGGCGCTGGGCGCCACCCGGTTCGGCGAACCCGAGCTCGAGGCTGCAAAAGACATGAAGGTGGTGACCCGGATCGGCGTCGGTTACGACGCCGTCGATGTGCCGGCACTGAGCCGCCGCAAAATTCCGCTGCTGGTGGCGGGGAGCGCCAATTCGCCGTCGGTCGCGGAACAGGCGATGTTCATGATGCTGACGCTGGCCAAGCGCGCGAACGAGATGCACGCGCTGGTGAAGGACGGCCAATGGAGCACCCGGCTCGGCAAACTGCCGTACGATCTCTACGGCAAGACGGTCCTGATTGTCGGCTTCGGCCGCATCGGCACGCGCACCGCCAAACGCTGCCTCGCCATGGAAATGAACGTTCTGGTCTACGATCCCTATAAATCCCCCGCCGAGATCAAGGCTGCCGGCTGCGAGCCGGTTGCCGATCTCGATGCGGCGCTGCCGCGCGCCGATTTCGTCAGCATCCACTGCCCGAAAACCCCGGAGACGGTGGCGATGTTCGATGCGACACGGTTGAAGCGGATGAAGCCGACCGCCTATCTCGTCAACACCGCGCGCGGCGGAATCGTCAATGAGGCGGCGCTGTATGACGCACTGGTGTCCGGCAAGCTCGCGGGCGCGGGCCTCGATGTGTTCGAACAGGAGCCGCCGCCGGTCGGCCATTCACTGTTCGAGCTTCCCAATGTCATCATTGCACCGCATGTCGCCGGCGTTACCCGGGAAGCGGTCGACCGGATGAGCGAACAGACCGCGCGCAATATTCTCAGTGTGCTCGACGGCGAACCGATACGCCAGAACATCATCAATCAGGACGTGCTGGGCTGATCGACACGCTCCGGCGACGAGGCGGCATTATTTCGCCTGGCAGCACAGCTCGAACAGACGCGTCCTGGAAGCAAAAATTACCTCCGGTTTGGGCCCGAGCCGACAAAACTCAGCCGCATTCGAGGCTGAGGAAAGGATCCCGGTACAGCCGGATTGGTTTCCGGCGCCATGGGTTGTGGGTGGAGGTTAAGATCTTGAGTCAGAGCGACCCGACCGATCATGCGCTCGCGGCCATCGCCAGCATCCTTGATCAACCGGAGCCCGTTCGCGCGCCCGAAAAGGACGCGGTTGAAGAACGGCCCGTCCGCGCTGAACGGGGTGAGGCTGACGGCTATTCGAAAACGGGTCCAGGCCCGATGGTGGCGATCCGTTTCAAATGGACCGTCCGTCGCGCCGACCACGGCCACTATTTCGTGGACGAGACCATCGGCGACAATTCCCGGCCGATGACCAGCGGACCGATGTCGGCGGAAGATGCGATCCGGTTCGTGGACGATCGCGAGAGCGAGGCGCGGCAGCGATTCGAGCACTTGAAAAGCGAAATGACCGGACGCGCCGCGGCGGCGAATGTGGTCCGCAAAGACGGCGGCGAAATCTAGCCCGGACAATCCGGCAGGATCGCATCCGCGCTTAGCGATTTCGCGCTTAGCGGCCGGCGTTCACTGATTGGGCGTTCCCAGAAAGTCCTTCTTGACGAGATCGACGCCGCAATGGCGCAAGATATCGTAAGCCGTCGTGACGTGAAAAAAGAACTGCGGCACGCTGAACGTCAGCAGCAGCGATTGGCCGGCAAAACTTCGCTTCGACCCGTTCTTAAAGGTGAAAATCACCTGTTTTTGGGCGGCGCCGTCGATCGAAGCGGGCGGCAAACTATTGATAAACGCTATCACGGCAGCAACACGCGCCTTGAGTTCGGGAATGTCAGGTTCGGTATCGGGCAATACCGGCGGATCGACGCCGGCGAGCAGCGCGCATGCGATCATCGCATGCCTGTTCGCCTCGCCCACCTGGCGCGTCAGATTATACATGTTGGGATAGAGGCGCGCATTGAGCAGAATCGAGGGATCGATTTTCCGCGTTTCGGCGTGAACCGCCGCATGGTCGAGCAGATCGGACAAGCTGCCCAGAAATTGGGTGAAAACCACGACGGACGATTGATGCATTGAGATAGTCACGGTCGAAATCCTCTGCCTGCGAGGCGAAGTCCGAATAGGCCGGATGAGGCTGCAAGTCCATCTCACCCGGGATATTCTCACTTGGACTGGTCAGCGGATTTGAACCAAAGCCGCTTGCCCACGACTCATAGCTGGAAAGTGATGTGGATCACGTTGCCGTCAGCGGTCGAGGCGTAGGATCAGACTGAGGTCCCACCTGCTCAGGAGGTGATGATGAGAAGGCTTCTTGCGATCGCCGCATTTCTGCTGGCAAGCACCGCCGCACAGGCTCAGTACACCTTCGATTATGGCGGACGGACCATTCGCATCGATCCGGACCGCGGGACGGTTTCGATACCGGGCGTCTATGACAATAGCGGGCGTCGACCGAAACGCCCGCGCGACGATCAGGATAGCAACCGCCTCAGCAAGCAGGCGCCCGAGCAGGCGAAGATCGATCCGCAGACCCCCGCCGCAACCCCGGCACCGGTCGAGCAGAATCCCGCGCCCGCCAACACGGCTCCCGCGCCTTCGAGCGCGACGGCGAATGTTGCGCCGGCGGATACTTCCACTCCCGTGCAGCAGGCCACCGCGCCGGCGCCGCCAATTCAGCAGGACGCGCCCCCCGCCGCCAGGCCCGCGCCGCCGCCGGTGGTGGCGACGGCTCCCGTCCCCGCGCCCCCTGCTCCCGCGACCGCGGCAGGCCAGTCCGTCAATTCACCGCTCGGTGTCTGGCTGACCGAAGAGAAGGAAGGCAAGGTCCGGATCGAGCCATGCGGCGCCAATCTCTGCGGCTATTCCGTCGACGCAAAGTCGAACCAGAACGGCAAACAGGTCCTGATCAACATGAAGCCCGGCAAGGACTCCAAATGGAGCGGGCGGATTTTCGATCCGAACACCGGCAGCACCTATGATTCCACGATCGCGCTGAAAGGCCCGGATAGCCTGCGCGTCCAGGGCTGCGCCTTTGGCGGCATGTTCTGCGGCGGCCAGACCTGGAGCCGGGTGAATTAACCGACATGTCGTCATGTCTTCGGCGATAACGCCGCCACGCGATCTCGATTGAACGCGGGGCAGCGATACGGCGACAACGTCGTATGGCCCTCCCTGAAGACCCCGACGACAACCTTCCCGATCCCATCCGGATGATGAATGGGTTTCGAGCCAGATCATTCGTTTGCGGCCGGGGGACCGTTCGCACGCCGGGACCAGGCAGGAGGGCGGCGATTTCATGTTCGCCGAGCTCGCAGGGGTGGATCTGACCGCGGCGGATTTCTACTGGGCCCTGTTCCACAACGCGATCCTCGAACGGGCGGTCATGGCGCGTTGCGATTTACGCGGCGCAAGACTTAACGAAGCCAACCTGCGCCACGCCGACCTTTCCGGGGCCAATTGCGGGCTGGATAATCTCGGAGGCTCGACCGATTTCAGCAAGGCCGATCTCTCGGGCGCTGATCTTCGAAATGCCAGTCTGGGTGGCGCCGACTTTACCGGCGCTCTTTTGATTGGCGCGGATCTCTCCGGTGCCCGTTTCGCCTGTGTCTTGCCGGGCCGCGTTACGCGCTTCCAGAGAGCCAACTTGACGGATGCGCGGCTTGGGCGCGCGCAGTTCGCCGGCGCCCTCTATGACAATCACACGATCTTCCCGCGCGGTTTCAAGCCGGGCGACGCGGGCATGGTGCCCAGCGAACGGAAGTCATCGGCGACCTATAAGCCACGGAAAAAGTAGGCGGGTTTTGCATCCCATTTCGACGACGACCCCTACGACGCCGCGGGTCTGCTGGTTCAAGAGCCTTATCGGTTCTGATTGAATCAGAACCGGGCTCTAATCTTTTGTTTTGACGCGTTTTCTTCACGCGAACCGGTATCCACTTCGCTCGAAAACGCTCTAAATTGCCGCCGGCGACCGTGACGTCTCGACGTAGGGACGGAACGTCGATTTTTCGGTTCCGCAATCCGGACATCTCCAATTGGCGGGGATGGCGGCGAAGGATGTGTCGGGCGGGATCGAATGGTCAGGAAGTCCGGCGGACTGGT
>Ga0302325_10034647_pt1 | contig 10328 bp, 7 predicted proteins | sample Palsa_T0_2_FD_201948 | JGI IMG/M metagenome (GOLD analysis project Ga0302325, IMG submission 201948) | Peat permafrost microbial communities from Stordalen Mire near Abisko, Sweden - Palsa_T0_2 | ecosystem: Environmental > Terrestrial > Soil > Palsa > Peat permafrost | place: Sweden: Abisko...
GCGCGCCACGGTGGCCGGCTGGGTGGGTATGCCGATCGCGCTCGGCCTGGTCCTGGGCACCATCCTGGTCGTGGACGTCCTCGGCCAGGACCTGTTCAGCGGCTACATCACGCTCGCCGTGCTGATGGTGGTGCTCGCGCTGCCGTTCGTGCTGTTCACTCCCGACCACCCGCTCGACGCGCCGGACCGGGAGCCGTTCTCCTGGCGCCGGCTGGCCTCCGCTTACTGGCTCAGCCCTCGCGCCTACCCCGATTTCGCCTGGGCCTGGCTGACACGCTTCCTGGCGAGCCTCGCCGTTGCCATGGGCACCCTGTACCTGCTGTACTTCCTGCGCGATGCGGTGCACTACGCACGACTGTTCCCCGGCCAGACCGCCGCAGACGGCCTGCTCATCCTGATCCTGATCTACACCGCCAGCGTGGTCGTCGCCTCGATCATCGGCGGGATCATCTCCGACCGCAGCGGCCGCCGCAGGATGATGGTCACGGTGTCCGGGCTGCTGATGGCGGCGGCCGCGCTGATGCTCACGTTCTGGGAGACCTGGCCGTCAGCGCTGGGCGCGGCGGTACTCTACGGCATAGGTTACGGCTGCTACATCGCCGTCGACCAGGCACTGGTCACGCAGGTGCTGCCGAAGGCCCATGACCGGGCCAAGGACCTCGGCATCATCAACATCGCTATCGTCTGCCCGGCCGCCATCGGCGCGGCGATAGCCGCCCCCCTCGTCTCGCTTGCCGGTTACCCGGCGCTGTTCGGGGCGACCGCCGGTCGCGGCGTCGATCGGGGTCTGGCGAATCAAGAGCGTCCGCTGAGAAGCGAGCACCCGCCGACGCCCAGGAGTAATACGCGCGGGCCGGCTGGGACCGCGCTGACTTGGAGGGATCGATGTTCGGTCTGTTCGTGCGGTTCACGTGCAAGGACCAGGCCAGCGCTGAGGCTTACGACCGGCTGGTGGTCCAGACCGTCGAGGCCATCAAGGCCGACGAGCCCGGAACGCTCGTCTACGCCTCCCACCTGGTGAAGGGGCAGCCGCTACAGCGGATCTTCTACGAGCTGTACCGGGACAAGGCCGCCTTCGAAGCGCACGAGGCCTCGCCGCACACCCGCCACTACCTCGACCAGCGAGACCAGTACCTCGCCAGCACCGAGGTCGACTGGCTGACCCTGCAAACCGGCAAGGGCACCGACGGGTGACCAGCCGCCGATATTAGAAAGCGCTCCGCGAGCGGATGGCCGCCGAACGGTGACGCAGGGCCTGTCACAACCTGCTGGCAAGGCGTTAGATCTGTACGGCCGTCTTAGGCCGAGTCTTGACTACTCTTCAAGGACGGCCCGAAGCTGGATCGCCAAACGCTGATACTCATCGGACCGTTGCTTCTTCATGCTGGCTAGATCGGCGATTGCTTTTTCGATCTGTTTCACCTCTGATTGCACTTTGATCTGCTCGACACTCTGCCAGAGTTTTGCGAAATCCTGGATAGACTGCACATCGGGCGCTCCGGCGGGTCGTTCGGCGATCAGCTCATTCACCACATCAAGGACACGGCCGAGCTGCTGTCCGTAACTGTGTGACTCGACAATTTTTTGCTCTGTTTCGGGTGAGCTCGAATTCTCCTCTGTCACATTAACAGTGCTTCCTAGTAGCCAGCCGGGAAGAATTGGCTGATTGAGCGTCTGCGGAGCAAATGAAGCAGAAGGGTCGCCCGACTCGCTGATCATGCGCCACGGCCAGGACCACCATGTCAGCCAATCCGCAAATTGGGGCGTCTCGCTCATGAGGCCAGTATGTAGAACCGATACGAGCGCGTCTACACCCGGTGCCGCAGCATGGCGCGGCCGAGCGCCCTCCGGCTGACCCGCAGCCGATGACGTGCTGTTCCTTGAGATCACCGAGCGCGCGGCCGAGCCGGCCACCATCCGCAGCTTCGGCTGGCGGGATGACGTTGGCCCGGCCGAGCGTCACCGAGGGTGCGATCATCAGCCTCACCGGCTCACTGGCCGGCGCCGGGCTCGGGGTCGGCGCCGCGGCGTGATGGCTCTATCCGCTGAGGTGATCGGTGTTTATGGCCGGCAGGTTCTCCGCTTGCTGTTTGGTGATGTTGAGCTGGACGGTGTCCACGACCCCGGTGACGGCGCCGATCGGGATGGCCACTTCCCTGCGGCCAAACAAATGCCCCTCTTGCAGCAGCACGTGGCTCACGTGATGGCTGCCAGAGTCGATGACAAGCCCCTCGACTCGCCCGATCTCGCCGTCGGTGGCATAGACGCGCTTGTTGCGCCGCACCTCGACCTCACCCGGGGGCAGGGAGCCGTGGGCGCCGGCTGGCTCATCTTCCCGGGTCTGCTGCATGTCCTCGCCTCCGATCGGGCTGTAATAGGGCCACATGAGCATTTGTTCCGAGCTGTAGCCCGGGTACTGTTCCGGGCTGGTCCGCGGCGCGAAATCCGTATCCTCGGCGAAGCCGAGCTGATCGAACTCCGCCCGGGTGCAGCGCAGCCGGACCTCCTTCGTTGTCGCGGCATCGACAAGGTCGAGCGGGACAAGGCGGCCCAGGCCAGGCCAGTGCCTCGGCTCGACCAGCAGATCGGTGACCGCCCGCTTGACCGGGTCAACGACTATGTGGGTCACCTTGCCGCAGATCCCATCGGCGCACCTGACGTCGGCCCCGATGGTGAAGGGTGTCTCTGCCATGGCCGGCCTCCTCATCCGCTTGGAGCATAACGCGAACCCAGCCAGCGGCAGCGCCGTCGAAATTGTTGGCCCGCGAAGACCCTCGTCACCCGCTCCCGAGTGATCCTCGGGCCAGCACGGCGCCGGCAAGGGGAGCCGGCGGCGGGTCAATGGGGTCCAGCGGGCCGGCGTGGCCCCTACTGGCGTGTACGACGACAGGGCCGACTTCGGCAGCTAATGGTGTGCGCGGGCGGGCCCGCCGATCGCGCTGGGGTGGCTGCGGTTACACGGCGGTGGGCTCACGCCATTGCGCGACCACGCGGCGCAGCTGCTGGCGTCCTTGCAGGCCGTACTTGGCGTAGATGTTGCCGAGGTGGTATTCGACCGCCTTGCGGCTGATGAAGAGCTCGGCCGCGATCTCGGGATTGGACAGGCCCTGGCCGATCAGGTGGGCGACTTCGGTTTCCCGGCTGGTCAGGGCCAGGACCGACTGCTTCTTGGCCGGGTTGGCGGGCAGATGGCAGGCGGCTAGCTCCTGGTCGGCCCGTTCGGTGAACGGAGCGGCCCGCAGGCCCGCGAACAGGGCGCGAGCGCGGCGGAGGCGCTCGACGGCGTCTCTCCTGTTGCCGGTGCGGCGCAGCAGCCGGCCGTGGGCCAGCAGCAGCCGGGCGGTGTAGACCGGGCTCTGCACGCTCGCGGTATCCTCGCCGCCGGCGTAGATCTCCAGGGCCCGCTCTGGGCTCCCCTGCTGTTCGGTCAGCCATCCGTCGAGCCAGGCCTGGGCGGGCCGCAGGTAGCGGACCTGGCCGCCGGCGGCGCGCAGCTGGTTCAGGACGGCAGCCGCGGGCTCGGCCTGGCCCGAGCCGATCAGGCCCTCGGCCAGCAGCGGCCGCCACAGCACCGCGTAGACCCGGCTGCGACCGTCCAAAGCCGAATCGTCCCGCCAGGGGCTGAGCGCATCGGCCATGCCCAGGTAGTCACCGGCGGCCTGGCACACCAGGGCCCGGGCCATCGCCGCGTACACCCGCTCCTGGCCGTAGTCCAGGCTGGCCGCGGCCTGTTCGGCCCGGCGGGCGTGCTGCTCGGCCTCCTCGGTCGCGCCCCGGCCGGCCGGCACGCAGCCCGCGGCCAGATGCAGCAGCGGCAGCTCGAAACGGCGGGAGTGAATCGTCGCGGCTGAGAACCCCTGCTCGGCGGTGAGCAGGACGTCGTCCCACTGGCCGGCCAGGTACTGGGCCAATGCCACGTAGAAGTAGGCGCGCAGGCCCAGGGTGAGAGCAGCGCCCTGACGCACCATCTTGAGGCTGGCCGTCATGTCGCTCACGGCCCGGTCCAGCTGGCCGGCCAGTAGCTGGAACACTCCCCGGAACGACAGGCCGTCGACATCGACCGGACCGACACGCGCCGGGTCGGCATCGAGGTGCCCCAGCTCGGCCAGCGCGGCGCGCGGCCCGGACACCTGGGAGGCGCCGATCGCGACCAGGGTGTGCGTCTGGCTGGCGGCCGCCGCGTCCAGACGCCCGGTGCCCAGCGCCCACCGGCCCAGGGCCATCACCTTCTCCCCGTCGCCCAGCAGCGTGTAGGTGCCCGCGAGCCGGTTGGCGATCAAGGCGGCCAGTGGCTGCCGGTCCGGGTCATCCCGCACCTCGGCGAGAGCTTCGCTGAACAGCCGCTCTGCCTCGGGCAGCTGGCCGGACGAAAACGCCATCGTGCCCAGCACGCAGCTGCGCAACGGAGACGGCCCCGCCGCCTTCACCGCCTCGCGCAGGCTCATGCCCCGGGCCTCATCGGCCAGCGTCAGATGCAGCGCCGCGGTCAGCAGCCGCCGTTCACGGTCGGCCCGGGCCGGGGAAACATCCGAGGCCCACTGCAGGTGAGTGGCGGCCAGGGGCAGCCGGCCCCGCGCCGCCTCTTCGGCCGCCAGGCCTTCCAGCTGTGCGGCAAGGCCCTCGTCGGGGCGGTCCAGTGCCGCCACCCGGTGTTCCCAGGACGCCTGCTCGCCGACCGCCGAGGCGGCGCGAGCATGCAGCACGCGCCGCCGGCTAGCGGTGATCCCGGCGTAAATGGCGTCCCGGACCAGCTGATGACGGATCTGGACAGGGCCGCTCGGCTCGTCGGGCCACCAGTCCGCAAGGCCGGAGGCCACGGCCGGCTCTACGGCCGCGCTGGGCGAGCCGACCTGCGCCGCCTGGCCCAGCTGGGCCAAGGGCATGGCCAGGTTCACGACCGACAGCATCTCCAGGATCGCCCGGGCGTCGGGCGGCAGCACCCGCAGGTGGTCGCCGACGGCGATGGCCAGCGACCGGGGCGGCGTCAGCCGTCCTCCCGCCCGCGGGTCGAAGCCGGACCCTTCGCTCAGCACCGTGCGCAGGTACAGCGGGTGGCCGCCGGTGCCCTGGTACAGCCGCCGGATCACCTGCTTGTCCAGCGGCCCCGCGGTGAGCGCGGCCGCCAGCGATGCCACCTCATCCGGGCCCAGCCCGCCGAGCGGAAGATGCACCCTGTTCTCCACGCTCACCAGCAACCGCTGGGCCTCCTCGTCCAGGCGGCCGGTGGGGCTGCGGTAGATAACGAAGGCGATGACCGGATCCACCGACAGCCGCCGCAGCATGAACGTCAAGGCCTCCACGGACCTGCGGTCGGCCCACTGCACGTCGTCTACCACGACCGCCACCGCCCCAGCGGCTTGCAGCTCGCCCACCGCTTGCAGCAATCGCGCGCCCACGGCGAACGACGAGTCCGACGGGTCTGTCCCGGCCGCCGGGACGGCGCCCCGGGCTGACCGCAGCAGCTGGTCGACGAGGCCAAAATCTAGGTCGGTTTCGGCCTGGTCGGCACGAGCCGACAGCACCCGCAAGCCGGACGCTGCGGCCAGGCAACGTCTGGCCAGGGTCGTCTTCCCCATCCCCGGCTCACCCTCGATGGCCACCAGCCACGGCTGCCCGGCCTTCGCCCGGGTGACGACCTCGGCGACGCGCGCGAACTCCGCATCCCGGCCGACGAACAGGTCCAGCTGCGGTTGCCCGTACGGCACGCGCCCACCTCGATCCGCCCGCCACTTCCGGCCATTGCGGACAAATACGAGCGTAACCGGTGCCGAACCGGTGCTCCCTCCCGAGGTGGCGCGCCGGGCCCGGACGCCCGGGCCACGGCCCGTTCCGGACCCTGGGAGGCCAACTGGGGAGTCTCTCTAGGGACCGGGGCCTTCATCCGGCCGAAAGTAGAGCTACACCGATCAACCAACCGAGAAAGGGAGACCCCCGATGAGCATCCAGTCCCACACCCGGGACCACCAGACGGCTTACGACCGCCCGGTCGACGAGACCGTCAGCCAGCCAGAGCAGCAGGCGACCGGCCGTTCACGGAACCGCCGCTGGCTGCTGGGCACCGGCACGGCGGTAGCCGTGGCCGCGGTCGGCGCCGCCCTCGCAGTGGCCCTGTGGCCAGCCTCGTCCAGCGTCACCCCGGCCCGCCCGGGCACACCGGCCTCCACGTCTGCCCCGGCCAACCCGGCCGTGCCGAGCCGGCCCGCGGCCAACCCGGCCGTGCCCACCCGGCCCGCGGCCAACCCCGCCGTGCCCACCCGGCCCGCGGCCAACCCGGCCGTGCCGGGCCCGCCCGCCGGGGCGCCGGGCAGCCAGGACGGCGGCGGATCCGTCGGCTCCTGACCACCATCGGCTAGCGTCCCCAGCGCCCAGGGCGATCTGCCGACCGCCGCGCCGGGGACGCCGTGCTGAGGTCAGCGACCCGAACGAATCCCCGACCCTCGCCCAGTCCGGCCGGCGAGCACGTGGAACACGTCCTGCTCTTCCTAGCCGCACCTCTCGAGGACCAGGACAACGCAGGCCCGGCGTGACAGCCGGGCCTTCAGGCATGCATCCGGGCAAAACCGACAACGCTGCCACTTCGAGGGGACGAATGTCCCTACCCTAGATCGTGGCGAAAGACCAGAGCCCAAGGCGGCGAAGGTTCGCGGGCCCGCGGGTTCCGCCGAACCTGTTCGCCATCGTCTTGGGCATCGCCGGGCTCTCCCAGGCGTGGCATGCGGCCGTGCCGGTGCTCGGGACCCCGCAGGCGGTTCCTGACGCGCTCAGCATCCTGGACGCCGCCCTATGGCTGGTCCTGGTCGGCGCGTACCTGGCCCAGGGCCCCCGGATCATCCTGGACGACCTCCGCGACCCTGTTCTGTCGCCGTTCGTTTCGGTTTCCGCCCTCACGGCGATGATCTTGGCCGCCGCGCTGGCTACAGACGCCCCGGCCGCCGGACGCGTGCTGGTGGCCGTGTTCGTGGCCGTCACGATAGGCATCGGGAGCTGGCTGACAGGCCAGTGGATGACCGGTGGCATCGAGCTGGATTCGGTGCATCCGGGCTACTTGCTGCCGACCGCCGCAGGCGGGCTGATCGGCGCGAACGCCGCCGCCCAGGTTAACCTGCGCGCGCTGGCCGAGGCCTCGTTCGGGATCGGCGTCATCTCCTGGGTCCTGCTTGGCTCCATCACGTTCAACCGGCTGTTCACCCGTCCCGCGCTGCCTTCCGCCCTCGTGCCGACGATGGCGATCGAACTCGGTGTACCCGCGGTCGCGGGGTCGGCGTATTTCGCCGTGGCGGGCCGGACCGTGAGCTTGGTGGCCTGCGTGCTCGGCGGGTACGCGGTCCTCATGGCCCTGGTCCAGGTCCGGCTGATCCCGATCTACCGCAGGCTTTCGTTCACGCCCGGAGCATGGTCCTTCGCCTTCGCCTACGCCGCGGCCACCGCTGACGCGCTCGGGTGGCTCGCGATCAAGAAGCCGCCCGGCGCCACCGGCTATGCGATCGCGGTCATCGCCCTGCTCACCGCCTTTGTCTCGTGGATCGCCTTCCGCACGGTGGTCCTCGCCGTCCGCGGGCAGACCTTTCCTGCCTGGCCACCGGTTCACCAGGCAGAGTAGATGCGGCTTCGCTGTCGTGAGGCCACGAGGCTGGCGCTGTGGCCTGCCGACGGCGCGGGAAGCCGACTGTGGTGCTGGCCGCGTGGGACGACGCTTACTTCACCAGCTGCTTTACCGGACCGGAAGCGGCGCGGCAGGCTCGCCCGGGCCGCCCCGGCCTCCGTGACGGCAGCGAGCAGGACCCGCAAACGACCGGTGCCGACTAGCGCAGCGGGGATGCGTCGGTGGGGGCGAGGAAGGTGGTTTCGACCCGGACGATGTTCGACCTGTCGAAGCCCTCCATGTCGGCCTTGAAACCGGGGCTTTGCATGTAGTCGCGCTCGATCTGCACGGGGTCGGCGTCCGCGGGGAAGGAGGTGAGCACGTACAGCCTCCTAAGGTGCAGATCTTTCGCTTTTCTGGGAACTGCCCAACTATGCCGCTTGCTCGGATGCCATGCTGCGCACCGGCCCGGGCATGTACTGTGCACGATCGGGCACCGAAAGTGAATAAGGCAGCCAGCATTAGGCCAGCATTAGGCCCGGATACGGGAACGACGTTTCCCTCTTCCCCGGTGCCGCTGTTAGCCGGTTTCTCGGACACTCATGACGCTCCCCGTGCAGCCGCGGTCGTTCGCTCTATTCTTCAGTCACGGTTGGGGTGTCCGGGTGCTGGCTTGGGGTGTGGAGGGGGAGGCAGAGCAATACGGCGCGTCCCGTAATACTGTCCGAGACGCGATCAAGTGGCTCGTCAACGAGGGCCTCATCGAGACGCGCCCGGGTCAGGGAACGTTCGTGGCCGAGAAGATCAATCCCTTCGTCACTAAGCTCTCCATCGCGCCGCAGGCGGGGGACGATGACTGTGTCTATCTATCCGACTCGGGACCGGAACCAGAACTGAAGACTCCCAGAGCGAAGCCTCCTCGCATTGAGATTCTGCGGGCCGAAGGCATCGTGGCGAGTGAACTCCAGCTCGATGAGACCGCGCATATCGTCAGTCGACGTCAGGAGCGGCTCATTGACGACCGGCCTTACTCATTGCACACGGGTTATTAACCGATGACACTAGTCACCAAAGGTGCCACGGATATTCTCTCCGCCGACATGACGAATAGCATCATCAGCTATATCGAGGAAGTCTTGAACAAAAAGCGGACTGGTCGCCGCGATAAGATCACTATGCGCGTACCAGATGCAATGGAAGCGAGGTTTCTCCAGCTATCCCAGGGTAGCGGGGCTTCTGTCTTTGAAGTAACCCGAACCGATTACGATGAGTCCGGCGAGCCGCTGCGGCTCACGGTAACTGTTTATCCAGGTGACAGGACTTCGTTCATCCTAGATATAGGCGATGTCCCGGGCCGCTCATCTCGCTCAGGTGAGCTGGTTGACAGCTCTAATAGCTCGCCTAACGACATGTCTACCTGGACGGCCGAGTAACCCGGCCCGCGTTTCTGTTACCGCGGTCATTCTCGGCTAATGCCTGCTACGATTGCTGTTACTCGCTGTGCCTCTCGGACTTGAGCAAAGCTACTAATGTGTGCGCTTACGCACTTCGTGCTGGAACAGGGCGCCTGACGGATAATCGCTTTCGATCGTCCTGACGTGTTTGAATCCTTTACCAAGATAGTATTTCTGAAGACCGTGGTTAGTAGTCCACACATCGACTCGCAGCCAACGGTAGCCGCCATGAGCTGCCATTGCCTCTATCAAGGCCATGAGCTTGGTTCCGAGCCCGATTCCACTGTAATCTCGGTGAACAATAAAACGGTGGATATACAGCGCTCGCTCGGACTGTTCGAATTCTGTCCAGAGATGTGGATCAGAGTACTCATCGATAACGAAAGTAGCGGCAGCATCCGCAGAGAGCCGGACTAGCCAGGTGGTTCTCTTATCGATACTTTGACGCAACCGCGCACCCGCGCCTTCTGCTGAAGGCCACGGTTTCTGCCACTGGTCGGATTGCATACTACGCAGCCACTCAACCGCATTGTCGCGCAGCAAGACTATATCGTCTATATCCTCTTCGGTAGCAAGAGAAATTCGAAACACGTTAATTGCTCTCCAAGATAGGGCAATCCCGCTGCGTGAAAGCGGTCAAGTTCCCTAGTTCGTATACTAGATTGATGCCGTTTCCGGCATAAATGGTCCAAGTCAACCGTACAGGCCGTTTGTCACTATAGGCAGTACGTACCCACTCTAGTACGGGAACTCCGAGACCAAGCTGAAGAAGACGACCCTCGTCCTCGGTGGGCATGCGGGGCGATATTTCGTCTCTATGCCCGATTTCTTCGTGCCCGATTTCCTTGAGTACTCTGATGATACCTCGCGATACGTCTTCAGGACTCAAGATATCTGTTCCCTGCGCGATATCCATCGGATAGTAGCTGTCCTGGATAGCGTTGGGGTGACCATCAATAAAAAGAGTGACCCTTCTGCGGGCCACGAATGTTTTGGCTTCTATGTTCAACCGATCCGCGACCGCCCTAGTCGCCGGGATGATTTGCAGATCAAACTCCGTGCGGTGCTTCCGGCCCTGAGCCTCGAGCTCATCTTTGTATGCATCGTTGGCGCTGACGCCTCGTTCGCGTTCGTACCGTGTGGCCGTGATGGAGAGAGGGCGGAACTCTCTCACGAAAGTGCCCCGGGTGGTAGCTGTATCAAGCAAACCGGCAGACGTAAGTGTGTTCACAGCTTTGCGAACAGTATTTCGAGAAACTTGGTAATGCGCCATAAGCTCAGTCTCGGTCGGG
>Ga0302325_10034648_pt1 | contig 10328 bp, 9 predicted proteins | sample Palsa_T0_2_FD_201948 | JGI IMG/M metagenome (GOLD analysis project Ga0302325, IMG submission 201948) | Peat permafrost microbial communities from Stordalen Mire near Abisko, Sweden - Palsa_T0_2 | ecosystem: Environmental > Terrestrial > Soil > Palsa > Peat permafrost | place: Sweden: Abisko...
AATCGACGTCGTCAATGTCCATGAACGTCGGAATCTCTCCCACGTTCATGGCATTCCACGCTCCCCAGCCCTGCCGCGTAGACCAGGAAGGCGCCACCGGCGCAAATCGCAAAACACCCCTTCCGCTCGATGTGCCTTCTTTGACAATCGTTGGCAAAGTGTCGAGATACGAAGAGGCCACCCGGCGGCTCCATCCGTCCTGCACGACAACCACACGCCGGTTCGTGACTGCGTAGTTCGTTCTCTTCTTCAGCCAGGCTACATACAGAAACCGGCCCCAGATCAGATACTGGCCGACCAGAACAAACGGGACTCCCCAGATGAGAAAGAAAGAAGGAGCGCCGGCTCCTCCCTTGGATCCCCAGAAGCCGGAAGCGATTGATTCCCAGAAAATTGTGAAGCCGCCCCAGAACAAGCTGAACGGAATAAGAAAGAGGTCTTCTTTGTGAAGGATCACTCGCCTATTTGGCTGGCCGGCCCACTGCACGGTTTCGCCAGATGTGAGCTCCGGTTGAATTGCGGCCATGGAATTGGGATTGATCTGTTGCATGTGAGAGTAAGCGCCTCAAATCAGCGGCGGTTCGTAGATATAGGCAAGGCCATCCTGCGAGACTGCGTACGCCTTGGAGCCGTCCGCGCTCCAGCGCACATGCAGAATTCCTTCGGCGGGATGTTCGTCGTAGACACACATGCGATTCAAATCGATGAGGAACAGCTGGCCCTTTGCGGAATTTTTCAGCCACGAGCTGTAGCCGAGGCAAACCGGCACATGCGGATGGCACGCACAAATCTCTGCCGCCGCCGGCAGCGGCTCGGACTCCCGTGTGTTCACGGCGAGCCGGTACGCCTGCCCCGCCGCGCAATAAATGATCGCCTGCCCGTCCGGCGTCCACGCAAGTGAACTGATGTGTCCCTGGGCCGGGGCAGCGGTTTGTTCGCGCAGGCCGGGAACGTCCACGATCAGGATCGAATCGTCCGCCCACTCACCCTGAATCTGCACAACGCTCGCCAGCGATTTCCCATCTGGATTGAACGCCGTGCTTCCATATCCGCTGAAAGCGCCGTCGTCCCCGAATTCCGCTTCATACGTCTGCCGCTCGATGCAACTCGGAACCCCCAGCTCAGCCGCTGCGGACCCCGCAATGGATGCCGACCCGCCCGCCGCTTCCCAGACGCGCAGCGACGCCTTTTTCCCGCCCAACGCCGCAGCAAAGTATCTTCCGTCATCCGACCATGCCAGCTGCCGCGGCACATGCGCGAAATTGCCGAAAGTTCCAGCCAGCGCCCTCGCCTGCAGATCGAAGCTGTGCAGCTTCGGCTGCCAGCCGCCCCACGCCGCGATCAAATTCTTGCCCTTGGGAGACCACGCCAAGGCGGCAGGCAGATTCGGCGGACAAATAGGGGGCTCGTTCGGCACCCCCAGCCCGAATGCCGGCGCGCTGTTCTCGAGGTCGTACACCGATAGTCGCGGCATGCCGAACTGCGCGACAGAAGAAATTGCGGCGACCTGCGCCGTGCTCGAAATCGCGGCGTGCGCGGTCTGCCCGGTGAAAAGCTTGCGGATGAGCCAGTTCGAGTCGCGCGCCAGATCGCGCAGTCCTCTCGCGACGAGCGCCGCCGAACGCACCGCCAGCGCACGTCCCGGCGCGTGGACGATTTTCCCCGGCGCGTACTTTTCGTCTGTTTCCACTAGCGGACTTCCAACCGTCCCTGCAGCATTGTGGGAGTGTCCTGTGCGCTTTCAAGGCGGCTCTTCGCCTGTGCAATCTGCTGCTCCACCTTGTCGACCATTTCTTTCAGCACGTCGCGCCCGTGCCGCTCCGCCTCTTCCAGCCGCGACTTCAGCTGGTACAGGTCTGACCGCAGCAACTCTTCCCCCTCCGCCTCGATCTCCGCGATCCGGCCGCGCACCTGGCTGATCCTGCGAATCACGCGGATCAATTCCGCGCCCGGTCCCTCTCCCTGCACCGTTTCCGGGCTGGCCTCGTAGGCGTTCAGGATTTTGTTGAGCTGCGATTCGTCTCCCGCTTCGTAGGCCTTGTTTGCTTCCGCCATCAGCAACTGGCGCCGCGCGCGTTCGTCGCGATCGGAGGTCAGGTCGGGATGGATGCGCTTCGCCACTTCGCGATAGATCCGCTTCATCTCCGGTGATGCCTTGAAGGATTTTGGCGCGGGCGCGTTTTCTTCTTCCTGCGCCGCGGATTTCGTTTCGTCGGCACGGGCACGCGCTTCGCGGGCGGCTTGCTGCGCGCGATCCGCTCCTGGCTGGCCGGAAGCGGCGCGCTCGGCAATTTGCGCCTTCAGCTCGTCGAGCTGCGCATAGCGCATTCCCACTTCGTGGAGATACCGGCGCTCGAACGCCCCGAGTTCCGCCCGCAGGTTCGCGGCGCGCAGTTCGCGCTCGGCCAGCTCGCCTTCGAGCGCAGTTTGTTCCTCGCGTTTCCTGAAAAGTTCCTGCTCCTCGGGTTTGGCAGGGCGAACGTCTTCTTTAGTGGGTGTCATTGTCAACTTTTTGACCAACCATTGCGATGGGGCCGCTCTTAAGACGATTGGTTCGAGGAAACGGCAGCGCCCAACACCGACAGCTTCGAATTAAAGTGTACCGTTCTGGAAAGCGACCCCACGCTTTTCCGTCGCCCTGGTTTCCACATTCAAAACGCCCAGCCGGGCCAAATTGGCCATGCCGGGGCCACGGTGGCCCCGAATTTATTCTTAGGTTTTAATTGGGCTTTCTTTACAATGGCCGCATTCGAAAGTATTGAGGAGATAGGATATGGCCGAGACACCCGAGCAATATCGCAAGCGAATGCTGAGCCACCTTGGTGGCAAGGACCCCCTCAAGCTGCAAGCAGCCGCGCCGCAAAAAGTCGAGCGCCTGCTGAAGGGTGTTTCCGCCGCAAAACTGCGGAAGCGGCCCGCGCCCGGCAAGTGGTCGATCGCGGAAATCGTCGCGCATATCGCAGACACCGAACTGGTCGGCGGATTCCGCATACGCCTGATTCTCGGCAATCCCGGAACGCCGATCACCGCCTTCGATCAGGACGTGTGGGTAACCGCGCTGCACTACGACAAGCGCGACGCACGCAAGTCTCTCGAACAATTTCGCGCACTGCGCACTGCAAACCTCGCACTGCTGAAAACGCTCACGCGAGAGCAATGGCAGCAACATGGAATGCACTCAGAACGCGGCCCCGAAACGGTGGAAACCATCGTCACCATGTTCGCGGGCCACGACCTGAATCACATCAAGCAGATCGAAGCGATCCTCGCGCCGAAGAAATAGCCGGCATTCATATCTGAATGCTGCGCGAGCTGAGCAAGGTGCTGATCAACGCGGCTACGCCAGCGGAAGGTTGGCCTCGGCGTTAAGCGAGGAGTCCTCGTATAGACCAGACAGGAAGCGCGGATATCCGGCGGCTGCAATCATGGCGGCATTGTCGGTGGAAAGAGCGCGGCTCGGAAAGAAAACCTCGATACTGCGAGCCGTCGCCTCGGATTCGAAAGCCCGCCGGAGTTCGGAATTGGCCGCCACGCCGCCCGAAACGAGGATCGTTCGCGCGTTATGCTGCTCAGCCGCAGCCAAAGTGCGCGAAATGAGATTCTCCACCACGGAATGCTGAAAGCTCGCGATTAGGTCCAGCGTCGATTGCGTCGAGAGGGGACGCAGCGCTTCCGCCTTTCGCTCTCCCCGCCCAAGCGCCCGCTGCCGCGCTTCAATTTCGGGCTGCAGCTGCGGATTGCGCTTCAGGTGATAGAGCAGCGCCGTCTTGATCCCGCTGAAGCTGAAATCGTAAACGTTCCCCTTCATCTTGGGTTCGGCGAAGCGAATTGCCTCGGGATTTCCGTGCGTTGCCAGCTGGTCGATGATAGGACCTCCCGGATAACCGAGCGCCAGCGTGCGCGCCACTTTATCGTAGGCTTCACCCGCGGCATCGTCGCGCGTGCCTCCGATGCGCGCGTAATGAAATTGCAGCGCTCCGTTTGTCGCTTCCGACGTCACGTGATAGAGAACCGTGTGCCCCCCTGAGACGATCAAGCAGACTGCCGGCAAGACCGGTGTGCGGCCTGCAGAGTACGCGTCCAGAAACACCGCATGGACATGCCCTTCGAGATGGTTGACGCCGATCAGCGGCTTCTTCAGCGCGATCGCCAGAGACTTGCCATACGTCACTCCCACAAGCAGCGCGCCAATCAATCCCGGGCCGCGCGTCACGGCGATCGCATCAACCTGCGGCAAACTGACCTGGGCTTGCTCCAGCGCTTCCCGCACCACGGGGACGATCTGCCGCAGATGCTCGCGCGAAGCCAGTTCCGGCACCACTCCGCCATATTTGCGGTGAATAGCGACCTGCGAAGACACGACGCTCGAAAGGATGCGCCGCCCGTCGGCTACAACAGCGGCTGCAGTCTCGTCGCAGGAGGATTCGATTCCCAGAATTAGGTTCTCTTTCGAAATCAACTCTTTTACCCCGGCGGTGGTGCTTGAAAACATTATGGTAGCATGAGGTGGGGTGGGGACCGGTTGGCGCATACACTTCTGACTGCGCGAATTGAACAATCAGCCAAACATCACTGCGACGCCGGCGCAACACACGCCCTCCTTCGCGAATAACAACGAGAGGCAAACACGCGGGGCAAGACCAGGAAGAGCCTTGCCACCGCCCAATCAAGCCATGACCGAAAAACCGAAGCGAGTGCGAAAAGCGGTGCTGCCGGTAGCGGGACTCGGAACACGATTCCTGCCGGCCACAAAGGCCATTCCCAAGGAGATGCTGACGCTCGTCGATAAGCCGCTGATTCAGTATGCGGTGGAGGAGTGCATTGCGTCCGGAATTGAACACCTGATCTTCGTGACAGCGCGGCACAAAGGATCGATCGAGGATCACTTCGACTTCGCGCCCGAGCTGGAGCACTTCCTCGAAGGTCGCGGCAAGAAGGCCGAACGTGACTTGGTTCACGGAATCGGCTCCGGCCTGCGCATCAGCTCCACGCGGCAAAGCGAGGCGCTGGGCCTGGGCCACGCAGTGCTGTGCGCCCGGGACCTGGTGGGCGACGAACCGTTTGCCGTGCTACTCGGAGATGTAGTAATGGACGGCGAGGTTCCCGCGACGCGACGCCTCGTCGAAATTTACGAGGCTACCGGCAAAGGCGCCATTGACGTCGAAGTTGTCCCGCGCGAAAAGCTTCATTTGTACGGGATCATTGACGCCTCGCCGGCCAAGCAAGCGAACTGGGGCGACCGCCTGTTGCGGATCAAGGATTTGGTAGAAAAACCGAGCCCCGATAAAGCGCCTTCCAATTGGGCCGTCACCGGACGTTATGTGCTGCCTTCGGAGATTTTCGGCTTCCTCGAAAAAACCAAACCGGGAGCAGGCGGCGAAATCCAGATAACGGATGCCCTGCGCGCCCTGGCACAAGGCACGGGCCTGTGGGCCTACGTGGGCGAATGCAAAACGCATGACGCGGGTGACAAACTCGGATATCTGAAAGCTACGGTAGCGCTGGCGCTGAAAGACCCAAAACTAGGCAACGACTTTCGCGCCTACCTGAAGGATTTAAAGCTGTAAATCGGATCGTTGCCGCCGAATCTCCAGCGATCGTGCCGCCGCTTAGAGCGGTTGTCTTTCGTTGTCATCCGCAGCGCGCGAAGCGACGAGGAATCTCTCTTCAGGCTTTCATCCAAGCCACGGACGCGGAGTACGGCTACTTCTTCTTTTTCCCAGTTCCCTTTTCAGACGACGGCCCCTTCGAAGTCTCCGAACTCTTCGACGTTTCCGAAGACTTCGATTCGCTCGATTTCGAATCTCCGGACTTCTCCTTGGCCTTCGAGCCGTCACTCGAACTCTCGGAAGACGAGCTATCGGGCTTCTTCCCCGCATAATCAGTCACGTACCAGCCGGTACCCTTGAACTGGATCGCCGATGCGGACAACTGCCGCTCCGCCTTCGCCCCGCATTTCGGGCACTTCTTCACCGCCGCAGCGGAGAAGGGCTCGATCTTTTCGAAGCGGTGGCCGCACTTGACGCACTCGTATTCGTATAACGGCAATGCAGACTCCTCTCAAAAGATGGTGACCAAGCGAAAATATAGTATGGCGTGCCTCCAACCAAAAAGCAAAAAAGGCCGACGTTAAGCGGCTGGAGAAGCGTGTGGTAGACTTCGTTCGCAGTAACTCGGCTCACGAAAATGACAAAAACGAAAGCGGACGAAACGGCGCTCGGCTGTTTATACGTGGTGGCGACGCCTATCGGCAATCTCGAAGACATCACCCTGAGAGCCCTGCGCATCCTGAAGGAAGCCGACGCCATCGCTTGCGAGGATACCCGCCAGACTCTGAAGCTGCTCTCCCACTTCGACATCCAAAAGCGGCTGATCAGCTATCACGAGCACAACGAACTCACCCGCGCCCCCGAAATCGTGATCGAACTCGAGCAGGGCGCAAAGATCGCGCTCGTAAGCGACGCCGGAACGCCGGCCATTTCCGATCCCGGCCACCGCCTGGTAAGCCTGTGCGTGCGGCACGGGATCAAGGTGGTGCCGCTGCCGGGACCTTCGGCGTTCGTGGCCGCCCTCGCTGCTTCTGGAATGCCTGTCGAGGAGTTCGCCTTTGTGGGGTTCCTGCCGGCGCGTCAAAGCGCGCGAAGAAAGGCCCTGCGCGCCCTGGCCTCGGAGCCTCGCACCTTGGCGCTCTATGAAGCGCCGCACCGGCTAAGCGATACGCTGGATGACGCCCTCGAGATTCTCGGCAACCGTCCCGCTGTGGTGGCGCGTGAAATTACCAAGATGTACGAGGAGTTTCTGCGCGGGCACCTGGAAGATATCGCCGCTGCCGTCAGAAAGAAGGCCGCGCGCGGAGAAATAACGCTGCTGATAGGCGCCGCGGACGGCCTGACGGCGCAGGCGGAAAATGCCACCGGCGCATCGCCGGCTGTTCTCGAGCCTCTATCGCATCGCGTGGACGCGATCATGAAGGAAATTGGCGTCGACCGCAAAGCCGCACTCAAACAAGCGGCTCGCGAACGGGGGCTAACGCGGCGTGAGGCTTACAAGCAACTCCTGGTGACGCGCGACGAGTGAAAACCTTAGTCGGCGCTTGCCGAAGCGGTACGGGCAAAAAACTCATCGACGCAATTCAGGATTTCAGCTGTGGTATGCGAGTGGTGGACGGCCTGCCGCAACTCCCCTCCGTTGCGCACCCCGTGCGTAAAGAGTGTAGCGAACTGCTTCATCTTCCCGATCGCATCGGGCATTTCGGCTTCGATCAGGCTGCGGAAATATCCGGATAGCAACCGATAGCGGTCCGCTTCGGTTGGCTCGGTGTACGTGCCGGTAGCAAGGTAGTCGGCGATCTGGCGAAATATCCACGGATTCGACGACGCCGCGCGCCCGATCATCACCGCGTCGCACCCGGTCTCTTCAATCATGCGGACGGCGTCCTGCGGCGTGCGGACATCGCCGTTGCCAATCACCGGGATCCGCACCGCCTGCTTCACCGCCCGAATGACGCTCCAGTCCGCGTTGCCCGCATAGCCCTGCATGCGCGTGCGCGGGTGAACGGCGATGGCCTCGATGCCGATTCGCTCGGCCATGCGCGCCACATCGACTGCAACGATGTTGTTCTCGTCCCACCCGGAGCGGATTTTTATCGTTAGCGGAATGCGGACCGCCGCGCGCACGGCGGTGAGAAGTTTTTCGAGATGCGGCAGGTCGCGCAGCAAACCAGAACCGCCGCACTTCACAACCTTCTTCACCGGGCAGCCGAGGTTGATGTCCACGTGGTCGAAGCCGAGGTCTTCGGTGAGCGCGGCAGCGGAAGCCATCACCTCGGGATCGGAGCCAAAAATCTGTGCGGCGATCGGGCGCTCGTCCTCGTCGAAGTAGAGGTAGCGCAGAGTTCGCGCTCCCTTGCGCGAAAGGCCCTCGGCGCTGGTGAATTCGGTCATGATCAGGCCGCACGCACCGAGAGATCGGATCACGCGGCGGAAAACCGTATCGGTAACCCCCGCCATCGGAGCCAGAATCGTCGCCGGACGGATGCTCAAGTCGCGAATTTTGATCTCAGGAGGAAACATTTTCGTCAATCTTTGTCAGCGTGCACGGGCGGTGCTCGCCCGAAGCCTCAAACACCACCCATCATCATATCGAAGGTTATGCGCAGAGGGCCAAAAATCGATGAGGGCCTGTCTACGCATACCTCCGGCGGTGGGTGAGGGGTAATGGTCGCGGTACGGTCTCAAATCGCGGGATCAAACGTCTGTTCGAAGAAGCGCTTCACTTATTGGTAAGAGCTTCGACTCCCGGTAACTTTTCGCCCGCCAGGAATTCGAGGGAAGCGCCGCCGCCGGTGGAGATGTGGGAAATCTGCCGCGCCACGCCGGACTGTTCCGCGGCAGCAACGGAATCCCCGCCGCCGATGATCGAGGTCGCACCTTTTGTGGTAGCCGCGGCCACCGCGCGCGCGATGGCAAGCGTTCCCTGCGCGAATGCCGGCCGCTCAAACATCCCGAGCGGGCCGTTCCACACGATCGTGCGAGCCTTCGATATTTCCTGGCTGAAGAGCTCGATCGACTTCGGCCCAATGTCGAGACCCATCCAGCCTTCCGGCGTGGCGGAAATGCCAGCAATTTCCGTCGCGGTGGAATCGGGCGATTCGGCAAGCACGTGGTCCACCGGCAGCAGCAGCCGGAAATTGCGCTGGCGGGCTTCGTCAAGCAGCGCACGAGCCAGATCGAGCTTGTCGTTTTCCACGAGCGACTTCCCTATAGGCAGGCCCTGCGATTTCAGAAACGTATACGCCATCGCGCCGCCGATCAGCATCGCGTCGGCAAGCTTCATCAGGTTCTGAACCACTTCGATCTTGTCCGAAACCTTCGCGCCGCCCAGCACGGCAACGAACGGGCGCTCGGGGTTCGAAATCGCCTTCCCGAGATACGCGAGCTCTTTCTCCATCAGCAGCCCCGCGGCCGACTGCCCCACAAACTGGGTGATACCGACCACCGAGGCATGCGCGCGGTGCGCCGAGCCGAACGCGTCGCACACGAAGAGGCCGTCGCAAAGCGCGGCGAGCTGTTTCGACAACGCGGGGTCGTTCGCTTCCTCCTCCGCGTGAAAGCGCACATTTTCAAGCAGCAGCACGTCGCCATTTTTCAGCGCATTGCTTTTCGCCTCGGCCTCTGCTCCTACGCAATCGGCTGCGAACTCCACTGGCTTGCCGAGCAAATCATTCAAACGTGCGGCTACGGGAGCAAGGCTGTACTTGAGATTCACCTTGCCCTTGGGGCGCCCGAGGTGCGAGGCCAGCACAAGGCGCGCGCCGCGCTCGATAGCCAGCCGGAGCGTGGGCAGAGTTTCGCGGATGCGCGTGTCGTCTGTGACGGTGGCACCATCCAGCGGCACGTTGAAATCCACGCGAATAAAAACGCGCTTGCCGCCGAGGTCGAGGTCACGAATGGATAGTTTGTTCATGATCGTCCTGAATTTCGGTTGTCTGTCTTCCCGCGGAGGAATCCAAAACCTGATGCAGATCCCTCACTTCGTTCGGGATTACAATGCGAGTTGTCGTAGTTGCCGCCTAGAATTTAGCGGCGAAAAATTTAATGAGGTCGCGGCAGCGGCACGAATAGCCCCACTCGTTGTCATACCAGGCCAGCACTTTAACGCAGTTGGTTCCAACCACGCGCGTGTAGCCCGCGTCGACAATCGACGAATTCTCGTTGCCGCGAAAATCGATCGACACCAGCTCTTCTTCCGTGTATTCCAGCACACCCTTCATCGGCCCTTCGGCGGCCTGCTTCAACGCCGCATTCACCGTGGCCGGCGTCGCAGGCTTCTCGGTAATCACCGTGAGATCGACCACGCTCACGTTCGGCGTAGGCACCCGCATCGCATAACCGTCGAGCTTGCCCTTGAGTTCCGGAATCACCAGATGCACCGCCTTGGCGGCGCCCGTCGAAGTAGGAATCATCGACAAAGCGGCTGCACGAGCGCGGCGAAGGTCCTTATGCGGCAGGTCGAGCAGCTTCTGGTCGTTCGTGTAGGAGTGGATCGTGGTCATCGTGCCGATGGTGATCCCGAAAGTGTCCTGGAGCACTTTTGCCACCGGTGCCAGGCAATTCGTCGTGCAAGACGCGTTCGAGACCACGTGGTGCTTCGCGGGATCGTAGGTCTTGTCGTTCACCCCGAGGACGAGCGTGTGATCGGGATCGGTCGCCGGCGCCGATATGATCACCTTCTTCACCGGACCGCGAATATGCTTGCGCGCGTCAGTTCCTGTAGTGAACAAACCCGTGGATTCGATCACGATGCTCGCGCCCACCGAGGGCCAGTCG
>Ga0302325_10034650_pt1 | contig 10328 bp, 5 predicted proteins | sample Palsa_T0_2_FD_201948 | JGI IMG/M metagenome (GOLD analysis project Ga0302325, IMG submission 201948) | Peat permafrost microbial communities from Stordalen Mire near Abisko, Sweden - Palsa_T0_2 | ecosystem: Environmental > Terrestrial > Soil > Palsa > Peat permafrost | place: Sweden: Abisko...
GCTGGGAGTGGAAATAATGGGGACGACGACGACCAGGCTGAGATCAGCCGCCGCGGTTTGCGCGGGCGATTCGGTATCGCTGACGGTCACGGAGACGGGGAAGCTGCCGCTCTCCGTGGGCGTCCCGCTGACGGTGAGCGTCCCCCCGCTCGTAGCCGCGGACAATCCGGCCGGAAGCCCGGTCACCGCCCAGTTAAAGGTGCCGTCTCCGCCGGTCGCGATGACCGCGGCCGAATAGGCCTCGTCAACCACCGCACCCGTGAGGTAGCCACTGATCACCAGTGGCGAAACGGCGGCGCTCTGAACGTTAAGGGTAAAGCTCGTGGTTCCCGTGAGCTGGGGCCTCGAGCTGTCATGGACCGATACCTGGGGGGTAAAGGTTCCCGCCGCCTGCGGGTCGCCGGTGATGGTGACCGTCGACCCGCTCCCGCTCGCCGTCAGCCCGGCCGGGAGTCCGGTCACGGACCAGGTGTAAGGACCGGTGCCGCCGGACACGGTGACCGTGCCCCAGTAGTACACGCCGTCCTGGGCGATCGTCGGGGCGTCGTTAGTGATCCCCAGCCCCTGGCCGCAGGACAAGGTGAACGCGGCGGGGTTGGACGCCGCCGCGCCCGGGCTGGTGATCACGAGCGTGCCCGACCCGCTGGCGGTGTCGCTGCCCGGCGTGTAGGTCGTGGTGACCGTCTTGGTGCCCGGACCGCTGAAACTCAGCGTCTGGGCCGGGCCGCTGCCGTTCGGGAGCTGCCAGTGGTAGCCGACCGACCCGGCTTTGCTGTCGGTGATCATGCCGCTGAAGGTGAAGGTCGGCTCGGCGGCGGAACAGGAGGTGAGCGACTGGCTGGCCGGGCTAACCGAAGCCGTAGCGGACAGCGCCGCCGACGCGATCGGGCCCGTCGGGGTCACCGGGCTCTTGGGGCGCGCGCAGGACAGCGTGTAGGTCGCGGGACCGGAGGCCGCGACGACCGGGCTGGTCACCACCAGGACGGCCTCGCCCGAGCCGGAGGCCGGCTGCGGCCTGATCATCATCGGCAGGACCGCCAGGGTGCCTGGCCGGGTGAAGGTGAGAGCCGCGGGCGCGGAGTTCTCACCGTCGGACTGGGCCCAGTAATAGGTGACCGTCTCCGCCTTGACGGCGGTGATCGAGCCGTACGCGGTGAAGACCGGAGGCGACGGCGCGCAGCTGGCAGTCCTGGTCGGAGGCTGGACCGTCGCCGTAGCGGTGATGCCGCCGCGGCTGGCGCCGCACAGCAGCCGGTAGGTGGCCTTGGCCGATGTCTTCGGGCCCGGGCTGAGCAGCTTGAGCTCGGCCCAGCCCTCGCCGGCGCGCTTGGCTTTGACGGTCTCGCCGGTCACGACACGGCTACCGCCTGCGGGGAAGCTCACGATCCGCACCGGGCTCGGTTTGCCCGAGGAGTACACCCACTGGTAGTTCACCGACCCGGGGTCGGCGGCCGAGATCGTCGCGCTGTAGGTGAAAGCGGTCGGCGTGGCGCACTTGGACGCCGCCACCGGAGGCGTCACGTTGGCAACTGCGGAGTACTCCGGCAGGAGGCCGGGCGTGCCCACCGACGCCGATCCGCTCAGGCTCGCTTGGGGCGTTCCGCCCGAGTGCGTGACCGCCGCGACGGTGCCCCCAAGCGCGAGGACAGCGGCCGCCGCGATCGACCCGATCACCACGAGCCGACGCCGACGCCAGCGGCCGCCGCCGATCTCGGCCGCCGCCGCCGGAGAATCGCCGGGGGGAGAACCGCCCGGGGGATCCTGACGGTCGCCGCTCGTCAGCGCCAGCGGGGCCGCGGCGCTAGCCGCGGGCAGAGCGCGTCCCCGCTGCGGCCGGGGGGCCGCTGCGCTGGCCGCGAGCAGGGCGCGTCCCCGCTTCTCCCAGTCCGAGCCGTACGTGACGGCGGCCAGCGCCTCGAGCTCGGAAACAAAAGCGTTCGCGCTGTATGGCCTCCTGGCCCGGTCTTTCGCCATGCCCCGGCCGATGAGCGGCGCCAGCCGCGCGTCAACCAGGTCCAGCGGCAGCTCGCCGCTCGCGTGCTGCTCCCGCAGCGCCGCCAGGTCCCCGGAAAACGGCGGCGCACCCGTGAGGCACTCGAAGAACACCGCCGTCGCCGCGTACACGTCGCTCGACGGGCTGGCCGACTCGCCCCGCCACCGCTCCGGCGCCAGGTACAACGGCGTTCCGACGACCGGCATCTCCTCGTCGGCTGACGTCGCCATCCCGAAACCGGTCAGCTTGACCTGACCCGCGTTGTCGACCAGCACGTTTCCCGGTTTGACGTCGCGGTGACCGAAGCCGAGCCGGTGCACGGCGGCCAGTCCGAGCAGTGTCCCCTTCAGCACCGCGAGCGCCGCCACGGGATCCAGCGGCCCCTGGCGCTCGAGCATTGCGCGAAGCGAGCTCCCGTCGACCAGCTCCATCACCACTGCGGCGCTCTCCACGAGCTGCCCGGTCTCCTCGGTCTCCTCGGGCTCCTCGGGCTCGCCCGTCTCCTCAGGCTCTCCGGTCTCCCCGGCCTGCTCGGGCTCTTCGGGCTCCTCAGGCTCTCCGGTCTCCCCGGCCTGCTCGGGCTCTTCGGGCTCTTCGGGCTGCCCGGTCTCCCCGGGCTGCCCGGTCTCCTCGGGCTCTTCGGACTTCCCGGTCTCCCCGGACTGGTCGGTCTCCTGGGACTGCTCGGTCTCTTCGGACTCCCCAGACTGGTCGGTCTCGCCGGACTGGTCGGTCTCCTCAGGCTTCCCGGTCTCCTCAGGCTTCCCGGTCTCCTCGGGCTTCCCGGTCTCCTCGGACTGCCCGGTCTCCTCGGACTGCCCCGGCTGCTCGACGTAGTCGTAAACCCGCACGACCGACGGAACGTCAAGCTCCTTCAGCTTCTGCATCTGGATCCGGAGACGACGCAGGAAGTCCGGGTCCTCTAGTAGTTCAGGGCCGAGGTACTTGATGGCTACCTGGAGCGTGGTCCGCTCTTCAATCGCTTCCACAACCCGCCCGGAGGCCCCGTGGCTGAGCTCCCGCTGCTCAACATATCCGGGGACCGTCCACCCCTCGGCGTGGTCGGGGACCGTCGTCGTGCTCATAGCGCAGCTCCCCCTTGCAGCAGGCCTCGCCGCCCCGGCGCTCAGTGACACCCGCGAGCCGACCCAGGCTATGGCCCCGTTTGGGTGTTTGACCAGGTGTTTATAAGCTTGTTAACAGCTTTCAGCTACTAGTCGCTTACTGTTTGTTAGCTAGCCAGGTCGCCGGGGGAACGGGACCGAATCTCGCGCGCATCAAAGTCCTGGTCAGCCGGACGAAGACACGGCCCCGGGGTTGATCGTGAGCGAAAGCCGGACCGAGCTTGACCGCTTGCGCGGGCCGCCCACGGAGACCTTGAGGTCCACCTGGAGGGTGCCCGACGCGGTCGGCGCGCCGGAGATAGTCCCGGTGAGCGAGTTAATTCTGAGTCCCGCCGGAAGCCCGCTGGCCGACCACGTGTAGGTACCGTCACCCCCAGTCGCGGTAGCGGCGGCGATGTAGCCGTCGCCGACCGTCCCTTCCGGCAGCGCGGTGATCGTGATCGACAGTCCGTCGGCGTCACCGCCCCTACTGGCAATGGCATCGGGGCTGCCACCATCATCGGTGCTGAGGCTCGGGCTCGGGCTTGGGCTCGGACTGGGGCTCGGGCTGTCGCTGGGGGTGGGACTGGAACTGGGGTCGGCGACGACCAGGCTGAGATCAGCCGCCGCGGTCTGCGCGGGCGATTCGCTATCGCTGACGGTCACGGAGACGGGGAAGCTGCCGCTCTCCGTGGGCGTCCCGCTGACGGTGAGCGTCCCCCCGCTCGAATTTGCGGCCAGCCCGTCGGGAAGTCCGGTCACCGCCCAGTTGTAGGTGCCATCTCCCCCGGTCCCGATGACCGTGGCCGAATAGGCCTGATCGACCACCGCGCCCGTGAGGTAGCCACTGATCACCAGCGGCGATACGGCGGCGCCGTCCACGGTAAGGGCAAAGCTCGTCGTTCCCGTGAGCTGGGGCGTCGAGCTGTCAGAGACCGATATCTGGGGGGTGAAGGTTCCCGCCGCCTGCGGGTCGCCGCTGATGGTGAGGGTCGCCCCGACGCCGCTCGCCGTCAGCCCGGACGGGAGCCCGGTCACCGACCAGGTATAGGGACTGGCACCGCCGGACACGGTGACCGTGCCCCAGTAGTCCACGCCTTCCTGGGCGATCGTCGGGGCGTCGTTCGTGACCCCCAGCCCCTGGCCGCAGGACAAGGTGAACACGGCGGCGTTCGACGACACCGCGCCCGGGCTGGTGACGACGAGCGTGCCCGACCCGCTGGCGGTATCGCTGCCCGGCGTGTAGGTCGTGCTGACCGTCTTGGTGCCCGCACCGCTGAAACTCAGCGTCTGCCCCGGGCCGCTGCCGTTCGGGAGCTGCCAGTGGTAGCCGACTGTCCCGCCTTTGCTGTCGGTGATCATGCCACTGAAGGTGAAGGTAGGCGCGGCGGCGGAGCACGACGTTAGCGACTGGCTAGCCGGGCTAACCGAAGCCGTAGTCGACAGCGCCTGCGACGTGATGGGGCCCGTCGGGCTGGTCGGGGTCTTAGGGGCCGTGCAGGACAGCGTGTAGGTCGCGGGACTGGAGGCCGCGACGACCGGGCTGGTCACCACCAGGACGGCCTCGCCGGAGCCGGACGCCGGCTGCGGTTTAATCGTCAGCGGCCGGGCCGCCAGGGTGCCAGGCTTGGTGAAGGTGAGGATCGCGGGGGCGGAGTCCTTGCCGTCGGACTGGGCCCAGTAATAGCTGACCGTCTCCGCCTTTTTGGCGGTGATCGAGCCGTCCGCGGTGAAGGCCGGCGGTGCCGGCAGGCAGCTGGCAGTCCTGGTCGCGGGCTGGACCGTCGCCGTAGCGGTGATGCCGCCCCGGCTGGCGCCGCACAGCAGCCGGTAGGTGGCCTCGGCCGACGTCTTCGGGACCGGGCTGAGCAGCTTGAGCTCGGCCCAGCCCTCGCCGGCCCGCTTGACTTTGACGGTCTCGCCGCTCACGACACGGCTACCGCCGACAGGGAAGCTCACGGTCCGCACCGGGCCTGGTTCGCCCGAGGAGTACACCCACTGGTAGTTCACCGTTCCAGGCTTGGCGGCCGAGATCGTCGCGCTGTAGGTGAAAGCCGTCGGCGTGGCGCACGTGGACGCCGCCACCGGAGGCGTCACGTTGGCCACCGCGGAGTACGTCGGCAGGCCAGGCGTCCCCACGGACGCCGATCCGGTCAGACTAGCTTTCTGCCCCCCGCCTGACATCGTGACCCCGGTGACGATGGCCCCAAGCACGATGACAGCAGCGGCCGCGATCGACGCGATCACGAGCCGACGCCGACGCCGACGGCCGCCGCCTACCGCCGCCGGAGAACGGCCTGGGGGATCCTGACGGCGGCCGCGCGACAGCGACCGGGGAGCCGCGGCGCGGGCGGCCGCGGCGCGGGCGGCGAGCACAGCGCGCCCCCGATCCTGCCAGTCCGAGCCGTACGTGACGCCGGCCAGCGCCTCGATCTCGGAAATGAACGCGTTCGCGCTGTGCGGCCTGCTGGCCGGGTCTTTCGCCATGCCCCGAGCGATGAGCGGCGCCAGCCGCGCGTCAACCCGGTCCAGCGGCGGCTCTCCGCTCACGTGCTGCTCCCGCAGCGCCGCCACGTCCCCGGAGAACGGCGGCTCGCCCGTGAGGCATTCGAAGAACACCGCCGTCGCCGCGTACACGTCACTCGCCGGGCCGGCCGAATCACCCTCCCACCGCTCCGGCGCCAGGTACGACGGCGTTCCGACCGCCTGCATCTCCTCGGCGGCCAGCGCCGCCATCCCGAAACCGGTCAGCTTGACCTGACCCGAGGTGTCGACCAGCACGTTCCCCGGCGTGACGTCCCGGTGACCGAAGCCGAGCCGGTGCACGGCGGCCAGTCCGAGCAGTGACCCCTTCAGCACCGCGAGCGCCGCCACCGGCTCCAACGGCCCCCGGCCCTCGATCACCGAGCGCAGCGAGCACCCGTCGACCAGCTCCATCACCACTGCGGCGCCCTGCCCGGACTGCTCGGCGTAGTCGTAAACCCGCACGATCGAGGGAACGTCAAGCTCCCTCAGCTTCAGCATCTGAGTGCGGAAACGGGGCAGGAATTCCGGGTCCGCTACGAGGCCCGGGCTGAGGTACCTGATGGCCACCTGAAGCGTTGTCCGCTCTTGAACCGCTTCCACAACCCGCCCGGAGACCCCGTGGCCGAGCTCCCGCTGCTCGACATAACCAGGAACCGCCCACCCCTCGGCGTGGTCAGGCACAGTCGTCGTGCTCATAACGCAGCCCCCTTGCCGCCTGGCTCGCCGCCCCGGCGCACAGAGCGCCGGCGAGCCGACCCAGGCTATGGCCCCGTTTGGGTAGATGAAAGACTGTTTATGAGCTTGTTAACCGCTATCAGTTACCAGCTGTTCACCGCTTGTTAGCCCACCGGGCTGCCGGGGAAACGCCGCCCTACCTCACGCGCACCAAAGTCCTAGTCAGCGGCGCGATGACAGCGCACCCGCAGCCGCCGACGCCCAAGCCGTGTCCGGCGGCTTGGGCAAGCTAAAATCGGGTTCTGTGGTCCCGTTCCCGTGCAGGGCGATGTTGAAGGTAGCGCGGTAGTCGACTTCAGCCTCGCGAAGTCAGCCCTTCAGCACCTGCCGCGCCATCACCATGCGCTGAACCTGGTTGGTGCCCTCATAGATCTGGGTGATCTTGGCGTCGCGCATCATGCGCTCGACCGGGTAGTCGTTCACGTAGCCGTAGCCGCCCAGAAGTTGGACCGCGTCGGTCGTCACCGACATCGCGACGTCGGAGGCCAGGCACTTAGCGGCTGAGGAGAAGAAGGTCAGGTCGTCCACCTTCTCGCCCTGCATCGCGCGCTCGGAGCGGGCGGCGGCGGCGTAGGTGAGCTGCCTGGCGCCCTCGAGCTTCATCGCCATGTCGGCCACCATGAACTGGAGTCCCTGGAACTCGGCGATGGCCTTGCCGAACTGCTTGCGCTCCTTCAGGTAGCCGACCGCGTAGTCGAGCGCGCCCTGCGCGATGCCGAGGGCCTGCGCCGCGATGGTGACGCGGGTGTGGTCCAGGGTGCGCAGCGCGATCTTGAACCCCTGGCCCTCGTCGCCGATCAGCCGGGCGGCCGGGATCTCCGTGTTGTCGAAGTAGAGCTCTCGGGTGGGCGACCCCTTGATGCCGAGCTTGTGCTCGGGCGCCCCGAGGGTGAAGCCGGGATCTCCGTCCTCGACCACGAACGCCGAGATCCCGTTCGCGCCCTTGTCCGGGTCGGTCACCGCCATCACCGTGTAGTACTTCGACACGCCCGCGTTGGTGATCCACCGCTTTACGCCGTTGAGCACGTACCCGCCGTCGGTCCGCGTCGCCCGGGTCCGCATCGCCGCGGCGTCCGACCCCGCCTCCGGCTCCGACAGGCCGTAGGAGAACATCGCCTCGCCCCGCGCCACCGGAGGCAGGTAACGCTGCTTGACCTCCTCCGAGGCGCCGAGCAGCAGCGGCATCGTGCCGAGCTTGTTCACCGCCGGGATCAGCGACGACGTCGCGCACGCGCGCGCGACCTCCTCGATCACGAGCGCCGCCGCGAGCGCGTCCCCGCCGGCGCCGCCGTAGGACTCGGGGATGTGGACCGCGTGGAAGTCCGCCTTGACCAGCGAGTCGTAGACGTCCCAGGGGAACTCCGCGGTCCTGTCGACCTCCGCCGCCCGGGGCGCGATCTTGTCGTCCGCGAGCGCCCGGACGGCTTCCCGCAGCGCCTGGTGCTCTTCCGAGAGTGCGAAGGTGCTCATCCCACGATGCTAACGCCGACCGCACGCAGACGCCCGCCCCGCGTATCGACATGCGGGGCGGGCGCCGGAGTACCTGGCCGGCTCTCGGCTAGGCCGCCTGCTGCTCGCTGGCGCCCGGGCCGGTCAGCCGTGGCATCGTGGCGGCGTGGGCCGGCTGATGCCCGGCGTTCTCGACGGACGGCCGCGGAGCGGGCACCGAGCCCTTCGGGGCAGCGTGCTTGCCGCTGGACTTGTACAGACCGAGCGAGCGGAACGGACGGCTCTTGGACACAGAAAAAGCCATTTTGACTTACCCCCTTGACCCCGATAGCACAGCGCCCCCGACCCCCGTCGGACACTTGCAGCCAGTCCCGTCCCAGCTGCCTGTGCTGGATCCAGAATGCACCCAGGATGCACGCGTGAAACACCCCTCGAGCCGCACTGTGCCCAAACCGATACCGAACGTTAGCGACTCTCGAGGTTGGCTCGGAGAGCTGCGCCTTTCGCCTGCGCCTGCGCGGTCAGGCCGGCCTGAAACTCGATCATCCGCGCGCGCAGCGCGTCGTCCGCGGCGGCGAGGATCCTGACCGCGAGCAGCCCCGCGTTGCGCGCCCCCCCGACCGCCACCGTCGCCACCGGGATGCCGGCCGGCATCTGCACGATCGACAGCAGCGAGTCAAGGCCGTCCAGGTACTTGAGCGGCACCGGGACGCCGATCACCGGCAGCGGCGTCATCGCGGCGAGCATCCCGGGCAGGTGCGCGGCCCCGCCCGCGCCGGCGATGATCACCCGGACACCGCGGTCCGCCGCGTCCGCGCCGTAGGCGATCATCTCCCGCGGCATCCGGTGGGCTGACACCACGTCGGCCTCGTAGGGCACCTGGAATTCGTCGAGCGCCTCGGCCGCCGCCTGCATCACGGGCCAGTCCGAGTCGGAGCCCATCACCACGCCGACCAGCGGCGAATCACTCTGCACGGCCCTTAGCGTAACGGCTCGGGCGGTGCCGGTCGCTAGCGACGGCCGTTGACGAGGACGTGGTAGACGCTCTCCTGGTACTGGCCCGCGCCGTTCGGCGGCAGCTGGGTGAACCAGATCAGCAGGTAGCGCGCGGAGGCCGGGTGGCGCAGCGTCAACCGGACCGTGCCGCCGGTGTTGTCGGCCGCCGCCACCACCGTGAAATCCTGCGGGGCGGTGCCGTCGGCGACCTTAAGCTGCAGGTTCGCACCCTGGTAGCCGGTGAGGTCGATGCGCACGCTGGTGATCGTGGCCGGGTGGGCGAGCCTCAGCAGCAGGCCGGTCCCGCTCTTCAGCATCCCGAACTTCGCGGTCGCGTACCAGTTGGTCGACCAGGGCAGCGGCGGGTTGCTGGCGATCACGTAGCCGGCGCCGGACGGGTTGTCGCCGTCGCCGAGTCCCCCGGGGCCGAACGCCTCGGCCGCCGCGATCGGCAGGAGCGTGACCGGCGGGGTGACATGCGGCCGCTGGGTCGGGCTGGGCGTCGCCGACGGCGTGGCGGTGGGCGTGGCGGCAGGCTTGGTGTCGGCCGCCGCCGAGGTGGCCGGCGAGGCGGACCTGCCCGCCTTGGCGGACGCGCCGGCCCGCGCCGCCGTCGAGTCGGCCGCGCTCTTCGCCGTGGACCCGGACGCGAGGCGGACGCCGACCACGCCGGCCAGTGCCAGCACAACCACGGCCACGACGCCGGCCAGCAGACGACGCCGGCCGTGCCCGGTCCCGGAGCCCGGACCCGATGCCGCGGCGTCAGCCTGCGGTCGGGCACTCCCGGACGAGATCCCCAGCCCGGCCCCGGCGCCGCCCGCCGCGGGCTGCACGTCGTAGCCGGCCGCCATCAGGTCCTCGGCCGGATCGGCGGGCACCGGCGGGATATCGAACCTCGTCGCGAATTCGTCGCGCACCGGAGGCAGGTCAAAACGGGTCTCGTCCGGGTCGTGGCCGCCCGCGCTGACAGCGCTGACCGCGTCGGGCCCGTCGGACGCGGCGACCGCCGGCAGGTCGAAGATGGTGGCGTCGGCGTCGCCGCTCGCGTGCACCCGCTGCTGGTCGTACTCGCGGATCAGCCCCTGGGCATCGACGCCGATTGCCCCGGCGATGGCGCGAACGTAACCGCGCACGTACAGGTCCCCGCCGCACGCCTCGTAATCATCGGCCTCGATGCTGCGGATGACGCTGGCCCGGATCTTGGTGCGCTCGCTGAGCTCATCGATCGTCAGGCCCGCCTGGCGGCGCGCCTTAGTCAGCGATTGACCGACGGTCACGAACCCTCCACTTACCGACCTACGCTTTGTTAAGCATCCTGTGACAGGTTAGTTGTCGAAGATCACCAGACAAGCCTGATCACTGTTTTTACCAGCGCCTGACGAGGGCAAATCGGCCGAGAATAGCGTCAGTCGCCGTCCTCGGTGCCCCAGCGGAGATAGCTCGCGGCGCGCCGGGCGCGATCGCGGAGCTCATCGACCCCTTCGCCCGGGCCGCCGACGATCGTGACGTGCCCGACTTTCCGCCCG
>Ga0302325_10034651_pt1 | contig 10328 bp, 7 predicted proteins | sample Palsa_T0_2_FD_201948 | JGI IMG/M metagenome (GOLD analysis project Ga0302325, IMG submission 201948) | Peat permafrost microbial communities from Stordalen Mire near Abisko, Sweden - Palsa_T0_2 | ecosystem: Environmental > Terrestrial > Soil > Palsa > Peat permafrost | place: Sweden: Abisko...
CGACGATGTGCTGGGTGGAAGCTTCTGTCCGACCGATGGCTTCGTCGATCCGTACAGCGTGATGGTCGGCTTCACCACGCGCGCGTGCGAGCAGGGTGCAACGCTGTGGCGTTCCGCAGAGGTCACGGCCATTAATCTCGACGGTAAGAGTATCACCGGAGTGGAAACTACCCGCGGTCCAGTGAGTACGCAGGCCGTGGTAAATGCCGCTGGCCCGTGGGCGGCCCAAGTGGCCTCACTTGCGGGAATTAAGCTTCCCGTGGAGCCCATGCGGCGCATGCTGATTCCGACAGAGCCCTTCGACGGAGTGTCGCACGAAGTGCCGATGGTCGTCGACATGACCACCGGCTTTCATTTCCGGCCGGAGAGCCTGGGATTTTTGCTGGCGTGGAACGATCCCGAGGAGACGTCCGGCTACAAAATTGACTTCGAGCCGTCGTTCATCGAGAAGGTGCTGACGCTCGCGGCCGACCGCGTTCCATGCTTCGAGAATCTAGCGGTCAACCCGAAGCGCGCGTGGGCGGGACTATACGAGATGTCGCCCGATCATCACGCGATCATTGGGCCGGTACCGGAATTGGCGGGATTTTTCTGCGCGAACGGATTCAGCGGCCATGGGGTGATGCATTCGCCCGCGACCGGCAGGATGGTGGCCGATTTAGTTCTTCACGGCAAGACTGATGTCGTCGATAATGTCGAGGTGCTAAGCCCGGCGCGTTTTGCCAAAGGCGAGTTGCTGCACGAGACAGCGGTACTATAGCGTCGTTCTGCGGTGCGCAGCCTGCCTGGGTCGATGCCAATCATCTCACCCTGTTAGGATTTTCCTCGCCAATCATGGTCGGCGTGAGCTATGCGCTGTCGCGCTACAACCGGCAATGGCTGTTATGAGGTATCCTATTTCTCGCTGTGAACTGATTCGGCGATAGCCTTGACGGTACGGTGGCACGATTTCGCAACCGCGGTTGTCACAATTTTAGGGATGGGAATCATGTTTCTTTGCGACGCTATGTGGGACGGTGTGCCGCTCTATCGCGAAGAGCGGCTGCCATGACCTTTCTTAGTTCCACCGAGGCCTGGGCACGATTGCTGCGCCGCCTGCTGAAGTTCCATATGGTGGGCGTCATCGGCATTGGCGTTCAACTGTGCTTTCTGTTTCTGTTCAGGACGGTGCTGCACTTGAACTATCTGCTGGCCACCGGGCTGGCGGTGGAGTGCGCCGTGCTGCACAATTTTCTGTGGCACGAACACTTCACCTGGTCAGACCGCAATCATGGCGGCTCGGGACCATTGCGGCGGCTGCTACGCTTCAACCTTTCCACCGGATTGATCTCGATTGTCGGAAACCTCGTGCTGATGCGTCTTCTGGTGGGCTCGCTGCATCTCCAGTACATGATCGCCAACATCCTGACCATCGGCGCTTGCTCGTTACTAAACTTCTGGGCCAGCGATCAAGTGGTCTTCCAGGCGGGACTTGCGCCGAAGGAGTAGTCAATTCGCGCGATGAAAGACGTGACCGGCGTGGTGCGCGAAGCATCGCATTCCGACGTTCCCCGGATCGTTTCGCTCATCAACCTTGCGTTCGCGGTGGAACGCTTCTTCAAGAGTGGAGACCGCACCGATCCTGAACAGGTGCAGCAGATGATGCAGGACGGCAAGTTCCTGCTGCTGACCGAGGAGGATGAGATGGTGGCGTGCATGTTCGTGAAGGTGGCCGGCGATCGTGCGTATCTAGGCACGCTCTCGGTAGATCCCGCGCGGCAGAAGTCCGGGCTGGGCGGACGCATGATGCGCGAGGCGGAGGATTACTGCCGCAACGCCGGTTGCAAGGCGCTGGACATCCGCATCGTCAATTTACGGACTGAGCTGCCGGGGGTCTATCGCAAGTTTGGCTTCGTCGAAAGCGGCACGCAATCGGCCGAAGTGATCAAGAACGCAACCCGGCCGATCCACTTCATCACTATGTCGAAGCCGCTGTAGAGGGGGTTTCCGCCGCCAAGGCGCAGATTTTCTTACTGGTAAGAAAGCGGCCATCGATCTTACTGGTAAGACGATCTTACTAGTAAGAAAAAACCTGAGGACTTATGAATATTCCCGCCATCAAGCTGAAGAACACTGAGCTGGAGGTCTCGCGATTCTGTTTCGGCACCATGACCTTCGGCAAGCCGCTCGATCAGGCCGGTGCCACCCAACTGGTAAATCGCTGCATCGAGGCAGGCATCAACTTCTTCGACACTGCGAATGTGTACCAGCTTGGCGTCGCAGAAACCATGCTGGGTCATGCCATCAAGGGCAAGCGCGACCAGCTTGTCATCGCCAGCAAGGTGTTCTTCAAAGTGGGCGAGGAGGCTGACCAGCAGGGACTTTCGCGCAAGGCCATTCTGCGCAACATTGACGAAAGCCTGAAGCGGCTAGGCACGGACCATCTCGACATCTACTACTTCCACGCGCCCGACCACAAGGTTCCGGTCGAGGAGTCGATGGAAGCGATGGTGTCGCTGGTGAAGCAGGGCAAGGTGCGCTATCCGGCTTTGTCGAACTATGCCGGATGGCAGGTGGTGCAGATGCTGTATCTCGCCAAGGAGCGCGGCTGGCCCGCGCCTCACATTTCTCAGCCGATGTACAACCTGCTGGCCCGCGGCATCAAGCAGGAATATCTGCCCATGTGCAAGGAATTCGGCATCTCGACGGCGGTGTATAACCCGCTGGCGGGCGGGCTGCTCACCGGCAAACACCAGCAGGAGAAGATCACGCCGGGCACACGCTTCGACAATAACAAGCTCTACCAGGATCGCTATTGGCACGAGCGGTACTTCCAGTCGGTCGAGCAACTGAGGAAGATCGCGCAATCGGCAGGACGATCATTAGTGAGCCTGGCGCTGAACTGGTTGCTGCATCACACCGCCAGCGATTGCATCATCCTGGGCGCGTCGCGGCTGGAGCAGCTTAATGAAAATCTGGCAACGCTTGATGATGGGCCTTTGCCCGACGACGTGCTGAAAGCCTGCGACGAAGTGTGGCGCAATCTGCGCGGGCCGCTGCCAGTGTACAACCGGTAAGAGATACTGTGCCAGAGAGCGGGCGGTATGCCGTTGCGAATCTGTGAGGGGAAAATAGAAAGGCTGTGACTTTGGTTATGCTCTAGCCGCCAACTCCTGCGAGGGAGTTACCAGCGTGGATGCACGCACCGTCACAGCCCTTGACGCGATCACCGCTTTCGCGGTTCCAAACCCCGGCTGACACCTCGCAGTGCAGTCGGTTTTTTCGGGTCTGGCGGTCCCCTCAGGTCGCCCCGCAGAACCGATCACTCAGCGTACTTCGGGTTGGCTACGATTTGTTGCCCGCCCTTTTCTGCCGTCAACGAGAGTGATCCTATCCTATGGTTGAGAATTGTCAACGCCCAAGGTTGGTGCAACCACAACTTATTATTGTGTGCGAATCTTTTCCGGCAAACGACAGAATGCAAGCAAGTTTTACTAGCACGCAGGGAATATTCAACATCAATTCACACCTTTTTCACAGAAATATTGCGTCGATGCGCCAGTATTTGGGGGGAATCGAATCTGTTTCTTGACGAATCTCGCATTCTGAAGCATCTTGGTTAAGTCAGGAGATGAATGTCTGACCTGGTAGCGTACGTGGACGGCGGGTCCCATGGAAATCCGGGACCGTCGGGCATTGGAGTGGTCATCGAGGGCCCTGACGGCGAAACCACCTGCATCGCCAAGTGGATTGGCCATCAGGACAACAACGTCGCGGAATACGTTGCCCTTCTGGAAGCCCTGCAGCACGCGGTTGAGGCCAGGGCGAAAACGCTGCACGTATACTCGGACTCGGAAGTCATGGTAAAGCAGATGACCGGCGAGTACGCTTGCCGCAGCAACCGATTGCACTCCCTGAACTGGACCTGCCGGAAACTGGCCCGCGCTTTCGAGTTCTCCATCGCCTACATCCCGCGCGAGCAGAACCGCCGAGCGAATAAGCTGGCCAACCAGGCGGCGAAGTCGCGCAACGTGGCGTAGGCTTTTCCCGTGCGACCCCGCCGGCACCGTCCCGAATAACGAAATTGTCATCACGAGCGAAGCGAGGGATCTGCTGTTGGCCCGAATGGGAAGGCCCTTCCCCTGCCGTCCAACAGCAGATCCCTCCTCCGGCTGAAGCCGTCGTCGTGATGACGATCTTCTAAGGACAAAGGCTCCTGGCAGCTCTAAGCGACGCCGCCAGAGCGCATCAAACTCCCCGACACCCGCCTGTGACCCGTATCACTGCAAATTCAGCCTAAACGCGCCAGCATGGAGCTTACGCAAGGGGAATCTCCATGCCACGTAAGACGATCATTGAACCGTTTCGCATCAAGAGTGTGGAACCGATCCGCTGGACTTCGCGGGAACAGCGCGAAGAGCTGCTTCGCGCCGCACACTATAACCTGTTTCTGCTTCCCGCCGACGATGTCCTCATCGACCTACTGACCGACTCGGGCACGGGAGCGATGTCCACGCGGCAATGGGCGGCGATTATGCAAGGTGACGAGAGCTATGCCGGCAGCCGCAGCTTCGATCGTTTTCGCGACTCGATCCAGGACATCTTCGGCTATCAGCATGTGATTCCCACACATCAGGGCCGGGCGGCCGAGCGCATTCTGTTCAGCGTGGCCTGCAAGAAGGGCGATGTCGTTCCCAACAACACGCACTTCGACACCACGCGCGCCAACATCGAATTCGTCGGCGCGGAGGCGGTGGACCTGCCGATCGCCGAAGCGCGCCAGCCCGCGAAGTGGCATCCCTTCAAGGGGAATATGGATGTCGCGGCGCTGGAGGAATTGATCGCGCGCGTGGGGCGCCAGCGCATTCCGCTGGTGATGCTAACCATCACCAACAATTCTGGCGGCGGCCAGCCCGTCTCAATGGAAAACGCGCGCGCCGTCAGTGCAGTGTGCCGGAAGAATCGCATCCCGCTGTACTTTGACGCCTGCCGCTTCGCGGAAAATGCGTACTTCATTAAGCTGCGGGAGGATGGCTACGCAACCAAGACGCCCAAACAGATCGCGCAGGAGATGTTCGCCCTGGGCGATGGCTGCACCATGTCGGCAAAGAAAGACGGCATGGCCAACATCGGCGGTTTTCTTTGCACTAATGACGGCATTCTCGCCGCGCAGGAGAAGGACCTCCTGATCCTGACCGAAGGCTATCCGACTTACGGCGGCCTAGCTGGACGCGATCTGGAGGCCGTTGCCATCGGCCTGCAAGAGGCGCTGGATGAGGACTATCTGCGCTACCGCATCGCCTCGACCGCTTATCTGGGCAACCATCTGAGCGAACCGGGAGTGCCGATCGTGCAGCCGCCGGGCGGCCACGCGATTTATCTTGACGCCCGCGCCTTTCTACCGCACATTCCGCTGGAGGAGTTTCCCGGAGTGGCGCTGGCGGCGGCGCTGTATCTTGAAGGCGGCATCCGCTCAGTCGAAATCGGTACGCTGATGTTCGGAGCAGCCGCCAAAATGGATCTGGTACGGCTGGCAATTCCGCGCCGGGTCTATACCCAGAGTCATGTGGATTATGTGATCGAAGTAGTGCTGGCTGTGTGGAAGCGCCGCGAGCAAATCTGCGGCATGAAGCTGACCCATCAAGCGCCGTTTCTGCGGCACTTTACCGCGTACCTGGAGCCGGTCGAGGCTGCGGTTGCGCAGCCCGTGGGAAGTGTGTAGAAGGTCGAGCGGGCCTTTAGGCCGGCGTCAAGCCGCGTCAAATGGAATGGGTATGAGGTGGTCATTGAAAATGACCACCTCATACCCTAACTCTCATCCCCAGGCGACCGCGGGCCTGAAGGCCCGCTCGACCCGAACCGCTGCTGACGTTAGCGGTCATTTCGTTGCGAGCACGCCGGGACCGCCGCAGTCAGCATCGTTTCCGGCAGCGGCTCAAGATGCTGCTCGGTGAGTTGTGCGTTCACTGTCGGCAGGTCTTGCTTCACCAGATCAGACCATTGCTGCGCCAGCTTGGTGAGGTCCTGGCAATAGTCATGGTAGGCGGTGTGCATCGCGTCGGATGGCGCTGCATCGGCCTGGTTCACGGCTTCTGACAGATACGCCAGTTCCGAGTTCATCAGCCTAAATGTCGGCTTCGGTTTGCCGAACCCACCAAACCCACGCTGAGCCTCACCTTGAATCTTGAGCACCTTCGCGGCGAAATCTCTTACCGATTGCGCCACAGCATTGGCCTGGCCGTTTTTCTCTAACGCCGTTTGCCGGTCGGCAACTTCGCTCTGGAACTTCGCCGCCTGCCCATGGAAGTTGTAGCTCAACGACACTAGGCCGGCGATCTTCTGCGCGAAGTCGAGTTGCTGCTGCAACTCAGACTGAGTCACCTTGACGCGCGGGTCCATCTCCACCGTCAACGGCTGGGTGTAGGTTTTGCCATCGACCGTCAGGCGCACTTCATATTTGCCCGGCACTACGAACGGGCCTTGCGGTTCGGCATGAGTGCGCTCGTACAGAGCCGAGATTGGATAGGTATGCTGGATGGCATCCGGCGGGGGGTAGCGCAGGTCCCACGCGTAGCGGTTCATTCCAGCATTCCTCGGCAGCGGCGTCGAAAGATAGAGCCAATAGGCGGGAATTGGAGGCGACTCTTCGGCGAGGACCGCTCCCTTCTTGCTCGAAAGCTGGCGAACGAGTTGTCCCTTTTCATCGTAGATGGCGACCGTCACATCGCCCGACGGAGCCGACTTGAAGTAGTAATCGAGGACCGCTCCGGTTGGCGGATTATCGCCCGCGGGCATTTCTGGCGGCAGAGGCGTGTCCTGATTCATGTCATTGCGCAGGCGGGTCGCCGTCGTTGGCCGGAACAGATGCACGTTCGACTTCGCCACCTGATCATTGATCTGCCGCAGCGGGCTCAAATCGTCAAGAATCCAGAAGGCGCGTCCGTAGGTTGCGGCGACAAGGTCGTCGCCATGTACTACCATGTCGCGTACGGAAACCGTCGGCATGTTCTGTTGCAGCGTTCCCCACTGATCGCCATCATCGAAGGAGACGAACGCACCAGTCTCAGCTCCTGCATACAGCAATCCCTTGCGATTGGGATCTTCGCGTACTACCTTCACAAAGCTGAAGTCAGGAATTCCGGCGACGATCTCTTGCCACGTCTTGCCGGAATCGCGCGTGCGAAAAATATGAGGACGAAAGTCGTTACCCTGGTGGTTGTCCACCGATACGTAGGCTGTTGCCGGATCGAAGTGGGAGGCTTCGACCATCGTCACCTCGGAAAACTTCTGCAGTCCGGGAGGCGAAACGTTCTGCCAGTTTGCGCCATTGTCGGTCGTGATCTGGACCAGGCCGTTGTTGGTGCCCACCCAGATCACCCTTGCCTTAAGGGCCGATGGCGCAATCGTCGTGATGGCGCGGCGGTCGGGGAGCCGCATCGTCTCTTGTTCCTGCTGCGGCTTCGGCTTCTTGTCCCGCGCCTCTTTCGTTTTGGCCTCTTCGGTCTTGTTCGCTTCTGGCTTGAGCTGCTCTTCCGCTGATGGAGGCGCCGGTTCGCCCGGGCGCGTCGTCAAGTCCGGGCTGATCGCCTTCCAGGTCGCTCCCTCATCGTTGGTTTGCAGCAGGAACTGCGTTCCCTCATAAAGTGTCTGCGGATTCTGTGGCGAGAACGCCAGCGGCACGTTGGTCGCGGTGCGGTAATCGCCATCGCGGCTTACGTTGGGCGAAATCACCTTCACTTGCCGGTTGCTGCGATCGATGCGCCACAGCCCCCGAGCTTCTCCGCCGGCGTAAACAATGTTTGGATCGGTCGGGCTGGGAACGATATAGCCAAACTCATAGCCGCCGATTGGATCCCAATCGAGAAAGGTGATGGCGCCGTAGTCGCCGCGGCTGAGCGTCGCGACCGATCCGCTGTCCTGCTGCGTGCCATAGACCCAGTACGGAAAGCGGTTATCGGTGGAGACGTGATAGATCTGGCCGGTCGGCTGGTTGTACCACGAGCTCCACGTCTTGCCGCTATCCATGCTGACGGTCGCACCCTGGTCGCTACCCATGATCATGTAGTCAGAGTTGGTGGGATCGATCCACAGCGCGTGGTTATCGTCGCCGCCGGGCGCGCCTTTGTACGACTCGAAGGTAACGCCACCATCGGTCGAGCGGTAAAGCGACGTCTGCGCCACAAACACGATGTCGGAGTTGTGGGGATCGAGGAAGACTTTGCTGAAATAGCCGTTGCCCTGAATGCGCTGGTCTTCGGTGACTCGCTTCCAGGTCGATCCGCCGTCATCCGAGCGATACAGCCCGCCGTCTTTGGGCGCGGAAACAATGGCAAACACTTTCTGTCCACCGGATGCAACCACAACCCCGATGCGTCCCAAATGTGCCTTCGCCAGTTGCGGAATGGCGACCGGCGTCCAGGTGTCGCCGCCGTCGGTGGTTTTGTATATCCCGGCGCCCCCCATGCCCAACAATCCTGCAAATGGCGTGTCAGGTTTCACGTAGTGATACCAGAGCGTGGCGAACCCGATCTTGGGATTATCCGGAGCGAATGCCACGTCGATGGCGCCGGTGGTGTCGTCCTTGTAGAGAACTTTCTGCCAGCTCTTGCCACCATCGGCGGTCTTGAAGATGCCACGCTCAGCATTGGGAGCAAAGGTGTGACCCAAAGCAGCGGCAAAAACAACATTCGCGTTATGCGCATCGACCCAGATCGCGCCGATGTGGCGCGAATCTTCCAGGCCGATGTGTTGCCAGGTCTCGCCGGCATCGGTGGACTTCCACATGCCATCGCCCTGATTGACCGCGCCGCCCACGTTGCTGACATCGCCGGTGCCGATATAGACGACGTTCGTATCCGACGGCGCGACCGCTATCGCTCCGATGGAAGCCGCATGCTGCTTGTCGAAGATCGGCTTCCACACCATGCCGCCGTCCGCGGTTTTCCAGGCGCCTCCGCCGGCCGTTCCCACGTAGTAGATTGCGGGCTGGCCGGGGACGCCGGTCACGCCAGTCACGCGTCCCGCACGGAAGGGACCGATCTGTCGCCACTGCATCCCGGAATAGAGCGAGGGATCGTATTGCTGGCCAGGAATTGGTAGAGCGAGAGCCAGTGTCGCGAGAAGAAGAAGGAGAGCCGTGACGAGCAGTTCGGCAACTTCGCCGCGACGTGCGACGGAACCAGGCAGCGCTTTGCCGCCTACGGCAAGGGTCATCCCTCATACCTCCAAATTGAACAGCTTATACCAGAGATGGCCGGCGGTTATACAGAAAAGGGGCTTCCAATCATTCGTGACTCTGAGGAGCGTTGCCGTGCAGACGATATACCATCCCCGTCTTCGTCGTGCCCAGGGAAATCCAGTCCTGCACGTCCCGTTGCAGGGTAATGAAGAATTGCTCCGACAGCTTCCTGGGCTTTTCGTGGAGGTCATCCATTCGAGTGAACTTGAGCTGGTACGCGAACTCGCCGACCAGCGGAGTGTGCTCGCCTCGCGTCCGCCACAATGCTACGTTGCAATGTCCCTCGACCCCTTTGCCGAAGTCGAGGTCGCCCAATTCCAGCAGGACCTCTTCGACGATGGATTCGTTCACCAGCTTCACTTCTTCGTCCTCTGACTTCTTGAGAACGGACAGCGCGGGAAAAACGTGGGCGAGCCCCCACATGCCAAAGCGATCGCCTTCGTGCATCTGGCTGAGACCGAACTGACAGTTATGGGAATACAGTAAACGAAAACCACCGTATTGGTCCTTGAGCGGAAGCGCCTCGGCCTTGAACTTGATCTGGTACTTTCCGGAGACGTTGGGACGCACATCCAGCTCCGCGGCCTTCCTCTCATCGGAGTGACGGAACTTGAAGACGATTTCCGGATCGCCAATGGGAAAGCCATCGATGTACGTGATTCGCCGCCGCAGGATGAAGGCGTTGTTGTAGAGGCGGAAGTCCGGCGTGTCCATGAACACAATTTCCCGGATGTCAGGCCGCCGGCCGACCTTGGGATCGGTGACGAATCCTACCGCGAGGTTCTTCGCCGTGCGCTGCACCAGCTTCCCGAAATCGCGGAAGCTTTCTACAGACACGAATCGATCGGGCTTGAGGATGAGTTTGGCTTCCAGGTACTGCACGGTGTCGAGAGGATGGCCATCACTGTACGTTCCGGCAACCGGAGCTTCCTGGGCCAGCCACGAATCCCCGGTCGTCACCTCACCAGTATCTTTGATGGCTTTCTTGTTGTCCTTCTTGTCGTCCTTTGGCATGGCGGCGCCTCCTGATCGGGCTTTGATTATTCACTTGCGATGATCGTACGCTACCACCGAGACCGGGGTTTGGCGGCGGAAAATGAATGTACGGCGA
>Ga0302325_10034653_pt1 | contig 10327 bp, 7 predicted proteins | sample Palsa_T0_2_FD_201948 | JGI IMG/M metagenome (GOLD analysis project Ga0302325, IMG submission 201948) | Peat permafrost microbial communities from Stordalen Mire near Abisko, Sweden - Palsa_T0_2 | ecosystem: Environmental > Terrestrial > Soil > Palsa > Peat permafrost | place: Sweden: Abisko...
CCACCATTGAGACGATGCCCGCGGCCCAGCCGGCACCGCCGGCCGAGGAGGAAAAGGGCATATTCGCCACTCTCAAGAAGATCCCGAGCCTGCTGCGTCCCGAACCGCCCGGCGAAGCGCCGCGTCCGCCCATGCCGGTAGGCGAATAGGCCGATATAGGCGCCACGTTACCGGCACTGCCGCGAGCTTCATTTGGAGCATCGCGGCAGCCGGCCGATAATGCCTCATGGACATCCGAACGGACGACGTCGAGGCTACGCCCGGCCCGGAAGGCTGGGTCGGTCGCTCGATCCCGCGATTCGAAGACGCGGCGCTGCTCACCGGGCGCGGGCGTTATCTCGACGATCTCGGCATCAGGCCCGGCACGCTGCAAGCGGCGATCTTACGCTCGCCGTATCCGCACGCCGAAATCGAGGCGATCGATTGCACGGCGGCGTGCGCGGCGGACGGCGTTGCCGCGGTGCTCACCGGCACCGACGTCAAGGCGCTGACGTCAAGTCTGGTCGTTGGCGTGAAAGCCGCGATCGAATGTTGGCCGATCGCCGTCGATCGCGTGCGCTATGTCGGCGAACCGGTCGCCATTGTGGTCGCGACCGATCGCTATCGCGCCGAGGATGCTCTCGATCTCATCCAGGTCCGCTATCGGCAATTGCCTGCGGTCGTTAATCCGCTGGCGGCGGCCGCGCCGGATGCGCCTATTCTGCACCCGGGCCTAAAGAGCAACGTTATTGGCGAGCGCAGCTTTCGCTACGGCGATCCTGAGGGCGCGTTCGCAACCGCGCCGCACCGCGTCCGCGTCGATGTCCGTTATCCGCGCAACTCGTGCACACCGATCGAAACCTACGGGATCGTCGCGGAATACGATCCCGGCGAAAATGCTTACGACGTGCTCGCCAATTTCCAGGGGCCGTTCAGCCTGCATCCGGTCATGGCCCGGGCGCTGAAGGTTCCCGGCAATCGTTTCCGGCTGCGGACACCGCCTGACTCCGGCGGCAGCTTTGGCGTCAAGCAAGCGATATTCCCCTACATCGTCTTGATCGCCGTTGCCGCAAGGGTCGCCGGACGGCCGGTGAAGTGGATCGAAGACCGCCTGGAACATCTGGCCGCGTCAGTCTCGGCAACGAACCGCGTCACCACGCTGGAAGCCGCGGTCGACCACAACGGCCGCATTACCGCACTTGCCTTCGATCAGCTCGAGGATTGCGGCGCGCATTTGCGTGCGCCGGAGCCCGCCACCCTCTATCGCATGCACGGTAACCTGACCGGCGCATACGACATCCGCCACGTCAACGTGCACAACCGCGTGGTTCTCACCAACAAGACGCCGACCGGCCTCAACCGCGGGTTCGGCGGGCCGCAATCCTATTATCCGCTTGAACGGCTGATGCAGCGGATCGCGATCGAGCTGAACCTCGATCCGCTGGAGGTCATCCGTCGCAACCTCGTGCCCGCAGACGCGATGCCGTATCGGACCGCGACCGGGGCGGTGCTTGATTCCGGAGATTTTGGCGCAACCCTTGAAGCCGCCGTCCACGACGGCAGGCTCGACGAATTGTGCGCGCGACGCGACGCGGCGCGCGCACAGGGCAAATATTATGGCATCGGGTTTACGGCCGTCATTGAGCCGAGCGTTTCCAACATGGGCTACATCACGGCCGCACTGACGCCCGAAGAGCGGCGCCGCGCCGGCCCGAAAAATGGCGCGCAGGCAACTGCGACCATCAACCTCGATCCGCTCGGCGCGGTGTCGGTGCAAGTCGCCTCCACGCCACAAGGCCAAGGCCATCGCACCGTGCTGGCGCAGGTGGTCGCCGACGTGTTTGGCATTCGGCCGCAGGATGTGTGGGTGACCGCCGAGGTCGACACCGCCAAAGACGGCTGGTCCATCGCATCGGGCAACTACTCCAGCCGGTTTGCAGCCGCCGTCGCCGGCGCGGCAAAGATTGCTGCGGTGAATTTGCGCGACCGGCTGGCGCGCGTCGCAGCGACGCAGCTCAATGTGGCGCCGGCGGACATCGTCTTCGCCAATGGCCGCGTCGCCGCACGCGCAAACCCCGACAATTCGGTTCCTTTTTCACGCCTCGCCGCCACCGGACATTGGGCGCCCGGCACGATCCCTGCGGAACTCGGTCAGACGATTCGCGAGACCGTTTTTTGGACGCCACCGGAACTCGTCGCACCGAACGACGCCGACGAGGTCAATAGCTCGCTCTGTCACGGTTTCATTTTCGATTTCTGCGGCGTCGAGATCGACCAAACATCCGGCGCCGTGAGCATCGATCGTTACGTCACGATGCACGACTGCGGAAGCATTCTGCATCCGGCGATGGTGGCGGGGCAGATCAGCGGCGGGTTTGCCCAAGCGCTCGGCGCGGCGCTGTACGAGGAATATGCCTACGCTCCGGACGGCAGCTTTCTTTCCGGGACATTTGCCGATTACCTGGTCCCGACAACGATGGAAGTGCCGGAGCCGATCATCTTGCACCGTGAGTCGCCCTCGCCTCTTACGCCGCTGGGCGCCAAGGGTGTCGGCGAAGGCAACTGCATGTCGACGCCGGTCTGCATCGCCAACGCGATCGCCGATGCACTCCGACTAGACTCGATCGATCTGCCGGCAACGCCCGCGAAGCTTGCAGTCTATATTCACGGTCCTGAGACTGAACGCGCAGGTCAACCGGCATCAGTATCGCCGTCCGGCAAGGGCGAGCGGCGGCTGTTCGGCGAAGGCCGCGCGGAAGTGAACGCCCCACCGGATCGGGTGTGGCGGATGCTGCTCGATCCCGCAACGCTCGCGGCCGTGGTGCCGGGCGCGCACGAAATCGAGAAAATATCCGATACGCACTTCCGCGCGCAGGTCACGCTCGGCATCGGCCCCGTGAAGGGAAGATATCGCGCCGACATCGAACTTTCGGATCTCAATCCGCCGCACGCCGTCACGCTGACCGGATTGGCGGAAGGCGCTTTGGGCCTTGCGCGCGGCAGCGGACGGGTGACGCTCGAACCGGACGGCGCCGTCGGAACGCTCCTGACCTACCGTTACGAGGCGGCCATAGGCGGCAAGGTGGCGGCGGTGGGCGGCCGATTGTTGGATGGTGCAGCCAAGGTCGTCATCGGGCAATTTTTTGCGGCGCTGGCGGCGCATGCAGGCGGCGGCCGGGAGCGGAGCGGCGTCATCGGCCGCGTGCGGCGGATGTTTCGGGGGCATGCGTGAAGCCCGCGCCGTTCGATTATGTCCGTGCCGAGAGCGTCACGGAGGCGCTCGACGTGCTTTCTCAGGAGGGCGCGGACGCGCGCGTGCTCGCCGGCGGCCAAACGCTGGTTCCCATGCTCAGCATGCGCCTGGCGCGGCCGCGCGTCGTGATCGACATCATGCAGCTGCCGGAACTCAATCGCATCGAGCGCACGGGTGGAACGATCCGCGTCGGCGCCGCGGTCCGTCAGCGCGAACTGGAACGCCAAAGCGATCTGGCCGCCAAACAGCCGCTGCTTGCCGCGGCCCTGCCCTGGGTCGGCCACGCCCAGACGCGCAGCCGCGGTACGGTCTGCGGCTCGGTGGCGCATGCCGATCCGAGCGCCGAATTGCCGCTCGTTCTGATCGCACTCGGCGGCGAGATCGAGCTGCGGTCGCGACGGCGGTCGCGACGGGTACAGGCTGCGGCGTTCTTCACCGGCATGATGTCGACCGATCGCAAGGACAACGAGCTGATTGAAGCCGTGAGCTTTCCCGCTGCTCGCCCGGGCACCGGATATGCATTCCGCGAAATCGGAAGGCGGCATGGCGATTTCGCCATTGTCGCCTGCGCGGCAATGGTGGATGCGCGGACGGCGAGGCTCGCGATCGGCGGCGTGGCCGACCGGCCCACGGCGCGAGAGCTGCCGCTGCCGGGCGATCCTGCGCTCGGCGACGCGCTCGATGCCTTGGCCTGGGAGCTCGACGCGCGCGACGACCTGCACGCAACCGCGACGTATCGGCGCGAAATGGTGCGCCGGCTCGGGCGCCAGACACTCGAGGAGGCCGCGCGATGCCGCGCCTGAGTGCAGCATCACCGCATCGCGTACGCTTTACGCTCAACGGCCGCACGGTGTCCGGCCAAGCGGAACCCCGGATGCTGCTGAGCGATTTTATCCGGCACGTGGTCGGCGCCACGGGTACCCATGTCGGCTGCGAGCACGGCGTGTGCGGCGCATGCACGGTGCAAATCGGCGGCGTTCCGGCGCGTTCCTGTCTCACCTTCGCGGTTCAGGTGGAAGGCGCCGAAATTCGCACCGTCGAGGGATTGGCGCCTGCGGCGGATCGCCTTTCGCCGCTGCAAAATGCTTTCCGCGAGAATTACGGGCTGCAATGCGGCTTCTGTACGCCGGGCATTTTAATGTCGCTCGATGCGTTGCTGCGCGATCGGCCGGACGCGGCTGAGCCGGAGATTCGCGAATTTCTGTCCGGCCATCTGTGCCGCTGCACCGGCTACACGTCGATCGTGAAAGCCGCGTTGCAAGCGGTGCGTCAGCGACGCGAGGAAGCGGGTCATGCTTGACCTCGGGACGAGCTTCGTCGCCAGCGTCGCGCGCGATCCGGACGGGCTGGCGATTGTCGACGGCGATGTGCGGCTCAGCTATCGGGCGTGGTACGCCAAGATTTCCGCGCTGGTCGCGGCATTCGACGACATCGGGCTCAAGCCCGGCGATCACCTGGTCACGGTGCTGCAAAACCGCTGGGAGGCCGCGACCATCCACTGGGCCTGTCAGTTCGCCGGCATCATCGTCACGCCGCTGAACTGGCGCGCGAAAGACGACGACATCGATTTTTCCATCGACAACGCCGAAGCCCGGGCGATCGTCTATCAGGATATCTCCGCCGAAGCCGTGGCCGCTGCGAAAAAGACCGAGGCCCTCCGACGCATTGCCGTGGCGGTGCCCGGCGGACCGGACCCTGACTTTGCGCGGCTCACGGAGACCAAAGCCGGCGACGCAATACCGCGTGCCGGCTCCGACGCCTGGTCGCTGATGCTTTACACCTCGGGCACGACATCGCGTCCGAAGGGCGTGCCGCGGCGGCATCGCGCCGAACGTGCCGCCGCGATCGCCCATGTCGCGCAGAACCTCTACGGCCGCGGCGAACGCACGCTGGGCGTCATGCCGCTCTACCACACCATGGGGGTTCGCTCGCTGCTGGCGATGTCATTGATCGGCGGCACGTTCGTTTGTCTGCCGCAGTTCGATGCCGAGCACGCATTGCAACTGATTGCTGCCGAACGGATCACCAATCTCTATCTGGTACCGACGCTCTACCACGATCTCGTGCATCACCCACGGTTCCCCTTTGCGAATGTCGGCTCGGTGCGCAAGCTCGGATTTGCTGGCGCATCAATGACCGACGCGCTCCTCAAGGAGCTGGACGCGGTGTTCCGCCCGGAGCTGTTTGTCAACCACTACGGCAGCTCCGAGATTTACACTTTCACGATCGAGCAGAACGCCGCGGCCAAGCCCGGCTCCGCCGGGCGTGCCGGCATCAATCAATCGATCCGCGTGGTCCGTCTCGGCGCCCGCTCGGCCGTTGACTTGGCGGCAGCAGGCGAAGAAGGCGAGATTGTCGCGCTGATCGCAGGCGACGAGTCCTTCGAAGGCTATTGGCGCCGGCCCGAAGCCGACGCTGCCGCCATCCGCGGCGCCTGGTACTTTACCGGAGATGCCGGATTGATCGACGCCGACGGTGATCTCTTCGTCACTGGCCGGGTCGATGACATGATCATTACCGGTGGCGAGAACGTCTCGCCGGTGGAGATCGAAAGCTGTTTGTCGCTGCATCCCGCAGTATCCGAAGTCGCCGTAGCCGGCCTGCCGGACGAGCGCTGGGGCAAAATCGTTTGCGCGTTCGTCAAACGGCGCGGCATTGTGCAGGCGGACGAGCTCGACGCCTTCTGCCGCAGCTCTGGCCTCGCCAATTACAAGCGTCCACGACGCTATCTGTTCGTCGCGGAGATTCCAAAATCTCCCGTCGGCAAACTTTTGCGCCGCAAGCTGGTGGCCGGTGAATACCGGCCCGAACGAGACGGCGCAGCGAGCCCTCAGTAAGGAAAGGCACGATGAGCATTCCCATGACCTTCGCCGATACGCGCCTTGCGAAACTCGACGGCTTTCGCGTCGAGATCGATCCCGAGCGCGAGCGCGCCGACGTGATCCTCGATCGCCCGCCGCTCAACGTCATCGAGATGCCGCAGCGCGACCAGTTGCGGCTCGTGTTCGAGGCCATCGACGAAGAGCCGCGGGTGCGGATCGTCGTGCTGCGCGCCATCGGCGAACACTTTTCCAGCGGCGGCAACATCAAAGGCTTTCTGGAGGCGTCGCCCGAGCATGTGTCGAAACTCGCCTGGAACATCGCCGCGCCGGCGCGCTGCGCCAAGCCGGTGATCGTCGCGAACCGCGGCTATTGCTTCGGCGTCGGGTTTGAAATCTCGCTGGCCTGCGATTTCCGCATCGCCTCGGAGACCTGCTTCTACGCGCTGCCCGAGCAGCGCCTCGGCCAAATTCCGGGATCGGGCGGCTCGGCGCGGCTCCAGAAGATCGTTGGCATCACCCGCACCAAGGATATCGTCATGCGCTCGAAGCGCATCCCCGCAAAACAAGCGCTCGACTGGGGAATCGCCACCGAGTGCGTCACCGACGGCCAGCTCGAAGCGGCGACCGATGCGCTGGTCGACGAACTGCGCGGTTTCTCACCGCTCGCGCAACGCACCGCCAAGAAGCTGTTGAACGATACGGAAGACGCCACGCTCAGCGTCGCCATCGAGCTCGAAGGCCATGGCTATAGCCGCCTGCGCCAATCCGACGATTTTCGCGAGGGCGTCGAGGCGTTCCACGGCAAGCGGAAGGCGAAGTTCCGCGGAAGTTGACCGGTTAATCGGGATACAAAGACAATATTTCAAACAATTTTCAAAGATGCGTGCCGGTCCCCGGTATTGTGATTTCTGACATGTCATGGACCTTCCCGAATCGCGGTCAGTCAGTCCGCGCGCTTGTTTCAAGCGTGTCCCGGAATTCCCCATCCCCGCCGTTTCAGTGCGCGATCGCCGGACAACCGCCGTCGGCCATTGGGCGAAAGGCCTGGTCGCCCGGGATCGTGGCAACGAGTTTCAGCAGGTCCCAGTCGCCCGTCGATTCGGCCGGCGATTTGATTTGCACGAGATAAACGTCGTGCACCATGCGGCCGTCGGGCCGCAGCTTTCCGTTCGGCGTGAAGGCGTCCTTTACCGGCGTCTCGCGCATCTTCGCGATCACGGTTTTAGGATCGTCCGAATTGGTCGCCTCGACTGCTTTGAGATAGCTGCGCACCGCGGAATAGGTTCCGACCTGGAAGCTTGACGGCGCCGTCTTGCGCCGCTCCATGAACTTGGCAAAGAAAATATTCGCGGCCTCATCGCGACCTGGCAGCCACGGCGAGACATACATCATGCCTTGCGCGAGCTGCAGGCTGGTGGCCTTGATTGCCGGCAGCGAGTCGAGCCCGAACGGCACCACCTTCTGTTTCTCGGTAATGCCGAACTCGCGCGCAGTCTTGACGGCGTTGATGGCGTCGTCGCCGCCGTTCGCGACCGCGACGACCTCTGCGTTGGAGGCTTGCGCCTGCAGCATGAAGGAGGAAAAGTCGCTGGTGCCGAGAGGATGACGGACCGCGCCCACGACCTTGCCGCCATTCTTCTCGATGAAGGCGGTGGCGCCGTCCTGCAGCGCGCGGCCGAACACGTAATCGGCAGTGATGAAGAACCAGGTCTTGCCGAGCTGCGGCAGGGCTTGGCCGATGGCGGCCCCAATCTGGTAACTGTCGTAAACCCAATGGACCGAATTGTTCGGCGCGCAGGCCTTGCCGGTGAAATCGGCCGACCCTGCGCTCGTCAACAGCACGGCTTTGTTGTCGGCCTTCGCGATCTCCAGCACCGCGAAGCCCACCGCCGAATTGACGAGATCCGTGACGGCGTCGACTTGATCGAGATCGAACCAGCGCCGGGCGATCGCCGCACCGATGTCGGGCTTGTTCTGGTGGTCGGCGGAAACGATCTCGATCGGCGCTCCATTGACCTTGTTGCCGAACTCATCCGCCGCAATCTTCGCCGCCTCGACTGAGCCGACGCCCGAATTCTGCTCGTAAGGTCCCGAAAGGTCGGTCAGCACGCCGATCTTGACCTTGCCCCCCGACATCTCGGCATGCGCGGCAGAAGCGAGAAGCAGGAATGCGGCCAGACTGCAGGCGACAAAGCGCATGAATTCCTCCCGGACGTCGGTTACGGTGCGGCCGCGAGCCGGCCTTTTTCTGAATATCTCAGTCAATCGTATCGCAGAATTCGGCGCCGGCTTCAAATTTCCACGCGGAAACCGACCTCGATCACCCCGTCATGGGGGATTTGGAAATAATCCGGCGCCCGGCTCGAAATCCGGCTGAGGAAAGAAAAGATCGCGAAAGACAGCGGGCCCAGCGCGGAATCCTTCTCGCGGCGGACGACCGTTTCGTGTGCCAGGTAATAGTGTTTGCGGTCGAGGTCGGAATCAAAACCGAGAATTTGTATGTTCTGCAAAGTCCGCGGAATGTCCGGTGTTTGCATGAAGCCGAGCCGCACTTGCACGCGATAAAAGCCGTGGCCGATGCCTTCCACCGTGTGACGCTCGCCGAACGGCACGCGTGGGCGGCGATCGGGCGCGAAGCTCAGCAGCGCCACCCGCTCGTGAAAGACCCGATTGTGCTGGAGGTGGCGGATCAGCATCGGCGAGGCGCCGTGCTCGACCTTGGTCAGCCAGACGCCAAGACCCGGCGCGCGGCCGATGACGAGATCGTCGACATAAGTGAGGAAGCGATGGAGCGGCAAGATCGACATCTCGTAAAGGCGCCGCCTCACCTCCAGCGAACCCTTGCGCCAGCACAGCATCAGGGTCGCAATCACGGCGCCGACCAGAAGCGGAAACCAGCCGCCTTGAACGATCTTGAGCGAATTGGAAACCAGAAAAACAGCCTCGATGCACGTGAAGAACGCGATCACCGCGCCCGCTACGACCGGCGGCCACTTCCAATCGTCGACCGCAACGCGATAAAGCAGCATTGTGGTAACGAGCATGGTTCCCGACACGGCGATGCCGTAAGCGGAGGCAAGCGCGTCGGATGACCTGAACATGATCACGACGAGCAGCGTTCCCGCCATCAACAGCCAATTCGCGGTGGGGAGGTAGACCTGCCCGGCCTCGTCGCTCGATGTCGGCACGACTTTGCAACGCGGGCTTAATCCCATCTGAATGGCCTGGCGCGTCATCGAGAACACGCCGGAAATAAGAGCCTGCGAAGCGATGATTGTCGCCAGCGTCGCGAGCACCACCAGCGGAATGACCGCCCAACCCGGAGCCAGGCTGTAAAACGGATTCTCGATTGCTTTTGGATCGACCAGAACGCGCGCGCCTTGCCCGAAGTAACACAGGATCAGCGCCGGAAACACCAATCCGAACCATGCGATCCGGATGGCGGGACGCCCGACATGGCCCATGTCGGCGTAGAGCGCCTCACCACCGGTCAACGCCAGAAATACACCGCCCAGCACGATGAACAGCGTGGTCGGGCTTGCGACTGCAAACCGCACCGCTTCGATCGGATTGAACGCCTTAAGGATCGCCGGCTCCTGCCAGATATTGACAATTCCGAGCACGCCGATGGCAACAAACCAGACCACCATCACCGGACCGAACAGCCGCCCGACGCTGCCGGTACCGCGATATTGAAGAGAAAACAGCCCAACAAGAATGACGAGGGTTGCCGGCACCACGAAGTTCGACGCGGCGGGACTGAACTTGAGTCCCTCAATGGCGGACAGAACAGAGATCGCCGGCGTGATGACACCGTCACCGTAAAGCAAGGCCGCGCCGATCACGCCGAGCACGACCGCGATCGACAATTTGGCGCGCTGCACCGTTTGACCCTGATGATGCTCGACCAAGGACAGGAGCGCCAAAATACCGCCCTCGCCGTCATTGTCGGCGCGGAGAACCAGACCGATGTATTTCACCGATATGATCAGCATCAGTGCCCAAAAGGTGAGCGAGACAATCCCGAGCACCTCCGCGGCGAGGGGTGGATGGCCGGTCGCCGTCAGCGCGGTTGAAAAGGTGTAGAGCGGGCTCGTTCCGATGTCGCCGAAGACGACGCCCAGCGCGGTCAACGCCAGAAACGATTGCGTATGCCCGGATTTGCCGGCCGGCCCCTGCCCATGCGGCTGGCCACGCTCGGTTTTGGGTCTGGTCTCAAGTGCACCGGTGCCGGCGGCGGCGTTCTGCACCATGTCCATCCTGAAACCTCGCT
>Ga0302325_10034654_pt1 | contig 10327 bp, 9 predicted proteins | sample Palsa_T0_2_FD_201948 | JGI IMG/M metagenome (GOLD analysis project Ga0302325, IMG submission 201948) | Peat permafrost microbial communities from Stordalen Mire near Abisko, Sweden - Palsa_T0_2 | ecosystem: Environmental > Terrestrial > Soil > Palsa > Peat permafrost | place: Sweden: Abisko...
GAGCGCACGGGGAAGAGTTTAGAGGAGTGGGTGCGGATCGTGAAGAAGTCGGGGCCGGCGATGGAGAGGGAGCGGATCGCGTGGCTGAAAGAGGCACACGGCATCACGACCAACTATGCGTTGTGGATTGCCAAGCGCGCGGACGGCGGCGGAGGATCGGAGGATTACGATCCAGATGCCATGGTGGAGGCGATGTTCGCGGGGAAGAAAGCCGGGCTGCGTCCGATCTACGATCAGATGCTGGCGCTGGCATTCGGGCTGGGAAAAGACGTGCGGGTGTCGCCCGGAAAAACGATTGTGCCATTCTATCGGAAGCACGTTTTCGCACAGGTAAAGCCGACGACGAATACGCGCGTCGACGTGGGATTCGCGTTCCAGGATATGGGGGCGTCGGGGAAACTAATATCTACGGGCGGGTTTGAGAAAGGCGACCGCATTACTCATCGGATTCCAGTTACGACGGTCAAAGAAATAGACACGGAAGTCAAGAAATGGTTGAAACACGCTTATGAAATAGATGTTTGAGACCAGCGTGTTATCCTGAGCAGGCTTCATGACGCGGCGAGCCGCATTACCTCGCATCTGTATCGCTCTCGGGTTTCCGGAGATTGAATCACTGGTGGCCCATGCGCGGGAGGAATACAATGCGGGCGAGCGTTTCTTCGAGTTTCGGCTGGATTACCTAGCGTCGCCCGAACAAGGCATCGGGGCGATGCGCAAATTCCTGGCGCGATGCAGCGAGTGCACGGTGCTGGCTACGTGCCGCAGGCATCAGAACCACGGAAAATTCAACGGCAGCATCGAGCAGCAGGTAAAGATTCTGGACGCGGCGATCGAAGGCGGTGCGCAGGCGGTGGACGTGGAGATCGAGAGCGCGGAAAATTGCAGTGATGCCTTAGGCGCGCTGCGATCGCGCGCGCGGCTGGTGATTTCGTATCACAACTACGGCGGAACGCCTCCGCTGGATGCGGTGATGCGGCGGATGCTGCGCATTGCCGCCGATGGGTACAAGATCGTCACGATGGCGAAAAAGCCGTCGGACAACGCGCGGGTTCTGGGCCTCGCAAAGACCTACGCGAAGACGCCGACGATTGTGCTGGCGATGGGCGAGACCGGTTTCCCGACGCGGGTTCTATCGCCCGCGGCCGGCGGCCTGTTTACGTATGCGGCTCCGAACTCCGCCGACGGAACGGCGATCGGCCAGGTGAGCGCGCACCAGCTTCGCCATCTTTACCGGGTGGAGAAATTCACGAAGGACGCGCGGATTTATGGCGTGGTGGCGGATCCGGTGCGGCACTCGATTTCGCCGGCGGTGCATAATCGCGCATTTCAGGCGCGGCGCGCGGATGCGGTGTATCTTCCGTTTCTGGTCAAGCCGGCGCAGCTCAAGGATTTTTTCATCCTCGCGGAGAAGCTGCCGCTGGCGGGGTTCAGCGTGACCATTCCGCATAAGCAGAAAATCCTGCGCTATCTGGATCTGGTGGATCCCCTGGCGCGGCGCATCGGCGCGGTGAACACGGTGTGGCGCAAAGCGGGAAAATGGCGCGGCGCGAATACGGATGCCGACGGCGTGATTCGTCCTTTGGAGCGTCATGTTCGATTAGGAAAAACGACGGTGCTGCTGGCGGGCAATGGCGGAGCGGGGCGCGGGGCAGCCTATGCGCTGCGGGAAGCAGGAGTGAAGCTCGCGATTACGGGGCGCAATATCGATCGGGTGCGGGCGCTGGCCAAGGCGTGCGATGCCGAGCCTTTGACGCGGGAACAGGCGGCCGCCAGGATGTTCGACGTGCTGGTGCATTCGACGCCTCTGGGCATGTTTCCGAAAGTGGAGCACTCTTTTTTCGAAGCGAAGATTCCGGCGAAGCTGGTGTTCGACATGGTCTACAATCCTCTGGACACGCTGCTGGTGAGGATGGCGAAGGATCAGGGAGCGACGGTGATCCGGGGCCTGGAAATGTTTCTCGAACAGGCGTCGGCGCAATTCGAAATTTGGACGGGCGAGACCGCGCCGCGGGCGGTGATGGAGAAGGCGGCGACCGAAGCGCTCGAAGCGCACTGCGCGGCGGGTGAATGATAATGATTTTATGGCTGTAACTCGCCGGTCTCTAGCTCGTATGCTCGCCGTCGCGGCGGTTGCTCCGCGGGCCGGAACTTCTCAAACCGCACCTTCAGCTAACGCGGATCTCGATTCTGCGCGGGAACTTTTGCGGACCAACTTGCAGCAAATCGCGAAGGTGAAGCTGCCGATGGCCGTCGAGCCGGCGTGCCATTTTAAGGCCTAGATCGATGGCGAAGTTTAATTTCAACGACGATATTTTCTTTGGGTCGATCGCGGAAATCGGCGCGGCTCTGCTCGCGAAGGAATTCTCTTCGGTCGAGCTGACCAAGGCTTTTTGCGATCGGCTGGAGAAGCTGGGTCCTCACTACAACGCGCTCGCGTTATCGCTGCGCTCCTCCGCATTAAAACAGGCCAAAGCCGCCGACTTCCAGTTCAAGCTGGGTCGCGTCAAGAGCCCTCTCCAAGGCATCCCGTACGGCGCGAAGGATCTTCTCGCCGTGAAGGGCAAGATTACCGCCTGGGGTGCGAAGCCCTACGCTGCCCAGGTGTTCGACGACGACGCGCAGGTGATCGAGCTGCTCGACAAGGCGGGCGCGATCCTCATCGGCAAATTGTCGATGGTGGAGCTGGCGGGCGGCGGAGGGTATCGCTTCCCCTCTGCATCGCTGACCGGGCCAGGCTTGAATCCGTGGGATCGCACGCGCTGGAGCGGTGGATCGTCAAGCGGGCCGGGCGCGGCGACGGCTGCTGGGCTGGTTACGTTCTCGATCGGATCGGAAACGTCGGGATCGATTTTAACGCCGAGCTCTTACTGCGGCATCACGGGATTGCGGCCGACTTACGGGCTCGTCAGCCGGCGCGGCGCGATGGCTCTTTCCTGGACGCTCGATAAAATTGGTCCGATGTGCCGTTCCGCGGAGGACTGCGCGCTGGTGCTGAGCGTTATCGCGGGCGTCGACTACGAGGATCCGGGCTCGGCGGGAAAATCGTTTCACTATGCGCCGCAGTACGCGCGCAAGCCGGAGGAGATTACCATCGGCTATGCGCCGGTCGACTTCGATGAATCGGCGGACCCTGCGGCTCGCGCCGGTTTCCAGCAAGCGTTGAAGCTGGTGAAGTCGCTCGGCATGCAAACGAAGGAAGTGGAGATTCCCGATTTTCCGTATAGCGCGCTGGTGAGCACCATCATCGGCGCGGAGGCGGCATCCATTTTCGAGGATCTGATCCGCAGCGGAAAAGTGGACGAGCTCGCCGATCATCGGCAGGCGCAGGGTTTGAAGACCGGCCTCGAAATCTCCGCGACCGATTATCTGCGGGCGATGCGCGTGCGTTCGCTGGTGCAGCAGGCGTTTAAAGATTTGTTCTTCAATGTCGATTTCCTGCTCGCGCCCACGCGGCCGACCATCGCGTCGAAAATCACGGATCCGCTCGATCGTGGAGCAACCCCGGCGACCTCACCAAAATCGCGCGGCCTCAACGGATTAATTCCCGCAGGCAATCTCGCGGGCCTACCGGCGATCTCCCTGCCCTGCGGATTCGCCTCCGGCCTGCCGATTGCGATTTCCATTGTCGGGCGGCCTTTTTATGAAAACCAGTTGATCGCGATCGGCAAATCGTTTCAGAGCCACACGGACTGGCACCGCCGCCGTCCGCCCGCCACGGAGTAAACAGTCTGTAAAACGTCCGCCCCCTACCGGCGCGGCGGATGGTTCTGCGCATATACTAGAAAATCGCATGGAAAGCACACGTAGATCCTTTTACTCGGCCGTGATCGCCGGGCTCGGCGCATTGATGACAGCGGCGCTTGCGGCACCGGCCGCCGCCTACCTTCTTTTCAAACCGCGCTCCCAGAAACAATCCGACTATGTTCCGGTCGCCGACCTTTCTCAGATAGCCGTCGGCAAACCGGAGGAGGTGGTGTTCCGCCGCACCCGCGTAGACGGATGGCGCGTAGTGAACGAAAAATCGACCGCCTGGGTGGTCCGCAAGGACGATCAACATGTGGTTGCGTTCACGCCGCAATGCACGCACCTGGGCTGCGCGTATCACTGGGACGATAAGGAAAATAATTTTCTTTGCCCCTGCCACACGTCGACATTTTCGATCGATGGCAAAGTCCTCAGCGGGCCCGCGCCGCGGCCTCTGGACCGGTACGTCACGAAAATCGATCAAGGAAAGATTCTGATCGGCTCTGAGATTCTACGGGCATGAAGACGCTCAGGAGCGTAATCGATTGGCTCGAGGATCGCACCGGCGTCGAGTCCGCCATCAACCATTTTTTGTATGAGGATGTTCCCGCCTCCGCCGGTTGGCACCAGGTGCTGGGCAGCGTGGCGATGTTCGCGTTTCTCACGCAGGTATTCACTGGGATTCTGCTGGCGTTGAATTATGCGCCCACACCCGGCGAGGCGTACGACAGCCTGCGCTACATCGTGACGGAATTGACCGCGGGCCAGATGATCCGCGGCCTGCACCACTGGGGCGCCAGCCTCATGATCATCGTGGTAGTGCTGCACATGGGGCAGGTTTTTTTGTGGGGCGCGTATAAGAAGCCTCGCGAAGCCACGTGGATGGTGGGAGCGGTGCTGCTGCTGGTCACGCTTGCGTACGGGCTGACCGGCTACCTGCTGCCCTGGGACAATCGCGCGTATTGGGGCACCGTGGTGACGACGCAGATCGCGGCGCTGCCGCCCGTCGCGGGTCCCTACGTTTTGCGATTGCTCGGCAGCGACGGAGGGTCGATCGGCGCAGTGACGTTCGCGCGCTTCTACGCGGCGCACGTGCTGCTGCTTCCGCCGCTCACTATGCTGCTGATCGCGATTCACGTATTCCTGGTGCGCCGCCACGGAGTTACGCCGATTGAGACGGATTTGCTGGTCCCTAAGAAGAAATTTTATCCGGAACAGGTTTTTAAGGACACCGTCGCGACCTTCATCTGGTTCGCCATTCTCGTCACCATGGCCATTGCGGTGCGAGTTCCCCTCGGACACGTCGCCGACCCGACCGATACCAGCTACATCCCGCGTCCCGAATGGTATTTTCTGTTCCTCTTTCAAATGCTGAAAGCGTTCCAGGGTCCGTTGGAACTGGTCGGCGCCGTGATTTTGCCGACGCTGGCGATCGTCGCTCTCTTTCTCGCTCCGTTTATCGATCGCGGAAAAGCGGTCCGGCTGCGGGAGCGCACCGGCGCCATTGCACTAGTGGTCCTCGCTGTTCTGGGATGGAGCGCTCTGACGGCGCGAGCGATCGCGACCACACCGCCCAGCACGGAATCCGCCGACGCGGGGCTCGCCCAAGTCGAGGCGTGGCAGGAACTACCTCCCGATCAACTCGCCGCGATCGGATTTTTTCGAAAAGACAACTGCGGCAACTGTCACGCGTTGGGCAAATCAGGAGCAGGTCCGGATCTGACTCGCGCCGTATCGCAGCGCCCGGCGGACTGGCTGCTGCAGCATTTCAAGCAGCCTGCGCCGAATGTTTCGACGCAATTGAAAGGGTCCGAGCTGCGCGGCTTGGCGAACTTTGTCACCAAACGCGGTGACCTTGCCGTGAAAGCGTGGTCAGGCGCGCCGCAGGCCGCCGTAGAAGGTGCGATGATCTACCAGGCGAATCAATGCGGCGCTTGCCATAAACTGAATGCGGTCGGCATGACCACCGGACCGCCTCTCAACGGCGTTGCGGATCATCACAATCGTGAGTGGCTGGAAGGGCATTTTGCGGATCCCCAAAAATTTTCCCCCGGCTCGACGATGCCCGCGTATAAGCTCAGCTCGCGTGATCTGGACCGGCTGACCAGTTACATCATGGAAATTCCGAAGTAGAGTCTGTGTGAAAACTGGTTTGACCGCTCCTGGTACTTGCGACTCTGTTTCCGAGCCGCGACCTTCGGGAGCGGTCATTCCCCGGCATCGCACGCCAGCTCCCGCCACCGAAACCCGCGTCCGCGTCATGATAGGAACAGAGGTTCCCATGGATCGTCGCGCATTCCTAAAATCAACCGGCGCCGCAGCAATCGCCCAAGCCATGCAAGCACAAAACAGCGCCATCACCAGCTCGGTAATGATCTGGACGCTGAAAGGGCCGTTCGAAAAACGCCTGGAAGTCGCATCGCAAGCAGGCGTGCAATCCGTGGAGCTGGTCACCGAGCATATCGATTGGTCCGACGCGCAAATCCGCGACATGAAGAAACTTGCGGCGTCGCTTCATCTGAAGATGGATACGCTGCTGGCGCAATTGGATTGGAAGAGCCGTCCCGTAACCATGGTGAAGCCGGAGGACCGCGAAGGCTTCCTGGCCGATGTGCGCCAGGCCATCGTGTTCGCCCAGAAACTGGAGGTTCCGCAAATTATCCTGATGAGCGGTGACGATGTTCCCGGCCGCACGCATGAGCAGCAGTACGCGTCGATGCTCGAATCGATTAAGCGCGCCGGCGATCTGGCGGCGAAGGCAAACCTGACGGTGATTATCGAGCCGCTCAACAATAAGGTCGATCACAAAGGATGTTTTCTCGCGACTTGCGGCGAGGGCCTCAAACTGGTGAAAGAATCGCAGAACCCACACGTAAAGCTGCTGTTCGACATTTATCACGAGCAGGTGCAAGTCGGAAACGTGATTCGGACGATGCGCGAAGCCGCGCCTCATGTAGCCGTGTTCCACATCGCCGACAACCCCGGCCGCAACGATCCCGGCACCGGCGAAATGAATTACGAAAATATCTACAAAGCCATCGCGTCGTTCGGATTTAAGGGCTACGTCACGATGGAGTATCTTCCCATCGGCGACCAGACTGCGAGCCTGACGCGCGCGACGAAGAACATGCGCTCCGTCCTCGCTTAATCAGTCGTCCGCCTTGCCGATCAGTATGATCGAGACCTTGGTGCTGCCCAGGTTGGCGGTAAGCACCCAGTCTTTTTCACCTTGCTTTGCGAAACCCGGCTTGTCGTCCGCATCCGCCTTCCAGAAGCTGATCACCGCGGGGTGCGGCGTACCCGACGCCTTTCGCGATAACTCCATCAGCGCATCGAAATCGGAAATAGCATCCGCGGACTTATCGAGCGCCGCGGGCACCAGCACAAAAAAATCCCTTTGCGGCGCGACTCCCTGATGATTCCCGTTCACTGGATAATTCCCGTAGCGCAGCGTATAGACACCGGCCGCAATCGTTTGCCCGCGCCGGTCGCTCCCCTTGGCGGGAAATCGGATGAGGCCCAGCAGCGCGCCCGCAGGAATGGTCGGAAGAGTCACGCTTGACTCGCCCGAGGCGGGACCCGATGGCATGCTCGACCGCAGCCATATTTCAGCAAACGCGGATCCGTTGTCCGCGACGATCTTCGTGCCCGCTTTATTGAGCGTCGCGAGAATCGGAGCCGCGGCCTCCGCCGGGGGATCGCCCGCGGGCTGAGCTTTGTACTGCGCGAAAACGGCGGTTGCCGCAACGAGAAAGGAACAAAAACGCGTCATTGCCTTTATTCTAGCGGCAGCACGCGATCCAGTTCCGCGTCCGTCCATTCTGTGATCTCGACATTCTGGTGCAGCGACCATCGCTCCACGTGTTCCACCGTCGCGCCCGGCGCGACTTCTTCCAGCGGACCTAAAGTTTCCAACTCCAGAAAATCGCTGTTCGTGAAAGTTTCATACGATGCGCCGAAATCCGTGTAAGTCTTCGACGGATCCGCATCATATCGTTTAACAAAAAGATCCGACCCCAGCAGATACGCGCCCATCGTCTTCTCATTGAAATGTCCGAGCTTCTGCGGCGTTCTTTGATCCGGATCCTGGCGCAATATCAAATATTTTTGGGTGAACGTCCATCGCAGATCGCTGAGATCGGTGAACGCCCACATGACCAGAGGATTCGTCGGCGGCAGATCTTCCGGATGCGTGCCGCGCGGCGGAAATTTGGTGATGCCGACGCCACCTGGCGCCATCATCGATAATGCCCACGGCGCCAAAGTTCGCGGTTTCAACCCTGCGTTCCTGATCCGATGGGTCACCGTCACGCCACTCGATCGCAGCTGAACGGCGATCGATTTCTCGAGTCCGGTTAGAGCTTCCACCGGCGGCGTAAGCTCGACTCCGTCCTCGCGCGCGATCGCGTGGACGGGTCCGTTGTCGGGCAAATAAGTATCCGGAACCACCTCCGGTGCGACCCAGATTCGATGCCCTCCGCGCGGTTTCCACGCCGCTTCACCGATGCCGCCCAACTGATCGGCGAACTCCTTGAACATGTTCTGCCCGCCGATGAAACCGTAGCGAATCACGCGCGGCCCCACGTCGGTGGTCAAGATCAACTCCACATCTTCGTCGGCAAGGCGCAGACAATTCGGCCATCCGCCGTAGGAAACTTTCTCGACCATGAACCTGCCTACTTTATCGCGAGTACCGCGTCCAGCGGCGCTCCCGTGATGCGGCCTTCGATTTCGCGAAATCCCGCGCCCTGCAACAATACCGCATATTCGCTGAGCGTGCGCTCCCGTCCTTCCGTGCAAATCAACATGTTCAGCGATTGCATCTGTGTCGTGACTGGCCCGCTGCGATCCTCGCTCAACAGCTTTTCCGCAATCAGCAATCCCCCACCCTCCGGCAGGGCCGCGTGGATTCGCGCCAATAGCGCAACGATTTTCGCCTCCGTCCAATCGTGCAAAATGCGCCCGACCGCGTACAGATCGGCGTCCGGCAGCGAATCGACAAAGAAATCGCCCGCCATCAGTGCGACTCTATCAGCCACATGCTCCCGCGCCACTTCAATCACCGACGGAAGATCGAATAGCGTCGCCTTCATCGTTGGATATTTTTCGCGCGCAGCCAGCGCCAGATGACCCGTTGCTCCGCCCAAATCCACGAAAGACGAAAATCGCGAAAGATCGAAAGCCGCGATCACGGCAGGCGAACTGATCATTCCGAAACCATGCATGCCCATCAGAAAATCGCGCTGAGCCTCCGGCGTACGGAACAGATGCGTGAACACGCCGCCCTCGGTTCCAAACGTCTGCCTCCATCGATTCGTTCCTTCGATCACCGCGTCGTCCAGATGCTCCCACAGCCGGTAGAGCGCGTCATTGGAATAACGAATGTAGCCGGAAAGCGTGCGCGGACTCGATCGCGCCAGATACTCATCGGCCAGCGCCGTGTTCGCGTACTCGCCTCCGCGCTTCGTCAAGAGTCCCAGCCCGACGCACGCGTCGAGCAGCCGATCCATCGCCGCGCCCTGCGGACGTTCACCATCGAAAATGCCCAGCTTCACCGCGGTGAACATCGTCTTCGATCGGCGAAACGCGTCGATCAATTCGAGAATAAGTGCAGGATCATTCATGATTGTTTCCGAAAATGGTCATAACCGCGAGGCTCAAGCAGGCGGCCTTGAAAATGAATTTCTCCCGTCACGCCCCGCACCACGCGGCCGATTCGTGTGACGCCGCGCGGAGCCGCCGCGCCCTCAGGCATCGTGAACAGCAACTCATAATCCTCGCCGCCGTGCAGCGCGCGATCTTCCGTCGACCCTCGCGTCACCGGCACTCGGTCGATCTCCGCCGCGACGCCCGATTCCACGCACAGCCGATGCAGATCGAGCGACAGCCCGTCGCTCAAATCGATACAGGACGTCGCCAGTCCGCGCAAATTTTGTCCCAGCGCCAGCCGCGGCTGAATCCTGCGATCCCACAGTTTCCCCAACCGGCCCGATACGAAAATCGAATCGCCTACGCGCGCTCCATCGCGACGTAGAGCTTTTCCACGCGGCGCCGACCCGCAGACCATCACGTCGCAATGATATTTTTCAGCGCGAGCCAGATCGCCGCCTGCAACCGCAGCGCCCGTGCGCTTGGCCAGCGGGAGCAAGCCTCGATAGAAATCTTCGATCCACCTGGTATCCGATGCCGCCAGCGCGACCAGGCAAAACCTCGGCTCGCCACCCATCGCCGCAATGTCGCTCAAGCTTCGCGCCAGCGCCCTTTCGCCGATTGAAGCCGCCGTTTGCGCACGCGTAAAATGGACGTCTTCAATCATCTGGTCCGTCGTGAACAAAAGCTCCTCACCCGCGCGCGGCCGATAAATCGCGCAATCGTCGCCAATCCCGCGCACCATGGACTGGGAAGATCCCGCCCAGCGCGCGATGTGCGCAACCAGCTCAAGCTCGTTCATCGAAAACAAGCCCCGCCGGCAGCTCTTCGCCGAACACTTTACCCATCGCCGCCAGTTGATCTTCCGGCTCCGATTCCAGATCGATCTCCGGGTGCGCGCGCCGTACCGCATCGAGCGCCACGCCGGGCA
>Ga0302325_10034656_pt1 | contig 10327 bp, 9 predicted proteins | sample Palsa_T0_2_FD_201948 | JGI IMG/M metagenome (GOLD analysis project Ga0302325, IMG submission 201948) | Peat permafrost microbial communities from Stordalen Mire near Abisko, Sweden - Palsa_T0_2 | ecosystem: Environmental > Terrestrial > Soil > Palsa > Peat permafrost | place: Sweden: Abisko...
ATTTGGGTTGGAGCGACGAGATGGTTCGCCGCCTCCTTCAAATTCCAGACGCACCCGCATCGAGACGGGGCAAGCACAAATGTGACCGGTACAGCCGCGACCGAGTGCTGGCCGCTGCCCAGACGACACTGGGCCGGGCTGCGAAAAGAGAGTGGGATAAAACGTTACGCGATCCCACGCCCAATCCGGGATGGACAACGCGTCTAGGTGACGTAGGACGTCTGCTGGGCATCTCTGCGGTCGCTGTCGGAAACATACTGGAGCTACTCGGATACCGTTCCGAAGGGAGTGTCACTGATAGCGCTGTCAGGGCTGGATGCGGTGTCCGCCGGTGGGACGGATTCGCCTTCTTCTACGACTGGCACCTTGACCGCGTGCTATCCGCTATTCGGTCGGCAGCCGAAGATCCAGGCACATCGGCAGTCGCTAACGCTCTCGCGGCAGCGATCGCCAAACAGAACGCGAGAGATTGGGTCGCGGCCTGTAAGCGTAAACAGGAGGAGACCGAAGCCGCTGGTCGACAAGAGGAGGAGGCAATGATATCGGGGCTAGAAGTTGAGCTGCGAGCGCTACGCGCTACCGACCCCAGCATGGGCCTGCTCACCGCCGTGGAATACATCACCTCCGACCCTGCCGCCCAGATAGTCCTCTACAGACGATGCAATGCTGGGAATCGGAGCATCGGGTCCAGCGGCACGGAGCAAGACGACCCGGGTCTTTCGACGATCGCTTGGTCCGTTGCCAAAGACCTCGCCCTACTTGAGCGGCGCGCAAGATCTGAAGGTTTTCAGATTTAGGAGGATACTATTCCGACACACCGCGTCACAGAACGGTTGGACCTGCCTGAGCGGGGAGCAACCAGCGATGCCCGCACCTGGCAATTCTTCCCTGCACCATCCCTCGTGCGCGCAGGCTGCGCCCGGAGCTGGTCGCACAGATCCAGTTCTTAGAGTGGACCGGGGCCGATCGCCTGAGACTTACCAAGTTCGTTGGACTAAGAGACGACAAAGATCCCTTGGAGGTGGTTCGGGAAACCTGACGCGGCCATGCGCGGGTGTGCAAGCAGGCGGGTAACGACCACTCCCATGACGGTCCAATTTATCCGGTCGTCCCTTGGTCAGGAACAGGCAGCACGTGTGGGAGATCGGAGCACCAGCCGTCATGCCCGGGGTCGCAGGACATGGGCGCGTTGCACTTTGAGCAGCATGGTTGATCCTCAATTTAGCCTTTGGCTGACGGTTGCGCTCCCGGTCGAACCTTCTCGCGTACCGGGGACCAGCACCCTGGCATGGGCAGTCGCTAGCCCTACCTACCCAGTACCTGACCGATCCGCCACCATGACGGTTAGTAGATTATCCAGGTCCTGATATCAACTATCAGTGGCAGGTGAGACGCCAACTCGCCACTGTTGACCGTGGTCAATGCGCGACTCGACTCAACTTCCGTGTGGCCGACCAACCGCCCAGAATTCGGATGGAGCAATCGAGAGCCAACATGCGCGTGAGTTGGCTGCTTAAATCAACCGATATTCTTTCGAAGAGTTACGGGCAAAGAAAGAGCTTGATCACTACGCTTATTCGAGCGGCTTCCACATCGAGTTCATTTCATAGATTTCAAGATGATTGACGGAATGAGCGACGGCCAGCACTCTATCTCGGTGATACAGCCCATAGGTGTATCCGCCCGTGAACTTGTCGAGTTCTTCCGGGATATGGGGAAGAGGCCAGAGGGTGTGACGCCGGATCGGCGAGATGGCAACCGTGGCTACTCTCCTGCGAATTGTCGCTGGAATGACAAAGAGGAACAGGCGCTTAACAGAAGGGGCTCAAAGAAGAAGGAGCCAACTTCTGAACGCAACGAGACGATGCAGTTCCCCTAGCCAAGAAAAAAGTAGCCGGTCTCTTGTCCATCAGGCATAACAGCGGCTTTAGCTTTCCGCCTTGCAATACTCACCTGCAGCACCCCTCGAAGCGATATACGGTAGCCATGCCGGTGGCTCGGCGTTATTGGGTGTAGATTACCCGTCTTGGCTGGCCGGAAGCCAACTGGGGCCTATGGCGGGCTTTCGCAATGGCGGCCTGGGGCACCTTAGCTTCGGCATTGTCTAAGTAGTTGAGAATTGATCGACATTCACATTCGCAGGTTGGCGACAACAATACAACAATCATCCAACTAGGTTGGCTCGCACTTCTCTGGTCAACAACCTTTACTTTCTTGACCACGCGATAGGACATCCCCTCGTTCTTACCTTTCAACGACTTAGGTGCCCCCAACGAAGACCTTGCGGACCATCTGCCTAACGGGGATTGCATGGTTGGGAGCGCCGTCGCTCTCACTGGATGAGCGCAAAAAAAGTTACGAGGAAACTTACCCAAAATCTCTTCAGCTCCAGAGATTGGAGTATGGGGATAAACCTAAGCCCGATTCGAACGTTAAGAGCAAGAACCGCACTGCGCCTCGTTCTTCTCAGTGATACTCACCAGTTTCATCGCGAGGTCGAAGTGCCGGACGGTGACATTTTGATTCACGCTGGCGACTTCACGATGTTCTCCAGGAGTATGGCCGCGATCACCGACTTCAATACTTGGCTAGGCGAACTGCCACATCAGCACAAAATCGTCATCCCGGGAAATCACGAATTCTTCCTGGAGGCCGATCCTTCACAGCGCTCCTTGGTTTCTAACGCCGCGGTCCTGATCAACGAGGGCATCGAGATCGATGGATTGCGGATTTGGGGATCACCGGTGACTCCTTTATATGGAGGCGCATTTGGTTTGAGTTCAGCAGCGGATCGTAGACGGGTTTATGCGCGGATCCCTGAGGATACAGACGTACTGATCACCCACGGGCCACCTTTTGGCATTCTCGATTCCGGTACGGATCCAGGGCTGCATTCAGGCTGTCGCGAGCTATTCGATGCAATGATGCGCGTAGGGCCAAAGCTGCACGTCTTCGGGCACGTACATGGTGGCCAGGGCATTTTTCAAACAGATCACACGACTTTTGTTAACGCTGCGCTGCTGGATATCCATGGCGATCTCGACAAATCCCCGCTCGTCTTTCGGATGACGAGGAGATAAGGGTGTTCGGCGTCTGGGCCAGAATTGCCGTACGCCGCCGGTAGGTTGCAGTTGCAGGTAGTTTCAGTTGCTAGCTCTCCAGGATAGATCGATTATGAACAACTGTACCCATGAATTTGCGACCAAACCAATCCTGCTTCGCAGAGCGCTTAAGTTCCATCAGGACTGGATTGAAACGATCCTTAATGTTGCCCTTGCTGAAGTTGTGATCTTCGAGGTGGACATCGATCTCGCACAAATCGGAGTCGAGAAAATCCTGGCTTGCTCTAGACGACCTGACGCAATTTCCAGAGCTGTCGCTAGGCTGCTTCCGCTGGTCGCTTCCGTCGAGATTCCACAGGGATCCCCGCCCCTTGTGGAACTGAGCGAGCAGCCGCCTAAGGTTGACCTACTCTCGGTATTTGATGGTTCGCACAGTCAAGGCCGTTTCAATCTGGAGTGGCTAGATTGCCCTGTCGCGATGCGACTCCACCGGATTACTTCGCCCGTCATCGCGCTGAATCTCCATTACCACTCCGGTCCGAGCAGTGATGTTGCGACTGTGGCGAACCTCCTGATTACCAGGCGTGAGTCTGCCGATGAGGTGGTTCGGCTGGTGGAGGATCTCGATCGACGCGACGGCCAACCACGTCTGTATGTCCTGGGAGGGCGCACGTGTCGAGTTGAGAGATGTGACTGGGAGCAACTAGTGCTGGACCAGAGTGCTCTCTCACTTCTGAAGAACGATTTCGAGTCATTTTTCGAACGGGAATCGTGGTTCAGAGAGAAGCAGCTTCCCTTTCGCCGGGGATATCTATTGCATGGACCACCAGGAAACGGAAAGACCACTGCAGTTCGAGCGATGATGAGCAGCCGTGAGCTCAGCGCCTATACGATACGTCTATTCGATCGGCGCAAGGACGATGATGATCTCGATGGACTATTTGATAAGGCGTTCAGCAATCGTCCCGCCATGGTTTTGCTCGAAGACCTGGACCGGGCCTTTCCAAAAACGGGTCAGACGCGCAGCAGCATCAGCATCCAACAGCTTCTTAATTGTCTAGATGGTGTGACGACGGGAGAGGGCATCATCGTTGTGGCCACAGCAAACGAGCCAACCATCCTTGATCCTGCCATTCTGCGCAGACCGGGGCGATTCGATCGCGTGGTTAATTTTCCCAATCCTACGCTGGAGCTGCGACAGGAGTATTTTCGCCGGATGAATCCGACCTTCAGTTCCGCAAACCTCGAAGAAGCTGCCTCCAAATCGCCTGGTTTCTCTTTTGCTCAGCTCCGTGAGGCTTACATCATGGCGGGCCAACTTGCGTTTGAGCGCAAGGACGAAATCAGCCGGGAAGACCTGTTGTCAGGCATCATTTCGTTGCGTGAGAGCGTGCTGACTGGCTCAAAGAGGAATAGTGCCGCCGGATTCCAAGCTGAGCCTCAGGTTGAGGTAAATGTATGAAGCGTGCAGCTATCTACCTAAGAGTCTCGACAGTTGACCAGCATCCGGAAACGCAGGGTATTGAGCTGCGTCAATTCGCAAAGCAGCGTGGCTACGAGATCGTCCATGAATACGTCGATCATGGCGTCAGCGGAACGAAGGTGCGACGTCCAGCGCTCGATCAACTGTTGAAGGACGCCAATCGCCACAAGTTCGATGCGGTGCTGGTCTGGTCTTCTGACCGCCTCGCGCGCAGTACCAAACATTTCCTTCAGGTACTCGATGACCTGAGCGAACTGGGGATCCAATTCCTGTCCCAGCGCGAGGCTATCGATACAGAAGGACCTCTGGGCAGAGCGATTATTGTCATCATCTCTGCAATTGCGGAACTTGAGCGGTCGCTGATTGTCGAGCTGGTCCGTGCCGGTATGCGCAGAGCAAAGCTTGAGGGTCGTCGTATTGGGCGCACGCCGCTCGATCTGGATCGCCCAGCTTTGGTTCGGGATCGCCTCTCAGGGATGTCGCTAACAAATGTCGCGAGGAAGTACGGGCTATCGCGGGCTAGCGTGGTTCGATTTGTCCATGAAACCCAAGCACGCCATAGAGGGGGCGAGACTCACCAGTGCCAACAGGAGAGCAATTGCCCCTCTAGCGATTCAGCTCTTTAATTGATGACCGGCGACGGTTTAGCCGCAAGAAACACGAAATGAATCCAGGCAGACAGACGCGACCGGGTAGCCCGTGACTCATCCAGAATCTTTAAAGACGCGCTTTTTCAGTGCGCTTTGAGTTCTCGCCGAGTGCGTCGACGATTTTGCACTCACTGAGATCCACGAGTCCGCCAGGCTGGGCAAGTTACCGAAAATCCCGTTTTACAGGCACTTCGTTATGCAAGCCAGGCTTCTCAACGATGTGAGTGCCCCAATGCAATCATGCCTCCCCGCTCCTCTTTACGGGGCCTTATCCGTAACCCAGGCGTTTGGTGACCGATGCCATGCTATGCTTCATTTTTCCTGCGGTTCAGAAGAGAAGCGAGCCCCGGCGAAATGCTCGATACAACCATTTCGCATTACCGCGTCGTTGAGGAGCTTGGCGGCGGCGGGATGGGTGTTGTTTACAAGGCGAAAGACACCAAGCTCGGCCGCTTCGTCGCCCTCAAGTTCCTGCCGGAAGATCTGGCTCCGGATCGTCAAGCTCTGGAGCGGTTTCAACGCGAGGCGCGCGCCGCCTCCGCCCTGGACCATCCGAATATCTGCACCGTTTACGAAATCGATGAGGCGAACGGAAAGCCGTTCATCTCGATGCAGCTGCTCGAGGGCCAAACGCTGAAATACCGGATCGTCGAGGGGCCGATCGGGATCGACGAACTGCTCGACCTGGCCATTCAGGTTGCGGACGGGCTGGATGCGGCGCACGCCAAGGGCATTGTCCATCGCGACATCAAGCCGGCCAATATTTTCGTTACCCAGCGCGGGCAGGCCAAAATTCTGGACTTCGGCCTGGCGAAATTGACTGGGTCGGCGGTCTCTGGCGGCCGCCCGTCCGGTGGCGGGAACGCCGCCGCTTCAGACATACCCACTGTCACGTTTAACCGCGAACAGCTCACCAGCCCCGGCTTGACGATGGGAACGATAGCCTACATGAGCCCGGAACAGGCCCGCGGCGAAGAACTCGACACGCGTACGGATGTGTTCAGTTTCGGGACCGTGCTTTATGAAATGGCTACCGGCCAGCGGGCATTTCAAGGGACAAGCGCGGCCGTTCTCTATGACGCGATTCTGAATCGAGCGCCCGCGCTGCTGTCGAATGCGAATTCGCAGGTGCCGCCTGAACTCAAAGGAATCATCGCCAAAGCGCTGGAGAAGGATCGCAATCTGCGTTACCAGCATGCCTCCGGCCTGCGCGACGACCTCCAGCGTCTGAAGCGGGACTCGGGCAGCGGACGCTCGTTGGCAGCGAGCACGATGAGGGAGCGATCCTTCGCGGTGAGTGGGTGGAAGCTCTGGGGGATCGCGATTCCGATTCTGCTCATCGCAGCGCTCGCCGCGGCTTGGCTCTACCATCGCTCCCATCAGCCCAGGCAACTCACGGCCAAAGACAGCATCGTGATCGGCGATTTTGCGAACAGCACGGGCGATGCCGTGTTCGACGACACGTCGTTCGGAAACGAACAGCGTCGTCTGAAACCGGACAGCGGATGCTTCGGTGGCCCTCCCCTGTCGAATGAGCCTCTCCGCTCCTCTATTGCGTGGATGGCGCTGTGGTCTGTAACAAGCGTTCCAGGTCGGTCAGGGAGTAATAAGGGAAATCGATCTCCGTTGCCGGGCGTGCCCCGAAAAGTCTCGTTTTCAGTAAATTGGCTCCGAATGGACTGCCGAAGGTGAGCAAGTTACCGGAAATCCCGTTTTTAAGGAACTCACGTCCCTATTGCTAAGCTACTGATATGCCGGAATACGAATTACCACCAAAAATTGCAGAGGGGGCACGCTTGGAGGGTAATGAGTACGGGTGGCACCCGGCGTTGTTTCTAATGGCGCTCGTCAATGCCCAAGCTCTCGGTTATGCCTGTATCGGTGGCCAATTTCAATTTCGGGTGACTCCAAAAGGCTGTTCCTGCAGCTTGTAATAGTCCAAGACCATAATTTGCTAACCAGTCCTTTTGGCACAGCTACCAAAACTGTACTCGCGGGGATGTGGATCACCTGGACCGGCGGGGGGAACGACGGGTCGAAGTACCCGACGGCATACGCCATGGCCATGCCGAGCACCGTTGCGAAGCCTAATGCGACCTTGGACAAGAGCAAGAAGCCGTATATCGGCAACACTGTCATAGCTGGCTTCGCCGTGAGGAGCTGCTTTGTCCGTGTTGTGGGGTCCATGACCCCTTGTACCCCGCCCCAGAAACCTGGCGCCGCTTCTTCAGGCCCAACAGCAGCTCTGGTACTGGCGCGGAGTGTTTCTTCCCTGCAAAGTTTGGCGTGCGTCCCTCAACGTGAAGCGACGAACCCCTCTGAACGTTCTTGGGTGTAGAGGGTCAGCCTATTACAGCTTCCGGACTAGGCGGAGTGTATAGGCCCTGCGGCGAAAATGTCAACCGTGCGTGAGGACTGCGCGGGACGCATCAGCATCTGCCCGGTCAGCAGGTGATCCAGAAGAGCTGCGGGATAAGGAGCAAATCACTGATCGTCCTTTGCAGCATCGCTGAATCGAAAGCAAGGGCGAGGATCGCGACGGAGCCTGCCTCGTGGAGCCGCCGTACCATCTCCGCGGCTGTCTTCCGCTCAAGTGACCCGAACTGTTCGCGCAGGTACACTCCGCCAAACAGGGCGCATCTCGGCTGCCTTTTAAGCAAGAGCGGGTTCACGTTAGGAAGATAATGCACGCTGGAACCAGCGTAGAAGGTTCTTCCTGAATTGAATACAACATCCGCCCCCGGGACACGAAAACCGGTTGTTCGGGCGCTGCCCAGACGACGTGCTCGTCCTTGATGCCACCTCGGTTCTCAAGAAGTTGACGGATTGTGGCGCTCCCGAGCTGCCGATTCAGTTCCGGCCAGTACGTTCCAATGGATTTGTTAATGACAAATCAGAATGCGTGCGGCGGAAGCGAAGCATCGTCTCTTGATGTGAGTGGCGTTTCTGTCGTCCCTAGATTGCTGAGCTGGAATGACGAAACGATGTGGGGCAAGGACCTGGGCAGTTGCGGTTGTGCGCCAAGCATAAACTACGCGGGGCAGCATCCAAGCGGTACCCGGATACGACCCTCCATGGAACCCTGGGACTGGCTCGCCTACGCGTACGCACCGCCAGCTTTCCATGGGCAAACGCGTGACTTCTCCGAGAGCCGGATGCGGGAGATCCGCCTGCTTTTCCTCCAGTTACCGTGAAACCGCTCTAGTTGTTCACATTCACAGTGACGGCCGGTGACAGAGTGACGTTGTTGTTGATGTCATGTGCCCAAAGTTGCAACACATGGGAACCGTTGGTCAGCATGGTGGTGTCAAGTGGGTATTGGTACGGTCCGGTGGTCACTCGCCTCGTTCCCACCTCAACACCGTCGACTATCAGATACGATCCGGCAGAATCGAGAGCCAGGTTGCAGATGGCCGTAACCACAATCTGCCCGGAGACTGTCGCGCCCGCGGCAGGAGACACGATTGCCAAGCTGCCCGAGGCCGGCGTCGACCCTGAATTCACGACGAGCGAGACAGTCGCAGTCTGGGTGGTGTAGTCCGTCGTACCGCTCGGAGTGAACGTGATGCTGAGTGTCTTGGTTCCGGAAGCCGGCACGGTGCCGGCTGCAGGTGAATAGGTGAAGGTTCCAGGCACGTTGGCCGTCGCGTCCAATTGCGACGCGCCAAGGGCCGTTCCCGACGTGATTGCGGCAGGCATAGCCCACGTGATTACCGGCGTCGCCTTGTTGACGGTGAGGACCGCGGAAGCTGTGGCCGACTTGTAGTCCTTGGTGTCGCTCGGAGTAAAGGTCGCGATCAGCGTCTGCGTTCCGGCGTTCAGGACAGTGCCTGCGGCCGGGGAGTACACGAAGGTTCCCGCCGTGTTTGCCGAGACATTGAGTTGCTCGGCAGAAAGCGCCGTGCCATACGGGATGGCAGCCGGAGCGGGCCACGTAATCGTCGGAGTCGCCTGGCCGCTTGGCGAACCTCCGGACGATACGCCGGCTGCCTGATAGATAGCCACCAGCGTCGGATCGTTCGCCTGCCAGTAATCGGCGTGCCCCATCAGAATGTCGCCCTTCGCAACCGCTTCCGTGAGCTGCGGCTGATACTCAGCGAGAGTCGAGGCTGCAACGTCGTTCACCAGGTTCGCGCCGAATGCCTTCGGGTAGTAGTTGTAGACCGAGGGGTCGGTACCAACCGTGTTGTGGAAGATAAACGAGTAGAACGGCGCACTGTAGGCGTAATAACGCGGTGTGCTCTCCTCAGGAATGAAAAGGAAGCTGGGAAGATCGGTGATCAGTTGTTGAAAGATGGCCGGATCGAGCGTCCCGCCGTTTGCATCCACCGTGGAGTCAACGTAGAACAGTGTGACGCCCCAACGCTGGTTGGCATGCCGCGCCTTGTTTTCGAGGTCGGCAATAATGACCGCGTTGGTGCTGAGAGTCACCTGGCTGGCCGTGTCGTTCGGACCCAGCGTAAAGACCTGTGGCCGGATGCAGACACCCACCTTCAGACCCGCATCCGTCATGGTGGCAAAGTAGGCGTCGTCCAGCTTGTGCCCATAGTAAGGCGAGGAGCTGTCGAGAATCGTGCTCTCCATCTCGGGAGCTACCGTCGCGATCTGGTCCGGCGAGCAGACGTAACTCGTGTTCTGGGGATATTCTTCCCCTTCGATGTCCCACGTGATCACGCCCTGGCTGCTCATTGCCTGAGCATTCGAAACGTTGCTCGCAGCCTGCTGGAGCATACGGTCCTGAAAGCTCTGCAATCCGGCTGAGGTCGTGATATCGACGGTTGGATCGTTGAAGTACCGGCGCGGGTTCGTCGGGTATCCGCCGGGCTGGTTGATGTTGCTTCCGGTTGGCGAGCTGGCAAGATACGCCGTCCCGATGATGCGTCTGTCCGTCCAGTTCATCTGGCTCGGATAAGTGGCAGCAAAGCTTGCGTATGCGTCGCTGGCATTGGCCGCGGTGCCTTCCGGCGTAAATCGAAGCGAAACGGTGTAACTGAAGGTGCTTCCCGGAGAAACCGGCTGGTTGACGCTGGGCAGAAACGTTGGCAGGCCATCAGGTGCGCTCGTAGTCATGATGGGCGTGTACGTATCGGTGCTGGCGTTCTTCCATCCTCCATACATCGGGAAGGATTCAT
>Ga0302325_10034658_pt1 | contig 10326 bp, 6 predicted proteins | sample Palsa_T0_2_FD_201948 | JGI IMG/M metagenome (GOLD analysis project Ga0302325, IMG submission 201948) | Peat permafrost microbial communities from Stordalen Mire near Abisko, Sweden - Palsa_T0_2 | ecosystem: Environmental > Terrestrial > Soil > Palsa > Peat permafrost | place: Sweden: Abisko...
GCTCTTATAGCGCGAGGGAAAGAAACCCGCTGGCAACCTGGTACAAAAAGCAGGCCGATGGCCGGATGATCATCACTATTCCCCCACAAGCAGGCCCCTCGCCAGAACGCACGCCTGGTTTTGTGGGCCGGCCGGCACGGCGCGAGTTGATCGTGGGCGAGGTGCAAGGGACGCAACTGAGTCAATACGATTTCACGCCGCAACAATACCGGGCGTTGGCGAAATTGACCGCCGCCCTTTGCACTGTCTTTCCCCGCATCACCTGCGAATATCCACGGGAAGCCGACGGCAAGTTGATGACCCACAAGCTCTCGGCGGATCAATTCAAGGACTATCATGGGGTGATGGGACATTACCACGTCCAGAGCAACAAGGTCGATCCCGGCCCGGCCTTGCAATGGGATTACGTCATCGGCGAAGCGCGGCGCTTGATGAACCTGCCACCGCAAAGAACGGTCCATGGAAAGACGGTGATGCGGCGTCCGAAATTGAAGCTCGATGACTGAATTGTCACTGGGGTTGGCCGGGGCGCCAGTTGTTGACACCAGGCCCGCCTGCGGGGTTTAACTCCGAAGGTTTGACCTCGTTCCGCTTGGCCAGGGCGCTTTGACGAACTATCAGTTCATTCATCAAGGCTATCGGCGTCTCGTATTTCACGAAGCCATCCGGCGGGCCAAAGAGTTGGGGCGGCGGCAATTCCAAACGAAGGTCGGAAAAATTAAGGGTCATCGCCCCGGGACCTGGTGGAGATTGAATGCGGACGGGAAAGTGTTTGGCGTCCTCCGCCTCCCAAATCGTGAACCGGGCGGCCGAGCCGTCGGATGACCGCACAACCGCCTCGATGCGGCGGCAGGGATGGCCGTTGGCGGGTTCCTCGACGGCGCTCGCGGAGTTGAGCGTGACGTTGGTGGGTTGGACGGTGGCGGCGGCCGGGGCATAAGCCTGCAAGGGATCGCTCAACACAAAGCCGGAATGATCCGTCTCGTTCCAGATGAAAAACATGCCCCCTTCACTCCGCGCCCGCCTGCCCTTGACGGCGTTGGCGGGTTGATAAATCAGGGCGCCTTGCCGCCCCAGGAGGTCCCCGGAAATGATGCGCTGGCCGCCGCTGGATTGAGGCATCGACCCCGTCAGTTTGGCGCTGAAGCCATCGACATTAGTCAGCAAGATCGCCACCCGCCCGGCCACGAAATCCGGTGGGTTTTCGTCGCCCGCGCGATAAAACACCTTCGGCTGGCTGGCGCAACCGGCCACGATGGCCGCAATCACCGCCATGCAAGCAAGCACTAGAAACAACTTTTTCATGCGGTAGCCAAAATGAATGGAAACGTTTTCCACCGCAAGCACCTTCGCAGCGCAGATGCATCTCACAGAGCCAATTCATGAAGGCGTTGGGGCGTCAGAACCGGCTAAAGCCGGGACTCCGAACGTTTGGAGTCCCGGCTTTAGCCGGTTTTTCTGGCGTTTTACGAGCAAAGTCAGCCTTCATGAACTGGCCCTGTGCATCTCATCGCACCCGTGAGTGCTCCGACGACAACGCAACGCTGCTGCCGGTTTTGGCGGATTCGCGGGCTGCGTTCAAAATCCGGGTACCACCAGGTTCACCCCCAGGGAGGAGGCCGGAAGGCTCGATTTCCCGGCGCGCGACGGCGACCAAATACGAAATCTCATCGGCCGCCGGCCCTTCCAGCGCGCCTCTCCCGTGGAATCTTATTATTGCCCGAAAAAGCGCGGTTTCAGAAACTTTTGTAAGTCACTCGCCATCAAGGCCTCATGGATCCTTGGCCCCTTCCAAAAAACGTACTGACAGCAAAAATGAGCCTTTTTCGGGTCGTTTTGGCAGGAAAACAGGGCCTGAACGCAGGGAAAAAAACACTTTATTTTGCACTTTTTCACGTTTTAGTGGTTTTTTGCGTTTACAAGTTGTTGGCTGGCAAAATCTTCCGGAGAATGTGGGGCTCCAAAAAAAATCGTGCTGAAAAACCTACTGTAGGTTTTTGTTTTTTGGGAGTTGTGTCATAATCGTGTCCATGAATGATGAAAATGAAAGATCATGCGCCCCTCAATCCGGGGAGCATACGCGCCCCGCGTGTGCTCCCCGAACCGGATTCAATCCGACCTAATCCCACCTAATCTCACCTAATCCCACCTACAGCGGAAATTTTTTTTATGCGAAACGAAAATCAAAGGGTGAAGGCCTGGAAGAAAAGACTTCGCTAACGCCTAATAACGCCTAAGAAATATTTTTTTGTGAAAATGTGGCTCAAAAGCCTGCGACTTAAAATGAAAGTGGTCAAAAAACGATGCCTCGTCCGACCCTATGGATGGATCTTTTTCACTTTTCATGACAGCGCGCAAAAGTTGATTCGCCCGACGACGTATCGTCTCTTAAAATGTCTTTGCATGACGCTGTGTCCATGGTTCAAAGGCCCAATGCGTCTCGGCTCGGCCTGGTTCCTCTGCGCAATGTCCGCCCGTCTTCTGGCGCGGGCGCAATCACTTCCGTTGCCCGCGCGCGCCGCTGACGCGCCCGGCGGCAGCAATTTCGTCCAGCGCGTCCGTTCCTTGTCTCCCTTCCAATACGATCAGGAGGTCGCCCATCAAATCATGTCTGGCAACGTCCCGCCCTTTTTGCGGCGGCTTTGCCCGGTCACGATCACTAACATCGCCGGCGGCGCGACCAGTTCCGCCACGTTTTTTGTCACTCCCGATTACCTTGCCATCGGGTCCGATGATGATTTCTTCCGAGCTCCCATGACTCCCGCCACGGCTCAATCCATCGCGGACAAACTCGGTTGCCTCCTGCCGACGCGCAAAATGGTGGATGCGATTTACAACGCGGCCGAAGTCAAGCTTGCCCCGCTGCCCATTCCTCCAAGCCCAGCGATGACGACTGTGCCGGTCTTCGCGTTGCACAACGAAATGGTGCGGACGCAACGTGTGGAGTCGCTGGCCGCCCATCCGTTGGGCGCGCTGGTGGCCGGACATCAAAAGGACGTTGTGATTGGTCCGCAATTGCCCGGCGCGCCCGGCAAGGTGGCTATTTACGGCTGGCATCGGACCAACGGCGCGGCCATTCAACCGCTTTATCTTGGCCACTCCGCCGCATGGGTGGATTACAGCCAGTGTATCCGCCTGGTGCAACAAAGCATGATCGTCAACGGCGCGACCACCACGGTCGCGCAAGTTCTGACCGATCCAAAGCTGTGCGATTTGTTGAGCGATCAGGGCGTCATCACGCATCCGCGCTATGGCGCAGGAGAGAGCCAGACCAATTTCGTCGTTGAACCCGAAGTGAAGGTTTGCATCAATTCCCCGCCCGCTGCGGACTTCGCGCCGGACAAGCCGGTGCAACTGATTTTTTACGCCCTGCCCAATGGCAACACCATCGCTCAAACACTCGGTCATCAACTGCAACCGGGCGATGACTGGCATTTCGACATCCAGCACATCGTCGCGCAAACGCGTTTTCTGCGCGCCCTGTTGCCGCATCGCGCCGTCGTGCTGGTCTGCCTGGAAGCCGCCTCCAAGAGCTGGCCCGCCTGGCGCAAAGCCCATGGCGATCAGGACATCCCTGGAATTATCGAAGACGTAAAAAAGCGCTTCGCGGGGCAGCGATTCGAGATCGCGCTGGCCGGCCACAGCGGCGGCGGCAGTTTCATCTTCGGCTATCTCAATGGCGTGGAAGCCATTCCTGGCGATATCGAGCGGATTGCGTTTCTTGACAGCAATTACGCCTACGACGCAGGGCGCGGCCACGCGAACAAGCTCACCGCGTGGCTCAAGAACGCGGAGACTCATTACTTGACAGTGCTCGCCTACGATGACGCCAACGCCTTGCTCGACGGCAAACCGTTCGTCAGCGCGGAGGGAGGAACGTGGGGGCGGAGCCATGCGATGCTGAAGGATCTTGGGGCGCAGTTCGGATTTAACAGCCGCACCAACAGCACCGGCTTGGAAATCTATTCCGCGCAGGGCGGCCGCGTACAATTTCTGTTGAAAGAGAATCCCGCGCGCGAAGTCATGCACACGGTGCAAGTGGAGAGAAACGGGTTTATCCACTGCATGGTGTCAGGCACGACTGAGGAGGGAAAGGGGTATGAGTACTTCGGGCGGCGAGCTTATGCCGAATGGATACTGCCTTAGCTGAATAATTTGGTCTTTGCTAACTTATGCAGAACTCCGAAGACCAACTGAATCTACGGTCTTGATTGGCCGCGGAGAAATGACCCCAGCGAAAGCAAAGGCCCTGTCATGCACGTGGTCACTAACGCCATCACTACCATCATCGTGAATACCCTCGGAGAGAGGATGCCCAGATCAAATCCAATATTGAGCACGATCAACTCCACCAACCCGCGCGTGTTCATCAACGCCCCCAATGCGAAGGAGTCGTGCCAGTCCATGCCGCTCCACCGCGCGGTCAACATGCTGCCGCCAAGTTTTCCAATCGTCGCCACCAAGACAAGTCCCAGGCAAACGCTGACACTGGCCCAGTCGCTCACCAATCCGATTTGCGTCCGCAATCCGGTGAAGGCAAAAAAAAGCGGCAGCAGAAAGGCCGCGCTGAAACTTTCCAGCCGTTCCCGCACGCGAAGTTGAAAATCCGACTCCCGCGGCATGACCATCCCCGCCAAAAAGGCCCCAAACAAGACGTGGATGCCAATCACTTCCGTCAGCAATCCCGCGCCAAACGCCACTACCAGAACGGCCACCACCATGTTCTGCGTGGGTTCGCTGCTGACCCCCATTTTGGCCACGGGCAGGCGCCGCAATAGCGGCTTGATCATGAATAACATCGCGCCCACGAACACTGCCAGCAGCCCGATGGTCAGCAGGCAATTGGCCGGATTGCGCGCCTTCACCACCGCGACCACGAAGACCAGGATCGTCCATGCCGTCACGTCCGCCACGGCCGCGCACGTCAGCGCCATGGATCCCAGGTGCGATTTTGTCATTCCCCGCTCCTCCAAAATCCGCGCCAGCACCGGGAAAGCCGTCATGCTCATGGCCACCCCCATGAACAGCGCAAAGGAAGAAAAATTTATTCCACGCGCGGAAAAGGATTCATAAATGAACAAGGAAAAAAAAGTTCCAAGAAAGTAAGGCAGCACAATGCTGACATGGCTTACCAGAATCGCCGTCCTGGCCTGCCCGCGCATTTTTTTCAAATCAAGTTCCATCCCGACCACGAACATGAACAAGATCACGCCTACTTGACTGAGCATCCGCAGCGCCCCCATCGACTCTGCGGGAAACACGAATTGAAAGACCCCCGGAGCCAGCGCGCCCGCCACCGACGGCCCCAGCACAATCCCCGCAATCATTTCCCCGATGACCGCCGGCTGCCCCACGCGGGCCGAATGCGCCCCAAACAGCCGCGCCATCGTCACGATCAGAATCAACTGGATCAACAGCAATGGCAGCGGTTGCCGCAACGCCTCGTAAGTCCCCTGCCACCAATCTCCGCCTCCGGTGGCGGACGTTGCGGTTGGCGTCGCTGACATGGCCGGTGCTCGCGGCGGCACCAGGCTCTTGCCTGCTTGCAGAGTCAAATAAATCCCCAGTCCGCAGCCAATGACGACGGCGGCATAAATGAGAAAAGCAACGAGGTTGGCACGCATTGGCGAAAACCGGCGTGGTGAATGGCTGCGAATCATCTGCCAAGAATAGATTGCAGCTATCAAATTTCCAATTTGAAATTCCGAGAGGCCGTCCCTCGCGAAACCGCCGCTTGACGGCGCGGCTTTGTCTCTTAACATGGCCGCCTGTGACCGAGAGCCAAAGCCGCTTTGTTCTGGGCCTTATCGTGCTGTTGGGTGTCTTCGCTTTTGCGGTGATTTTGGCCTTTCACAACATCACCGAAGGCGATCTGTGGGCCAAATTAGCAATCGGCTCTTCGCTTTGGAATACCGGGCATTTGCATCGGCAGGATGTCTATGCCTTTACCCCCACGCTGCCCAAATACATCGATCACGAATGGGGCGCGGGCGTGGTCTTTTACTCTCTGGTCCAATGGTTCGGCCCCTCTTCGCTTATCGTATTAAGAATGGTTCTGGCCCTTGGATTGCTGGCGCTGGGCTTTTGGACGGGTCGGCGCGCGGGCTGCGATGCCAATATCCTCTTGCTGCTGGCCGTTCCGGCGGCGGCTTGCATTTCTACCGGGTTCATTCCCGTCGTGCGCTCGCACGTTTTCACGTTCTTTTTATTTGCAGCCATACTCTTTTGCCTGGAGGAACTGCGGCGGGGCGGACGCTGGCCCGCCGGTGTCCTGCCGGTGATCACGCTCCTTGCGACGAATCTTCATGGCGGTTTCGTGGTCGGGTTGGGCGTCATTTTCATTTATACCGCCGCCGGTGTCATGGCGCGGGACAGGGTGGCGCTGATGGTCTTTGTCGCGGTGGCTTGCGCGGCGGTGACGCTGGTAAATCCTTACGGATTGGATTTCTGGCGTTACCTGATTCCCGCCCTGCTGCATCCGCGCCTGCGCATTACTGAATGGCGTCCGTTGCCTCCGCTGGCGTGGGACGATTTTTTGGGATTCCGGCTATTATTTGTTTTGACAGTGGTTGCGGTGGCCGCAGGGTGGAAGCGCGTCGAGCGAAAAAACTGGGCCGGCCTGGCGACGCTGGCGGTGACGGCATGGATGGGTTGGCGCAGCCGTCGGCATGGGCCTTTCCTGGGCGCGGCGACGCTGGCGCTTACAGCCCCTTATTTTCAAGCCGTATGGCGCGGGCGGTTCGATCTTCTGCCGGTGACGGGTTTGCTTTACGCAGGCGTCGCGTTTTGGGTGGCGATCCGTTTTCTGCCCGGCGCCTCGCTGGTTCCGCTTTCGCCCATTGGGGAGGACCCGGTGCGGGAGGTGGACATTCTGGCGAATTCTGGCGCCAAAGGGAACGCGGCCACGCCGTTCGCCTGGGGGAGTTACGTGAGTTGGCGCCTTTACCCCAATATCAAAATCTCCATGGATGGACGCTACGAAACGGCTTATCCCGAATCCACCTTCGAGCTGAACAATGCCTTTTACGATCACCAAGGCGATTGGCTTCGTCTCTGCCGCGACTACAAAGTGGATTACGTCATCCTTGATTTGAAGTCTGAACCATTGCGCGCGGAGGAGGTGCAGGCGGCCGGATATGCCCTGATTTGGAAGACGGACGACCTCTCGGCGCTGCTGTGCCTGCCGGAGCACGCGCCCATATTGCAGAAGGCCGTCCGCGACTTGCCTCCATACACGGAGAATCCGCTGGACTTGAGCTCCCGGAGGAAACGGGAATGAGCAGCGGCCCTGCCTCGTCGCGGAGGGATGGCGAAAGTTTGTTCGGGCGCGAATTACGTTTCGGCCTGGAGGCGCAACAATGGATTGACACCCACTATCACTCCGTCTTTCTGATCGGCCACGACTGGATTAAGGACGGCCCATTCGGCATCACGATTTTGCAGAAGAACCGTTATGAACCGTGAGGCCGCTGCTCCGCTTGGCTAATTTTCGACTCGTTTTGATCTTGCTGACGGTGCCGGTCCGCAAATAAATAGATTGGACAGTATCGTACATCTCATCCCGCCGGTCATAAAGCCGTTTCAGTTTCCTGGGTTGATGGCGATTGAGTGCGTAGGCCGTTAGCAGTGGCAGCGCAACGGTCGAATCGACATAGGCGACGACACAATCGGGCAGGTGGCTGGGATCGATTTTTCCCCAACTGACCGCCTCGGCCGGAGTGGCGCCGCTCAAGCCGCCGGTATCGGCCCGCGCGTCGGTGCATTGCAGGAAATAATCGTGGCCTTTTTCCGCGATGCCCATGACTTCCTGGATTTGCGGTTCCGTCTGCAACATGAAATTCTTGGGCGACCCGCCTCCAAGAATAAAGACCGACGATGTGCGCCCGGCGGCTTTGGCGTTATAGACGATGGCCGCCGTTTGATTGACGTCGCGATTGACATCGAAGGCCAGCAAGGAATCGCGCATGGCCATGGCCGCCACGTTCATGCCGATGGAGCTGTCCCCCGGACTGCTGGTGAAGACCGGCACGCCGCATTCGTAAGCGGCGGCCAGCATGGAACTATCCTTGAGCCGGAGTTTGCGCCCGCGTTCCGACACATATTTTCCGAGCAGATAATGAAACTCATCGGTCCCCATGGTCCGCTGGAATTCGGGGCCTTGGATGACCTCGCGCACAAAGGCGTCCGTATCCAGCAGGACATTGTAGTCAAAAAGAATGTCGTAAATACGGATGACGCCGTCACGATGCAGCGCGACGTCATCCAAAAAGGGCGACCCCTGATGCAGGGCCATGCCCAACCCGTAATGCAGATCGTGATAGAGGTTGGCCCCGGTGGAAACGACCCAATCGATGAACCCCGCGCGCATCAGAGGGATAATGCAAGATTTGCCCAGGCCGGCGGGAGTCAGGGCGCCAGTAAGGCTCATGCCGATGACGCCGTCGTTTGGCAGCATTTTTTCGGTCAGCAATTTAGCCGCCTCGCGCAACCGTCCGCCGTTATAGGCCAGAAACGTTTTGTCCACCAAATCGGCGGCGGACATATTCTTGCTGATGCCGTTCGGATTCAACCGCGGATAACGGGCAAACTTGGATATTTCACTCATGGCCAGCATCTTTGCGGAATCGCCGTGGAAGGCAACAGGAATCAAAGCCTCATTTCCCATCGAATGTGGCTTGCCTCCCGGGCTTGCGCTCAGGGTTGCTTCATCTCTGCATTTTCCCTGGCCTCCACCGCCACGATTTCCGCCCACGAGGGCGCGCGCCACAGGTGCAGAAGGCCGTCCTGCTGCAGGGAGACCAGGACGTTACCGTCGCGAGAAAACTTGGGCGTCCAGAACACCCCGGTAGGAGCCGCGAGCGTGAGCAGCTCCTGGCGGCTATCGACGTCCCAAATCTTGATGGCCTCGTCAGCGTCGCCCCCCGCCGCCAAGCGAGTGCCATCCGGCGAGAAGGCGGCCGAGTGGGCGCCAATCAGGAAACTTCCAAGCGTGGCCTCCGGCCGCAGCGTCGCCATATCCCACAGGCGGACATAGCCTTGCTGGCTGGCCACCGCAAGGAACTTCCCGTCGGGGGATATGCTCGCACTTCGCGGATCTTGGATCTCCAGAGTTGGACGCTGTTCGCGGCCCGTTGTGATTTCCCGCAGCAGGCATCCACCGTCATAGCCGCATGTAAAGAACCAACGCCCATCCGGGGAAATGCAAGAGGGGCCACTGACGTCCCTCCAAGTCTGAGTTTCCTGAAACGAGATTAGATCCCACTGATGCACGACAAGGGGACGGTCGACAGTTGCCAACAACAGATTCGTGCCGCCCGGCAGACACATATCCCACCCGATGGGTTCCTTATAGTCGCCGAAGCGGCGCAGATGGGTGCGTTTGGCCAGGTCGTAAAGCTCGACGGTTCCATTAGACGATCCGACCGCCAGCAATCGGCCATCATCGGAAAACTCCGCGCCTGTGACGTTTTTTTCCTCAAACAGCGGGAGTTTCGTTTCGAATTCGTTTCCCTGCCACTGGGCAACCTGGCCTTTTTTGTCGAGCGTGAGCACTGAGCTGCCGTCGGCGGCAAACTGCCATTGTCGCACGCCCGGCAAAACCACGCATGTCTTGGTGTTTCGAATCTCGGTTGTGTCATGCAGCAGCAACGAACCACCCCAACTGCCACTCACCAAGGTCTGGCTGTTCGGCAGCAAGGCCAGCGCCGTGATCGAACTGGTATGGCCGCGCAACGGCTTCCCGCTTGGTTGCACGTGCGCCGGGTCGCTCACGTCCCACAGCCGAATAGTCTGATCGAAGCTGGATGAGGCCAGCGTCTTGCCATCGGGCCAGAATACAAGTCCACTCACCACAACGCGATGGTCTTTCAAGCGAGAGCCTAACTCCTTGCCGGTGGCGGCATCGTAGAGACGAATCGAGGTGCCCGTGCGACCTTCACTTACGGCCAGTATCTTGCCGTCCGGCGAAAACGTCGCGCAACAGAAAAAGAGGTTGCTGTCCATGATTGTCCAGCATTCCTTTCCTACGGACAGATCGATGATCTGGAGAGTCTTGCCAGGAATCGCCGCCAGGCTCAAGTCCGGTGAAACGGCGAATCTCTGCCCGTCGAACGGAGAGTGGCGTACTGGGTAGGCGGCGATCTTTTTCCCTTCAGGGACCTGCCAGAGAACAAGTTGGTCGTTGAAGGTGCCGGCGGCCCGTGCGCTCATCCACGTAACCAACTTTTGACCGTCCGATGAGAACGCCAGGCCCTGGCACTCACCGTCAATGAATATCTCGCCGCGCTCGTCTCGGGTCTCAGAGTTCCAGAGGTGAACACGCGACTG
>Ga0302325_10034659_pt1 | contig 10326 bp, 11 predicted proteins | sample Palsa_T0_2_FD_201948 | JGI IMG/M metagenome (GOLD analysis project Ga0302325, IMG submission 201948) | Peat permafrost microbial communities from Stordalen Mire near Abisko, Sweden - Palsa_T0_2 | ecosystem: Environmental > Terrestrial > Soil > Palsa > Peat permafrost | place: Sweden: Abisko...
ACCATCAGCGCAAGCGAGAGGTAGTAGGAGGGCAAGATCTTCAGCATCCTGCGATAGAAGAAGGTCCGCGCCGTCTGAAGCGGCGCCCCGTCGACGATCGTCCGCGCGTAGGGATAGAAGATGCAGAAACCGCTGATGAAAAAGAACAGCGAGACGCCGACGAAGCCGGTTTCCGCAAACAGGTTGAAGTTCAGCGTCCTCCCGGAGAGCGAAAGGTTCGCGGGCAGCCACGTGATCTGCCAGACGTGAAACCAGACCACGAGCGCGATCGCGATCCCGCGCAACCCGTCGAGCGGCGCGAGATGATCCTTCGCCGGTACCGGGGCCGTCATCGCAGCGAGTAGAAATAGGCGCGGATCGTGCCGTCGCGGCGCTGCACGGTCCCGAGAAACTGCGCATGGACCGGAGCCTCCGACTGCGACTTGAGTGCCAGCAGCGATCGCGGCGTCCTGCACGACAGGTCCATCGCACCGAACAGCGCGAGGTGCGTGCCGGGCATGTAGAAGCGGATCTGGGCGCTATAGTTCCACGCATCGAGCGCCGTGAAACAGACCCGGTCGTAGCCCTCGTCGTTTGCGTTCACGAACGCGAAGAGGTCGCGATCGCCGTAGTGGAAGATCTGGGCCGCCTGGGCCGGATAGCGAACGAAGTACGCATCGCAGAACTGCGCGAACTCGAAGATGACGATCGCCGCGAACAGCGTCGCGACCGCGCTCGAGAATGCGGCCGGCCACCGGCGCAGCGCGCGAAACCCCTGTAACCACTGCCAGGAAGCGAGCAGCCCGATCGACGTCAGGATGCAAAACAGCGGCGCGCCGACCATCGTGCGAATGAAGTGCTGTCCGCCGTTTTCGTCGGTCAACGAGCCGCCGAGCGGATACACCGCGAGCCAGACGAGCGCGAAGAGGCGGGCGCGCAGCGGGAAAATTCGCCGCGGCGCGATCAAGCCGATCAGGATGAACGGCGCCATCCAGGGATAGAGCACGCCGACGGGCGGTCCGTGTTGCAGGTTACCGTCGCCGGTGAGGAAGAGCGCGGCCGGCGAGTAGTGCGAGAAGTACAGGTTGCGAAATTCGAGCAGCGTCCAACCGTTGATGCCGGAGTTGAACGTCCCTTGCGCGGGACCACTGGTAAGCAGGCGCGGGTCCGCGGCCACCGTGTAGAGGAGCGGGAACAGCACGAGGACGCCCGCCGCGAGGGCGATCCAGAGCCCGCGCGCCAGCACCCGCGTACGCTCGTACTCGATCGCGAGCAGCGCCGTCACGAGCGTGGCCGCATAGAACGACTCGGCGCGGTACGAATACGCGCCGATTGCGAGCAGGACGAAGCCGAGCGTAACGTCGCGCTCCGACCGCGAGTATAGGCCGCGGCGCACGAAATAGAGTCCCAGGAGCAAGAACGGCAGCATCGCCGCCGGCTCCCAGCCGATCCGCGAGGCCGAGATGTCCCACGGTAACACGGCCATCACCGCGCACCCGAGCAACAGCAGCGCGCGCCGCCCGCAAAGCTGGTAGGCGAGCAGCCCGGTCCCGAGCGCCGTCACCGCGCCCAAGAGCGCCGCCGGCGCTCGAAAAGCCGCGATCGTCGGGCTGAATATCCAGGCCGAGATCGTCTCGAAGATCCCGTAGAGCGGAAGATAGACGACGCCGTAATCGAGGAAGACCGAGGGCGGATTGCGGCCGTTCAGCATGTCGGCGATGCCGATCCAGCCGGCGTATTCGTCGGGATGGAGTTCCGGCGGCACCGCGGTGATGTCCCAGAGGCGAATACCCGCGGCGAAAGCCAGCGTCAAGAGAAGCGCGGCGTTCGCGAGGGTGACGGTAACGGTGCGCTCTTTGGGGGCGTCGACCGCAGCGCCGTCGACGACCGTCATTCGCACGCGATCTTCGGCCTTTCCATATGCAATCGTCACCGAGTCGTAGCGACTGGTCGAGCGGCGTTTTTCCGCGCTTGCGCGCCGTTTCCCCGCGTCAGACGGCGCGCAGTTTCGGATTCGTGATCCAGATCAGGACCGCGGCCACGAGGGCTACCGAGCCGCCCGCCATCAGGCTTGCCGGTAGTCCAATCAGCGTCGCAAGCGAGCCCAGCAGCAGCGAGCCTGCCGGAACGAGGCCGAGCACGACCATCGTGAACACGGATATCACCCGGCCGCGCATGTCGTCCGGCGAAAGGCTCTGCAGCATCACGTTCGTGTTCCCGGCGAACGACAGCACGGCGAGGCCAATGAACGGCAGCACCAGGAGGGCGACGGCGAACACGTGCACCGAACCGAGCACGATGACGCCGGTCGCCATCATGATCGCGCTCGAGAACCAGACGACCGTGCGCCGGTTCGCGCCGACCGTCGCGGTCACGAACGAACCGCAGATGGCGCCCGCGCCGATCGCCGCAAGCATGAATCCGAGGCCGCGGGCATCGACGCCCACGACGTGGGCGGCATAGGCCGGCATCAACTGCTGGTAGGGCCGTATGCAGATGCTCACGACGAGCAGCAGGAGCACGACCGAACGCAAGACCGGATCCGTGGCGAGGAACCGGATCCCGGCGAACATCGAAACGAACACGTTCTCGTGCACGGTCGAACTCGGGGGGGCCGGTTTCATGAAGAACAACGCGATGACGACCCCGAACGTCAGAACGGCGTTGAGAAAAAAAGCCGTCGCGTTCCCGACGTACAGGATGAGGAATCCCGCGACCGGCGGCCCCAGCACGCTCGGCGCGTTGAAGGCGACCGAGTTGAGACCGATCGCGTTACCCAAGTACTCACGCGGCACGAGTAGCGGTACCCAACTCTGACGCGCGGGCGTATCGAACGATTGCCCCGTCGAGCGAATCCCGGCCATGATGAAGATTTCCCAGAGCGCGATATGATGCGTGATGGTAAGCGTTCCAAGCGTGAGCGCGCCCATGACCTCGATCGAGTTGGTGATGAAGAGCACGCGGCGCCGCGGGAAGCGATCCGCAACGACCCCTGCGATCGGCGAAAAGAACAACACCGGAACTGCCGACGACGCTCCTAAGAGCCCCACGTCGAGCGCGGCGAACTTCGGCGAACCCGCCAGCTGAACGACCATGTAGCCGAGGGTCGTCAATTGCATCCAGGTGCCGAGATTCGAAACGATCAGGCCGAAAAAGAGCCAGCGAAAATCGGGATACCGGAACGGCGCGAGCAGCGTGGAGCGCCGCCGCGGAACGGCTTGTTCGAGCGGAACGGGCGGTCGCGCAACGCTCATTTCGCGCCGGCCGCCGCCCGCGCGGCGGCGACGATCAGCGCGATCGCGCCTTCGACCCCGAAACGCGAGACGTCGAGCATCAGATCGTACCCGCGCGCGTCGCTCCAAGCGATCTTGTAGCGTTCCTTGGCGACCTTGCGGCGGCCGGCATCGATTCGTTCGAGATCCGCGAGCGCCGCCTCGCGGCTCTGCCCGAACGCGGCCGCGACGCGCTCGATTCGCCAATCCCGCGGCGCGGTAAGGAACACCCGCACGAGATCGGGCCGCGGACCGAGCACGGCACCCGCATTGCGGCCCAGGATCACGACGTCGCCGCCCTCGGCGCGTTCGCGAATCGCGCGCTCGATCTCGCGCCGCACGGTTTCGTCGAATTCGTCCGGCAGCGGAGCCGCGGGCGTCATGACCTCGGCCGTTCCCTCGCCGAGGCTTGCTAAGAGACGTTCCGGCAACGATTGCTCCGACGATGCGCGCTGCGCGATCTCATCGGCCGATACGCCGAGCCGCGCGCCGACGCGCCGCTGGAGGTCGTCGGTGAAGAGTTCGTAGCCGAGCGCGTGAGCCGCGCCGTCGGCGACGGCCAGGCCCGCGGCACCGTACTCACGAGAAATCGTAACAACCACGTCCTCGCGGCCTTCGCGAGGCGAGCCGCCGTCTCCGCGAGAAGACCCTCACGCTTGCCGATCATCGAAACGCGCGATCTCCGCAAGGTCTTTCGCGCCATAAAGCGGACGCCCGGGGCGCTCGGCGCGTTACGAACGCTCTTTAGCCGCGAGTACGTCGAGCGCGCCGCGGTCGAGAGCGTTACGATGCAGTTGGAAGAGGGCGAGCTCGTCGGCTACATCGGCCCCAACGGCGCCGGCAAATCGACCACGATCAAGATGCTGACCGGCATCCTCGTGCCGACCTCGGGCGAGGTGCGCGTCGCGGGGCTCGTACCCTATCTCGAACGTAAGCGAAACGCCCGCAACATCGGCGTCGTGTTCGGGCAGCGCAGCCAGCTCTACTGGGACTTGCCGCTGATCGAGTCGTTCGAGCTGCTGCGCGCCATCTATTCCATACCGCGGGACCGTTACCAGAAGAACCTGGCCGATTTCACCGAGCTGCTCGAGATGTCGGACTTCATGAACACGCCGGTCCGCCAGCTGTCGCTCGGCCAGCGGATGCGCGGCGACTTCGCGGCCGCGATGCTGCACGACCCGCGGATCGTCTTTCTCGACGAGCCGACGATCGGGCTCGACGTGGTCGCCAAGGAAGCGATCCGCACGTTCATCGCGCGCGTCAACTCCGAACGCGGCACGACCTTCATCTTGACGACCCACGACCTGGCCGACGTCGAACGGCTCTGCAGGCGCATCGTGCTGATCGACAAAGGCCGCGTGATCTACGACGGCGCGATCGAGCACATCAAGGAGCAGTACGGCACGCATCGCACGCTCGTCGTCGAGCTGTGCGAAGACTACCCCTCGTTCGCGGTCGAGGGCGGCGAGTTCGAATCTCGGGTCGGCGCTACCGTCCGGGTGCGCTTCGACCGGTCGAAGATCAGTGCGGACCAGTTGATCCGCCGAGTGACCGAAGCCTACTGCGTGGACGACGTCTCGATCGAAGAGCCCGAACTCGAGTCGATCATCCGGCGCATCTACGTCGAGGGCTACACCGATCCCGGGGCGGCCTCGGCTCCGCAGCCCACCCCCGTTTCGTGAACGCGTTCGACCCCTACGTCGAGTTCGCGCGCAAGGCGTTCGCGCGCGAAGCGACCTATCGGGTCGAAGTCTTCACCAACGTCGGCTCACTACTGTTGCGCGTCTACCTGTTGCGCTGCGTGTGGACGGCGCTCTACGGGCAAAACGCCGCGCCGCCGAACATCCCGCTGCACGCGATGATCACCTACGCGACGGTGGCCCTTTTGATGTCGCTGATCCTCGAGATCGACGGAACCCGCGCGATCCGCGAAAAAGTCCGCGAAGGTGGCATCGCGACCGATCTGATGAAACCGATCAGCCTCCCGCTCTACTGGTTCAGCGACGGCTTCGGCCAGACGGTGTTTCACGCCGTGTTGATCGTCCCGTCGCTCGTGCTTGCGCTCCTCTTCGTGCATGTCGACGTGCCGTCGCCGCCGGTGCTCGGCGCGTTCGCAATCTCGTTCGTCTTCGGTTATCTCGTGAATTTCTGCTTGAACTTCTTGATGAACGTGGTCGCGTTCTGGACTCTCGAGACGTTCGCTATTCAGCTGATGGTGCGCTGGGCGGCCGATTTGCTCGGCGGCCAGATCGTGCCGCTCGACTTCTTCCCCGGAATCCTCGGCAAGATCGTGGAGAACTTGCCGTTTGCCGCCGTGTATTCGACCCCGCTGCGAATCTACATCGGCGAGCTGCCGCCCTCGGCGTGGCCCGCGGCGATCGCCGCGCAGGGGCTTTGGTTCCTGCTGTTCGCAGGTTTTTCGATGCTGGTCTGGCGCTTGGCGGAACGCCGCGTCGTGGTTCAGGGAGGCTAAGCGGTTGGAAGACGTCGATCTCGTCGTCATCGGGAGCGGACAGGGCGGCGTGCCGCTCGCGCGTGAGTTCGCGCGGGCCGGCAAGCACGCCGTGCTTTTCGAGCGCGGCCGCTTCGGCGGATCGTGCGTGAACTACGGCTGCACCCCTTCGAAGGCGTTCCTCGCCGCGGCGCACAACGCGGGCCGCGCGCGCCGCGCCGGACCGCTCGGCATCGAGGTCGACGTGCGCGTCGATGCAGGCGCCGTGATGCGGCGCGTGCGGCGCGTCCGCGACGAGTGGCGCGAAGGCAGCGAGAAAAAGGCCCTCGACCAGAAGGTCGATCTCGTGCGCGCTTCGGCTGCGTTCACGGGCGAGCGGACCGTCGCCGGCGGCGGCCGCGAGGTGCGCTCGCCGCACGTCGTGATCGACACCGGCACGAGCCCTTCGATTCCGCCGATCGACGGGTTGGCCGGAACGCCGTATCTCACCAATCTCACGTGGTTCGATCAAGAGACGCTGCCGGCGCGTTTGATCGTGATCGGCGGCGGCTACATCGGACTCGAACTCGGCCAGGGCGCGCAACGGCTCGGCAGCGCGGTGACGATCGTTCACACCTCGTCGCGAGTGATGCCGCAGGAAGACGCCGAGGCAAGCGACGTGATTCGAGCGAGCCTAGCAATCGACGGCGTCGAACTGCTCCTAAACGCGAAGACGGCGCGCGTGGCCCACGATGGAAGCGTCTTCACGCTCACGCTCGAGGGCGGCCGAACGCTCGAAGCCGAGGCGTTGCTCGTGGCGACCGGCCGCACGCCGAACACGGCCGATCTCGCGCTCGAGCGCGGCGGCGTCGCGGCCGAGAAGAATGGCTACGTGCGCGTCGACGAATATTTGCAGACGACGTGCGCCGGCGTCTACGCGCTCGGCGACGTTGCGGGCCAACCCGCGTTCACCCACGTCTCGTGGGAAGACTACCGCCGGCTTTCCTCGACCTTCGCGGGTAAACCGCGCCGCCGCGACGACCGGGTGCTCGCGTACTCGACGTTCACCGAACCGCAACTGGCGCGAGCGGGCCTCAGCGAAAAACAGGCCCGCGACCAAGGTCTCGACGTGCGGGTCGAAACACTCCAGCTCGCGGACACCGCCCGCGGCGCGGAATGGAATCTCGAGGAGGGCTTCTATCGGCTCGTCGTCGAGCGCGCGAGCGGCAAGATCCTCGGCGCGACGCTCGTCGGTTACGAAGCGGGCGAGATCGTCCATGCGATCGCGTTCGGTATGGAGTTCGGCGCAACGTGGCGCGATCTCGATGACTTCGTCGGTATCCACCCGACATTCGGTGAATCGCTCCCGTCGCTCGCCCGGCTCTTTGAAGCGACCTAGGTTTGCGCTGCCGTCTCGTTCCTTAGGGCGTACCGCCTCGTATGCGATAGCGCAAGTGGATTACTCCGGTGCCGAAACGGCGCGTCTCAAGGAGTTCGAGATTCCGTCGTAAGGCGGCTCGGAATGCCGGCTTTCCGCCGCCGACGATCACTGGGTTGAGAAACAGGTGACATTCGTCGACGAGATCGGCTTCGAGCGCAAGCCCCGCAAGCTCGGCTCCGCCAATGTTGACGTCGTGCTCCGATTCCCGCTTGAGCTTCCGAATAGCCTCGAGGTCGAAGTCCCGCTCGACACGCGTGTTACTTGTCGTAGCGCCTGTCAGCGTTCGTGAAAAGACGATCTTCTCGGCCTTCTGCCAGGTCCGTGCGAAGCCGCGGTGTTCGGGCGGATAGTCCTCGATTGCCGACGCGCCCCAGAGGCCCATCGTCTCATAGAGTCGCCGCCCATAGAGATAGGTTCCGATCGGCTGCAACAACTCCGTGATGAACTCGAATACTTGATCGGGATTGACCCAATCGAAGGCGCCGGTCTCGTCCTCCACGTAACCGTCGAGGGACGTATTGGTGATGTAGATCAACTTCGACATACAGCTGTCGTCACGTGAGCAGGCGCTTGAGAAAAGCGTCGTGTTTGTACGAGCCGCTGCGGCCGAATTTCACGATCACGGTGCGGTCGGACGGGACGAGATACATCGCTTGGCCGGCCGCGCCGCTCGCGTAGGCGATGCCGCTCGGCGGGTCGAGCCAAAAACCCAGGCCGTAGCGCGGGTTGACCGCCGAGCCCACGAAGCATGGCGCGAGCGACGGGTCGCCGAGCACGAAGCGGCCGTAGTTCGCCCACTGCGCGGCGCTCAGGAAGGTACCGGTCGGCAGCGGCTTCGTGCCGCTCGCGAGCGTTCGCCACGATGCGACCGTCACACCAGCCGGTTCCAGGATGCGTTGCCGCAAATAGTCGTGCGGCGATTCGTGACGGGTCGCGAGTTTCTGCGCGAGCACCGCGCCGAAGACTTGCAGCGGAATCCCGCCGTAGGTGAAGACGGTTCCGGGTTCGTTCTTCAGCTCGACCGCGAGCGCGCGCTCGTACGAGGGCACCGCGCTGCCGAGGCCGCCGAATCCGATCCCGCTCGTGAGCGCCAAGAGATCACGCAGCCGCACGCGCTCCTTGCTGCCCACGTTCCAGCTCGCGAACGTCGCGCCGACCGGTTCGTCGAGCGTTAGCAGCCGGTCGGCTTGCGCGGCGAGCGCGACCGGTCCCCAAAAGCTCTTCGTGCCGCTGTAGAGCGCGTGCGGCTTGTCCGCATCGAATCCGTCACCATAGCGCTCGAAGAGCGTCTCGCCGTCGCGCCGCACGAGCAGCGCCTCCAAACCGTGTCGCTCGGCATACGCCGTCGCGGCTTCGAGGTTCACGGGGCGGAGACGAGCGGCTCCCGCGCGATCCGTACCGCGATGGCAACCAGGATCGCGCCGCCCGCGCGCTCGATCCACAGCGCTGCACGATGCGCGAACGAACTGCGCCGCACGCGCTCCGCCGCCACGACGTAACCGCTGAGCACGAGCAGTTCGATCGCGAGCGACGCGAGCGCCAAGATGACGAGTTGGAGCGGCACGTTGCCGTGCGGATCGACGAACTGCGGCAGGATCGCGACGAAAAAGACGATCGCCTTCGGGTTTGCAACCTGGGTAACGAAGCCGCTCGAAAAGGCAACCCGCTTGTCGCCCGGGTTCGCCGGGGGCTCCGCATCGAACGGAGGCACCTCGCGCACGAACAGCGAGCGGATTCCGAGGAACGCAAGGTACGCGGCGCCGGCCCACTTCACGACCGTGAACGCCTGATACGACGCGAGCACGAGCGCGACCACGCCCAGTGCCGACAGCGCGAAGTAGAGCGTGTTACCGGCGAGAATACCGGCCGCCGCGGACATGCCGCGGCCCGCACCGCGCCGTAGCGCGGTCGAGATCGTGAGCAGCACGGCGGGGCCGGGAATGAGGCACAACGTGAGTTCGAGGACGCAGAACGCGAGCAGCGAGGAGCCGGCGATCACTCCCAAACGACGTTGTCCACGTAACAGTACTTCCAGTCCTCACCCGGCTGAAAGGATTTGATGATCGCATGATGGGTGGCGTGGAAGTGCTTCGTTGCATGCTTGTTCTTCGAGGAATCGCAGCATCCGATGTGCCCGCACTCCAGGCACTCGCGCAAGTGCACCCAGGTGTCGCCCATCTTCAGGCACTCCTCGCACCCGTCGGCGCTCGGCACGACGTCGCGGATCGTGTCGAGGTGGCGACAGAGCGGCGCGGTCATCCGAGGTTCTTACCCGGCAGCGGCGGCAGTTCCCACAACACGAGTTCTCCCGTGCCGGCGACGTCGATCTCGAAGGGGCCTTCGATCCGGGCCGCGTCGCCCGCGACCAGTTTCTCGTTGCCGAGCGTGACTTCGCCCTCGGGGACGAACAGAAACGCGAAGCGCTTCGCCGGTACGCTCTTCTTCAGCCGCGCATCTTCGAGCCGCGCGACCGAGGCCGTCGCGTCCTGCCAGATCGCGATCGGCGCCTCGACGCCGGTCTCGCCGCTGGCCACCGTTAGCCAGGTGTTATGCCGGTCGGCCAACGTGAAGTCGACCTGGCCGTAACGGGGCTTGAGGTTTTGCTGACGCGGCAGCACCCACATCTGCACGAGATGCACCGGATGCTCTTTCGAGTGATTGACCTCGGAGTGGCTGAGCCCCGTGCCGGCGCTCAAATACTGCACGCCACCGGGTCGCACCACGCCGACGTTGCCCATCGAATCGCGATGCTCGAGTTCACCCTCGAGCACGTACGTGAGGATCTCCATGTCGCGGTGCGGGTGCGTTCCGAAGCCGCCGCCGGCCTCGATCACGTCGTCGTTCACGACGCGTAGCGCCCCCCAATGCAGGTTGTTGGGATCAAAGTAGTCGGCGAAGCTGAACGAAAAATGCGTCTTGAGCCAGCCGTGGTCGAAATAAGCGCGCTCGGCCGAGCGCTGCACGGTAAGACCGGGAGTCGTCGTGATGTCCATCCTCCCTATAGACCCAAGCGGGGTTTCACCCCGATGCACCGGACCGCAGCGTCATGTTTACCTTACATCACGCGGCGATTTTAGAGCACGGCGAGCCCGAGGATGGCAGCCGAAAACCGCTAGACGGGGTGCGGCGCGAAGCGCACAATGGACCGATGCCGCTGCCCGATCGCGCGACCTGCGTGCGCATCTTCGCCTCTCGCGACGCCC
>Ga0302325_10034660_pt1 | contig 10326 bp, 7 predicted proteins | sample Palsa_T0_2_FD_201948 | JGI IMG/M metagenome (GOLD analysis project Ga0302325, IMG submission 201948) | Peat permafrost microbial communities from Stordalen Mire near Abisko, Sweden - Palsa_T0_2 | ecosystem: Environmental > Terrestrial > Soil > Palsa > Peat permafrost | place: Sweden: Abisko...
AGACCTTCAATGAAGAAGACGCCTGCAATGAAGATGAGCAGGATTTCCTGCTTGATCAGAATGGCCACCACGCCGATCGCGCCGCCCAGCGAGAGACTTCCGACGTCCCCCATAAAGATATCCGCGGGATGGCAGTTCCACCAGAGAAAACCCAGGCTTGCGCCGGTCATGGAGCCGCAGAAAATTGTGAGCTCGGCGGTGCGGGGGTTACGCGCAAGCTGCAGGTAATTTGCAAAGTCACGGTTACCGCTGGTGTACGCGAGCACGGTAAGCGCGCCGGCGGAGATCACCATTAGTCCAATCGCAAGCCCGTCAAGGCCGTCTGTCAAATTCACGGCATTACTTGAACCGACCACCACCAGCACAAAGAACAGGTAGAAAGGGATGAATGCCAGCACGTAGGTGTACGGGTTGCTCATCAGCGGAGAAATCAGCAGCGTGGGGTGGAACTGCTTGATGAAGGGCACATTCAGTGTAGTTGTGTAGACGTTGTAATACTGCATCACGGCAAGCACACCCGTGATGGCCGCGGCGACCAGCATTTGCAGGCCGAACTTCTGTCGCGCGGTGAGCCCGAGATTGCGTTTGTTCATCACCTTGGCGTAGTCGTCGATGAATCCGATGATGCCGAACGAAAGCAGGGCGAACAGCGCGATCCATGCATAAGGCTGGCGCAGATCGGCCCAGAGCAGAGTCGAGAGCACGATGCTGATTACGATGAGAACGCCGCCCATGGTGGGCGTTCCCGCCTTCTTCTGATGCGACTTCGGGCCGTCGTCGCGGATATGCTGGCCGATCTGGAATTCATGCAGCTTGCGGATCAGCCACGGCCCGAGAGCGAAGCAAAAAAACAATGACGTGAGGCTTGCGAACATGGCGCGCGAGGTCACATAACGGAAGACCCGGAAAGGGCCCACCATCGGATAAAGTTGTTCGTACAGCAGCCAGTAAAGCATTAGTCCGGTTTCACTCCTGTTGCCGCTGTCTCTCCAAATGCCGGGCCGATCGCCTTCTCTACCGCGACGCCGCGCGAACCTTTAAACAGCACTGCATCGCCGGCGCGCAGATAACTGCGCAGGTATGCCCCGGCCTCTTCCGGGGTCTCGAAAAAAATCGCGGCGCTGCCCGACATACCCGCTTCCCTGGCTGCCTCCACCATGAAGCTTGCAGCGCCGCGTACGCCCAAAAGGGCATCGATACCCGACTCAGCGGCGAGGCGTCCGATTCCGCTGTGCAGGGTCCCGGCCTCACGGCCAAGTTCCAGCATTTCACCCAGTACGGCGATTCTACGCCCTCCGGGCATCCCCTTCAACAGCTCCAGCATGGAGCGCATCGCTTCGGGGTTTGCGTTATAGCTGTCGTTAATCACGGCGATGCCGTCTCTTTCAAAACGCTCGCCGCGCATTTTGCCGACGGTCAGGGTTCTCACCGCGTCCTCTAAGCGTTCGGGCTGAATGCCCAGAGCGCGCGCCACCGCGATGGCAGCGAGGACGTTGCTTACTCCATGTCTGCCCACCAGGGGGGTGCAGAACTCCAGACCGAGACAGCGGAAATGCGCGTGGTCGGCGCCGGACCGGAAGTCTTCCGCGCGAACTTCGGCTTCTTCGGAGAAACCGAAGAATATGGTGCGACCGGGGTGGGCCGATGCAAATTTACGAACCCGTTCGTCATCGGCGTTCAGTATTGCGATACCGGCTGCGGGCAGCGCTTCGATCAGTTCGCGCTTGGCTTTCGCTACTCCTTCGATTCCGTCTGCGAAAAATTCCGCATGCGCCCATCCAACATTGGTGACGACGCCGATCTGCGGCCTCGCGATTTTAGCGAGATCGCGGATTTCGCCCGCGTGGTTCATGCCCATTTCCAGCACTGCCATACGGCAGTCGTCGGCGAGACGCAGGATCGAAAGCGGCAGCCCGTAATGGTTGTTGAAGTTTCCGATGGTGCGGCCCGTACGGAACTGCACGGATAACAGGCTCGCGATGGTGTCTTTGGTAGTGGTTTTCCCCGCGCTGCCGGTAACTCCGACTACGGTTCCGTTCCACCGCTCACGCGCGCGCGCCGCCAGTTGCTGCAGTGCTGCGAGCGTATCGGGCACCACCAGTTGCGGCATGTCCGTGGCGGTCAGATGATCTACGATGGCAAGCGCCGCGCCCTTCTCCGGCAGCTTTGAAATATAATCGTGGCCGTCATTCAGCGGCCCTCGCAGCGCGAAGAAGCAATCGCCGGGATTGGTGCTCCGGCTGTCGATGCTGAAGCCGGAAATGCTGGCGTGCGATGCGATCGGCGCCGCGTGTATTGCTTCCGCGATCGCTTCGACCGAGATCGTCATTTCACCCCCGCTGTTTTTGTAAAGCCGAAAGCCTTGAGGGTTTCACGGGCTACTTCCCGGTCATCGAAATGAATCGTGCGGTCACGGAAGATCTGATAGGTCTCATGTCCTTTGCCTGCAAGGATGACCACATCGCCTGCGCGCGCTTCTTCAATGGCTTTGCGGATTGCCGCGGCGCGGTCCGGCTCGACGATAGTGCGGGTGTCGGTGCGTCGCAGTCCCACCAGCGCATCGTTCATGATCTGCAGGGGTTCTTCGGAACGCGGGTTGTCGCTGGTCAGAATCACGAGATCACTGAGTTCGCCTGCAACCTGGCCCATGATAGGGCGTTTGGTGCGGTCGCGGTCGCCACCGCAGCCGAAAAGGGTGATTACGCGTTTCGCGTCGAGGGAACGCGCCACCGTGATGGCATTTCGCAGTGCGTCGTCCGTGTGGGAATAATCGACAACGACGAGAAACGGCTGGCCTTCATCCACGCGCTCGAACCGGCCGGGCACGCCGGGGCACTGTTCGATCCCGCGTGCGATGACTTCGGGCGGAAGCTGATAGGTCATGCCCGCCGAACATGCGGCGAGAATGTTGTACACATTGATGCGGCCCACCATCGGGGAACGAACCTCGAAGCGCAGCTTGTCGTACGAAACTTCAAAACGCAGACCGTTCAGGCCCGATTGAATCTGCCGCGCCCGCACCATCGCATCGCTGCCCAGTCCATACCAGAGCACTTCCGTTGAACTTCCCGGCGCGATGAGTTTTCGACCCCATTCGTCGTCGCGATTGATTACAGCGTACTTCGGCGGGGGCCCGCCGCAACCGTCGAACAGCAGTTTCTTCGCCGCGAAGTACTCTTCCATCGAGCCATGAAAGTCGAGATGATCGCGCGTGAGGTTCGTGAAGACGGCGGTGTGGAAATTCATGCCGTACACGCGGCCCAGCGCCAGCGCGTGCGAAGAGATTTCCATAGTGGCGTGCGTTCCGCCCATGCTATCGAGCTCCGCCAGCATGCGGTGCAGGTCGAGCGATTCCGGGGTTGTGTTGGCTGCCGGAAGATTCCGGTCGCCCAGACGATAACCGATGGTCCCGGCCACGAGCGTTATCTTTCCAGTGGCGCGCAGAATGGCGTCGATCAGATAACTGGTCGTCGTCTTGCCGTTCGTCCCGGTGATGCCTGTAAGGCAAAGCTTCTCGTCTTTCCTGCCGTAAAATGTCTTCGACGCCAGCGCGAGCGCCTGGCGGCCGTGTACTACCCCAAGCCAGGGCGTGCCCCAGCCTTCGGGTGCGCTCAACTCGCTGACTACCGCGAGCGCTCCTCTATCCAAAGCTTGTTTTGCAAACTCCCGACCGTCAACCTTTGCGCCGGGAAACGCGAAGAACAGATACCCCGGTTCGATGCGGCGCGAATCGTAATCCAGCCCGGCGATTTCAGCTGACGCAAGAGTGGCGGGCAACTCCGACCGCAGCGGCACTCCCGCCAACACCTCGCCCAGCTTCATATAAGTCTCAGCGCGTAAATACGATCCTGATCTTGTCTCCGCGGCGCAATGGCGCACCGGGCGGAGGTAACTGCGCGCGCGCAACACCGCTGCCTTCGATCGTGATATCGAGTCCGGCCGCCGACGTTTCTTCAACCACGTCCCGCATCGACTTGCCGCGAAAATCGGGAACCATGGGCTCTTCGCTTACGTGCGGCGGCGGGGTCGCAAGGGCCAGCAAGGGCAACGGCGCGGGGATTTCATCCGGATCTTTAGCGGCCGGCTTCACCTGCTCGGCGAGAAGCTGTTTCACCGTCGCATCGCCATCCATAATGCTGGGTTCACCGAGGTCGGCAATCGCAATATCACCGTCGAATTCGCCCGTTTTCACTTTCACCGGTTTCTTAGCGATCAGCGATTCGGGAATGTCCTTGCGCACATCGAGCATGCGCAATGCCTCGGTCATGATCGCCGACCATACCGGCGCAGCCGCATCCGCGCCCTGGCCGTTTTCGCCGGAGGTATTGTGCACCGTTACGAGCACCACCAGCGCGGGATTGGTCACTGGCGCGAAACCAAGGAAAGACGCATTGTAATTATGAGTGTAGTGGTGCGAGACGGAATCGAAGATTTGCGCCGTACCGGTCTTGCCGCCGGACGTATATCCGTCCAGCCGCGCATGCACCCGGCCAGTGCCCCGCAGCACAACGCCTTCCATCATGGTGCGCATAGTGATAGCAGTTTCCGGCTGAATTACCCGCACCGGCGCTTCCGTGGCCTCGAGTTTATCGCCGCGTTTCATGATGAGTTTCGGCTTCACCATCATGCCGCCGTTTGCGATCACGCAACCCAGACGGGCCAACTGCACCGAGGTAACGCTAACTTCCTGACCCATCGAGATGGATGCCAGCGAGGTGGTCCCCCATGCGGTAAGCGGCCGCAGTTTTCCAGCCGATTCGGCAGGCAGAGGCAAGCCGGTCTTCTGACCGAAGCCCAGCCGCCGCGCGTACTCGTACATATTTTCGCGGCCCACGCGCGCGCCGATCAGAATCGCGCCGATGTTGCTCGATTTCTCCAGCACTTCGGACATGGTGATGGTGCCGTAGCCGCCGTGCGATTCGTGCACGACGCGTCCTGGCAGCACCAGAGTTCCGCCGCCGGTGGCGACTAAGGTATCCGGACGCATAGTGGTTTTTTCCAGCGCGGCAGTAAGCGTGACGACCTTGAAAACCGAGCCGGGCTCGAACGGAACGGACGCACCCAGATTGAGCCGGGAGTAAGGATCGTCGCCAGCCTTCGGGGGCGTGTTGGGGTCGAAGTTCGGATAATTCGCCAGCGCCAGAATCTCACCGTTGTACGGGTTCATGACGATCGCCGTGCCGCTGCGCGCATGCTTTCTCTCCACGCCCGCTTTCAGTTCGCGCTCGGCAATGAACTGCATCCGTTCGTCGATGGTGAGCGTCAGAGCCTCGCCCGCCTGCGCAGCCGATTCGACGTGAGAGTCCAGTCCGCGCCGCTTCACATCCATCACCATGCGCTCGGAACCGGCATGGCCGCGCAGATCCTTATCGAGTGCACGCTCTACCCCGCCCGCGCCTTCTTCATCCTTATAAACCGCTCCCAGAACGTGCGAGGCGACTTCGCCTTTCGGATAGTGCCGCTGGCTTTCCTGATGGAAAGTAACCCAGTCGAGGTGCATGGACTTGAGACGGTCGGAAGCAAACGGATCGATGCGGCGCTTCACCCACATAAAGCCCTTGTGGTTTTCGCGCGCCCATGTCAAACGTGCGAAGAGCTCCCGCTGATCGAGGTTCAGCGTATTGCCGAGCAGTTCCGTCGCAACGCGAAGACTGGCGATCTGCTGGGGATTCACCGATACCGAATCCACTGGCACGCTTATGGCCAGCGGCTGCCCGCTGCGATCGAGAATCGTGCCGCGCGGCGCCGGAATATCCACGCGGTGTTCCTGCTGCGACTTCGCAATCGCCGTATATTTCGCGTGCTGCATCACCTGCAGCGAGATAAGTTTTCCGAAGATGGCCAGCGCCCACAGCAGCAGCACGCCGGCCAGGAAAGTCAGACGGTTGACCGCGGAACTTCTCTGAAGCTGCTCGCCGCTGCCGCTAATGCCCCCCGGCCCTCCGCTCCGCCGCCAGAGTTCCACGGTAATTCCTTAGCGAACGCTCTGGTTACGAGCGGGTACTTTATTACTGGCGAATGACGCGTCGGTAGCCGTCGGAACATCGAAGTGCATCACCTGATCGCCAACGGGACTGGTAAGGCCATGCTTAGTCGCCAGCGCATTCAAACGTTCCGGACTCAGTAACTCCGCTTCATGTACATCAAGGTCGCGGCGCTCATTAATCAAAGTTACGCGCTCCTGGCGGAGCGCTTCGAGCTTATAACCTTCCAGCACAGCCCCGGCATGCGGCGCGATGATGCTCGCGCCCAGCAGCAACAATATGCCCGCCGCGCCCACGGCCGACCAGCACTCGCTGCCGGCAGCCGGATCGGCCTGCCGCACCACGCGCGAATTATCGATCTTCTTCGCGTAGAAGTAGATGTCGTCATTGGGTAATGCACGCAGCATGAACGGGTCCGACTGCGCTCGAATCGTTTCCGGGCGGCCCATCGTTACTGCTACTGCATCGCTTCGTTTAAAAAATGTTGCCAGCGTGGCCATAGTCTTCGTCCTCGCCTTTATTTACTTTCCAGAACCTGCGCCGCTCTGAACTTCGCGCTGCGGGACGGCGGATTGTCCCTCAGCTCCTGCTCCCCGGGGGTGAGCGGTTTTTTGGTCAGGATCAAAGCATGCTTTGTCCTTGCCAGTTCCCGAAAACTTTCCTTGACCTTGCGGTCTTCCAGAGACATGAACGAGATAATGACGATGCGTCCGCCGGGTTTCACCATGCGGGGCGCGCGTTCCAGAAGCGCATCGAGTTCCTGCTGCTCCCGGTTGACCACCATTCTCAAAGCCATAAAGGTACGAGTCGCGGGATGTAAGGGTCCCGTCCGGGGTGAGGCCCGTTCCACTACACCCGCCAGGTGCAGTGTGCTCCGAATGGGCCTCGCCCGAACGATTGCTCCAGCTATCTTCCGCGCTCTCCTTTCTTCGCCGAGCTGGTAGAGCCAGTCGGCAATGGCCTTTTCGGCACTGTAGTTCAGCAGGTCGGCTGCGGTCTGGCCCTGACTCTGGTCCATCCTCATATCCAGCTCGCCCTCTGCCTGAAATGAAAATCCCCGCGGACCGCTGGTCAGCTGATATCTGCTCACCCCGAGGTCTGCGATCAAGCCGTCCAGTCCGGACAGCCTCAATTCCGAAAAATTCCCGTGCTGAAATTCGATGCGGTCCGCCCACTCGGCTGAGTTCACCCGCGCCATTTCCAGCGACTCGGCGTCCCGGTCGTTCGAGATCAGCTTTCCGCCCGCCGTCAGCCGCGATGCGATCGCCGATGTATGGCCCCCGAGGCCGGCCGTGCAGTCCAGATACGTTCCCTCGGGCTTGATCGCCAGATACTCCAGCGATTCCGCCAGCATGACCGGAAAATGAGATGGGCTTGGCACTCACTTCAACCCCCGCTTTCTCATCACCGTCAAATCTGCCGCCGGGTTCTGCTCCTTACGCCGCAGTTCCTGATAAATCGTTTCCGGGATCACTTCCACGCGCCCGCCATGCGCGAGCAGATGCACATCCTGCCCTTCGAGATCGAGTTCGCGCCGCAACTGCGTGTTGAACAGAATCCTGCCCTGCCCGTCCATTTCCGCGTCCGCGCCCATGTCGTTCGCGGTGAACTTGATCCGGTCCGCTTCTTCGCTGTGTTCCTGCTCGTCTTCCAGCAGTTTTTCGTTTTCAAGCCACACCGACATCGGGTATAGTTGAGCCAGGCGACGGTCAAGACTTGTGACGTACAGCTTCTGCTCCCCAAAACTCTTTAAGAACTCCTGGAAGTTAACCGGCAGCTTCAAACGACCTTTGTCGTCGAGTTTGCCCGTGAACATGCCACGAGGTTTTTCGACGGTAGCGGTCGGTGCTTTCGGCTGATCGTCCAGATTTGACCACTTTCGGCCACATCGGGCCTACTAGGGATTGTGGCACGACCGGAACCCGGTTGCAAGGGAATTTTTGCGGCCAAGTTGCGCGAAATGTTTAGGTTAGGCGGATACTACAAAGTGAGGGGGTAAGGGATACCACCACAATTAGTAGGAAATGTGGCGAATGTAAGGCGAATGTCCGCTTATCTCTACCGAAGGCCGTAGATAACGAGCGCCGACGGGCCGCCCTGCGGAGCTTTGCTGTGGACGCCGTCGCGGCTGACGATTTCGCGCTGAAAAGCCGACACGTAGACTTTGCCGTTGGCCACCGTCGGTGGGCAGAACTTCGCGAATTCTCCCAGGCGGTCGCGGTCGTTGCCTGTGTGTTCACTATCCCAGAGTTCGGGTTTTGAGATGTCGGACGCGTCGAGCGCCCGCAGGACTCCACGCACGACTCCGTGATTCGCATTCACCGAGTACGGCATCGCGACCCACAGAACTCCACTCCCGTCCACGTCTCCGTTTGCCGACAGCGCCATCACGCCGCCGGGCATCCAGATTGAATCGCGGTCGGCGTGCCCGAACATTCCGTTCGGGAAATTGGGGTAAGGCGCAGCCACGCAGTTCGGTTTGGCGGGGCAGTTTTCGCTGCTCCGGTATGCGCCGCCGGGGGCGAATCTCCAGCCATGGTCGGCGTCGGGAATCAGTTTGTACTGCTTCACGGGGTCTTCTTCCCCGCTGAAGTAGGCAAAAATTTCATGCGCCCGAGCCCAGATCACTGTGCCGTGCAGGTTGTAGAAGAGCGGCGGATCGGGCCGCAGATCGGGTTCATGCGTAACTTGAATCGCTTCTAAAGCCGGCGAGTCGCCTTTGCCGAGATTTTCCCGGTCCAGCAGGAATATCCGGCCGTCTTTGCTTCCCGCGAGCAGCAGGTGGCTGTTCGGCAGAAGCACCGCGCCCGTGGAACCAAAATCCACGTCCTTGTTTTTCAGAAGCTCCTGGTTCTCCGGGGTAAACCAGTCCCCGATCCTGATTTTGCCGCCCGCCAGTCTCGCTTTGACCAGGCTGTTGCCGAAGTCGGTGCTTCCGTTATAGGTGCCGTCACCGCTGACAAAGTAAATGTTGCCTTCGCTATCGACAGACGGGCCCTCCCCCGACATCCAGATTCCTGCGCGGCTTTCCGACCTCAACCCCGTCCCGTTCGGCGTATTGCAGAACGCGTCGATTTTCTTCGGCGCCTTCGGATCCGAAACATCGTAAGCGAACACCCAGCCGTGATATTTTCCCTGATCGCAATGGCCGCCGAAGGCGATGTAGAGGATATTGCCGTCCAGCAACAGCGCCGGACGGTTCAACTGCAGTTTCGGATCGAAGCGAATGGTCGCGTCCGCCCCTTCCGCGGAGATGTTGGATCCGACGCCCGTTCCCCTGGACTCGCCCTCAATAGAAATGCTGCCGAGTTTCGCACCATCGGCAAGGTTCAGGGCAAAGAGTCTTTGGGAGTATTGACCGCCCCGCCTGGATTTCGCTACCACAAAAACGACGCCCTCGTGTCCGGTCATCTTGATCGCTGGCGTGGAGGTGATCCCGATTTCCGTGGTCAGGTCGCTGCATTCGGGCGATCCGATCGACGTATACAGGTCCGAACTCTCAATATGCTGACCGAGGACTGCAGGCCCGGTCTTCCAAATGAGAGCAGTCGCGGATGCAGGACGGGTGTCGTCGGCATCGAAGGCATAGACGCTGTTGTGTTCGGTAGCGACCACCGCGACATTCACCGGCGTCCTGCGCCCGGCGACCTTTGCCTGGGACACGATCAGAGGCTGCGCGTAGATATTACCGTCGACAACCCGTGTGGCCAGCTTCCCGAAATGATCTTTATTGACGTTCGAAGGGGTGAGGATGGTCTCGTTGAGATTCGCGCCTGTGCGGGAGCTATCGTTATGCCGCGTCAGCACGTTGACCTGGGCGGATAGCTGCCCACCAGATACGGCCAGGAGAAAGCAGACCAGACAGGGGATCTTGCGTTTGTAGCTCAGTGGCGGCCTCAATTCCAATTCTAGTTGGCGGGTTCTATTCCGGCCGCTTACGGATCGCAGCTTTGAAGGAATGGGGAGGATAACCTCCCCGACCCGTCAGGCTGCGATTGCGCTATTTTTCATAAGCCCGGAAGCGATTTTCCGGAGTTTCTGATCGGCAGCCGCTTCTTCGGCAAGTGACTCGTTCAGCAAAGAGACCACTTCTGACTCTTCTATCCGCTCGGCCAGGCTGATTGCGGTCATGTAACCCGCCATTTCGTAATGCTCAACCCGCCCGCCCGCGCCGATCAACCCGAGATCGAGAACGCCCGGATCGCCCTTTTCTTCCAGCGCTTCGGCGCCTTCCTGGATGCAACCTTCCATCCCTATGCATTTTTTACCGGTCGGTTTCATCTCGAGAATAGCCGCGACTTTCTCCAGCCGTGAAACCTGGTTTTCCGTCTCACGCAGATGA
>Ga0302325_10034663_pt1 | contig 10325 bp, 9 predicted proteins | sample Palsa_T0_2_FD_201948 | JGI IMG/M metagenome (GOLD analysis project Ga0302325, IMG submission 201948) | Peat permafrost microbial communities from Stordalen Mire near Abisko, Sweden - Palsa_T0_2 | ecosystem: Environmental > Terrestrial > Soil > Palsa > Peat permafrost | place: Sweden: Abisko...
ACTCGGTCATCAAGCGGTTATCGTGATTGGACTGGAAGCCGACCTTGAAGTCCTTGGGCGGCGCGAATAACAGGTTCTCCGCATCGATGAGCGCTTGGCCCGCTGCAACACCCGCTGCGCAGCCGAGCCGATGAGGATCATCGCAGCCGATTTCAACTTCCATGTCATCGCAAGACTCCCTTGAGCGCAGCGCCGTCTCACATCTCACGCAGAGCTGACCCGGCGATGAAGCATCTTACCGGTGTGCGCGGGAGGGGCGCGAGTTGCCGAACCGCAGCAGCGCCGCCAGAATGAACGCGCCGCATCTCCTGCGCGGCGCTGCAAACTCAGCGTCGGTACTGACGCCAACGCCGACGCAAAAATCGCGAAATTCAGACAAACTTTTGTTTTAAAAGATTAATGCAGCGTTGATGAAACGATTGGGATTTATATAGTTGACTCCCGTGCGCGAGAATAAGCCGTGATCCTGACGTACCGCTATCGTTTGCTGCCGCACAAGAGCCAGCACCGCGCCTTGGAGCGGCTGCTGCTCGCGCAACGCGAGCTGTACAACGCAGCGCTTGAGGAACGTATCGACTGTTATCGCAAAACTGGCAAGACACGCACCTACATCGATCAGTGCAAAGGGTTGACCGAATGGCGATGCGAGTTTCCCGATTGGAGGGAGCTACCCGCGAACCTGCAGCGCTGGACCCTGAAGCGTCTGGATGAGGCGTTTCAAGGGTTCTTCCGCCGCCTGAAGGCGCGCCGTGGCAAGGCAGGCTTCCCCCGGTTCCGTGGCAAAGGACGCTGGGAAGCCTTCGGCTTCGCTGAGTTTAGCGGTATTCGGTTCGATGGGAAGCGGCTACGTTTTGCCGGTATGCCCGGAGGGCTCAAAGTGCATCTGCACCGGGAGTTGCCCAAGGGTGCGGATATTCGATCCTGCGTATTCCGTCAGGACGGATCGGGATGGGTCGTCTGTCTGCAAATCGCCGTCCCCACTCCCGAGAAGCGCGCCGTAGCGACTGTGATTGGCGTGGACCTGGGACTTGAAGTGTTCGCCCATTGCAGTGACAACGTGGAGATCCCGAATCCACGCATTGCAAAACGAGCCGAGGCAGAACTGCGCCGCCGGCAACGCGCGCTATCCCGCTGCAAGCTGGGCGGTCATCGCCGCCATAAAGTGCGGGCGCAAGTGGCAAAAGTTCACCGTAAGATCACCAATACCCGCAATAGCTGGCTTCATAAGGAATCGGCGAAGCTCGTCAAGCGCGCCGATCTCATCATCGTAGAGGATTTGAAAGTTGCGAATATGATTCGTCACCCGACCCTGGCGCGTTCGATTGCGGATGCGTCCTGGTCGCGGTTCGTCTCGATGCTCAGCTACAAAGTTGCAAAGACTGGTGGCGATCTCCTTCGAGTCGATCCGAGGTATACCAGTCAGGAATGCTCAGGCTGCCATGAACTCGTACCGAAGTCGCTCGCCGTGCGCACGCATAAGTGCCCGTCGTGCGGCTGGGTTATAAACCGAGATTACAATGCGAGCTTGAACATTCTCCGCGCCGGGATGTTGGCGCGGGGGCGCTTAACGTGATCGGTTTGCGATGAGCGTGCGCCCGAAAACATATGCTGACTCCCGCAAGGGAGTGAAGTATATAAATCCCCTTGGCAAGAGGATGAGCGATGCCGGGTGAGACGCCGGAAAACATGCGCTTCGTAGGCGTGACAGGCCCGGGCGGGCCGGAGGTGCTCGAGATCCGTACGATGCCGACTCCGGTGCCGACCGCGCACGAGGTCGTCATCAAAGTTGCTGCCGCCGGCATCAATCGACCCGACATATTGCAGCGCCAGGGCAAGTATCCGCCGCCCCCCGGCGCATCGCCGATTCTCGGCCTCGAAGTCGCGGGCGTGGTCGCGGCGGTGGGCACAGATGCCGCTCTCAAAGTCGGCGACACGGTGTGCGCCCTCGTCCCAGGCGGCGGCTATGCCGAGTACTGCCGGGTTCCCGCCGCTCACTGCCTGCCCGTTCCGCGCGGTCTTTCGATCCCGCAGGCAGGCGGCCTTGCCGAAACTTTCTTTACCGTGTGGGCAAATGTTTTCCAGATCGGGGGATTGAAGCGCGGCGATCTCTTCCTAGTGCACGGCGGCGCGGGCGGAATCGGCACGACCGCCATTCAGCTGGCGCATGCGAACGGTGCGCAGGTGTTCACCACCGCCGGCACGGACGAAAAATGCGCGGCTTGCGCCGCGCTCGGAGCCGATCATGCCTTCAACTACAAGACGCAGAACTTTGCCGAAGAGATCAAGCGCATCACCGACGGACGTGGCGTCGATGTGATCCTCGATATGGTCGCTGGCGACTACGCGCAGGAGAACGTGAACTCTCTTGCAATGCGCGGCCGCCTGGTGCAGATCGCCGTCCAGCAGGGCGCAATTGTCACCTTGAATCTTGCGAAGATCATGCAAAAGCGCCTCATCGTCACGGGCTCCACGCTGCGCCCGCGCAGCATCGAAGAAAAGGCGACGATTGCGCAAGAGCTCAAGGCGCGCGTCTGGCCGCTACTCGAAACTGGCCGGGTCAAGGTGATCATCGACAGGACATTTGCGTTTGCGCGCGTGCGAGAAGCGCACGAGTACTTCGAACGCGGCGCACACGTCGGCAAAGTTGTTCTGGAGATTTGACTGCCGCAGGAAAATGCGGCGCGCTACCGGTGGTCGCGAAATACGAGCGGCTTCTCGGTCACGTACGGGCGCTCCGCGCGCGCTACCGCCTCGGTCACGAGATGATGGTGCGGGGAGAGGTCGCACACGGGGTCGGCATTGGCCGCGTCGCCCGTGAGCAGGTACGCCTGACACCGGCAGCCGCCGAAATCCTTGGCCTTCTCGGGGCAGCTCCTGCAGGGTTCCTTCATCCACGCATCCCCGCGAAAATGGTTGAAGGCCGGCGAGTCGTACCAGATCGACGCGACGCTCGCGTCGCGCACGTTCGGGAATTGCAACCCCGGCAGCATCCGCGCCGCCTGGCACGGCAGCGCGCACCCGTCGGGCGCGATCGTGAGAAAGAGCGAGCCTAAGCCGTTCATACACGGCTTCGGGCGTCGTTCGAAGTAGTCGGGCACCACGAAGAAAATACGCATGCGCTCGCCGTTCTCCGCGCGAAAGCGCTGCGTAACGGCTTCCGCGCGCTCGAGCTGCGCGCGGCTCGGCAGAAGCTGCTCGCGATTCTTGAACGCCCAGCCGTAATACTGGGTGTTGGCGAGTTCGACGTAGTCCGCTTCCATCGTCTTCGCCATGGCGAGAATCTCACCGACATGGTCAATGTTGAGCCGATGCAGGACCACATTGAGCACCATCGGGTATTCGTACTTCTTGATGAGCGCCGCGACCTTCGATTTGAGTTCAAAGGTGCGCGTGCTGCTGAGAAAATCGTTCATCTGCCGCGTGCTGTCCTGGAAGGAGAGCTGGATGTGGTCGAGGCCGGCGCGCTTCAGGGCCTCGAGGCGCGTCTCATTGAGTCCGACTCCGGAGGTGATGAGATTGATGTAGAAACCGAGGTCATGCGCGGCCGCGACGATGGTCTCCACGTCATCGCGCACCAGCGGTTCGCCACCGGAGAGGCCGAGCTGCACCGCTCCCGATGCGCGCGCCTCGGCGAGCACGCGCAGCCACTCAGCGGTTGTAAGCTCGGTGCCCGTGCGCGAGAAGTCGACTGGGTTGTAGCAGAACACGCAGTGCAGCGGGCAGCGGTAGGTGAGTTCGCAGAGCAGCCATAGCGGCGGCCCCGGCCGCGGCGCCGCCGTCACGGGCGCACCTCGAGCCATTTGTTTTGCAGCGCCATGGCGATGAAGGCCGCTACATCATCGCCAAGCCCCGTGGTGCCGAACGAGCACTCCAGATCCGCGGTGATCTCGCTTACCGTGCGCACGCCGTCGCAACGCTTCATGATCTCACCGGCACTGCCATTGAGTTTGATCATGCCTTCGGGATAGAGCAGCACGTGCGCGTTCTGCGCCGGCTCCCACTGCAACCGCAAGCCCCGGCCGATGGCGGGCTTGGCGGTGGCAGCGATGGTGTTCATGTCTACGGCGCGCGCGCTCTGCGCAGGCGCAGGCGCGCAGTCGACTATCTACAAGGAAACGGGCGCAGCCCGCTTGCGCGGGCTGGCGCCCTTCGAACGATCAACGATTAGCAATGTACATCGTGATTTCCATGCCGAACCGGAAATCAACAGCTTGCGGGGTTTCCCATTTCATACAAATGTCCTTCGTCGGTAAACAACGGCAGCCAGAAGTCTGCTGCCACGGCCACATCCTCTGCTGTCGGGCGCCAGAGGCAAAGGGGATCATCATGAAACTTGCCTCATGATTTTCATGAGTCCGGCCGTCCTGCACTCAAAGCCCGTGGGCGCTGCTAACATCGAAACCACCGATGAAGCTGCGGACTCGTCTTAATCTTGTGGTGGCCGGTCTTACGGCCGCATTCGTCATCGTGCTGATATCGGCTGAGATCCAGGCCACGCGCTCCTCCATCCGCGAGGAGATAGAGGCGGCAAATCGAGTCGCCTCACAGCTTCTCGGGCGCCTCGCCCTCATCTACTCGAGCGAGGGCGGCCCGGAGCTGGTCCTCCCCTTCTTACAGCAGCTCGGCCACGTGCGCGCCAATGATCTGCTCCTGCGCAGCATGAATGGACAGGTTCTATACCGCTCGCCGCCTCCCACGTACAAGGCGGGCCAGGAAGCGCCGGCCTGGTTCACGCGGCTGATGTCCCCTGCTCCTGCCAAGTATACGTTCAAGCTTCCGGGGGGAGTGGAACTGACCGTCGAGGCCAACTCTTCGCGGGCCGTGCTCGATGCCTGGGATGATCTGACGCATCTTCTTTTCCTGGCTGCGGCCATGCTCATCATCTTCAATGCGCTCGCCTTTTGGTCGGTGGAGCGCGCGCTCGCGCCATTCCCCGTCATCACCGATGGCTTGCAGCGCGTGCAGCAAGGCGATCTTGCGTATCGCCTGCCGCCGCTGCGGGGCTTCGAAGCCCACGCGATTGGCACCGCCTTCAATCGCATGGCGCAGGCTGTGCAGGACAAAGTAGAGGTCGAGAAAAAAGCACATGAGGCGGAGACACGGCTCGATGAGCGACGCGAGATGGCGATGCTGGTTGAGCAACGCGTGGAGGAGGAGCGACGCCTCATTGCGCATGAGCTGCACGACGAATTTGGCCAATCGGTGACCGCGATTCGCAGCCTGGCGATGGCCATTGCGGCCCAGGGCGGCATGCGTGATCCGCCCACAGGAGAGGCGGCGCGACTCATCTCCGATGAGGCAGCCCGCCTCTACGATGCGATGCACGGGCTCATTCCGCGCCTCATGCCGCTGTCGCTCGACACTTTGGGACTTGCCGACACTTTGAAGAATCTCGTCGGGGATTGGCAGCGCCGCAATCCGGCGATCACGTTGTCACTCAAGCATGATTTGGCTGGGCCGCTCGGTCCGAGCGTAACCCTCGTCATCTACCGCGTGGTGCAGGAGGGTTTGATCAATGCGCTGCGGCACTCGCAGGCTTCGCGTGTGGCGATCGATGTGCGCGGCGATGCGCAGCGCATCGTGGTGAAGGTTGCCGACGACGGCGTAGGTATGCCGCCGCAGGGCTCGCAGCCGGGACATTTCGGGCTGCGCGGTTTGTCGCAGCGCGTCGCGCATCTGGGTGGGGATTTCGCCGTCAGCGCATGCGAGCCCCATGGCGTGTGCCTGACCGCGCAAATTCCGTTAACGCCGAGCGCATGATTCGCGTGCTCCTGGTCGACGATCATGCCGTCGTGCGCACTGGCTTTCGCCTGTTGCTGCAATCGCAACCTGATATGTCGGTGATTGCGGAGGCGGAATCGGGGGAAGTCGCCTGCCAGCGCTATCTTGAGTTGCAGCCCGATATCGTGGTGATGGATCTTGCGATGCCAGGCATGGGCGGTCTTGAGGCGCTGCGCCGCATCCTCGCGCACCATCCGCAGGCGCGCGTGCTCACCCTTTCGGCGCAGGACGACCCAATGCACGCGCGCCGCGCACTGCGCGAGGGCGCGCTCGGATTTCTCTCAAAGAGGAGCGCCCCTGAGGCGCTGATCGATGCCGTGACGGCGGTCGCCGCCGGGCAGCGCTATATCGACACAAGCCTCGCGCAGAAACTGGCGCTTGATGAGATCGACGGCACGGGCAAATCCGTGATCGAGCGTCTCTCGGAGCGCGAGTTCGAGGTGTTCATCCGCCTGGCACGCGGCGCGAGCGTGCAGAGGATCGCAGAGGATCTAAAGCTCTCGCCGTCAACGGTTGGCACGCATCTCTACAACATCAAGCAGAAACTGCGCGTTACCAATCAATCTGAACTCACGCTGATTGCGATCCGCGAGGCGCTCATTGAGGCCTGAGCCGCGCCCGGCAGCAAAAATCGCTGCGCCCGCGGCCCTTCTGCCAAGTACACTGCCGACGTTTCGCCGGCGCTCGTTTTGGGCGCGCGTACTTGTGGGCGCAGCCCGCGGTGTGTAGCCTGCCGCGGCTCTCCGCGCCAGTTTCGCAAAGGCATACCATGCTCCTTCGCTCGCTCGCTCTCGCATTCGCCGCCGTGCTGTCAGCGCCGCTCTACGCCGCGCCCCCGACAACTGACGCCGCCGCCAACGCTCTCGCGCACGATGTATTCAAGGAACTCATTGAAATCAACACTACCGATTCGGTCGGCAATGTCACGACCGCGGCGCAGGCCATGGCAAGGCGTTTACGGGCCGGCGGCTTCGCCGCCAGTGACATGCAGCTCTTGGGTGCGAATGCGCGCAAGCAAAACCTCGTCGTGCGGCTTAAGGGGACCGGAGCACACAAGCCGTTGCTCATGATTGGACATCTGGACGTGGTGGAGGCGAACCGCGCGGACTGGAGCACTGATCCCTTTGAGTTCGTCGAGAAAGACGGTTACTTCTATGGCCGCGGCACGGAAGACATGAAGGATGGCGATGCCATCATGGTCACAACTCTTCTGCGCCTGAAAAAAGAGGGCTTTCGGCCGAGCCGCGACCTCATTCTTGCGCTCACCGCCGATGAGGAGAGCGGCACGGCAAACGGAGTGGACTGGCTGCTGCAGCATCATCGCGAGCTCATCGATGCGGAGTTCGTGTTGAACCACGACGGCTACTCAGTGGTCATGGACCGCGGCAAGCCGCTTTTCTACGAACTCGATGGGACGGAAAAGGTTTACGGCGACTACCTCGTCACCGCCACCAACCGCGGCGGCCACAGCTCACTGCCAAGGCCCGACAATGCCATCTACGAGCTGATGAATGGACTTGCGCGTCTTGCCAAATACGAGTTTCCATTTGAGCTCAACAGCGTGACGCATGGCTATTACGAGCAGCTCGCCAAGATCGAAACCGGCGAGCGGGCGCGCGATATTCAGGCGATCCTGAAGGTGCCCGCTGATCCAGCAGCCGTCGCGCGCCTGTCGCGCGACGCAACCGATAATTCAGTGATGCATACGACTTGCGTAGCAACCCGGCTTGCTGGAGGGCACGCGAACAACGCATTGCCGCAGCGCGCGCAGGCCACGGTGAACTGCCGCATCCTGCCCGGGCATTCCCCCGAAGAAGTGCGCAAAGTACTGATCCAGGTACTGGCGGACCCGAGTTTAACGGTCCAGTACATCGCCGATGACGGCAAGACCATTCTCGCTACCGCCTCGGACAAGCGCGGCTACCCGCCCGCGCCGCTGCGCGCCGACGTGATGGACGCGCTGCGCGCCGAGGTTGCAAGCTTCTGGCCGGGCCTGCAGATCGTGCCCACCATGTCGACCGGCGCATCGGATGGCATGTATACGAGCGAGGCTGGCTTGCCGACCTACAATCTGACAGGCGTCGCGGTTGAAAAGGACGACGAGCGCGCGCATGGCCGCGATGAACGCATCGGCATCGAGTCGTTCTATCGGGGCAATGAATTCTACTATCGCTACATTAAGGCGGTGACGGCACAGTAGGCGTCGCCGCTGCTGCGCAACGGCGTCAATTCCTCGTGACGGTGATCGATTGAACGCGCCCGTCTTTGCGCATGGCCGCGATCACTGCCCGGCACTGATCGTCCGGTCCGGGGCCGGTGAGATCGAGCTCGACCACGGACCCGTTCTGACCCGTCCAAGAAAGCTGGAACCCCGGTTGCGTCAGAAGCGAACTTAAGAACGCGAGGTCGCGCGGATTGGGAACGTCGGGGGTGAGCTCAACTGACAGATGCCTGTGGCAGGTCGGCGGGGTTTGGGCCACTGCGGTATCGATCACAAGCGTCGTGGCGATTAGAGCAATGCCTAAGAAGCCTTTCGGATTCATGATCATTGGCCTCCCGACCGATCCGCACTCTTAAATTATCGTACCATCGATAGCACTTGCGCATGGGCGTGCATGCCGATTGTCGCACGACTCGATTCGGGCCGGAAGCCTCTGCGCCATGCGCTTGGCCCGCGCGCGGCCATTACATAAAGCGTATAGGAGACAGGCGCTCGGGCGCCGGCTTCAATTTTCTTCATGAACGTCAAGGTTGATCGCCTAATGCCCGCGCCGGCGCCACTCTCCCCGAATGAAGCGCACAAGCAGGTGCTGCCTTGGCTCGTCGCCGTGGCGTTTTTCATGGAGTCGCTCGACACCACCATTCTGAACACCGCCGTGCCGACCATTGCGCACGCACTTAATGTAGCGCCGCTCAGCATGAAGGCTGTGCTGGCGAGCTACACTTTGAGTCTCGCGGTCTTTATTCCAATCAGCGGCTGGATGGCGAATCGCTTCGGCACGCGCCGCGTGTTCTCGTCGGCGATTGGCATCTTCACGATCGGCTCGGTGCTCTGCGGCATATCGCGCAACATTCATTGGCTGGTTGCATTTCGCATCCTGCAGGGCGCCGGAGGCGCCATGATGCTGCCGGTCGGACGGCTGACCATGGTCCGCACATTCGCCAAGTCCGAACTGGTGCGCGCGATGAGCTTCGTCGCCATCCCAGGCCTGATTGGTCCGATGCTAGGGCCGATCTCCGGAGGGTTGATCACGGGGTACTTTCATTGGAGCGTGATTTTCTTCGTCAACGTCCCCATCGGACTCGCGGGTCTGTACCTCGTCTACCGGCATCTGCCCGACTACCGCGACAAGGCGACGCCGCCCGTGGATATCGTCGGCCTTATTCTCTTCAGCTCGGGCATCGCACTCCTTTCGTACGTGCTCGAGGTTTTCGGTGAACACACATTAAGCGGCCTCGAGATCCTGGGACTCATCGCCATCAGCGCCGCGCTGCTCGCAGGATATGGGCTGCATTCGACCCACACCGCGCACCCGTTGCTGCGCCTGACGCTGTTTCGAATCCGCACGTTTCGCTCGGCGGTCAGCGGCAGCTTCATCACGCGCCTCGGGATCGGCGGCGTTCCCTTTCTCTTTCCGCTGCTTTACCAGGAGGGTCTTGGCTTCACTCCGGTTCAATCCGGTCTCCTCATGATGCCGCAAGCCATCGCTGCCATGAGCCTGAAGCTGACCATGCCGGGGATACTTGCGCGCTTCGGTTATCGCGGCGTCTTGATTTCCAATACCGTGGCGCTCGGGTTTCTCATGCTGCTGTTCGCAACCATCGGCGCGGGCACTCCAATATGGCTCATCGTGGCACAGGTGTTCAGCTTCGGATTTTTTACCTCTCTGCAATATACGAGCATGAACACGCTCGTCTATGCCGACGTTACTGAATCGCAGGCTGCCGCTGCGAGCACCATCGCGAGCACGATGCAGCAGATGTCGATCAGCTTTGGCGTAGCGTCGGCCTCCTTGGTCACTGCCATCTTCATTCCCGACCGCTTTCGGACGAGCGCCGCGGAGATGATTCACGGCATCCATGAGGCGTTTCTCATACTCGGCGCGTTGACGATCCTTTCCGCGATCGTGTTCCGCGAGCTGCACGGCAACGACGGCAGTGCCGTGAGTCAACACAAAGCCATTCTGCCGACCGGCTGATGAAGGCCCCTCTGACGAAGCACGAGAAGGACCTGCGAAGCGGACCGCGTCACAAATTTGCGGTGGCCGGCAGCCTTTTCGAATCTTGGAGGCCGGCGCTACCCAGTTCAGGCGCTCACGCCGCGCTGGTCGCTGCAGGCGCCGGCGCTCAGTGCGCGTCGGCAGCTCTGACCGGCATCTGATCGGGCGTCAGGACGTCCGCCGCGAGCTGTGTTCCGCCCGGTGTAAGCTGATGTGGTACGCAAGTGCTTTTGAAGTCGACATTGCGCGTAGTGAAAAGGGGCAGTACGTTCTGCTTCACCTGTTCGACAAGCTCGCAGTCGCCCGCCTCCGACAGGCTCTCCG
>Ga0302325_10034665_pt1 | contig 10325 bp, 9 predicted proteins | sample Palsa_T0_2_FD_201948 | JGI IMG/M metagenome (GOLD analysis project Ga0302325, IMG submission 201948) | Peat permafrost microbial communities from Stordalen Mire near Abisko, Sweden - Palsa_T0_2 | ecosystem: Environmental > Terrestrial > Soil > Palsa > Peat permafrost | place: Sweden: Abisko...
TGGAAAAAAGTCAAGGCGGTCGGTTTTGTGGCCCAACCCAGCGAACGCATCAGGCAAACCGTGGAGGACCGCACCGAGAAACCCCGTAGCACCAGGGTCGGGGGCGCGTAGCTCAGGGGGAGAGCGCTACATTGACACTGTAGAGGTCATAGGTTCGAAACCTATCGTGCCCACCACTTGAAACCTCGCTGCGGCGGGGTTTTTTCGTCCCCGGCTGACTGAGCCGGGAGCGGCGTTCAACCTATTCCCGGCCGGGCGCATTTGCGAGGGGCCCGGATCATCGCGTAGATCGCGCCGGCGGCGCCGGTCTGTAGCTCTGTCAAGACCCAGCAGGTCCGGTCTCCTGTACGATGGAGACTTCTCTCAGATCAAGCGCGCCGAAAAGTAGATGGAACACGGATTTCCGCGAACTCGCGCTCAGGAAGGCGGCGGCTTCTCTCGATCGGGTCGATGTGTCCCGCACGGATACCATGTGAGGCTACCGCCAAAGCCGGTCAGCCGGGCCCTGCAGCCGCAACTCCACTCGTGTCCGACCGTCACCATGACTGGAGCTGTTCGTCCGATCGACCCCCGGGCGCCCCGCCGTTCACGCGTCTCTTGGTCGGTCTGAGAGGGCTGTCCGATCCTCTTCGTGAGCGCGAAGAGGTTTATCGGTCCGTATCCGGGCGGCATCGCGTTCGGGTTTCGGTGCATCGTGCACTGTGTAACCCGCGCGTGCGTCGTTTCGCTGCGCCGATGACCTGGGAAGTCGCCGCAAACACTGAGATCCTCACGAAGGGCCGAAGCGCCCGCGATAGGCCCTTCTTCATGCACTCACGGCGGCTGGCGTGGTGTGACTCTGACGATCCACGGGGGCGACTTTGACGGTCGGCTCATCGTACCGCAGTCCTTCGATCCGAAGCGATGGCTCGACCGGTTCCCCTCGTTGGCGATAGCATCCGGTGCGATGGGCAAATGCGCCGTGTTATCGGCCCGCTCATCCAGCGCGACACGGCACGGCCGGTCAGATTCAAACCAGGTGCCATTGCGTCCGACACAAAGCGGGGCGCGACATATACAGTGACGTTCCTTCTGTCTGGCAACGGCGGACAAGGGCCCTCTTATCAAGACGATGACGATAAAGGCCGCCGGCCAGTTTGCGGAGTTTACCTGGAACACCGCAAGCGTGAACGACGTCGAGGACGGCATCTACGCGCCGCAAACGTGGAGTTTCGTAGCTCGTAGTCCGCTAACCACGTTGGTGTTCATAAGTGACGATCCCCCGAGCAGCGGCCGAGGCGCCATCGTTGCTGCAATTTCAGTAACGAAGAATTAGGGCCTGCGACGACCAGCTGAACCGTCAGCAGAATCGATTGTTCGCTCGCCGTCCTCAACAAGCGGTGGCAGTTGATCTCTCCAACGTTCCCGTCGTACCGCGCGATGCTCGTAACCACGCAATAGCATCGGGTTCTGATTCGAACAGGACGACAATTCGGCGATCCAGTCCCGTCACATCGAACAGCTTCCGGAAGAAGGAGCCTTCCGGAGTAAGCACGCGGACGCGTCGTCCGACCGTCTTCGACTTGACGACGAGGGCGCTGAGGCCACTGCTGTCGAGATAGCTGCAGTTCGTTAAGTCAACGATAATGTTCCCAGGCTCCGCCATCGCGGCGGAAAACGCAGCGGCGCTGGCGATATCGACGTCGCCGTGAACCCTGACGAGGCGAACGCCGTGCCGTTCAACCTGGTCGAACCTGAGTCGCCGATGCATTCTCGGGGCCACCTCCTAGCCGACTGTGCAGCGAGTGTACGCCCGCAGCCTTGGGGAGGGCTGGGGGCCGCCTGGGAAATCCGCAAAAGAGCGCGAGCGGTCCCAACAATAGGCCGGCTCGTCGACAAAAGTGCCATAGCAAGGTTTCCGCTGCGGGCAAGGCTCTCTCGTCGGCTCAGCCGCAGGAGTGCGAACTGCCGGCGCGCGACGCATGGTCGCGAGTTCCTGCGCACGAAGGTCGAGGGCAGTTCTCTATTCAGAAAGGCCGCCGGCCTCCGCACTTGGGGCAACGTCGTGCAGACCGGCCGGCCGACGCTCAGCATGAAAGAGGCCTCATCGTGAATCGCCTCTGCAACCTGGACTTCGCCGGTCCCGCGTGGACGTGTACGCCCTGGCAATACGAAATCGTTCCGCAGACTTCAGAACAGCGGTCCGCGATTGCCTGAAGTTTGCGACCATCGCGGGGACGGAGTACCTGTTGGTGCCGGATAGCCTAGGAACGTCGGTCTCGTTCTTCAAGCAGACGGCGCGGCGCCCATCGTTCGTGCTGCAGACGGTGCAAGATGCACACGACGTCGCGATCAAGCCCGCCGGCGTGCCGTAGCAAATGGAGCCGCGACCATATGACGAACGCCCCGCAGCCAGGAGGCACTGACGCGGGGCGTTCGCCTGGGGGAATTCGATCGCGCGAGGAGGTCGGGCAGCGCCATAGTGGTGAGAGGTTCTCCGGCGAGGCGAGCGCCTCGTTACAGCCCGACCGCTGCGTCGGCCTGCTCCTTCCACCGTTGGACGTTCACGCCGAGTACAAGGAGCCAGAGCATTAGCAGTCCTTCCGCGGCGATGCCAAGGACCTCGATGTAGGAGGACAGGTGGTCTGCGACGGGCGGTAGCAGGAAGAGGAACCAACCCACACCGGCAGCCACCATTAGCGCACCCAGAATTCGGGGCAGGAAGGTCGACCGCAGGATAAGGTAGCCGATCAGCAAGCAATAGGGCCCGAAAAACACGAGGGGGCTGAGGTTGGGCGGCGCGAGATGAAAGACGCCGAGGACCCCGATGGCGCATCCCGCGAGGCTGAAGAGCGCTGCGACCAAGGACAGGCTCCTGTTCACCGGCTTGAACAGGTCGTAGAAGAGCAGCGTCACAGCGATATAGAACGCAAACGCGATGAGGTTGGCGACCTCGCCGTACACGAGAAACTTACGCCCGACCAGGATCTCGGCAATTACCGCCGTCAGAAAGTAGAGCAAGTACACGGCACCGGTAAGCCTGGCTCTGGGCGACGGCGACGCTTCGGCGATCCGTTTCATCGTCGCGGCCGCTATCATCGACGCTTCCCTTCAAGCGAGGCTGCACTCCCGCTCCGACCTCGCCCCCGAGAAGCCAGGGAGCAGGTATCACCTCGACTTACAGGTGCGAACACGTCGTCAGGCTGCTCCGGCGGACGCTTCCGGGATCGTCGAGGATCTCGTGGCTTCCAATGCCTGTTCGACGCTCTCGAAAAGCTCCAGGAATCGGTCGATGCCGGCAATGCGGAAGAGCTTTCGGAAGAACGATCCCTGTGGCGTGACGATTGGAATGTCTTTTCCGTGCGCTTTGTACTTCGCGATGAGGACAGCGAGGCCGCTACTGTCGAGATACCTGCAGCCAGTCAAGTCGACGACGCACAGTTCGTGCGCCCCAATCGCAGCGGCGAACAGGGCCGCGGTGGACATATCCACCTCGCCGTGGACGCGTACGATGCGGAGGCCGTCGCTGGTTTCGTGGTCGAATTTGAGCTGATGGTCCATCTCGGCTCGCCCTTCGCCAACGGGTTTGAAGTGCTCGGAGGGCAGGCACGACCGTTGAACCGACAGCGTACCACGCTCGGCAGCCCCCTGGTATCCTGGTTCTCGGGGACTTGACAGACAATGCCGGGATGGGCATGCGATGCGGCGCAGGTCGCGCCACGCGGCGACTCGGGAATGCCCCCTCGTGAGGGGTCTACAACGAGGCGTACTCTGCGTCGGTGAGCGCAATGCCGGCGGCCGCGAGGTTCTCGTCGAAGTGCGCCTGCGACGAGGTGCCCGGAATCGGCGTGATCACCGGCGAGCGGTGCAGCAGCCACGCAAGCGCGATCTGCGCCTGCGTCGCCTCGTGGGCGGCCGCGATGCGGTCCAGCCTGCCGCCCGGCGTCGCGAGATCGCCCGCATCGATCGGGAAGTACGGGATGAACGCGAGCCCGTGTTCCTGGCATGCGTCGACGACGTCGTCGGACTCTCGATCCGCAAGGTTGTAGCGGTTTTGCACGGACACGATGTCCACGATCGTGCGTGCGCGTTCGAGCTGCGCGACCGAGACGTTCGACAGCCCGATGTGGCGGATCTTGCCTTCCGCGCGCAGATCCGCGAGGGCCCCGATCTGCTCGTCGAACGGTACCTTCGAATCGATACGATGCAATTGATAGAGATCGATCCGATCGAGGCGCAGGCGCCGCAAGCTGCCTTCGCACGCGGCGCGGAGATGCTCGGGGCGACAATCGGCCACCCACTGCGACGGCCCGGGACGGAGGTTGCCCCCCTTCGTCGCGATGACGAGGCCGGCAGGATACGGGTGCAACGCCTCGGCGATCAACTCTTCGCTCACGTTCGGTCCGTAGGAGTCGGCGGTGTCGATGAAGTCGACGCCGGCTTCAACCACATGCCGTAGAAGCCGGACGGCGCCGGCCGGGTCCGCCGGCGGGCCCCAGACGCCCTTTCCCGTGATGCGCATGGCGCCGAACCCAAGGCGGTGGACCATGAGATCTCCGCCGATCGATAGCCTGCTCGTCATGCCCCCAAGACGCGGCTCGCGACGGGAACGTTGCCGCCGGCAGGCGCCGCTCGGAGGCCGTGCACCCAACCCGCGCCGAACCACGCGAGCCATGCCTTCCGCTCCGACGACCGACGCTCAACCCCGCGACTCATCCGTGCCGATCGACGCGCTCCGTCACACGGCGGCGCACGTCCTTGCGTATGCCGTGCAAGACCTCTTCCCCGAAGCGAAGCCGACGATCGGCCCGGCCATTGAGAACGGGTTCTACTACGACTTCGATCGGAGCGAAGCGTTCACGCCCGAGGACCTCGGCCGGCTCGAGGCGCGAATGCGCGAGATCGTAGCCGCGGACTATCCCATGACCGGAGAGCGCGTCACTCGGGAAGCGGCGATCGAACGCTTCCGCGACAACCCCTACAAGGTTGAGATGGCGCGGGACATTCCGGAGGGTGAGCCGATCACGCTCTACACGATCGGCGACTTTACGGACCTCTGCCGCGGCGGTCACGCGCATTCGACAGGCGCGATCGAGGCGCTGAAGCTCACGAACGTCGCGGGTGCGTACTGGCGTGGCGACGAGCACAACCCCCAGCTGCAACGCATTTACGGCACCGCGTTCCCCAGCGCGGCCGAGCTCGAGGCCTACCTCGTCATGATCGAGGAGGCCGCGCGGCGCGACCACCGCAAGCTTGGCCAGGAGTTGGGCCTATTCTCGATCGAGGAGGACGCCGGCGCCGGCCTCGTCTTCTGGCACCCGAAGGGCGCTGTGGTCCGCGGGATCATCGAGAACTTCATCCGCGAGGGCCTGCGCGAGCGAGGCTACCTTCCCGTCGTCACGCCGCATATCGTGCACGAGCACTTGTACGAGGTGTCCGGGCACCTCGAGAGTTTCATCGACAGCATGTTCGGGCCGATCGAGGTCGAGGGCCAGCGCTTTCGCCTCAAGCCGATGAACTGCCCAGGGCACATCCTGATCTATCGTAGCGAGGGACGCTCGTACCGCGACTTGCCCCTGCGCTTCTCCGAATTCGGTACCGTGTACCGCTTCGAACGAAGCGGCACGCTGCACGGTACGACGCGCGTGCGCGGCTTCACGCAAGACGACGCGCACCTCTTCTGCACGCCGGAACAGCTGCAAGCAGAGTACGAGCAGACGGCCGACGAGGCGCTGCGCTTGAACCGCGCGTTTGGCTTCGACCGCGTCGAATACTTCCTCTCGACGCGCGAGGAGCGCGGCGAGAGCGACCCGATCGCCGAGGATGCGATCCGCAGAGCGCTCGAGTCGCGCGGGCTGCCGTACGAAGTCGACGCCGGCGGCGGCGCATTCTACGGACCCAAGCTCGACATCAACGTGCACGATGCGCTGGGCCGCAAGTGGCAGCTCGGCACCGTGCAGGTCGACTTCGTCCTGCCGCAACGGTTCGGCCTGAAGTACCGCGGCAGCGACGGTCACGACCATACGCCGGTCATGATCCACCGCGCACTGGCGGGTTCGCTCGAGCGCTTCTTCGGCGTGCTGATCGAGCACTATGCCGGCGCGTTCCCCGCATGGCTTGCGCCGGTCCAGGCAGTCGTAGCGCCGATCTCCGAGCATCAGATCGAGTACGCGGAGTCCGTGACGGGCGAGTTGCGGCGCGCCGGCTTCCGCGTCGAGCTCGACGCGTCGAACGAGAAGATCGGCTACAAGATCCGCCACTGGAAGCTGCAGAAGGTGCCGTACATTCTGGTCGTCGGCAAGAGCGAAGCCGCGGAGGGCACGGTCAGCCCGAACGAGCGCGGCGTCCCCGAGAAACGGCCGCCGATCCCGGTCGCGGCGTTCGCGGCGGAGCTGCAGGCGCGAGTGGACGAGAAACGGTGACGCGCCGTCTCAGGATTCCCCCAGGAACCGGCGCTACGCTCAGCCATGGGGGCCCAGCATCGTTTCACCCTGCGCGAATCCGGGCCCAAGGAAGAGGTATCATAACTCCATGAACACGCTGATTCGATCGTTCGTCGCTACCCTCGGGCTTGCGGTGCTCGTGAGCCCATCGCTCGCGCTGGCCGACGACCAGTCGGCCCCGCCCGCCGCCATGCAAGCCCGCCACGCCGAGTTCGCGCAGTTCCATGAGAAGATGGCCGCGCTGCACGCCCAGGCTCGGTCGCAGGTCCTCGCGACGCTCACGCCGGCCCACAAGGCGGAGGTCGGCAACATCATCGGAGCGCTCGCGGTCGCGCAGAACCCGAATCCCGACGGCGCCGCGCGCCAGATCGACGCGCTCCTCTCGCCCGGCGAGCGGAATGAAATCCTCCGCATCCACGAAACGGTGCGCACGCAGATGCACAGCATGATGGAAAGCATGCACGCCCAAATGGAGCAAGCAGGCGCACAGGGCGGACCCGGGCACGAGATGCACGAGATGCCACCACATCCCGAATCGCAGCAGGCACCCGATGCCGGGCATATCCTCCTGATGCTCTCAGCGCACCCCGAACCGCACATGATGATGGCACCCAGGTAGGCACCCGCCACCCCACTTCGACGGCCGCCTGCACGCGCAGGCGGCCTTTTCCTTTTCACGCCCGTGGCCGGCGATTTAGCCGTCGAATTCTGGGGAATGGTTCCATGTCGATATATGACAGCTTTCGAGGAGGGACGACATGGGCGGCATCTTGTGGACGATCATCGTGATTCTTGTCGCATTCTGGGTGCTCGGACTCGTCGTCCACATCGGTGGCGGCTTGATCCACCTTCTGCTCGTCATCGCAGTGATTCTCGTGATCGTGAACCTCGTCACCGGCCGCAGGGCCGTGTAGCGGCACCACGGCACGGCACGCCCCGGGGCGGCGCCACGGCTGCGCAAGGGCGCGGAGCGGCGCCACGGCGGCGCACAGGGGGTCGGCGTAGCGGCGCCACGGCGGCGCAGGGTTCGCGTAGCGGCGCCACGGCGGCGCAGGGTTCGCGTACCGGCGCCACGGCGGCGCAGGGTCGCATAGCGGCTCCACGGCGGTGCAGAGTCGCGTAGCGGCGCAACGGGAGGGCAGGCGGGGTTCGCGCGACGCTGCCTGAACTCTCACACGGTGCTGCTGCTCGGCATTGAGACGTCGTGCGACGATACGGCCACCGCGGTCGTGCGCGACGGCCGTACGGTGCTCTCGAACGTCTCGACCAACCAAGACGAATTCCACGCGAAGTACGGCGGGATCGTCCCGGAAATCGCAAGCCGGAAGCACGTGGAATTGCTTGCGCCCGCCGTCGAGGATGCGCTCGCACGCGCCGGCGTTTCCCTTGCCGGCGTCGATGGCATCGCGGTCACCGCCGGTCCCGGGTTGATCGGCAGCCTCGTCGTCGGAGTCGCCTACGCAAAGGCCCTTGCCTACGCGTCCCGCAAACCGCTGTACGCCGTCAACCACCTGCACGGACACATCTTCGCGGCGTTCCTCGATACGCAGGTCGAGAACGCGCACCCAAGGTTCGAGACCTCGCCGCCAGAACCCGAGTATCCGTTCCTGGCACTGCTCGTCTCGGGCGGGCATTCGCAGCTCGTCCACGTCGACGGACCGACGCAGATGGACGTGATCGGACGCACCCACGACGATGCTGCCGGCGAGGCATTCGACAAGACCGCCCGGCTCCTCGGCCTGCCGTTCCCGGGCGGTCCGCAGATCGATCGGCTCGCGAAAGCGGGCGACCCGCGGGCAATTCCGTTCCCCAGGCACCGCGCGCCGGCGGACTCGCTCGACGTGTCGTTCTCAGGGCTCAAGACCGCCGTGAAGTACTTCCTCGATACGAGCGAAGGGCGCCGGGCCGCGGTTGCCGACGTCGCCGCGTCGTTTCAAGCGGCCGTCGTCGACGTCCTCATCGATCGGGTCGCGCGCGCCGCCGAGCGCGCGCAGTACCGCTACGCGGTCCTCTCCGGGGGCGTCGCAGCCAACTCCGCGCTCCAGGCCGCCTTCGCAGCGTGGGGCCGCGACGCCGGGATCGCGACGCTGATCCCGCCGCCGAAATACTGCACGGACAACGCCGCGATGATCGCGGCAGCGGCCGATCGCCTCGGTGCCGCCGCGCTTGTCGACCCCGTCTACCTCACGGCCAACCCGAACTTTCCCTTCTCGGTGTCCACAAACGCCGAAAAAGGCCCTGTGGAATCTGTGGAGACGCTCGCGGGTTAAGGCCGGCGGAGCGCCTCCAGCGTCTCCTCGAGGGAGGCCGCCTGAAAGGCGACGATGTCGGCGACGTCCGCGAAGCGAGGATGCCGACGGCGCTCGGCGAGGCGCAGCCGCGCGGCACCCCGCTCCAAGACGCCGAGCCGCAGGCTGGTCTCGATGCTCTCGACGACGGTGCGGGGCGGGCTCGCCCGCAGCTCCGGGTCGATGAAGGCGGTCGGCGGGAGGGCCGCCAGCGCCGCGGCGATCCCCGTGACCGCGTCCGCCTCCGTGAACGATTCGTCGCCCCGAGCGAGGAGCCAGGTTGCGAAGAGGTGGCTCACCGTGACCGGTCGTGCGGCTTTCAGCGAGGCCACGATATCGTCGGCGAACGCCGGCCGGACGATGCGATACAGCTGCGAGAGCCTGCGCCCCCGCAATGGGTCGTAGCTGATGGCAGCTAACCAGATGTCGGCCAGCGGGGCAAGGCGCGCGAATACGGCGCGAAAGCGCAGCATGCGGCCGTCGGTGCTGTAGTGCCCTTCCGGCGTCACGAAGAACGTGCCGCCCGAGCGCAGCGCGTCCTCGATGCGCGCCAGGTCCTCGTCGAGCAGCCGACGCGTTTCCCGCAGCAGGTCGGCGCGATAGGGCTCCCGCAGCCCATGCAGGTCGACCGGAGCCGAAGCGAGGTCGAACCATGGTGGCCGCCCCAGATCGTCGACCCGAACGTCGTCCGGGAACCCGATTGCCTCCCGCACGGGCTGTGCGATCACATCCGCCAACGGCAGATTTCCGTGAAGGCGCCGCACGGTCGCACAGACGCTGCGCAGCGTTCGCCAGCGCAGATCGTTTTCGATCGGCATCGGACCGAGCGCCGCAAACAGCGCGCTCGGATCGTACCGCCGCACGAGCGGCGCAACCCACGGCGTGCGCACCGCGAAGAAGCCCGGCTCGAACATCCGCCGGGACGACACGGTACGAATCGGCTCCGGCCACGGGCCCTGGAGAATGAGCCGCGACATGATGGCCATCGAATCGAGGTCGTGCTGGTGGTTAGCGACGACGAGCGTCGCATCGCGTGGCTGCGGCAGGCGTCCCCACCCACGGATGCGGTAGGCCGCGTGCACGTACGGGTCGAGCGTGCCGGCCGCCGCCAGCCGAATCGCGGTCTCCCACCACCGCGACCGTCGCGGCGTCATGCCGCGCGCACCGAGCCGCGGATGAACAGCGTCGTCACCGATCCAATCAGGAAGCTGAGTGCGGCAGCCGCGAACAGCGCGCGGTAACCACCGAGGCCACCTCCGAAGCGCGCCAGGATCCAGTACCCGACGAACGGTGCGATCACCGCGGGAAGATTCTGCGCGATGCCCCAAATGCCGAGGTCGCGACCGATATCGCCGAGGGCGGGCATCGCGTCGATCGCGAGCGCCCAGCCGACGGCGTTGAGCCCACCATATCCGAGCCCGAAGAGCACCGCGAAGGCGACGATCCATTGTACGTGCGGCACCGCCGCGAAACCGACGGCAGCGAGCGTCATCGGTATCCCCGACGCCGCGACGACCCACTTGCGCGGAAACCGGTCCGAGATGACCCCGAGCGCGATGCTCGACGCAACCGCACCGATCAGGCCAAACGTGCCGACGAACGCCGTGCCGGCCGG
>Ga0302325_10034666_pt1 | contig 10325 bp, 8 predicted proteins | sample Palsa_T0_2_FD_201948 | JGI IMG/M metagenome (GOLD analysis project Ga0302325, IMG submission 201948) | Peat permafrost microbial communities from Stordalen Mire near Abisko, Sweden - Palsa_T0_2 | ecosystem: Environmental > Terrestrial > Soil > Palsa > Peat permafrost | place: Sweden: Abisko...
GGAAAACGTCGCCACCATCGTTTCCGGCATGTGCGGCGTGGTGAATGAAGGCGGCACCGGCGCATCGGCGGCGATCCCCGGACTCGAAATCTGCGGTAAGACGGGCACCGCGCAGCGCATCTCGAACGATCTCGCCAAGGCGAATAAAGCGCTCGCGCTGGCGATGAAGGATAACGGCTGGTTTGTGGGCTTCGCGCCGCGCGAGAACCCGGAAATCGTCGTGGTCGCGTTATGGGAAGGCGGCGGAAAAGGAGCTTTCTCCGCGCCCATCGTGCGCGACGTGATCAAGGCGTATTTCGATAAGAAAGCCCGCCTGGGCAAGCCGGTTCCCACCCAGTTGTCCTTGTTCGCGCAGCCGGCCGCACACTGATAGAATAGGTTCAACTTTGCCCCGCTATCGCAGCTTTCGCGACCTCGACTGGCCTCTGCTTATCATCAGCCTCATCATCTCCGCGCTCGGCGTGATGCAGATTTATTCCGCCACGCACGGTACCAAGTGGCAGACCGCGTGGTGGAAGCAGATTATCTGGATCGCGATCGGCCTGGGATTAATGTGGATCACCACCTCCGTCGATTACCATACTTTGTTGGGACAGGTGCCCATTCTTTACGCGCTGTCGGTGGTCGGATTGATTGCCACCGTAGCCATCGGAAAGGTCGCCTTTAGCGGACGGCGCTGGATTTCCGTCTTCGGATTCAGCTTTCAGATCTCTGAATTTTTGAAAGTGGTGATAATATTAATGGTAGCGAGGTATCTCTCGGAGCTGAAAAGCGACGAGGTGAGCCCGCGGGACTTGTTGAAATTAGGAGGGTTGGTCGCGATTCCGGTGGCGCTGGTGTATTACCAGCCGGATCTCGGAACGGCCATCACCTGCCTGTCGGTTCTGGCAGCCGGAATTTTGTTGGCTGGGTTAAGGTGGCAGTATGTGGCGGGAATCGCGCTGGCTTGTGCGCTGGCATTGCCGGTAGGCTGGTATCTGATTAAGGATTATCAGCGGGCGCGGTTTCTGACGTTTCGCGATCCGTCTTTGGATCCGCGGGGCGCGGGTTATCAGGTGATCCAATCCAAGATCGCGATTGGTCACGGAGGGATTTGGGGGGCGGGCCTGACGAAAGGCACGCAGACGCAGCTTCGGTTCCTCCCGGCGGCACACAACGATTTGATCTTCTCAGGGTTTGCGGAAGAACATGGATTCGTCGGGGTGGTGGTCGCCCTGGGGTTGTATTTTTTGCTATTGATGCAGATCGTGCAGAATGCGCAGACGGCGCCGGATCGCGCCGGAATGTACATTTGTATGGGGGTGGCGGCATTGCTTTTGTGCCACTTGCTGGTCAACGTGGGGATGGTGGCGGGCGAAATGCCGCTCACCGGGATTCCGTTGCCGCTGATGAGCGCGGGCGGATCTATTACCATGTCGGTATTTGTCATGCTGGGGCTGGTGAATAACGTGCGGCTCCGGCGATTTGTAAGTTAAGTTTGAATTTTTAAACCGGGCCTGGCGCAGGTTAGCCGGCGCGGGTAAGGTGAAGCGGATTTCGGTACAACAAGTTTTAGGAGCAGGTTTCAGGGAGTTGACGGGTAGCCGCTTGCGCCCGTCCTTTTGGCCCTCCCGGGAAGCAACCTCCGCAGTGCTGGTCAGGCGATGTTTTGTTCTCGCCGGAGTGTATGAGGGACGGCTCCACTCCGGTAGCTTCGACCGGCCATTCCGATCCGAACCGCCTTCGCTATGTCCCGCCTCTGATAGGCGCTGAGGTCCTCAATCGCCTCGCGGAATACCGCGGGCATGGAGGCCTGAATGAGCAAGGAACTGGTAATCTCGGCCAACCGGCAGGAGACCAAAGTCGCGCTGATCGAAGACGATCTGTTGTGCGAGGTTTATTTCCAGCGCGCCAATGAATATTCGCTCGCCGGCAGCATTCATAAGGGACGCGTCACGCGCGTGCTCCCCGGAATGCAATCGGCATTCGTGGATCTCGGCCTGGAGCGCGACACGTTTCTCTACGTGTCCGACTTCCTCGAGGAACATGAAGACTTTGATAAGGTGAGCGCCGATGACCGTCCCGTTCGCGAGGATCGTGACCAAAGGGACAGGGAACGTGACAGGGACCAAAGGGACAGGGACCGCGATCGGCACCGCCGTCCTCCGCAGGGTCCTCCTCCGGTGGTCCAATCCGCGGCCCCCATCGTGGATTCAACGGAGGCCTCCGCCAGCGCGCTCTTAGGGTCCACCGTGCTTCCTTCCGGAGCCGCCGCGCCCGAATCGAGACCGGACGATCGGGGTCCCGACAGAGGCGGCGACAGAAGTGGTGACAGGGGCGGCCGTGGACGCCGCTCGCGCCGCCGCAGAGGCACTGGCCGCGGGTTTCCTGATTCCAAATACGCGTCGGCCGGAGCGGAGCAAAGGCAGCCCGGCTCAGAAGCCGCCTTCCGTCAGCCATCGGCGCGCGTCGAACAGCAAGAAACGGAAGCGGCGGAGCCTGAAGAATTGGCTCAGGACACCTCCGAAGAGGTCACGCCTCTGATTCTGCCGGGGGAGTCGCTCCGCAAGTACCGGGAACCACCGGCGGCCGCGAAGGTTCCCACGTCACTTGAGCCGCAGATAATCTCGGCCGAGGTCGCACAAACCCCCGTTCTCGATGAGCCGGAGCCGGTCGAGGAATTCGACGAACCGATTCATTATCCCGGCGAAAACGCCTTGCCTGACGCTCCCCTGCACGGGCAGTCAGTACCAGAGCCGGCTTTAGCGGCCGCTCCGCCGCCGCTGCCTGAGGAATACGTCGCCGCGCATCAAGCGGCTCCAGAGACAGCCGAATCCGCCTCCGAACAAGAGGAAGAAGAGGAAGAGAACGAAGGCGGACCAGCCATCGCACCCATGCTCGACGACGAGGAGGATCGCGATATTCAGGCGATGATTCTCGGCGATATTGAAGAACTCGACACGGTTGAGGAAAACGGCGAACAAGCTTCGGGGCAGCAGCACGGCGGTGAACCCGCGCCCCCGCCCGAGAGCGGCACCGCCTCAGTCCGCGAACGCGGCGGGCGTTATCCGCATCGCGGATCGCGCCGCAACCGCCGCCGTCGCCCTGGCGGTCCCCCCTTAGGTCAAACGACTTTAGGTCAAACGGCTTTGGGTCAGGCTGGACCGGGTCCAGACGCGCCACGGACGGAAAATCCCGCCGAGCCGGCTCTCGAATCCGTTCGTCCGGAGTTCGCGCGGCCCCAGCAGCGGGTGGTTTCGAGACCCGTCGAAGGGCAGCCGTCCATCTCCGATCTGCTCAAAGAAGGTCAGGAGATCATTGTGCAGATCGCCAAGGAGCCGCTGGGGCAAAAAGGCGCGCGGATCACCTCGCACATCGCTCTGCCGGGCCGTTATGTCGTCTATATGCCGACTCTCGAACACATGGGCGTATCGAGAAAGATCGGCAGCGACGAAGAACGCCTGCGGTTGAAGCGCATTCTGCAAGCCAAGCGCCCCGGTCCGGTCGGCGGCTTCATCACGCGCACTGCCGCGGAAGGCCGGAGTGAAGAGGATATCGCCGGCGATATGCAGTTCCTCTACAACCTGTGGCAGGACATTCGCATCCGGGCCGATAAGCGTCCCGCGCCGATCATGCTGCATCACGATCTGGACATCGTGCAGCGCATCCTGCGCGACCAGTTGGCGGACAGCTTTAAAGCCATCTGGATCGACAACGAGGAACATTATGAAAGCGTTTTGCGGTTCGTCGAACGCTTCCAGCCCGCGCTGGTCCCGAAGGTGAAGCTGTACACGCGGGAGGCTCCGATTTTCGACGCTTTTGGCGTCACCGCGGAGATCGAAAAGGCATTACGCCCGAAAGTGTGGCTGAAATCCGGCGGGTACATCGTCATCAACCAGACTGAGGCCCTGGTGGCGATTGACGTCAATACCGGCAAGTACGTCGGCAAGTCCAATCGCCTGGAAGACACCATCGTCAAGACCAATACCGAGGCGATCCGGGAGATCGTGCGTCAGACGCGTTTACGCGATCTGGGCGGCATCATCATCATCGACTTCATCGATATGGAGGAGCGTAAGAATCGCCAGAAGGTCATGCAGGCGCTCGAGGAAGCGATGCGCGCCGACCGGGCTCCCTACAAGATTCTTCAGTTCAACGATTTCGGCCTGGTCGCCATCACGCGCAAGCGCGTGAAGCAATCGCTCGAGCGCACGCTGTGTTCGCCCTGTCCGCATTGCGAAGGCGCGGGCTACGTCAAGAGCGTGCAAACGGTGGTTAGCGAGATTCTTATCGAGGCCCGGAAGATGGCGCGGACAGTCGATAGCAAAGATGTGATGCTGCGCGTTCATCCCGATGTCGCAAAAGTGCTGAAGTCTCACCAGAACAAGTTTCTGGAAGAGCTGGAAGAAACGCTCAGGCGACCCGTTCTGGTGAAGAGCGATCCGCTCCTGCACCACGAAAAATTCGATCTAGCGTAGCAGGCGCAAGCCCGGAATGTCTTTGAAATCGGCGGCGTTCAGCGTCCACAGTTCCGCATCGTGGCGAATCGCGCAGGCCGCGATGGCGAGATCCGCCTCGCGCGCTCTCGGACGTCGCACAGTCCGATAGAGGAGCCCCGCAATGGTGGCTTCCTCGGCGCCGAATGGAATCGTTGACGCGCCCGGGAACAAGCTTTCCTGGACCTCAAGATCTTCCTGCGTCCGCGGACCTCTCAGCCACTCGTAGAGGGTGATGGATGGAAGGAGGATTCGCTCCCCGCGATCGAGGGCCCGCAAGAGTGAGGAACCCGAACGCTTGGGTCCCGTCAAACTGTCGATCAACAGGGAGGTATCGAGAAAAATCACGACCGTCGCCAGCCGGCGCGCCGGGAAGCTCGCAGTTCCCTAAGTTCTCGATCCACTTCAGCCTGACTTCGCTGTGCCGGACGCGCAAGATGTTCGTCGAGAGCGCGCAGCATTCGGATACGCTCCTGCTCACTCAACCGTCCCATGCGGGCGTGATAATCTCCCACCGCTTCGCGCACCACTTCGCTCTTCGGTTTGGAGAGGCGCCGGGAAGCGTCCTGAAGCTTGGCGACCGTGTTTTCGTCCAGCGTGAAAGTGACCTTCACCATACTAAAGCCATACTACCATACTGGCGCCTCCCTGGCGAACGTGAAATAATGTCGAGGGAGATCACGGACCATGTCTGAATACGCACACCCTGAATCGCTTGTTTCGACAGATTGGGTCGCCGAGCATCATGCGGACCCGAACGTTCGTCTGGTCGAAGTCGACGTTGACACGAACGCCTATAACGAGGGACACATCTCCGGGGCATATGGCTGGTCCTGGAACACGCAGCTCTGCGACACCGTGCGCCGGGATATTCTGACCAGGAAGCATTTTGAGAAGCTGATGTCGGAGACCGGGATTTCGAATGCGACCACGGTGATACTTTACGGCGATTCCAACAACTGGTTTGCCGCATGGGCTCTGTGGCAGATGAAGATGTACGGCCATGCCGACGTGCGCCTCATGAATGGCGGACGAAAGAAATGGCTTGCCGAAGGCCGCGAAGTTTCGACTGCCGTGCCGTCCCCGGGTTCGACGGAATACAAAGCGAGCGGCCCCGACAATTCGCTGCGCGCGTTTCTCGATCAGGTGATGGCGGCTTACGAGGGGCGATCGCACGAGATGGTGGACGTGCGCAGTCCCGCCGAATTCACCGGCGAAATTCTCGCTCCCCCCGGACTCCCCGAAACCTGCCAACGGGGCGGCCACATCCCCCGCGCCCGAAATATTCCCTGGGGCAAAGCCTGCAACGATGACGGAACGTTCAAATCGGCGGACGAACTCAAAGCTCTATATGGTGCGGAGGGCGTGGATGGATCGAAGCCGGTGATTGCATACTGCCGGATCGGCGAGCGTTCCAGTCATACTTGGTTTGTTTTGAAGTATTTGCTTGGGTTCGATCGGGTTTCCAACTACGATGGTTCGTGGACGGAGTGGGGCAATCTGGTAGGCGCCCCCGTCGAACGTGGCGCCGCCGCGGCCAAAGCATGAAGGTCCAAAACCATACGGAGCGGAAGCTCGAAATTGGCGGCTGGCAAGTCAATCTTCGGACCTATCAAATCGGCGATGTGTATCATTGCAAAGCAGATAACGTGTCGCCTGGGGCGACGATCGCGCGCTCGACCGGGGTTACTCGCGAAGAGGCCGAACAAAAGGCCATCGCCAAGGCCACCGAGCGGCTTGCGACCACTTTTAGAAGACCTTAAGCATATAATTTCATCATGAAAGGACCAACCATGCGCTTTGTCCGCCGCTCCAGCATTGCAACCGCCACCCTCTTATTCACCTGTCTCATGATCCATGCCCAGGACGAAACCTCTCGCAGCGTTGCGGGCGGTGGGATCTCCGTCCCGGGCTGGACGGGGAAGGTCGACGCCAGCGAGCAGAAGCAGGGAAAGACGGTTAACGACGCGAAATTTGCCAAAGAGGGCAGCGCGCTCCACGTGGTCACCGGGCCCGCGATAACGTACTGGAATCCCGCGAATCAGGCCAGTGGCAATTACACCGTGAAAGCCACGTTCAATGAACCGAAGTATATGAACCTCAACAGCCACCCGCATCCCTACGGCATCGTGATCGGTGGCACCGGCATGGGCACGGACAAGGAAAGCTATCTCTACTGCGCCGCGTATGGCAACGGCAACTTCATTGTGCGCGGATTTGCCCCCGAGCCGTTTCAGATGAACGGCAGGCGCGGCGAGGCCAACGCGGCAGTGCACAAAGCGGCAGCCGTGGGAGAACCTGTCACGCAGGAGATCGCTATTTCGGTAAAAGGCGACCGCGTGGAATGCTCGATCAACGGGACGGTCGTGGCCGGCTACGACAAAGCCGCCGTGGTTGGGCCGGGAAAGCTTGCCTCCGCGGATGGTGTCTATGGGCTTCGTTTCGCGCACAACACGGAAGTCCTGGTTACCGGGTTGAGCTTGACCAAGAATTAGCAGCGGAGACTTTGGCGCGGTCCGCATGCTGACGCATGGCGGTTCAGTGACTCGAAGGGAAGGTGGCCAAAGCCGCTGTACGTCTGCGGTTCGTTCACTTGACCTGCGAGAAATCGGCGGTCCCCACTCGCACGACGGTGCCTTGCCTCCGTTGCTTTTCGTCGTTCCGGGGAGCCTCGCTGCCGTCAGGCGCGGCTTCCGTCCAGACGCCGTATACGCGATTTTCGAATGCCGTGAGCCAGGTATAATCGCCTAGAAAAAGTTGCTGTCCTTCAAAGGAAGCGTCGGACCAGTCGTAGTTGAGGAAAGACCGGCCGCCGTCCGCCGATCGGGCGAGCGTCACCCGCGTTTTCCGGTTTTGCGGATCAGCCCGGCGATCGTAAAACTGGACAGAGACGGCGCCCGAAACCGGATCGACCGCCATCCATTGAAAGAACTGATCCGCGCCGTTATGCAGTTCGTCCGTGTTCACCCGCAGCGGCTTGGACCAACTGGTTCCGCTATCGGTTGATGCGGAAATAAAAACATCCACGTCGCCGTTTCTGTAGTCGCTCCAGGCGACAAACAGTTTGCCGTGAGCATCCACTCCGATTTGTGGAAATCCCATGACGCGGGAAACGCCCGGTACGCCGCCCGCGCCACCGAAATAGGGAGGCGCCACGTCGATCACCGGCCGGGACGGAGCGAACGTCTTCCCACCGTCAGTCGACCGCGTGAACGTGACGGTACTTCCATCGTTCCAGATCGCGAAGATCGTGCCTTTGGAATCCACAACTCCGACGAATCCGACCAGCCCTCCATTATCGTCTCGCGGAAGGCCCGCGTGGGCGCTGATTCGGATGGGAGCCGAGAACGTCCGGCCATCGTCGGTCGATCGTGCAAACAGTATGATCGACTTGTCGAGCTGCCACTCGATCCAACCGGCGTACACGTGTCCCGCGAACGGGCTCCCAGGGCGAGTATCCGCAAATACGCGGGGCATGTCTTCCCATTGGATCTCGGGCTCATTTCCCTCAAACGCCTTCACCGTCGCGGCATCCTTTTCCCAAGTCTTGCCGCCATCGAGCGACCTGCGGACGAAGATGCCGTTCCGTCCTGCGCCGTGCGCCCAATAGGAAGCGGTTCCGAGCCGGTCGAAGTGCAGCGAACCGAGAAACACGTGTCCTTTGTCGTTAAACGTGACACTCACGTCTCCGCCGCCGCGCCAGCCGGGGACTTGCGGAAGTTCGGCCGGCGTGAAAGTTTGTGCTCCATCCGTTGAGTACGCGACGCCTGCCGGTTGAAAGACCGCGACCACTTGCCTTGGATCGCGCGGGTTGACGGCGATCGAAGGCTCATTCGCGCGCACGCCCCGCGGCGAGACGGTAACGAGATGCGCGCCCGGCGGCGCCGGCAGAGCCTGCGCGGCGAGACGGACCGCGAAAGGGACAAATAGAAGAATCGCACGCATCATCGTGATTGGCTCCGTTCTTATTTTCACTCTCAACTCTTTCGAAGGTCATTCGAGCAGGCCGCGAATCAACGTGGCCGGATGCAGCGCGATCACGCCGGCGAGATCCGCGACCTGCCTCCGGCACGATGTTCCGGGGGCCACCAGCACATCGCCGGGCTGCATGGCTTTTGCCGCTGGAATCAGCCTGCGGTTGGCGATCGCTATGGAAACGTCGTAATGCGTATATCCGAACGACCCCGCCATGCCGCAGCATCCCGCGTCGAGATCCGCCACGCTCGCCGACGGAATCTTCGAAAGCAGCGAACTGGTGGCGCCCAGCATCCCCATCGACTTCTGATGACAATGCCCGTGCAGCAGGATCCGCTTCGGCCCCGCGCGCAGCGGCAAGTCGAGTTTCGCGGCGAATTCCTCAAACAGCATGCACGCCGCGGCCACCACGCGAGCCTTGCGCCCGGACTCGTCGCGCAGCAGCGACGGCGCGTCTTCCTTCACCGCCGATAAGCAGCTCGGCTCACAAAACAGGATCGTTTCTCCTCGCTCCGCGACCGGAAACAGCGAGTCGACCAACTTCGCCGCGCCCGCTCTTGCCTGCCTGAGCAACCCTTGTGAGATCAGCGGACGTCCGCAACACTCCGGCCGGACGACATTCGCCGCACATCCGCCGCGTTCGAGAATCTCCACCGCCGCCGCGCCGATCTCCGGTTCGAAATGATTGGTGAAGGTGTCGTTAAACAGCGTGACCCTCGTGCCGCGCCGCTCGCCCCGCGACGGCTGCCTGTCTGCCCACCGGGCAAACGTTTCGCGCTTCCACGGAGGAAGTTTGCGGCGCGAATCGATAAACGGCGCCCTCGCCAGGTTCGACAACGGCGCGAAGCGGCTGCCCCATTTCGACAAACGAGCGATGTTTCCAAGCAGGCGCGCCTGAAGCGGCGTTCCGTGACGCGAATGGTAGTCCGCGAGAAACTCGCTTTTAAACCGCGCCATGTCGACTCCCACCGGACACTCTGTTTTGCACGCGCGGCACTCGAGACACAGATCCAGCGCGCGAAACACGCCGTCGTCGCCGAGCCCTGCTTCGTTGAGCCGCCCCGAGATGGCGAGGCGCAGCACGTTCGCGCGTCCGCGCGTCGAGTCCGATTCTTCGCGTGTCGCCATATAAGAAGGACACATGGTCCCGGCCAGCTTCTTGCGGCAAGCGCCGACGCCGCTGCACATCTCGACCGCGCCAGCCAATCCGCCGTACTCGGAAAAGTCAAAAAAAGTTTTGGGATTCCGCGCCGTGTAATTCGCTCCGAATCTCAGATTCGACTTTAAGGACGGCGCGTCCACGATTTTTCCCGGATTGAAGATCCCCTCCGGATCGAAGGTCTGCTTGATCTCGCGAAACGCTTCGTAGATCGAGTCACCGAACATTTTTCGGAGGAATGGGCTGCGCACCAGGCCGTCGCCGTGCTCGCCCGAAAGCGCGCCTCCGAATTCCAGGACCAGATCCGCCACCTCGTTCGCGATCGATTCAAACTTGCGGACGCCGGATTCGGTCTTCATGTTGATCACGGGGCGCACGTGCAGACATCCGACGGAGGCGTGCGCATAAATGCCCGCCGTGGTTTCATGCGCGCGCAGGAGTTGGAGAAATCTCCCGATAAAATCGCTCAATTGTTCTGGCGGGACCGCTGTGTCCTCGACAAAAGGAATCGATTTCGCATCTTCCTTCATCGCCATCGAAAGCCCGAGCGCGGCTTCGCGCAAGCTCCAGACGCGGGCCTGCGCGGCCGTATCCGTCTCGACGCGATATCGATACCCGAGGTTCTCCGAGCGCAGATCCTGTTCGAGCGCAGCCATGCGCGGCGGCAGATCTTCCTTCCGGTCGGCGTAAAACTCCACGCACAACGTCGCGCCCGG
>Ga0302325_10034667_pt1 | contig 10325 bp, 9 predicted proteins | sample Palsa_T0_2_FD_201948 | JGI IMG/M metagenome (GOLD analysis project Ga0302325, IMG submission 201948) | Peat permafrost microbial communities from Stordalen Mire near Abisko, Sweden - Palsa_T0_2 | ecosystem: Environmental > Terrestrial > Soil > Palsa > Peat permafrost | place: Sweden: Abisko...
AACGTCGCGCACCAATTCGAAGCCGAGTGCTGTCAGCGCGACCGACTCCGAGGCAACCAGATATTCTGTGCCGTGTTCGGTTTCCATTTTACCGAACACCAGCGGGCGTATCCCGTACGGATCGCGGAACGCAAGCAGACCGTAGCCCGCGATCATCGCGACCACCGCGTAGGCACCACGGCAGCGCTGGTAGACGCCGGACACGGCAGCAAAGATGATCGCCGGATCGAGCTTGTAGTTGGCTGACGCTTCCTGCAGTTCATGCGCGAGCACGTTAAGCAACACTTCCGAATCGGAATCGGTATTAACATGACGTAGATCCTGCCGGAATAGTTCGCTCTTGAGCCGGTCGGTGTTGGTCAGATTGCCATTATGACCGAGCACTATGCCGAACGGCGAATTGACATAGAACGGCTGCGCTTCGGCCGCCGATGAGGCCGAGCCGGCAGTCGGATAACGCGTGTGCGCGATGCCACAGGCACCGAGCAGCGCGCGCATATTGCGCGTGCGAAACACATCGCGTACCATGCCGCTACCTTTTTGCATGTGAAAGGTTGCGCCTTCAGCGGTGACGATGCCGGCTGCATCCTGTCCGCGGTGCTGCAACACCAGAAGCCCGTCATAGAGCAACTGATTGACCGGGCTGCGCGCTACGATACCGAGAATACCGCACATGTCAGGGTTTCCTAATCGTAATGAATGCGTTTTGCCAAATCATACGGCAACCAGGCTTTGGCTGTGTCGCCGAGTGCAGCGAGCCGCGCGCCGGACAGCGAATTACGCCATGCCGGCTGGCGCGGCAGTATGGTCAGCCCGGCGAGTAGCGTCGCGATCAGCACAATCACTATCCCGCGCACTAGTCCAAACCCGGCGCCTAAGATGTGATCGAAGGCGCCCAGTCCAGCTGCCCTGACAAGACTCGCTACCGCAATCGACAACAATGTCATTACCAGCAATGTCATCACGAACACCACCAAGTACGCGACCAGCACCCGCAACGTATCATCCTGCACCGTTTTCGTGAACCACGGCGCCACTATCGGAGTGAAGTAACGCGCTACAAAAAATGCCACTATCCATGATGCAAGCGCGAGCAACTCACGCACTAGACCACGCAACACACTGACAATTACAGAGATTCCGATGATGACAAGCACCGCCAAATCCACCGAGGTCATTTGGGCACGATGTTGCCTGATAGCCCCATGTTCTTCAGCTTGTCGCGCACCTTTTCCGCTTCTTCGCGCAACTTGAACGGCCCTACCCGTACCCTTGTCACTTTGCCTTTTACGGTCGGCACTACTTCGGTATAGGCTTTGACGTTAGCCGCAGCAAGTTGATCCACCATCTGTTTCGCCTTGGCGGAGTCGTTCAGTGCGGCTACCTGTATCACAAAGCTGCCCGCGCTTTTTTTCTCCGTCGTGGATTTGGGAACGGATTTTGTTTTTTCCACTGCTTTGGGCGCCGGCTCGTTGTTCTTGGTTTGCGGATTGGTTGGTGCCGGTTCACTCGCAATCGCCGGCACTGCAGATGACGACACATCGACTTTTCCAATTGGTTGCGATGCGGCGTTGTTGGCTGCGGCTGATGGTAATACTGTCGGCGCTGATTCAGGGGCAGTCGCTGCTGGGGTGGCAGATTGGGCAACAACGATCGGCGGCGCAGCTTCAGGTTGTGGCGGTAATATGGACATGCTGCGACCGATCGGCACGATCTTGGAGATAAAACTGTCGGCATTAGGCGACGGGATCTTGATGTCGATATCCGGGCTCTGCGGCTTGGGCTCACTATCGAGCAGCATAGGTAAAAACACGACGACGGCAATCACCATAGCTATCGCGCCGACCAGACGGCGGCGCGCGCGCTTTTTGAGTTGCAGCTCTTCTTCGCTAATCGATTTTGCCATGATCCGGAATCAAGACCTTGCGCCTGCGTACTCTCTCATCACCGCTGCGACGGTAAGAAACGAACCAAACACGATAATTTTATCATTTTCACCCGCCTCCTTGCAGGCGGCGTGCCAGGCTACGGCAACTGCAGCGTGCGACGTAACCGGTACTGTGACGCCCGCGCGGTACAATTCATCCATCAATTGCTGCGCGCTGGCACCACGCGGCCCTTCAAGCGCCGCGACGTGCCAGTGTGTAATTTGCCGCCCGATTGCAGCGACAATACCGGCGATATCCTTGTCTTTGAGTATCCCACATACCGCGATCATCGCACCGCCCGGCGGAAGCGAGTCCAGATTATCGGCTAGAACCCGCGCCGCTTGCGGATTGTGCGCGACATCGAGAACCACCAATGGCCGGCCAGGCAACACTTGAAACCGTGCGGGTAGCGTAGCCTGTGTCAAACCGTTGCGCACGTCTTGCGCGGCTACCGGCAAGCGCTCGCGCAAGCAGTCAAGCACGGTGATGCACGCGCTGGCGTTGTCGAGCTGATAGGCGCCGCGCAACGACGGGAGCGGTAAACCAAACCGCTTGCCACCCGGCCCCCAGTATTGCCATTGAGTATTATCGGCGGCGTGGCCGAAATCCCGTTCGATGCGCAGCAACGCGACCCCGATTCGTGCCGCATGCACTAACATAGCCTGCGGCGGATCGCGGTCGGCGCATACCGCCGGCTTCCCGGCGCGGAAAATGCCGGCTTTCTCGAAGCCTATCTTGTCGCGCGTATCCCCCAGATACTCGGTGTGGTCAAGATCAACGCTGGTGACCAACGCGCAATCGGTATCGAACGCATTAACTGCATCGAGCCGGCCACCGAGGCCGACTTCGAGGATCGCGACTTCGATGCGTGTCTGCATGAATACGTGCAGCGCCGCGAGTGTGCCGAATTCGAAATAAGTGAGTGGAATGTTGCCAGCCGCTCCGCTCCGCACCACCTCAATCTGTTCGAACGCTTGACACAGCGTTGCATCGTCCGCTTCCCGACCGCCGATGCGCACGCGCTCGTTATAGCGCAGCAAATGCGGCGAGGTATAGCAGCCGACACGGTAACTTGCGGCCAGTAGCATCGCTTCCAGTAGCGCGCAGCACGAACCTTTCCCATTGGTGCCGCCGACAGTGATGATGGGAAACGCCGGCTCGAGATCAAGCGCAGCGCACATCGCATTGACGCGCTGCAACCCGAGCTCGATTGTTTTCGGGTATTGCCGTTCGATGTGATCGAGCCACTGATCGAGCGTAGTAGGTTTCAAGCGGGTTGCATTGTCAAGCAGCGGCCGGCTGCTTTAGCAAAGGTGTAATTATGTTCACGATTTTATCGCGCAATTCCCGACGATCGACAATCATGTCGATTGCGCCATGCTCAAGCAGAAACTCGGCACGCTGAAAACCCTCCGGCAACGTCTGGCGCACGGTCTGTTCGATCACGCGCGGACCAGCAAAACCGATCAGCGCACCGGGCTCGGCGATAACCACGTCGCCGATTAACGCGAAGCTTGCAGACACGCCGCCCATCGTCGGGTCGGTCAACACCGAGATGAATGGCAACCGTTCCGCCGACAATTGTGTCAGTGCCGCGCATGTTTTCGCCATCTGCATCAGCGACAGCAGACCTTCCTGCATGCGTGCACCGCCGCTCGCGCTAAAACATACCAACGGCAGCTTCTGATCGAGGCAAACCTGTACGCCACGTACGAACCGTTCGCCGACGACCGACCCCATCGAACCACCGAGAAACTTAAACTCAAACGCTGCGGCAACCAACGGCACGGTCTTGACGCTGCCCTGCATCACGACTAGTGCATCGTCCTCGCCAGTTTCCCGGTTCGCCTCTTCGAGCCGGTCGGTGTAGCGCCGGCTATCCTTGAACTTGAGACTGTCGACCGGCACGACTTCTGCTCCGATTTCGAAGCGGACGTCAACATCGAGAAACCAGTCGAGCCGCTCACGCGCTGAGATGCGGTTGTGATATCCACACTTCGGACAAACGTTGACGTTATTCTCAAGATCTGCGTGATACAGTACGGCTTCGCACTGGCCGCATTTGATCCACAACCCTTCCGGCACGCCTTTTCTTTGACTGCCAGCCTCGCGCTTTATTTTCGGTGGCAATAGCTTGCGCAACCAGCTCATCCCAACGCCTCCCGGATCGGCTTCAAAACCTGCTTGGCGCACTCGATTACGCCGCGTGGTCCGGCCTGCTCCATTTCCTCAATCAGCTTGCTCGCAATCACGACAGCATCGGCTTGTGCGGCGATACGGCGCGCGGATTCCGCGTCGCGAATGCCGAAACCAACGCCGATGGGCAGTTTCAATTCACTCCTCAATTGCGACAGGTGCGACAGCACATCCGCAATATCAAGATTACCGGCGCCGGTAACGCCGCGCAGCGAAACGTAGTAAACAAACCCGCTCGCTATGCGGGCAACCCGGCGAATGCGCTCAGTCGTGGAAGTTGGCGCCAGCAGAAAAATCGGATCAATGTCATTGCTCCTAGCCAACTCCGCAAACTGCTCGCATTCTTCCGGCGGGTAATCAACGACAATCACACCGTCCACGCCCGCGGCTTTTGCCGCGACGATAAAGCGTTCACCCCCCATCGCCTCGATTGGATTCGCATAGCCCATTAGCACGATTGGCGTATCGGCGTTATTTTTACGAAACTCGCGTACCATGCCCAGCACATCTGCCAAACTTACCCTGTGCGCGAGCGCGCGCTCGGAAGCACGTTGGATCACCGGACCATCCGCCATCGGGTCGGAGAATGGCACACCAAGCTCGATTATATCGGCACCGGCCTCGACGAAAGCATGTAGCAACGGCACTGTCAGCGCGGGATTTGGATCACCTGCGGTCGCAAACGGGATTAGCGCTGTGCGGCCCCGTCGTTTCAATGTCTCGAAAGTGGCTTTTATGCGCGACATCAAAATTTGATGCCGGATTTTTCGGCAACGGTATGAATGTCCTTGTCGCCTCTGCCGGACAAATTGATAAGCAGTATCTGTTCTTTCTTCATTTGCGGTGCGAGCTTCGCTGCGTAGGCGAGTGCGTGGCTCGATTCGAGCGCCGGAATAATGCCTTCGAACCGGCACAGATCGTGAAAAGCTTGCAGCGCCTCGTCGTCGGTCACCGCAACGTATTCGGCACGGCCGCTGTCCTTGAGCCACGCGTGTTCAGGGCCCACGCCCGGATAATCGAGACCGGCCGAAATCGAATGTGTCGCACTGATCTGACCGTTGGCGTCCTGCATCAGATAAGTGCGATTGCCGTGCAACACACCAGGTTTGCCGACACATAGAGTTGCTGCGTGCTGGCCGCTTGCGATGCCGAACCCGGCGGCCTCCACCCCAATCAACCGCACTTTCTGATCTGCGATATACGGATAAAATAATCCCATCGCGTTCGAGCCGCCGCCAACGCACGCAATTAGCGCATCGGGCTGACGCCCAGCCATTTCAAGCATCTGCTGCTGCGCCTCAATACCGATCACCGACTGAAAATCACGCACCATCATCGGATACGGATGAGGGCCCGCAACGGTACCGATAATGTAGAACGTATTGCCGACATTGGTTACCCAGTCGCGCATCGCTTCGTTGAGTGCGTCCTTGAGCGTTCTCGAACCACTTTCCACAGGTACTACGGTCGCGCCGAGCAGCTTCATACGGTAGACGTTTTGTGCCTGACGCTTGATGTCTTCCGAGCCCATATAAACGATGCACTCCATGGCGTAACGCGCGGCAACGGTCGCAGCGGCAACGCCATGTTGGCCGGCGCCGGTTTCGGCGATCACGCGCGGTTTGCCCATGCGTTTGGCGAGCAACGCCTGGCCAACGGTATTGTTGATTTTGTGCGCGCCGGTGTGGTTCAGGTCCTCACGCTTCAAATAGATCTGGGCACCGCCGAAATGCGCGGACCAGCGCCGTGCCTGATAAATCGGGCTCGGCCGGCCGACATAATGTTTGAGTTCGTACTCGAATTCGGCGCGAAATTCCGGATCGTCTTTGTAACGCGCATAAGCGGATTTCAGTTCATCCAGCGCCGCGACCAGTGTCTCGGCGACGAACACTCCGCCGTATTGGCCGAAATGACCCCGATGATCTGGCAGATCATACATCTGCATTGCGGACACTCCGAATGAATGCAGCAATTTTGTGCTCGTCCTTGATCCCAGGCGCAGACTCGACGCCACTGCTGACATCAACTGCCACTGGGCGCACGCGGCGTACCGCGGCGGCAACGTTGCCGGCATTGAGTCCACCCGACAATACCAGCGGCAACGGTAATTGATGTGGAATTAATCCCCAATCGAAAGTCGTGCCAGTCCCACCGCGACCGGTTTCAACATACGCATCAAGCAGCAAGCCTCGCGCAGCACTGTAAAGACGTGCATATTGTACCAAATCAATCCCCGGTTTGACGCGCACTGCCTTGATATATGGTGTGCCGAACCCACTGCAGAATTCAGGCGTTTCATCACCATGGAATTGCAGCAACCCGAGCGGCACTTGTTTGATGACACGCGTCACAGCCTGCTCATCCGCATCAACAAATAGTCCAACTGTGGTAATGAATGGCGGCAAGCGACGCACGATATCGGCAGCTTGTTCCGGAGCAATGTTGCGCGGACTTTCAGAATAAAACACGAAGCCGACTGCATGTGCGCCGAACCGAGCTGCCGTCAATGCATCCGGCAAGCGGGTAACACCACAAATCTTGACCATGATACTCATGAATGAATGTTTTTCACGTTAACCATTCTTGACGCGCCGCTGCCGGCAATTGCCATGCCGCATCATATATGACATTGGTCAAATAAAGCCCTGCCGCATCAATGGTCGGTGCAGCCAATCGACGGTCACAGCTAGCAAGAACTTCACCGAGCCATTCCGGCCGATGTTTGCCTTTGCCTACGTAGACGAGGCAGCCGACGATATTGCGCACCATGTGTTGCAGGAATGCGTTAGCCGTCAACTCAAACACGACATAATCATCGCTTTTATAAATATCAAGCTTGCGCATTTCCCGCACCGGCGACTTGGCCTGGCACTCGACCGAACGGAACGCACTGAAGTCATGCTCGCCGAGCAAATATTGTGCGGCCGTTTGCATGCGCTCGATATGGAGTGGCAAATGAAACCAGCCCACACGCCCGTAGTTAAGCACGGGCCGCACCGGATGGTTGAGCAACACATAGCGGTAACGGCGTTCGCGTGCCGAATAGCGCGCATGAAAATCGAGGCCGACCTCGCGTGCCCACAACACCGCCGCGCCCGTCGGCAGCAAGGTGTTTACCCCGCGCACCCATGCGTTTTCCAGACGCGCGACGCTGGTATCGAAATGCACGATCTGCATCAGCGCATGCACACCGGCATCGGTGCGTCCCGCGCAGACAGTTGCAACCGGGGCACTCGCGATTTCTGTCAACGCACGTTCCAGCGCATCCTGCACCGCACACCCTGAAGGCTGCGTCTGCCAGCCGCAGAATGCACTGCCGTCATACTCGATGCCGAGCGCAATTCTCAACTGTTTCTCCACCATATAAAAACAAAAACCGCGACAATAGCAACCGTCGCGGTTCGACCCCGAACATCAAAAGCAATCAGCCGAGAGATTCGAGTAGCTTTTTGGCTTCTTCCTGTTGCGTGGCGTCACCCTGTTTGATGACATCCTTCAGAACTTCGCGCGCACCATCTTTGTCGCCCATCTCCTGATAAGCCTTGGCAAGATCGAACTTGGTTTGCATGTCGGACCATTGCTCGTCCTTACCACTGCCTTCCGATTGGGGCGGCATGATTTCATCAAGGTTCAAATTAATGCCGGTAAGCTTCATGGCGGGTGGCGGGGCAGTCATGGCATCGCCGAAATCAAGCTTGAGATCCGGCGCCAGTGAAGCTGTCTCTTTTGCTGTCCCCACATCGAGATCCATGCCGGTACCGGCTGCCTTCCCTTGCTTGTTCAAGTTCATGGCCATCGTCTGGTCGGGCACAAACTTTTTGTCGTCGCCGGCAGGTAGCGTATCTAAGCTAAAATCAATCATGTTGACCGGCGCACCGCCGCTCTCCAAAGCAACATCAGTTGCGGTCCCATCCGCAGCTTCGATCGGCGCATCAAACGTTATATCGGGCACTAAGCTACCGCCGCCCCCCGCGCTGTCATGCGTAATGTCCTCAATCTCAGCCTGTGCCGCAACGCCTGGCTGCAGCAGCGTAGTAGTATTGTTGGGGCCGGCTTCGAGCTCAATGTTGCTGGTCTTCGACGCCATCGTCCGTGACGCGACATCGACATCGAAGTCAAGGTCGATGGCCGCAGCCGGTGCGGCGGCGGCCGGGGATGCTGATTTACCCGCTTCGTAAAGAGTATTCCCGGGATCGAAACCATAACCGAGCGCGGCAGCTTTTAGCCAGTTAGCGCCCTTGTCGCCAGTCAACTCCTTTAGCTTCCGTGCAGATTTTTCGAATGCAGCCTTGTCCTTGCGACCGGCATATATCTGCAGCAATTTTAAGTGCGCTTCCTCTAGTTTTGGATTTTTCTCAAGCGCTTCCTTCAGCACTTCCTCTGCTTGCGCGTCTCGCCCGAAGTTGAGATAAAGGTCGGCTTCCTGAAGTGGATCGACATCATCGTCAACGATAGCTGGCATCGCTACCGTCTGTGACATAACAGCAGCCGGAGTTGCGCCTGAGCTGCCGGTTATTATCGGGTCTGTTGCGGACCTAGCTAGTTGCGGTGCGTTTTTTTTTACGCCGGGCTTTTTGCCGTCGCCCCTATCTGCCGGCTGCCGGCGACGCGTTACCAAATAACCAATGCCACCCAGCAGCACCAAGGCTCCACCTGCTCCGGCAAGATACAGAGGCTGGCTAAGAATCTCATCCATCAATCCCGGCGGGGGTTCGACTATCTTGGGTTTTTTCGGTACCGACGGTAGCGATGGCACGGCTGCAGTTGTGATCGCGGTAGGTGCGACAGGTGTGGCAGCAACGGATGGGGCCGATGCCGGCGTTTCCGGCTTCATAAGCGGCATCTCAACCGGCGCTAGCGGAGCTGGAGCCTTTACGCCCTTGAGATCGAGCAAATGCTGCATGTCCTTGATCTGTTTCTCGAGGAGCGTGACACGGTCGTTCGCTTCGGCTAGTGCTTTTTCACGTGCAGTCGCTTCTTCTTCCATAGCGTGCATGCGGTCCTGAGGCGAGCCAGCGTTATCCGCCGTCTCACCCTTCGAGAGTTTCAGTACTTCCTGTGGGGTATTGCTGGCGACGGTCGGTTCCTCGACCTTGGTGTTAATTTTTCCGCTCGTCGCCGACTTCTCTTCTTCCGGCGCGGGCGTTGCGGCAGCCGCCTCCGCAAGCGCCCTGCGATAAGCATTCCAGTTGGCTGTCTGCACTCGCACTTCTTTCAATGCAGCGGATTGCGTTACTTCGGTGATTTTATCCTGTTCCGGAATGCGCAGAATCTTGCGTGCCTTCATGCGGCTCATATTGCCAACAAATGCTTTGGGATTGCTGCGATAAAGGCTTACCAGCATCTGCTCGACGGTGACTCCTTCGGGCTTAGTATCGACCGCAATCCGATAAAGAGTATCCCCATGCTTGACCGTGTATTCGCTGGGCGCAGGCTTTGCTGCGGGTGTTTCGGAATTGACTACCGGCTCTGCTTCCTCCGGTTTTGCTTCCGCAGTAACCGGTGTTTCTGCGGTCTTGTTTTCTTCAGGCTTGGTTGCAGCAGCTTCAGCCGGAGCCTGGGACTCGGCAGGCGCAGTCGCCGGCGGTACGGCGGTCGGCGAAGCGGCAACCGGCGCAGGTGCGATTGGTTTCGTCCCCGTAACTGGCGCAGCCGGAGGCGCGACTGCCATTGGCGGCGCGGCGACACCAGGCAGCGTAAAACCGGGCGGATCAATCAATGCTGTGTACTGACGAACCAACTTTCCCTGCGTCCAACTTAATTCAATTAAAAAATCGATAAATGGATCGTTGACCGCGCTAATCGAAGTGATTTTAATATAGGGTTGGCCGTCGGCACGTTTCTCGATACTCATGCGCACACCAACCAGCGCGGAACTGTATGGGATGTTGGCGTCTGTATAGGCTTCGGGCGATGCCAAACGTACCGACATCGACGACAGTTCATCCTTATCTGCGGAAATTAAATCGATTTCCGCTTGCAGCGGCTGGCCCAATGACGACAGCACATTAAGCGAACCTAAACCTGCTGCTTGAACAGTCCACGGCAACAGCAATAAGGCCGCCAATAACCATGTTTTATATGGGAATTTACGCACTACCTACCCTTTTTTGATTCCGCGAACAAGTAAATTAACATCAAATAGTTAGGGTTGCAAGCTAACCTTGCCTCTAACCTTATGAATCTATTAGCCAGTCCACA
>Ga0302325_10034669_pt1 | contig 10325 bp, 8 predicted proteins | sample Palsa_T0_2_FD_201948 | JGI IMG/M metagenome (GOLD analysis project Ga0302325, IMG submission 201948) | Peat permafrost microbial communities from Stordalen Mire near Abisko, Sweden - Palsa_T0_2 | ecosystem: Environmental > Terrestrial > Soil > Palsa > Peat permafrost | place: Sweden: Abisko...
GGTATATGATCCTGCGCGGCCGACGCCCGCAGGAGCTTCCACCGGAGGAGACCGCAAGTCCGGCATCCGGCTCTTGACCAACGTGTCGTTCTTCCGCGGTAAAACGAAAGCTTATGAGAGTTCGTTAGTCGAGTTGAGCGAACTAAACGCGCGAGAACGAAAGGCTGCCGTCTTCCAGCTGGATGTTCCACTGACATCATTGAAACCTGGTTTTTATACCTGCCAGGTCAATGTGATCGATGATGCCGGCGGCCACTTTCTGTTCCCGCGCCTCGCGCTGTTGATCCGAACGGAACCTAAGGCGTGACTTTGAAAGCTACGCCGTAGCCGCTCGCGCCGCCCCCATTGGTCGTACCGTACAGATTGCCTTCGCTATCGGAAACCAGATTGCTGAATAAATAGAGGCCGTCACTGCCGCCGCTAAATACGTACAACGATTTGTAAGTCCAGGTTCCGCCTGAGTTAGTAAGCTCATAAACCGTTCCCGCATCATTGGCGCCGTCGCAATGCGTCGTGCCATAAATCTTGCCGGATTCCATCAGCAGGTTGCGGAACGGGCCCGAGATGCCCCACCCAGACAAGCTGTAAATCACGGCGAACCTCCAGCCGCCTGCGCTTGTCGGCGTGAGCTCGAAAATTGTTCCGCCGCCATTGGCGCCACCCGCACCACCGTCGGTCGAGGCTCCGAACAGGTTTTTGCCGCTCAGAGTGAGTCCGGCGTATGGAACGCCACCGTCATCCTGTAGCTCGAACTGATGCAGGATGGTCTCTTTCCAGCTGGGCGTCGACGGAGTCAACTCGAACACTGTGCCGTAGCTATAAGTGCCGCCGACAGAAGTGGTGCCATAGAGATTGCCCGACCCGTCGAAGGTGACGCCTGCGACCGGATCGCTTCCGTCGGTACCCGTTCCGAAGCTGTACAACACTTTTTCCGTCCACGTGCCGCCGGCTACGGTTGGGGCGACCAATTCGAAGACCGTGCCGTTCCCGCTGGTGCCGCCCGCTGTGGTTGTTCCGTAAAGATTTCCCGCCTTGTCGAGGGTCAAACCGGCAACCGGTTTTGCTCCATCCGCTTTTCCGGTGAAGCTGTACAGTATGGTCTCTTTGCCCTTAACAGTTACCGCGTATACCGTTCCAGCGCCGTGCGCTCCTCCGGCGTTGGTTGTGCCGTACAGGATGCCATCGGATGAAGTCAGACGTCCCTCCGGATTCGCGCCGTCAGCTCCACCCTTAAATTCGTGCAACACGGTCTCTACGCCGCTGGTCTTCATCCAGAACACCACGCCGAGTCCGGAACTCCCGCCGGAACTGGCAGTGCCAAAGAGATTCTCGCCTGCAAACAGAAAGCCGGAAAGAGGATTCGCGCCATCTTTTCCGCCACTGAAGTTGTGAATCACGCTGAAAGTCTGAGTCTGAGCCTGGGCCTGTGGAACCGCCATTGCCGCCAGCCCCAGCACGAAGGCAAGAGCGAACACTGCTTTTCCGATAGACAATATCGACTTACGTGGGGATCTCATCATGCGGCACCTCATCCTGTGGAGTTTTAGTTGGGGGCTCTCGTACTTTCAGCCTCTGACTTCAGACTCGTGGCTTCAGACTCGTGGCGGAGTCGTACCGAGATTTCCCGTAGCTTCTCACGCAAGGAAAGCGCTGTCAATAATCACAAGGACGTAGGCAAATGCAAGTTCTTGCAATATCGGCGGCTGCTCGACGCGCGAATAAACCTCAGCAATGACGAGCTCGGCGTCACATGCGCTGCAGAATGTCGGCGATGCGATCGCCGGTGTGACCATCCCATAAAGTCAGCGTGCTTCCCTTCTTCTGCTCTCCTCGCAAGATCTTCTCCAACTCGCGAACCAACAACGTTCGATCGTCTCCGACCAAAGTGTTGGTCCCCAGCGTCACGGTGATCGGACGCTCCGTGTTCTGCCGCAAGGTCAAACATGGCACACCCAGATAGGTCGTCTCTTCCTGAATTCCGCCAGAATCGGTAATCACGACCGCGGCGCGAGTTTGAAGCGAGAGAAACTCGATGTACGGCAACGGATCAAGCAGCCGCACATTCTCACAGTTGATGCCAAAGTCGGCGATGCGCTGACGCGTCCGCGGATGCACGGGAAAAATGATGCAGAGATCGTTGCCGACTTTCGTGAGACAGTCCAATATTTGCCGCAGGCTTTCGCCATCATCCACATTCGAAGGCCGGTGCAGGGTGACCAGAGCGAATCGTTCAGGGAGTCCATTCTTCGAACAACTCTTCGCCGCCGGCAAGAGTCGCACGAGCGAATCGATCATCACATTGCCAACCAGGTGAATGCGTTCCTTCGGCACACCCTCGCGCATCAGATTGAGATCGCCATCTTCCGACGGGGTGAACAGCAAATCGGAAATGCGATCGGTCACCATCCGGTTGATCTCTTCCGGCATGGTTCGATCAAAAGAACGCAGGCCAGCTTCCACGTGGCCAACCGGAATGAGCAGCTTCGCACAGACCAGGGCCGCCGCCACCGTGGAATTCACGTCGCCGTAAACCAGAGTCATATCCGGCTTGCGTTCCAGAACTACCGGCTCGAATCGGCGCATGATCTCCGCCGTCTGCGCAGCGTGGCTGCCCGAGCCGACCTCCAGATTGAAATCCGGTTCCGGAATTTCCAGCTGGGTGAAGAACACATCGGACATGTTCCGGTCGTAATGCTGACCGGTATGAACCAGCGTCTGCCGGACGCCGCGCTGCCGAAGCGCGCGCAGGACCGGCGCCGCCTTAACAAAATTCGGCCGCGCGCCCACAACATGCAGGATGTGATTCACGTCAACCATTCTATGTGAGCTGCAGAGGCGGAAGCGCAGTTGGAGCCCGGTGATGGCTCGTTTTGTTGCTTTGAAAGGGCACGGCTTCACAGGCTGCGAAAAAACTCAGGTTCGAGCACGTTTGGAAAGGGTGCGGCTTCAAGCCGCACCGTAGGTCCCGCAAACTGCGCCACCACCATGAGCCTTCCGTCATATTCAGATTCACTGCCAGCGACTACAATAAATTCTCCGTGAAATGGGGAGCGCGAGCATTGTCCGGGTCCGAGAAGCCGAGCGGGCTATTTCCCCGGCATCTCGGTTTCCTGTTTTTTCTGCTGACCTCGGCTCTCGTCTTCTGGATTCCGCTTCGTAATCTGATCAGCTTCTCGCTGACCCACGATTATGGTTCGCATATCAACTTCATCGTTCCGATCAGCGCATATCTCATCTACGCCAAGCGGAATGAAATTTTCTCGAAGGTTCAATCCAGCCGTCTCGTCGGTTCGGTCGTACTGCTGGCAGGCGCCATTTTGTCGTGGTTGGCGGAAAAGCGGTTCGTGGAAAAGCATTCGCCATCTCTCGAGAGCAATTACTTTTCTCTCCTGATTCTCGCCATCGTCCTTATTTGGATCTCTGGATTTATCTTCTGCTATGGCACGGACGCCTTTCGTGCAGCAAAGTTTCCGTTGTTATTCCTTCTGCTGCTGGTTCCCATCCCCGAGTTTCTAATCGACAAAATTATTTCTCTGCTGCAGGCCGGATCCGCCGCGGTTGCGTACGGGCTGCTCCGGCTTATCCAGGTGCCCGTATTCAAGCAGGGATTCATTCTGCAGCTCCCGACTTTAAACATTGAAGTGGCGAAGGAATGCAGCGGAATCCGCTCCAGCCTGGGGCTCTTGATTACCACTCTTCTTATCGGTGAGTTTGCCTTGCGCCCAGGCTGGAGACGGTTGATATTGACGCTCTCTACCGTGCCCATCCTTATACTGAAAAATGGCGTGCGCATCACGGCCATCTGTTTGCTTTCCATTTATGTGGATCGCGGATTTCTAACTGGATGGCTGCACATGTCCGGAGGAATAGTATTTTACGCACTGGGTCTGGCGTTATTGGTTCCCATCCTGGCCGCGCTTCGAAGATCGGAAGAGAAAACGAGGGGTAGTGCCGCTTCGGCCTTGCCGAGCGCGGACGCGGTAACTGCGAGGCAGAAAACGAGGCAGCAATCAAGATGAATTTGAGATCTTCCTGGAGGCAACGGTTAATCACGGGCGCACTGGCGATCTCGCTGCTCCTTCTACCCGCGTGCAAGCGCAGTACCCAGTCGTATCTGGACCGCGGCCAAAGCTTCATGCAGAAGGGCAACTACGAGTCGGCGCGCATCGAATTCCTGAACGCCGTCAGCCAGGACCCGCGCTCCGCCGAAGCTCATCACCGGCTGGCACAAGCCTATCTGGCGCAGCAGAACGGCGCCGAAGCTTTGCAAAATCTGCAGACCGCCGCCGATCTGGATCCGCAGAACATGCAGATCCGGTTGGAGATGGCGCAGCTGTACATCGCCGCCGGAGAGTACGACAAAGCGGAGAGCACCGCTCAGCAAGTACTTGGCGCGATTTCGCAAACTCCGAATGCGCAAAATCCGAATGCGCAAACTGCGAATCCGCAAGCTGCGAATCAACAAAGCGCGCTGGCCTACCAGGTTATCGGAGAATCGTGGGCCAGACGGCTTTCCTACGACAAATCAATCGCGGCATTTACCAGGAGCGCCGAACTCGACCCCAGCAGCGCCTCCGCTCAACTGAACCTGGGGCTGGCGGAAATCGCGGTGCAACATTACCCGCCCGCCGAACAGGCGCTGCTAAAAGCGATCGCGCTTAATCCCAGATTTGTGCAGGCTTACCTTACGCTGGCCAACCTGTATCACGCGCAATCCCAACTCAAAGAAACCGAGCAGACCCTGCGCCGGGGCATAGCCCAGAATCCCGACGCCACAGAGCTTTACATCCTCTGCGCCACATTGCTCTATGACGAACATCAGGAAGACAATGCACGGTCACTTCTGGATAGTTTGGCCCAACGGCAGGCGAACTCTCCGGGGCCGGCTTTGGCGATCGGCGATTTCTATCTTCGCCACCACGATTCGAACAAGGCCCTGGCCGAGTACCAACGCGGTATGAAGCGGTTTCCCAAAGATCTGGACCTGAAGAACCACGCCGTCGATGCCTACCTTGTGGCCAATCGAACCGCGGAGGCCACCAGCCTTAACAATGAAGCCCTGCAGCAGAATCCGAAGGACTCGAGCGCGCGCCTGCAGCGGGGACGAATCCTGCTCAGCGCGGGAAAAACCGAAGACGCCCTTACTGATCTTCTTGCGGTGGTGGCCGACGATCCCAAGTCCGCGCCGGCTCACTATTACCTGGCCCTGGCCTACCATCAGCACGGAGAGGATGGACAGGCGCAAACCGAATTTCGAAATGCACTGGCCATCTCTCCCAACCTGACTGACGCGCTGCAAGCCCTGGCCGAGTCCTATCTCGCGCTCCAGCAAATGCAGCCTGCCGAGGACAACGCCCGGCGGCTGGTTCAGTTGCTGCCCACCGACGCCTCGGCTCACCTGCTGTTGGGCAGGATTCTGCTGGCGTCGAAACAATTTTCCGCGGCGCGCGACCAGTTCGCGGCAGCCAAGTCGCTGGCTCCTGCCGATGCTTCGCCCTACATCCAGACCGCAACAGCGTACGCGGAAGAAAATAAGGATGCAGCCGCCGACAAAGAATTTGCCTCGGCGCTGCAGATCGATCCTCATTCCACGGCGGCGCTCGATCAGTGGGCCCAATTTCTGGCGACGCATAACCGCCGGCCCGACGCCATCACTCACGTCAAACAGTTCTTAGCGAGCGCTCCCCAGGATGCGAATGCCCACTCCATTCTGGCCGGGCTCTATGCCGGAGACAAAAAAAACGGAGAGGCTGAGGCGGAGTTCCAGCAGGCGCTGGCAATTGATCCCAGGTCCGAGCGGGCGAACCTCGAACTGGCGAACCTGTATCGCGCCGAAGGGGAGAATGATAAGGCCATCAGCCAGTATCAGAAACTTCTGGCCGTGTACCCAAAGCTCGCTCCCGCGCAACTGATCGTAGGAAATCTATATCTCGACAAGAAAGATTTGAATACCGCCCGCAAGTATTATGAGGCAGCTTTAGCCAGCGATCCGCATTTCGGACTGGCCAGCGGCAATCTGGCCTGGGTCTACGCACAACAGGGCGGCGATCTGAATACAGCGCTGAGCCTCGCCCAGACGGCGCAGAAGCAATACCCCACGCTGCCCAGCGTTAACGACACGCTGGCCTGGATTTATTACCTGCAAGGCAGTTATCGCCTCGCGCTGCCCTTGCTGCAGGAGTGCGTTCGAAAAGATCCCGACCACGCCGCCTATCATTACCATCTCGGCATGGTCGAACTTGCCGGCGGCGACAAGCGCAACGCCAAATCGCAACTGCAAGCCGCCCTGAACCTGAAGCTCTCCGACGACGACGCCGCCCGCGCCCGCCAGACCCTGCAGCAGATGGAATGAAATTCGTCCGCCTCTTCCGGAAGCCGTCAAAAACGGAAGCCTGCGAAAACGGAAGCCTCAAAAAAGAGGCCCCAAAAAGTGGGGTGCCCCATTTCTCGCATCCTTTGCGGGAGTTGGGCAGGCATTCTTGCGGCGCATCAGCGCGGGAATGCGCCAGGCCCTGCGCTGGAGAGTCTAACTTTCTCTCGTACTCCGCCGAGCACTGGTTTTCAGGATCGATCTGCGAAGCCGCCTTTCGGCGCGGCTTTTTCGTTTCATCGCTTTTTGATCACTCATTGGTTTTGATCACTCATAAGAGTTAGGACTTGCATGGGGCTTTGGAACGGCTCAGGGATCGCCCCTTGCAGGGGCTACGGAGCCGATTCCGGGGCGCGGATCCCCCGGCCCAAGGAATGCCCCGACGGCCGTTCCGCGTCGTCCCAGCGGGCAGTTGAATCGATTTACCTTCGAGGAAAAAGTGTCTTGTTATCAACGAGTTGCAGACCTATTTATCCACAGCCACGTACTCTCACAAGTCCTTTGAGGACTAGAGCTTACGCAAGTACGCACATTTAACGAGGCATATTGAGAGACTTATGCGGCGCGCGGCCTAAACTCTGGCGCTCTTAGTCAAGGTTTATAGCCCGGACTCATGAGCGCAACTCTCTGCAACTACTGCAAAAACGTTCATCTTGACAGGCTTCCGTTTTAGTCGCAGGATAGATCCAGCTTCAAAGGCTGGTCCCCCTTTACCGGCACGCCACTCGATTTTTTGGGGAGTCACATGATGCAAAAGTCTTCACTGCTTCTGGCCGTCTTGTTCGCAGTCGGCGCAGCTACTCTAGCCCACGCTGACAGCACCGGCGTCAACTTCAATTACAACGGCGGAACGTTGAGCGCCACCGAGACCGTCAAAAACGGACAAGTAACGTCAATCAGTATCGACGGATACAACCTTAATCTTTTCTCGGGTGCAAGTAATTCGCTGCTTGAAGGCTGCGAGAAGTCCGGTTGCTCATGGGATCTTTTCGATGTATCTGGAAGCGTCATTCTTGAGGTTTCCTACAACGGCCTTACTGAGTACGCAGGTTGTGTCTGGTGCACAAATGGCTACGGACAGATTAAGGGCGGCAGCACCTACGGTCCTAACTCAGCTGTTCCTGAGCCTCCCGTGTATTTGCTCGCGCTGCTCGGCATCTTCTTCATGCCCAACCGGATCAGCCAGGGATTGCGACAGACCCTGCGCTTGAATCGCTAATTAATCCGCTGAGCGCCCGCGCGCTCCAGCGTCGAAAGTATTGCCTGATGCGCCGCGAGATTTCTCTCGCGGCGCATTTTGTTGACTCCATGAAGATGCTTCCCGCCGCCCGGCCACACTAATCCGGATCGCGGATACCAATTCCGCAAGTCGGCACGACAAGTTGTGACTACATGGCCACGCCCCAGACTTTCTAAGCGGCCACGGGCCTTTTCGCGACAACCGGCATCTGGTTGGCTGCTGGAACCAGGGCACGAAGCGCCGAGGCGATGCAGATTAAGAACGCTACCACGCTGAGTTCGAATAGATTCCGCTGCGAAAGGTCGATCGACGCAAATAGAGATCGGGCAACGTTGAAGTGAACCAGCCCGCCGCAGGCCAGCGCTATCCAACCGAGGTAGTAGGTGACTCTTCCAACCAACTGCAGTCGAGCAACGTGATCCATGGTAAGTACCCTCCTAAAGTTTTCCAGAGAAAATTCCTGAGAAAGAAGCCCTAAGAATGGTGCAGTCAGCTGGCCGAGCGGAATTGTACACTGGGTTTCCCGGCGGTGGAATAGTTTTCGCTTTTGTGCTTCTTTCTCGTTCTTGTCTCCGCGGGGAATCGTCGGGTATCGTTCAACCTGCAGGAGGGTCCGTCTCAATGAATGTGGGCCTGCGAGGGGTGGGCGCACTACTGATTGGCCTGATGGCCGCAGCTACGCTGGCCTGTTCGCACCCCACGGCGAAGGTGTCCTCTTCCTGGGATCCGAAAACCGCCGCAGCCTACCTGGATTATCGCGAAGGTTGGTGGGCGAACTGGACGGGATCGGCTCGCGATCATGGCACCTTTTGCGTATCGTGCCATACTGCGCTGCCCTATGCTCTGGCCCGGCCGGTTCTTCGGACGGCACTGGGGGAGCAAGGTCCGTCAGTGAACGAGCGCGAACTGCTCGATGATGTCACCCGGCGTGTACGGCTTTGGAAGGATGTTGGACCGTATTACAGCGACCAGGGATACGACCCGAAAAGCGCGGAGTCGCGCGGGACCGAAGCCGTTCTGAATGCGCTGATTCTGGCCAGCCGCGATGCTGAGAAGGGACAACTCAGCGACGACGCGCGCGCCGCTTTCAGCAATATGTGGACCCTCCAGCTGGCCGCTGGGGAGAAGAGAGGTTCATGGCCCTGGCTTCAATTCGACCAGGAGCCTTGGGAGGCCAACGACTCCGGCTACTACGGCGCAACCCTGGCTGCGATCGCAGTCGGCACAGCTCCCGGCGACTATGGATCGACGCCCGAAATTCAGGAGAACGTCACGCGTTTGCGCGAATATTTAAATCGAGAACAAGCGGCCCAATCCACGATCAATCGAGTCTTCCTTCTCTGGGCTTCCACCAAACTTCCCCGGCTGCTCGCGTCGGAACAGCAGCAAGCCATCATTCATGAAATCCTAAGCCAACAACAGGCAGATGGCGGCTGGAGGCTGGCTTCCATCGCGTGGAAGTGGAAGGGCTCGACGCTAAAGTCGTTCGCGAATATGTGGCTCCGGGAAGATGGAACTCCCTTGCAAGGGAAAAGTGACGGCGTTGCCACCGGCCTAACGATCCTCGCGCTGGAAGAGGCCGGAGTGCCGCGGAATAACTCCCAACTCCGGCGCGGACTTTCCTGGCTGACGACTAATCAGAACACGGCGGAGGGTTCATGGCCCGCATCCTCGGTGAACAAACGTCGGCATCTGTCGTCCGGGACGGGACGCTTCATGAGTGACGCGGCTACCGCCTTTGCCGTGCTTGCCCTGACCGACGACCAGCGGAGAACAAGTGCATTGGCTTCCGCATCCTCCCGTTGAGACCGAAGAAATCGCATGGTCGTGGATTGGCAGAGTGTGAAAATGTTCCGCATGAAAACGTCTCCGCGTGGAGAACGTTTCCTGCGTGAAAACGTTCGACTCGACACCTCGTCGCGTGAACGTGCATACTAACTGGTATGTCCGCTGCCAAAAAACGCTCGCGAGGCAATGGGGCGACGTCACGGAATCCAGAGCGCACGCGAGAACTCCTATTGCGGGCCGCTTTCGAAGAGATCTACCGCACTGGCTTTCGAAGCGCTGACCTGGACGCCATTCTGGCCGTGGCCGGCGTCACCAAAGGCGCGCTGTACTACCACTTTGACAACAAGGATGCCCTCGGATACGCGGTGCTGGACGAGGTCATGGCAAGTGACCTTCACCAGAAGTGGGTGCAGCCTTTACGGAACGCCAAGGACCCCATCGCCGCCCTGATTCGCATTGTTCAGTCCGAATCGGTAAAAAGAGAAGACGTTCGACGCGGTTGCCCCTTGCTTAACTTGTCCAATGAGATGTCAGGTCTCGATGAAGGATTCCGCAGAAGGACGGCAAAGCTGTTTAAGAACTGGCACGACGCCGTGGCCGGCGCCCTGCGTGAAGGACAGAAACGCCGGATAGTGCGGAGTGAAATAGACGCGGATGAAACGGCAACGTTCCTGATCGCGACCTACGAGGGCTATGTCGTTTTAGGAAAGAATTCGCAGGATCCACGGACCATGCTTTCCGGCCAGAGAAGGGTGAGCGGCCAGATCGAGTCACTGCGCACAGCGCGACGGCGGACGCAGGCGGCAGGCCGTGCATAGCTCACTTTCGTGGAACTGCATAGACGAGGCGCTCTCAGTCAGGCGCCGTCAGTCTTGCCGCCGTCAGTCTCGCTGCCGTCAGTCTTGCTGCCCTCAGTCGTGAAAGAGT
>Ga0302325_10034672_pt1 | contig 10324 bp, 6 predicted proteins | sample Palsa_T0_2_FD_201948 | JGI IMG/M metagenome (GOLD analysis project Ga0302325, IMG submission 201948) | Peat permafrost microbial communities from Stordalen Mire near Abisko, Sweden - Palsa_T0_2 | ecosystem: Environmental > Terrestrial > Soil > Palsa > Peat permafrost | place: Sweden: Abisko...
CCCATCGGGGTGGGCTACGACCAGACGATCGGGGATGCCGCACGCGCTATGCGCGACTGGGGTATCGGCGCCGTGCTCGTCGTGGCCGACCAGGCTCTGTACGGCCTGGTCACCGGCCGCGACCTGGCCGTCAGGGCGGTGGCGGAAGCTAAGGGCCACGATGCGGCGGTAGGCCCGGTGAGCACCGGGAACCTGATCGGCGTGGACGTGAACGCCGACACGGCGGAGGCGGAACGCCTGATGCGCGATAACGCCATCCGCAGGCTTCCCGTCATCGAGGACGGGCAGGTGGCGGGCATGGTGTCACTCGGGGACCTGGCCCTGTACCCGGCATGACCTCCGAGATCACCACGGGCGGGATACCGGTGCCGCTCACGCACGCCGGGAAGATCCACTTCCCCGGCGACGGCCTCACCAAGGAGGACCTGGACATCCGCGCCGTTTGCGCAGCACGACAGCGGGTAGCGGACAAGGCCATCCCAGGAGGTGACCATGACGAGGAGGATGCGCGACATCATGTCGTCCGCGCCGGTGTGCATGGCTTCAACCGAAACCGTATCGGCGGTGGCGAAGGCCATGAAAGAACACGGCGTCGGCACCGCGCTCGTGCTGACCGACGGCCAGCTCAGCGGGCTCGTCACCGACAGGGACATCGCGGTCCGGGTGCTCGCCGAGAACCGCGACCCGGTCACCACGCTCGTGGCTGAGATCTGCAGCAGCGAGGTGGCGGTGCTCGGCCCGGACGACGGCGTCGAGCAAGCCGAACGGCTGGTACGCGAGCGGGCGATCCGCCGCATCCCGGTGCTTCAGGACGGCATCCCGGTTGGGGTGGTATCCACCGGCGACCTGCGATGACATCTCCGCTGCCGGGGATGTGCTACAAATGACGCAGGGACGGAGGATCTGTTGCCGATCGAGCAGCTAGGGCACGAGGCGGCGGAGCTACTGAGCCTCACGAACGGCGGAGAGGCCAGGTCACTGAACAAGCTCGCCGAGCTCGCTGCCTGGCAGGTGGCGGCCTGCTCGGGAGCGCATGCCGCGGTCTGGCGCGAGGGTGAAGTGGTCAGTGCCGCGGCGACCCATCCTGACCTGGCGGAGCTCGCTGACCTGCAGTTCCGGATTGGTCGCGGCCCGCTGGTCGAGGCTGCGGACATCGGTGTCGCGGTCAGCTGCCCGGATACGCTCGACGAGGGCCGCTGGCCCGAGTTCGCCGAGGCGGCGCTGCGGCGTGGCGTCCGCTGTTCGGTTCACCTCGTGCGTCAGCTTCCGCGCGGCGCCCTGGTCTTGTCCCTGTTCGGGGTGCGTCCGGGCGTGCTGGACGCCGAGTCCAATCCGATGGCTGACATGCTCGCCGCGTTCGGCGGCGCGATGCTCACGAACGCGACGGCCTACGATCAGGCCCAGCGCACCGCCAGCCAGCTCAAGGACGCCGTGGTCGCGCGGTCGGTAGTCGACCAGGCGAAGGGAATCTTGATGCATGCGCTCGACTGCGATGCCGACAGCGCGCTGCAGCGCCTGCGCCAGGAATCCCAGCGCCGGCACGTCAAGGTCACCGAGGTGGCCAGTGAGGTCGTGGCCGCCTACGGCAGCGAAGCGAGCGGGGCCGCCGGAACACGCCCCGCCTGAGTCACGGCGGAGATTGCACCTTCGCGACCAGGATGGTTACGTCATCACGCAGGTCGTCGGCGGAAAAGCTGGCGACCAGGCTCTGCACCATTCTCGTGGTCTCGGCGGCGGAGCGGCCCGCCAGCCCGGCCAGCTCGTCGGCCAGCCGCTCCTCGAAGTACTGCATCTCTGCGCTGCGCGCCTCGGTGACCCCGTCGGAGTAGAAGAAGAGCAAGTCCCCGGGCCCGAGGTCAAGCTCGGTTCGCTGCGGCTCGGCGTCGGGAAACAGGCCAAGCGGCAGGCTGCCGCCGCTCACCACCTCGACGCGCCCGTCCGGCCGGACCACCACGGGTCCCGGGTGGCCCGCACTCGCCAGCACCACGTGCACCCGGTCGCCGTCCCAGCGCAGGTAGGCAAGATTGGCGGTGACGAAGCGATCCTCGTAGTCGCCGGCCAGGATGACCTCGTTGACCTTGGCCAGTGTCGCTACCGGATCCGGGCTCCAGTGCGCGATGACCCGGATGGCATGCCGGGCCGCCGCGGTCATGGCGGCGGCTTCCTGGCCCTTGCCGCATACGTCACCGACGGTGATCGCCCACCCGTCCTGGACCGGGAAAACGTCGTAGAAGTCACCGCTGACTTCCAGACCTTCACTGGCTGGCACGTACGCCGCGGACAGGTCAAGCCCGGGGACGTCAGGCAGGCGGGCGGGGAGCAGGCTTCCCTGCAGCGCTTCGGCGACGGCCGAACGGTGCCGGAACATGCGGTCGACCCTGATCGCGACGCCCAGGTGCTCACCGAGCTCTTGCGCCAGGCCGAGCTCGGCGATCTCAAAGCGTCCTTCCGTGGCCTGGCGCCCCAAGGTGAGAACGCCGTAGCTGGTGGTGCCATCGGAGATCGGCACGCTCAGCAGCGAGGTCACGCCGAGCAGCATAAGCAGCGGGGTTCCGTCGGGGATAGTACCGAGAATCCCCGGGTCGTCCGCATGAGCCAGGACCACGGACCGGCCCGCGGAGTGGACCTGCGCTGGCACCGTGCCGGTCTGCGGGTCGACGGCGCGCGCCTTCCTGGCCAGATCCTCTTGCGCCTTGTCGTGCGGGCCGATGACGAACTGGCGCCGCAGCCGGTCCGCGCGCTCGACGTCGACGATCACCCAGCTCGCGATGTCGCCCGCCAGCAGCCTGGCGCACCGCTGCAGCGTGACGGCCTCGCTGAACGTGCTGTTGTCGAGCAGCAGCCTGGTCACCGCGGTCACCATGTCCATCCGGCGCGTCATGGTCTGGACCGCGCTGGCCGTGCTCTCCGGACGAGCCATGCCGGTCGCAGCAGCCGTGTCCTCGCCGCCGCGCTTGCGGGAGAGCCCGGACCCGGACCCGGCGCCGCCCGGCAGTTCGGCCATCGTGACCACCAGGAACCGTGAACTGTCCGGCAGCGTGACGACGTTTGCCGTCATGGTCGCGTCGACCGGTCCGGCCGCGGCGAGCAGCTTGCAGTCCGCCTGCCTCGCGGTCCCCGTCCGCGTCGCGGCGGCGAGCTGGCTCTGCACGGCGGCGCGCGAAGGAAGGTCGACGAAGGCGGTCAGCGGCCTGCCGGTCGCGTAACCGGGCGGAGCGCCGATCAGGTCACCAGCCTTGCCGTTCGCGCGTCGTATCGTGCCGTCGGGCTCGAGCAGGAACAAGGGCGCGGGCGCATTCTGGAACACGGCTCGCAGCAGCCCTCTTTCCGCGCTGAGCGATGCGGGCGGCCCGCCAGCGGTGGTGGGGTCCGCCGCCCCGGTCTCGGACTCCGCCAGCTTGGTCACCGCATCGACCGCGGCATCCAGCTCGGCGAAGGCAGCCTCGAGCAGGCCCCGCGTATCGGCGCCTGGCATCGCCGCGGCATGACGAAGCGCATCACGCCGCCTGGCCAGGTCGGCGAAAGCGTCAGAGCCATGAGGCCAGGTGCCTTGCGACATTTTTCCAGACCATTATTCCTGGTGAAGCGCTAGCAGCGCGGAGTGCTCCCTGCCAAGGGAACGGGCCTGGCGTGAGCTTAAGGCGTTCCTGACCCGACCCAATATTACTGGTGGCCGTGCCCCGGCCGGGCAAAAGAAGGTCCGCCGGGGCCGATGCCCCGGCGGACCCTCTCCTAAGGTTTTCACGGTTGGGTTCGCTTCTTGGGCTGTTGAGACGAGGCCCCCCTCCCGCGCCACCCCGTTCATGGCCAGTGTCTGTGGCGCCCGGCCTCACTCGTCATAGACGTCCTCGATGACCTCCGTCTCGACGGGCCGCCGGTGCGGGGTGAGGTCACGCGTCGCATCCATGTGGTTGGCGGCCTCAGGGCTGCCGAGTGCGCCGGGGGCGGGCAGGCTCGCCTGCACGCGGGTGTTCGCCGGGTTCCGGTTGACGTCGTAAGCCGGGTAGTTCACTTCCTCGACCCGCCGGCCCGGCCGCCAGCTTGTCTGCCGGACGAACAGGCGCCGGCCGACCCAGCCGTAGCCGCGGCGCGGGATCGCGATCCCGATTATGCCGATGATCATGAGCACGTAGCCTGCGGTGTGCAGGTTGAAGACGGACGTATTCGTCGTCACGGCGAACGCGAGGATGGCGCCGACTGCGATCAGGGCCAGTCCCATACCGGTTTTCATGATGATCCTTCCGCTGTCATGGCGTTCTGGCTGGTCAGGCCGTGGCAGCTGATTGGGGAATGTCGCTGGTCTCGGCGGGATCGAGCAGTTTGTTCTTCAGGTGGCCCAGGGCCCGGGCGAGGAGCCTGGATACGTGCATCTGGGAGATGCCGAGCCGTTCGCCGATCTCGGTCTGGGTGAGGTTGCCGTAAAAACGCATGACCAGGATCCGCTGCTCACGCTCGGGCAGTTCCTCCCAGTGCGTGCTGACGGCTTCCATGTCGATGGTGTGGGCGACACCCGGGTCATCGTCGCCGAGCATGTCAGCGAGCAAGGCCGGATCTTCCCGGTCCGACAGCGGAGCGTCCAGGGAGTACGTGCTGAACACCAGGTCCGCCTGACGGGCCTCCTGCATGTCGTCCTTGCTGACCCCGAGCCGGTGGGCTAGTTCCTCTTCGGTGGGCCCGCGGCCCAGCTGCTGGGTAAGCTCCTCGGTGGCCTTGCGCAGTTCGAGCAGCAGTTCCTGAGCGGACCGGCGGACGTGGATCTGCCAGCGCTTGTCGCGGAAGTGCCGCTTGATCTCGCCGCTGACGCAAGGCTGAGCGTAAGCGGAGAGGCTGTCGCCGACCTCGGGGTCGTAGTTATTGATCGCCTTGAGCAAGCCGACGTATCCGACCTGCATGAGATCTTCGGTGGGCTCGGGGCTGCCGCGGTATTGCCTGACGCACGAGCGGACCAGCTTCTGGTAGCGGTCCACGAGTATCTCGCAGGCAGCGGCGCGTAGCTCGTTGTCACGTGGCAGCGCGCGGACCTTGGCCAGCAGGGCATTGTCGGAGAGCTCTCGCAGCTCGGCGCGCGACCCGGTGTCGATGGTCGCGTCACGGACGGTCTTGGCGACGGTGTCAATGGTGCCTGACGCCGGCTGCTGGAGGGTTCCCTTAGTCAAGGCGGCCTCCTCGGGACCCTGGGAATTACGGACGAGTACGGTGTGCCCGGACCGAGATGAATAAACGTCAAGCGACGTGATGCTGGTCACATCAAAGCCGCTCGCTCGCCCCGCCGGGTCAGCCGCGCCGGTAACGCTCCGTATCCGCGCTGCGGAGCGCCATGCCGTGACCGGGGCGGTCCTGGTCGGGCCGCATCGAGCCTCCTGACGGATCGAGAGTCCCGTCGAAGAACAGTCGTTCAATGCGCTGGTGATCGTGGAAGTACTCCACGTGCCGCAGGTTAGGGACCGCGGCCCCCACATGCGCGTGCAGGTTGGGCGCGCAGTGGCCGGAGACCTGCAGGTTGTGCGCTGCGGCGAGGCCCGCGCCGCGCAGGAACTCGGTGATTCCGCCGCACCTGGTCACGTCCAGCTGCAGGCAGTCGACCGCGCCCGCGTCGATGAGCCGCGCGGAGTCGGCCAGCGACCAGCTGTACTCGCCGGCCGCGACGTCGGGCCGGACCTGCCCCCGGATCACGGCCAGGCCGGCCAGGTCCTGGGAGGAAACCGGCTCCTCAAACCAGGTCACGCCGATCGCACTGAGCTCATCGGCGACCCGGACCGCCTGGCCCGTGCTGTAGCCGCCGTTGGCGTCCACGTAGAGCTCGGTGTTCTCGCCGATGATCTCCCGGGCGAGCTCGGCCCGGGAGATGTCGCGGCGCTCGTTCCCGCCCCACGACTCGCCGATCTTGATCTTGACCCGGGGAATGCGCTCCTTCTCCACCCATTCGCTGAGCTGCTGGCGGGTGCGCGTGTCGTCGTAGCTGGTGAAGCCGCCGCTTCCGTAGACAGGCACCTCCGCCAGGGCTCGCCCGAGCAGGCCGGCCAGCGACTGGCCGAGCAGCCGGGCCTTGAGATCCCACAGCGCGATGTCGACGGCCGAGATGGCCATCGCGGCGACGCCGGGGCGGCCGATGTTGCGGACCTGGCGGGCCATCGCCTCTGCCGTCCCCGCGACGTCGAGGGCGCTCCGTCCGACCACCACGTCCGCCAGCATTTCGGTGATGACGGTCTGCGCGGCCGCCGAGGTATAGCTCCAGCCCATTCCCTGCTCGTCGCCGCAGTAGACGGTTACCAGGACCATGGTGGTCTTGTCCCAGGTGAGCGTGCCGTCGGCCTCTTCTGCGTCAGTCGGTATGACGTAGCTGGCAGTTTTGACCGCGGTCACTACGGATTCGGTCACGCTCGAGTCCCTCCTGATCGGCAAGGGAATCCGACTACCTCCTCGCTCGCCGGTCAAACCGGTCCCGGTGGTCGTCGAACGGGCACTTAGGTAAATCCTGGCCATCACAGGTGTAGGCGGGCGGCCGGGGGGAAGCGGATAGCCGCACAAGAACCAGCCCACACCCTCGTGAGGACACGTCATGACCGCGACCGGGAGCGCCATGAACTGGCGGTCAGCAGGTGCTTGCCTGGATGCCGACCCCGACCTGTTCTTCCCCATCTCCTCGGCCGGTCCAGCCGAGCAGCAGATCGCGCGGGCCAAAGTCATCTGTGCGGGCTGCGGAGTCCGGCGGGAATGCCTGGAGTTCGCGCTGGCCCACGACCAGGTGTACGGCATCTGGGGCGGCACCACGTCGGAGGACAGGCAACGCGACCGGCGGCGCAGGCGGCGTGCGGCTGCCGCCGCCGGGCAAAGGCGCACCGTCGCGGCATAGTCGGCACCGTCGCGGCATAGTCATAGGAGGACGCGTGACCCAGACGGTTGCCATCACCGGAGCGAGCGCCACGACCGCGACGATCCTGGCTAACCGGGTGGTGCCCGCCCTGCTCGACAGGTACCTGGCCAGGACCGGCTACGACTCTCAGCAGACCGGCGGTCGGGAAAGTGACCACCGGCCAGCCAACCTCTGGCAACCGGTCGACGAGCCCCGCGGTGACGACCACGGTGCGCACGGTGAGTTCGCCGACAAGGCGCACGCGCGCAGCGCCCAGATGCTCGTGTCCCATCATCGGCTGGCCGCCACGGCAGCGGGAGCGGCCACGGCCGCGGCCGGCCTGGCGCTCGCCACCCGGGCCCGCCGGCGGTAACGGAGCCAGCAGGACCCGGCGTGCCGCAACGGGCGGATCCGTCCGGGCCGGCCTTAACCGGCAGGCCAGCCAGCGCTCCATGCAGGCGAGCAACTCATCGGTGTCGACGGGCTTGGTCACGTAGTCGCTGGCCCCGGCCGCGATGCTCTTCTCCTTGTCGCCTGGCATAGCCCGGGCGGTGACCGCGATGATGGGCAACGTGGCGAAGGCGGGCATCTGCCTGATCTTGTTCATCGTCGCATAGCCGTCAAGCTCAGGCATCATCACGTCCATCAGGACGAGATCGGTGTCCTCGGCGGTCAGCAGGGCCTCGATGCCCTTGCGCCCGTTGGTGGCCTGGGCCACCGTCATGCCGTGCAACTCCAGCGTGCTCGTGATCGCGAAGACATTGCGGGGGTCATCGTCGATCACCAGCACCCGCTTGCCGCGCAGGGCCTCGTGACCTTCGGCCTCCGGCGACGGCCGCGACCCGGACCCGGACCCCCTATCATCCTCGGCGCCCCGCAGCCCGGCCTCCGGCTCGCTGATCAGCGCGGGCACGTGGCCTGGCTGAGCCGCGGAGAGGTGCAGGGTAATGCGCTCGCGTAGTTCGTCAAGCGACGGCAGCAACTCGAGCGTCTGGGAGCCGAAACGGAGCCGGGCCAGCCGCGCCTGCGCGCTGTCGATCGTGTCCCTGGTGTGGGCCAGCACCGGGACGTCCCGCAGCTTGGGCTCTTCGGCGAGCTGCTCGAGGAAGGCGAACGCGGACGCGTCCTCGAGGCCGAGATCTAGCACGACGCACTGGTGCGGCGCGGCCGCGAGGGCCTCGATGCCCTGCTCGGGGCTGACCGCCGTGCCCACGTGCACCGGCCCGGGAATACCGGTGAGATCGGAGACCGCGCTATAGGCGAGCAAGGTGAGCAGGCCGCCGCGCGAACCCTCGAGAACCAGCAGGCGCCGGCCGGCCGTGGCCGTGTCGTCCGGCAGGGTCGGCTGCAGCCGAAGCGCCTCGGTCGCGTCCGCGTGCGCACCACCGTTCACCGAGATGGCGACCCCCTCGCTCGCGGGAGCGGCGGCGGCATTCCAGTCCATCCCATCGGCCGTGACTCCTGGCAGCTCGCACGGCAGGTACAGCGTGAAGGTGCTGCCGTGGCTGAGCTCACTTTCCGCGACGATTTCCCCGCCGAGCAGGGCGCCGACCTCGCGCGCGATCGACAGCCCGAGGCCGGTGCCGCCGTACCTGCGGCTGAGGGTACCGTCACCCTGCTGGAAGGCGCCGAAAATGGTGCTGATGTTCTCGGGTGCGATGCCGATTCCGGTGTCGGTCACCGAGAAGGCCAGGACCTCGCCTCCGTCGTGCGTCTGTGGCGTGACCGGGGTTCTTGTGTCCCGGCCCACGCGGAGTATCACGTGGCCTCGTTCGGTGAACTTGACCGCGTTAGCCAGCAGGTTGCCGAGCACCTGGCGCAGCCGCTGCCGGTCGGTGAACAGCTCGGGCGGGGCTTCGGCGTCCGCCTCGACGGCGAATTCCAGTCCCTTCTCCGCGGTGAGCGGCTGGAACGTGGCCTGGACATCTTCCAGCAGCACGCCGAGACCGAACCGCTCTACGTGGATGTCCATCCGGCCCGCCTCGACCTTGGACAAGTCCAGGATGTCGTTGATGAGCTGGAGCAGGTCTGAGCCGGCCGAGTGGATGACGTTGGCGTACTCGACCTGCTTGGCGGACAGGTTCCGGCCCGGGTTCTGCGCCAGCAGCCGGGCCAGGATCAGCAGGCTGTTCAGCGGTGTGCGCAACTCGTGTGACATGTTGGCGAGGAACTGCGACTTGTATTTCGACGCCAGCGCCAATTGCCTGGCCCGTTCCTCGATCTCCTGCCTGGCCTGCTCGATCTCGGCGTTCTTGGTCTCGATATCGCGGTTCTGAGTGGCGAGCAGGGCGGCCTTGTCTTCCAGATCGGCGTTGGACCGCTGCAGCTCCACCTGCTGATCCTGCAGCTCTTCCGATCGCGCTTGCAGCTCGGTGGTCAGCCGCTGCGACTCCTCGAGCAGCGTATCGGTGCGGGCGTTGGCGATGATCGTGTTGAAGTTGACCCCGAGGGTCTCGGTCAGCAGCTCGAGGAAGTCGGTCTGCACCGGGCTGAACGAGGTGAAAGAGGCGAGCTCGATGACCCCGAGCACCTGATCCTCGAACAGGATCGGCAGCACCGCAAGGTTCGCCGGCGGCGCCTCGCCGAGTCCGGAGGAGATCTTGACGTACCCCTCGGGCAGGTTCCCTACGATGATGGACCGCTTGCTCCGCGCCACCTGGCCGATCATGGACTGGCCCAGCCGGTACTGGATCGGCGCCGTCTTGTCGGCGCGCAGGCCGTAGCCGGCGATGAGGCGGAGCTGGGTGTCGCCGTCGGCGGGTTCGGCCAGGAAGAAGGTGCCGTGCTGGGCGTCCACGAGCGGGGCGAGTTCGTCCATGATCAGCTCGGCCACGACCGCCAGGTCCCTGTGACCCTGCATCATGCCCGCGATCTGGGCCAGGTTGGTCTTCAGCCAGTCCTGCTGCTGGTTGGCCCGGATGGTCTCGCGCAGCGACTGGACCATCGCGTTGATGTTGTCCTTGAGCTCGGCGACTTCGCCCTGGGCCTCCACCGAGATGGACCGGGTCAGGTCCCCGGAGGCGACCGCGCTGGTCACCTCGGCGATCGCGCGAACCTGCCTGGTCAGGTTTCCGGCCAGCTCGTTGACGTTCTCCGTCAGCCGCTTCCAGGTGCCTGACACGCCTTCGACCTCGGCCTGGCCGCCCAGGCGGCCCTCGCTGCCGACCTCGCGGGCCACCCGGGTCACCTCGGCCGCGAACGAGGAGAGCTGGTCGACCATGGTGTTGATGGTGGTCTTGAGCTCGAGGATCTCGCCCCGCGCGTCCACGTCGATCTTCTTGGACAGGTCGCCGTTGGCGACCGCGGTGGTGACCTGGGCGATGTTGCGAACCTGGCCGGTCAGGTTCTGGGCCATCGAGTTGACGTTGTCGGTGAGGTCCTTCCACGTCCCCGAGACGCCCTTGACGTCGGCCTGGCCGCCGAGCCGCCCCTCGGTGCCCACCTCGCGGGCCACCCTGGTCACCTCGTCGG
>Ga0302325_10034673_pt1 | contig 10324 bp, 9 predicted proteins | sample Palsa_T0_2_FD_201948 | JGI IMG/M metagenome (GOLD analysis project Ga0302325, IMG submission 201948) | Peat permafrost microbial communities from Stordalen Mire near Abisko, Sweden - Palsa_T0_2 | ecosystem: Environmental > Terrestrial > Soil > Palsa > Peat permafrost | place: Sweden: Abisko...
AGAGATATTTGGCCGCGGCGATGCGCGCGGGAAGCTCCTCGCGCAATTCGGGATGATCGCGCCAGAGCCGGGCGGTCTCGTAGAGCTGCGCGCGCGCGGCTTCCAGCGACACCGCCATCTGGCCGATTCGCTCCTGGATCGGCGTGGTCTCCGCGATCGGTCGCCCGAGCGCGGTTGGCCGGCGCCCCTGCGCATAGCGCACGGCGGCCTCCAGCGCCGCCTCGCCGACGCCGAGGTACACGGCGGCGACCGTCAACGACCACGGCCCAAGCCCCGGCGCGCCCTTGCCCTGCGGCGGCTTGGCCGCGCCCGGCGGTGAAAGCGGCCGCCGCTCGACGACGAACTCGTCGGCGACGAAAACGTCGTCGTAGTTGACGTCCGAATTGCCCGAAGCTCTGAGGCTCAGCGCGCCCTGCCAGCTGTCCTTGATCGAGAGGCCCGGCGCGCCGGCCCTGATGAGCGCGCTTGCGACTTCGCCGTGTGGCGCGTCGGCGCTCGGCGGCAGCCGCACCAGCGTCACGAACCAGCGCATGCCCGGCGCGCCGGTGACGAAAATCTTGCGCCCGTTGATGCGATAGCCGCCCTCGGCTGGCGTCGCCGACGCCGCCGGCGCGCCGCCCCGAGAAACGCTGCCGAGATCGGCTTCGGTCGCGCAGGTGTTGATTCCGCCGCCATGCTCGGCGATGTCGCGGCACACCGCGGCAAACATCGGCTCGGGCCAGACCTGCTCGTCGCGCTGGCGCCCAATAATGTTGAGCGACATGCCGACGACGAGCGCGGAAGCCGGATCGGCGCGCGCGAGGATCTGCTGAGCGACAACCATCTCGAACACGTCCGCTTCCTCGCCGCCGTAGGCGCGGGGCAGGGCGAGCCGCAGATAGCCGGCCTCGTGCAGCGCTTGCAGATTGTCGCGCGCGAAATCGCCGCGCCGATCGTGCTCGGCGGCGCTCGGCGCCAAGCGCCGCGCCAGCGCCTCCGTGAGATCCACGATCCGGCGCGTGAGAGGTTCGAAGGGATAGGCGAGCGGCATAGTCCCTCATTCACGCGGCGACCGCGCCGCCGAGATAGGCGTCGCGGATGCGCGGATCGATACGCAATTTTTCGGCCGGCCCCTCGAGCACGATGCGGCCGGTCTGCAACACATAGGCGTCGTGGGCGATTTGCAAAGCCAGATTGGCGTTCTGCTCGACCATGAAGATCGTCGTTCCCTGTTTGTTGATCGTCGCAATCAGCTCCAGCACGCGATCGACCCAAAGCGGCGAAAGGCCCATTGTCGGCTCGTCCATCAGGATTAATTTTGGGCGGCCCATCAGCGCGCGAGCCATGGCAAGCATCTGCTGCTCGCCGCCTGACAGCGTGCCCGCCTGTTGCTCCAGCCGGCCCGCGACCCTGGGGAAAAGCGCCAGCACCCGATCAAAATCCTGTTTGACGCCGGCGCGGTCGTCGCGGGCGTAGGCGCCCATGAAGAGGTTTTCGCGCACGCTCATCACGGGGAAGATGCGGCGCGCCTCCGGCACGGAGCCGACGCCTAGCCGGATGATGCGATGCGTGGGCAGGCCATCGATGCGCGCGCCGTCGAAGCGGACTTCGCCCGCCCGCGGCGAGACTAGCCCCAGGATCACCTTCATCGTCGTCGATTTGCCGCTGGCGTTGCCGCCGAGCAGACAAACGATGCGGCCTGCGCCGACCGACAGCGACAGGCCGAAATGCGCCTGCACCGGGCCGTAGAACGTGTCAATGCCGTCGAGCGCGAGCAGCGGCGTCATTCCGCAGCCTCCGCGCGGGTCTCGCCGATCCGGCTGTGCCCCAGATAGGCCTCGATGACCGCGGGATCGTCGCGCACTTCGGCGGGCCGGCCGGCGGCGATCCGTTTGCCGTCGTCGAGCACATAGACGCGGTCAGATAGCCGCATCACCATGTCGAGCTTGTGTTCGATCAGCAGGATCGTCAGGCCCGAGCGTTTTAGATCGCCGATGATCGCCTCCATCTCCGCGGTCTCGGTCGGGTTCATGCCGGCGGTCGGCTCGTCGAGCATCAGCAGGCGAGGGCGGAGCGCGAGCGCGCGGGCAATCTCCAGGCGGCGGCGATTGGCGTAGGAGAGGCTGTAGGCGGGATGATCGAGCCGCGGCGTCAGGCGGTCGCCGAAGCGGGCGAGGATCGCCTTGGCGTCTTCGACAAGTTGGGCTTGCTCCTCGCGCACCCCGCGCGGACCGACGAGCGCAACCAAAAGCTCCGCGATCGGCCCGAGTTTTGGACGCGCGGCTTTCAGCCGCGTGTGCGCGCCGATCAGCACGTTATCGAGCACGCTCAGATTGGCGAAGACGCGTCCGTGCTGAAAGGTGCGGGCGATCCGGAGCGCGGCGATTTTCTCGGCGGCGAGGCGCTCGATCCGGCGTCCGTCAAACAACACTTCGCCGGACGCAGCGCGATCTAGCCCGCTGACCAGGTTGAATGTCGTCGTCTTGCCGGCGCCGTTCGGGCCGATCAGGCTGACAAGCTCGCCTTCGGCCACCTCGAAATCGAGCGCGTCGACGGCGGTGACGCCGCCGAAACGTCTCGTCAGGGCGCGGACTTGAAGCAGCGCCGCCATGTCAAACCGTTCCCAACAGCCCTTGCGGGCGGAAGCGCACGAGCAGGAGCAGCACGACGCCGTAGATGAGAATACGATATTCCGCCGCAAAGCGGAACGCCTCGGGCAGGCCGACCAGCACGACGGCGCCGAGGATCGCGCCGAGGATGTTGCCCATGCCGCCGAGGATCGCCATCGTGACGGCGAGCAGCGACAGCTGCGAGTCGAAGGTCTGGTTGTTGAGATAGGAGAACAGATGCGCCGAAATCGCGCCGCTAACGCCCGCTCCGAAGCCTGCGAAGCCGAAGGCGATCGCCTTGTAGCGGGAGATTTCGACGCCATGCGATCGCGCCGCGACCTCGTCGTCGCGCAGCGCCTTCAAGGTCCGGCCGATGTGCGAATTGATGAGCCTCATCTGCAACAATGCAAACGCGACCAGCAACGCCAGACACAACCAATAGACCGCGCGCGCCGAGGTCACCTCATAACCGAACGCCGAGAGCGGGGGAATGCCGGTGACGCCGAGCGCGCCGTGGGTAAAACTCTCCCAGTTGAGGATGACGAGGCCGACGATCTCGCCGATCGCCAGCGTCGCGATCGCGATATAGTGGCCGCGCAGCCGAAAGGCCGGGAATACCAGCGCCGTGCCGATGAGGGCCGCGGCCAGACCCGCGACGGGCACCGAGAGGAGCGGCGACACGCCGTAGTCGGTGGCGAGCAGCGCCGACGCGTAGGCGCCGATCGCCATCAGCGCCGCTTGGCCGAACGACATCTGCCCGGCCGTGCCCGACACCAAAGTGAGGCTGAGCGCGACCAGCGCCGCGAGCCACGCGTTGGTCAGGACCTGCAACAGATAGGGTGAGGTCGCGAAAAACGGCAGCGCGAAGGCGGCGACGGTGAGCGCCGCGATGAGCGGAGCTGGAAGCTTCAGCGCGCGGCTCGGCGCGATGAACGAGCCGGTCAGCGGCTCGGCGTCGATCACCTTGCGGCCGCCGAACAGGCCGTTTGGCAGCAGCACCAGGAACAGGATCAGCAAAGCGAAGGCGAACAGATTGCGGTAGGTCGTGCCAAACAGCGCGATTCCATAACTCTCGGTGAGGCCGAGGATGAGACTGCCGACGATTGCGCCCGGCACATTGCCGATGCCGCCGATCACCACGGCGACGACGCCTTTCAAGGTCGCCTGAAAGCTCATGCCCGGATCGATGTGGTTGTAGTACATGCCGACCAACAGCCCGCTGATTCCGCCGAGCGCGGAGGCGATGGCGAACACCGCGCTGTTGACCGCATCGACGTTGACGCCCATCTGTCGCGCCGCTTCGCGGTCCTGCGCGGTGGCGCGCACTGCGTAGCCAAGCTTGGTGAAGCGCAAAAACCCGTAGAGCAGGCCGGCGCTGGTCAGGCTGACGAAGGCGATCAGCAGATCCATCGGCCCGATCGACCCGCCGCCGATCGGAATACGCCAGTCCGGCAGTTCGGCCGGCACGGCGCGCGGATTGGGCGAGCAGACAAGCTGCACCAGCTGGTCGAGCACGAAGCTCAGGCCGATGGTGGCGAGCAGCGGCGCGATGCGCGCGCGGCCCTGCAAGGGCCGCAGCGCGAGTCGTTCAATCAATGCGCCAAGCGCCGCGCAGGCGAGCGCGACGATGGCGAGCGTGACCGGAAACGGCGTGTGCAAATACGTAATCGCCGCCCAGCCGACATAGGCGCCGATCGTGTAGACCGAGCCGTGCGCGAAATTGACCAGGTTGGCGACGCCGAAGATCAGCGCCAGACCCACCGCCAGCAGCGCGTAAACGTCGCCGATGACGAGACCATTGACGGTGTAGTCGAGGAACGATCCCAAAACCTTCGACGTCCCTAAAGAGCTTTTATTTTCCCAGCTTCCGTCATTGCGAGCGGAGCGAAGCAATCCATCGTCGTGAGATCGAAGTCTTCCCGATAGGGCTGTTGCGGTGGCGCCGTGGGTTGCTTCGCTTCGCTCGCAATGACGAGTCCTCGCTAATTGGTCTGCGGTTTGACGCCATCCCACAGCGCGAACTTGCCGTCCTTGACGATCAGATAAACCGCGCGGGCGCCGGCGACGCGGCGGGTTTCCGGATCGAAGGTCGCCTTGCCGAAGATCACGCTCGGCACGTCCTTGATCTGAGCCAAGCCGTCGCGGATCGCCTTGCGGTCGTCGCCGTATTTCTCGATCACAGCCGCCAGCAGCACGATCGTGTCATAGGCGACCGTGTTGAATGTATCCGGCTCCTCGTGATAGCGCGCGCGGAATTTCGTCACGAAATTCTGCACCTCCGGCCGCGGCTCGTCGGGGAAGAAATTCGTTTCGGTGAAGACGCCGTTGGCGGCGTCGCCGGCCAGCTCGATGAACTTTGGCGAATAGATCGAGCCGCTCGCGACGATCTGGGTGGTCAGCCCGACCGTTCTGATCTGGCGCGCGATCAGCGCGCCGTCCGGGTAGTAGGAGATCAGCACGATCGCGTCGGGCTTGGCGTCGCGCACGCGCACCAGGGTCGAGCGGAAATCCTTCTCGTCGGGCTGATAGCCCTCGGAGGCGACGACTTCGGCGCCGTAGGACTTGGCGGCGTCAGCGAACAATTTCTGGCTGGTGCGGCCCCAATCGGTGTTGAGATAGAGCACCGCGAGCTTTTTGAACCCGAGATCGGTCGCATATTTGGCGAGCCGAGGCTGCTCGTCAGCTTGGCTGACCGAGCTCGACCAGATATAATCGCCGCCCTTGGTGAAGTTCGGATGCGAATTGGTGAAGCCGAACTGCACCAGACCGGCGCGCTGGTAGATCGGCGAGGCGGCCATCGAGGCGGTCGAGGAGAAATCGCCGAGTTCGACGACGATCTTCGGATCGCTGACGAATTTTTGCGCGATCGCCACCGTCTGGCGCGGATCGGCCTGGCTGTCCTCGAACACATATTGCAGCGGCCGCCCGCGCACGCCGCCGGCGCGGTTGACCTCGTCGAGCGCGAGATCGAAACCTTTTTTCCACTGCGCGCCATATTGCGCATTCTGGCCCGTCAAGGGTCCGCTGACGCCGAGTGTGATCGGCTCGCCCTTCGGGCTCTCGGCGAATGCCGAGGCGCCGAGCTCGATGCCAAGGGCCAGCCCCGCAAGAAGCACGGCGCGGCGGGGGAGAGTTATCTGCGTGCGCATGAGGCGCCTCCGGGGAAACGGCGAATGGTTATTCTACAAAATTAGTAGAATTTTGCGAAGGCGTCAATTGATGTGAGAGATCGCCAGAGCGAATTGTGCTTGGAGCGGCGGCGCCCACGCCGCCGAGAAAGCTCGGCTCGCTATCGCGCGAGACACGGCGGCCTGGAGGCCGCCGCTCCAAGGTCGGCATCGCATCGATACCCCTCTTTCGCGCCACGAATTCCTGAACCCGAGCAATCACGCGCTCTGCGGGCGGGACGCCCGCGGTCCTAGGAGGCGCTGTTTCCGCACGTGGCGCGAAGGGTTGGCGAAGCTCGCGGCGGTCTATCTGGTGTCGCTGTTCCGTTTCGTGATCTGGGTCGGGCTGGTTATTTCCTGGTTGTTCTTCGCCGGCCTCAAGCCGCCGTTGGCGTCTTGAGGAGCGGGGCCATGTCGGACAACAATCTTCGTGACGAACTGAGGGCGCCAGTCGAGCCGCTGCTGCCGATCGAGAAGAAGCTGATTGGTTGGAGCCTCGGGCTCGGCGTCGCGCTGCTGATAATTCTCGGGATCATAAATCACTTTTCGCCGGCGTCCTGAAACTCCTGGGACCGCGGACGTCCCGCCCCCAAAGGGCGGGCTGGAAGCCCGCGGTCCCAGGCGCGACGCCTCGCCTTATTCCGGAAACCGGATCACGCGGCCGCCAGGCGCACCGGGCGTGACGCCGATGGCGCGGGAGACCTCGTCGGCGCTCCAGCCGATGCGATCGAAGGCGCCGCGCCAATAGATCAGCGCGCCCTCGGCGGGTCTCGGCGCAGCCAGTCGCACGCGGCCGATAAGGATCGCGTGCGAGTGCCGCTCGATGATGTCCTCCACCTCGCATTCGAAAGCGGCGACCGCATCGGCGAGCAACCAGACGCCGTCCGGCGTCGTGATCCAGCGGCCCTCGGCGAAGCGCTCGGCGCCCTTCAACCCGCCGCGGCCGGCGAAACGGTCGGCGATTTCGGCGTGATCGGCGGCGAGCACGTTGACGCCGATGAGGTCGCCGGCGCCGAGCCGCGCATAGAGCGACGCGGAACGGTTCACGCAGACGATCAGCGCCGGCGGCTCGGCCGACAGCGAGGAAACCGACGTCGCGGTCAGTCCCGTGCGATATTCGCCGTCGCCGTGCGTGATGACGGAGACGCCGCTCGCGAGCTGCCGCATCGCTTGACGAAAGGACTCAGCCGCACTCGGCGCGGCGCTGATGTTTCTCACGGTGGCGTTCATCCGTTTCAGCATCCCCATGAGGCGCAACGAGGCTCAAAAATCTCGCGGCTGGAAGACCGTGTCGTCGTGCGGGTGAGCGAAGCCATCGGTTTCAAGCGGAGGCGGCGTTGCGAGGGCCCGATTGAGCGCCTTCGCGGACGCGACGATCTTATTCCAGATCCACGCGACGAAGTTGGCGATCGCATTCATATGCGCCTCCTCAGGTAGCGCCATCCCGTCATTGTGAGCGAAGCGAAGCAATCCAGCCTCTCGGTGATGCCTCGGTTCGACTTCGCCACGGACTCGCGCAACCGGAGCGGATGCGCGTGATGCGGCGGCGTCTCGCCCCAGCGTTGGATGGCTTCGCTTCGCTCGCAATGACGGATGTTTCCATTTGTTTGGCCGCGCCGCTCATATGCCCGCGCCGTCGTCGAAGGATTCCTGGCGCGGCTTGGCCTGAGCGACGTGGCTATCGGCGGGAACGTTCTCGGTCAGCCACACGCCGCCACCGATCGACACGCCGCGCCCGATGGTCACGCGGCCGAGGATGGTGGCGCCCGCGTAGATGACGACATCGTCCTCGACGATCGGATGGCGCGGATAGTTCTTGCGCAGCGCCCCCGTCGCGTCGGTCTCGAACCGCTTCGCGCCCAGGGTCACGCCCTGATAGAGCCGCACGTTGCGGCCGATGATCGCCGTCTCGCCGATGACGACGCCGGTGCCGTGATCGATGAAGAACCGCTCGCCGATCCGAGCGCCGGGGTGAATGTCTATTCCCGTGCGCCCGTGCGCGTCCTCCGAGGCGATGCGGGCGAGCATGGGCGCGCCGAGCTTGTAGAGTTGATGCGCGAGCCGATGCCGCAGCACGGCCGCAAAGCCGGGAAATGAGAAGATCACCTCGTCGATGCTGGCCGCCGAGGGATCGCCCTCGAAGCCCGCGCGGGCGTCAGTGTCCGTAAGCGCCCGGATCGTCGGCAGCGCCGCGGAAAACTCCTCGGCGATTTCGAAGGCGCGGCGCGGATCGGCCCCGCCCGCGCCGACGCCCTCGGCCGCCAGCGCCAGTTCGAGTCTGATCTGGCCCTGCAGGGCCCTCAGCGCGGTGCGCAGCGTTTTGCCGACGAACGCATCGACCTCGTCCGCCGACAGGCCCTGCGGCCCGAAGTGGCGCGGATAGAGCGCCGAAACCAGATCGTCGATCGCCGCGATCAGCGTCTTGCGCGCGGGGAGCTTTGGGGTCTGGCCGCGGTAGCGGCGACGCTGTGAGAGGTTGCGGAGATCGCGCAAGCCTTCGACGAGGCCGTCTATCCCGAACGGCTCCTCCACGTGGACTTCGGCAAGCGCGCTCACGCCGCGAGCCCCGTGGCGTCAAACACCCCCTCGAACAGCACCGAGCTCAGATAGCGCTCGCCCGAATCAGGCAGGATGACGACGATCGTCTTGCCCGCGTTTTCCGGCTTCTTGGCGAGGCGCACCGCGACCGCCGCCGCCGCGCCGCAGGAAATGCCGGAGAGAATGCCTTCATCGAGCGTCAGGCGCCGCGCAAACAGCACCGCCTCTTCGTTGCTGACCTGCTCGACCGCGTCGATCAACGAAAGATCCAGCACCTCGGGAACGAAGCCCGCGCCGATGCCCTGGATCTTATGCGGCCCCGGCTTCAGCGCCTCACCGGCGCGCTTCTGGGTGAGCACTGGGCTCGCCGTCGGCTCGACGGCGACGGATCGGATGGGCTTGCCCTTGACTTGTTTGATGTAGCGCGAGACGCCGGTGATCGTGCCTCCCGTGCCGACGCCGGCGACGAAAATGTCGATTGCGCCCTCGGTGTCGTCCCAGATCTCCGGCCCCGTCGTCTTTTCGTGAATGGCGGGGTTGGCGGGGTTCTTGAACTGCTGCAGCAGCACGTAGCGGCCGGGGTCGGAGGCGGCGATCTCCTCGGCTTTGGCGATGGCCCCTCCCATGCCCTTCGCGCCCTCGGTCAGCACCAGTTTCGCCCCGTAGGCGATGAGCAGCTTCCGCCGCTCCAGGCTCATCGTCTCCGGCATGGTGAGCGTGATGGGAATGCCGCGGGCGGCGGCGACGAAGGCGAGCGCGATGCCGGTGTTGCCGCTCGTCGGTTCGACGATCTCCTTGCCCGGGCCGAGCAGGCCCTTGGCCTCTGCATCCCAGATCATCGCCGCGCCGATCCGGCATTTGACGGAATAGGCGGGATTGCGCCCTTCGATCTTGGCGAGAACCGTGGCGCCGGCGCCGTCGACGATGCGGTTGAGCCGCACCAGGGGGGTGTGGCCGATGGACAGCGAATTGTCGGCGAACCAGCGGGACATCGAACGCTCCATTCAGTCGATAGTTTTTGTAGACATAATGGAAAAACGGCGCCATGACAAGAGCCGAGCCGCGGTTCGCGGCGCTTGGTTGAAGGTCATCCATGGATCGAAGACGATTTCTCTTCGCGGCCGCGGGTTTTACCGGCGCGCTTGCGACCGCTCGCGCCGCGCCGGTGACTGAGCTGCGCATCGGTTATCAAAAAACCGCGATCCTGCTCGTCGTGAAGGCGCAAGAGCTTCTGGAGCAACGATTCGCGGCGAAGGGCGTGACGGTCAAATGGGTGGAGTTTCCGTTCGGGCCGCCGTTGCTCGAAGCCGTCAACGCGGGCGCCGTCGACTACGGCTACACCGGTGACGCGCCGCCGATCTTCGCGCAGGCGGCGCGCGCCAAGATCGCCTATGCGGCGGTGATCCCGTCGCGCGGCTATGGGCAGGCGATCGTCGCGCCCGCGGACTCGCCGGCCAAAACTTTGGCTGACCTCAAGGGCAAGAAGATCGGCGTCGCCAGGGGCTCGAGCGCCCACAATCTCCTGGTCTCGGCGCTGGAAAGCGAAGGCATAGCCTGGGGCGACATCAACGCCGTCTATCTCGCGCCCGCCGACGCGGCGTCGGCTTTCGGGCGCGGCGCGATCGACGCCTGGTCGATCTGGGATCCGTTCTACGCCATCGCTGAACTGAAACAGAAGGCGCGGCCGCTGCCGATCGACGCTAAGGCGACGATCCAGAACAGCTATTTTCTCGTCAACCGCGATTTCCTCAACCAACACGCCGACGTCGTGGCGGCGATCAACGAAGAGGTCGCCAAGGCGACCCAATGGGCGAGCGCGCATCGCGAGCAGGTCGCGGCGTTGTTTTCCGAGGCCTCTGGCGTCGACCTCGCCGCGCAGAAGCGCTCCGTCGACCGCGCGGAGTTCAGCTTTTCACCGATGACCGAGAAGGTGATCGCCGAGCAACAGGGGGTGGCCGATCGCTTTCAACGGCTCGGCCTCATCCCCGCGGCGATCATCGTTCGCGACATTGTTTGGTTTTGGAAACAAAA
>Ga0302325_10034675_pt1 | contig 10324 bp, 8 predicted proteins | sample Palsa_T0_2_FD_201948 | JGI IMG/M metagenome (GOLD analysis project Ga0302325, IMG submission 201948) | Peat permafrost microbial communities from Stordalen Mire near Abisko, Sweden - Palsa_T0_2 | ecosystem: Environmental > Terrestrial > Soil > Palsa > Peat permafrost | place: Sweden: Abisko...
CACCCTGACCCGCTCGCGAACCGAGCCTCGGGCTCGGTTCAGCAGTTGGCGGACGGCGCCGCAGCTGGCGCCGAGTCGGGACGCGATCTCCTCGTAGCTGCGGCCCTCGAACTCGCGCATGACGATCGCGTCGCGCTGGCGATCGGGCAGCGAACTGACCGCGGCCAGGACCTCGCGCAGCTCTTGGCGGTCCTCGGCCGACCCGTCTGCGCAGGCGCCCCCGTCGCGGTCTGCGTCCTCGGTCGCGGGGCGCGCCGCACGTGCACGCAGGCAGTTCCGCGCGGTGTTCTGCGCGATCGCGTACAGCCAGGGCGCGAGCTGGCGAACGGCGGCTCCACGGACGAGCGCGGCGTGGGCGTTGAGCAGCGCATCCTGCGCGGCGTCCTCGGCGTCCGCGTCACCGACCATGCGCGCGCAGTGGCGCACGAGCGGGAGGCGATACCTCGCCACGATGGCCTCGAAGGCAGGCTCGGAACCGGTGCGGGCGAGCTCCACCAGCCGAGCGTCGCTCGGCGCGCGACGCTGGGACCGCGCGACGGCGGCGTGGGGGAGGAATCGCGGGTTCACGGGCTGAGCGCCATGCGAACATGAGGCGCGGACGTGAGAACGATGTCGGGTCTGTGTAGGACTAGCGTAAGTTTTGGGTCCGGCTGATCCGCCAGGTCATCACTCTCCAGGTCCGGCTAGCCGCCCCCGAGCGCCTGTGTGGCCAGCGCGGGCGGGGGCGCGAAGAACACGTTTGACTGCAGGCTCGACTCAGGGATGTCGGTGTTCAGCGCGATCAGTTCTGCCAGCGTGTGCTTGTGGGTGACTCCGAACCGGCGGTGGATCTCCTCCAGCACCGGGTCGTTGCGGTAGAAGAACCTGTCTCCGTCGCGCAGCGCCGTAAATTGCTTGGTCCACAAGGCGTGCTGCAGTTCGCCCAGCTCGCTGCCCGGTAGGTGCGGCTCGGAGATCATCCCCACGAACGCGTCGATCGTGTCGAGCGAGCCGTAGACCCCTCGCAGACGCGCCGCGAGCGTTGTGCGGCGGGTGCCACGGACGGCCCGGGTGGTCGAACCGGTCGGGATCGGGTTGCCCTCGAGGTTGAGCAGCTCGGTGAAGGCGAGGATGTTCGGGTTGTTGATGGCGTGTCCGACGGTGTGCGGTCCGCTGTGATGCCCGCCGCCGAGCCCATGCGGGAACTCCTCGGTGGAGTCGCCCGTCAGCTGCATGAACGAGCTCTGCCCGGCCAGCCCGACCGCTTCGCGGAGCTCGTTGTAGGTCGGCGTCCCGTTGTCCCGGCTGCGCTGGATGTCGATCGCCCCGAGATCGACGACGCCCTGGAAGCAACCGGCCATGCTCGGGTTGTTGAAGCACGCGGCTGGGTCAGTGACGCCGGCTCGCGGAACCTCGAACAGCACGCTGCGCAGCGAATCGTCGATCTGCTCGTCGTTCTTGTAGCCCGGCTCTTTGCCCAGCGCCTCGAGAATCGGCCCCAAGCCGATCTCGGGCACCAGATCGGGATTGAAGAACGCCGAGTTCTGGGTCATGTCGAGCTGTATCTGGGGCGGCGACGTGCCTGGCATCGGCGTGACCGAGACGCCCATTGCCTCCAGTGCGGAGATCTGTGCGGACATGTAGCGCGACGCGTCGACGTTGATGTGCACCTCGCCGTTGACCATGCTGTGCATCCGGTAGCCGGCGGTGGCGAACTCGTCGTAGAGCTCGGTTTTGACGTGCGACTGGTAGCCGCGGTAGGGCGAGAGCGTCACCCCGACCGCGGGAAGGAACTCGTGGTAGGTGATGTACTGCTGCGTGGCGCCCACGATCCGCCGCGCGATCTGGAACTTCTCCTCGTCGGACAGCTGGCGAGGCAGCCGATCGACGATCCGGTTGTGCTGGCGCGCGAACAGCGTCTGTACCGCGGTCAGCTCGTCGTTCTCGTTCGCGCGCACGTCGCCGGCCACGACCGCGTCGCCGGGATTGCCGATCAGCCTTCCATGCAGCTGCATTATCGGCGCCGCCTTCACATCTCCGCGGACCCGCGCGTGGGGGAGATATCCGCCCGGAAGCATCAACTTCCCGCCCCGCCCGCGTGCCTTGCCGTCGTCGGGCCCGGTGCGCAGCCAGTTCAGGCGCTCGTGCGTGCCGCCGTATAGGGGCCAGGCGTCGATGTAGGAGTTGACCGTGTTGACCTGCTGACGGGGATTGGAGGGGCTCCTGCCGGTGTCCGGCGCAATCGCGTTGCGCGTGAACGGGATCGGCCCGAGGGTGTTGGTGAAGCTTTCCAGCGGATCGCTGGAGCTGAACGGGATCGATGCGTCCTCGGTCCCGGCCTCCGCCAGACCGAACGTGTGATCCAAGAACTGGCCCCATACCCACACCCACTGGCTGACGTTGCGCTCGGAGAACAGGTCCACGCCCAAAGAGTTGAAGATCCGGTTGCTGATGTAACGAGGGTTGGGGCCGTCCGCCATCGCCCCGATGCCGTCGGCGTAGCGCGCCGCCCCGAGCCGTCGATAATTCGCTCCTACCTTTCCCCAGCTCGGATGGGCCGGGTTGGCGCCAACCCCATCGAGGCTCCGCGCCGCGAAGCGGAAACGCGGCTCGCGCCGGCCCGCGAGCGCGGCGCTCGGCGCGACCAACAACCCGGCGCCAGTGCCTCCGATCAGACTGAGGCTCTGACGCCGGGTGATCAGATGCGGATCATCTTGCTCGTTCATATCCTCCACTAACCCGTGTAGACGTTGGTCACCGCCGGACTCGGGTCTGGTCACCGAGCCACTCTTCCGCGAAGCCGAAAACATGGCCTGCAATGACAAGATGCTCGCCCGGACGCAGAAGTCACGCTCGCGCCGTCGGTGGCCCCGTGGACGCGCCAAAAGTCTCCAAATTGCGAGGTCTGCGGCCCCGTCCTTCGTCTTCAGCGCGCGCGGATGGGGGCGATCATCGCGTCAGCGTCAGCGCCGGCGCGGCCTGCGAGAGCGGTCGCCCCCAGGCTCTACGGCAGCGGAAAGCTCAGGCCAGCGCCTCGTAGGCCGCGGCTTGGATGTCGCGATGCACCTGAGGCGGTTCGGGGGTCTCGAACATGCGCTGGGTCAGGATGATGACGGTAAGGTCAGAGGCGGGATCAACCAGCCAGGATGAGCCGAACCCGCCGTTCCAGCCAAACGCGCCGCTGTCCAGCACCGCTTGGCCGAATCCCCACGAACGCCGGGCGAAGAAGTCATCGCCCAGTCCGCCGTACGCCTTCTGCGCCGCAGTGAGCTGATCGGTGCTCATCGCCCGCGCCGCATCGGGGGACAGCACCGGTGCGCCGCCCCCGACCAGCATCCGCGCAAAGGCCAGCAGGTCGTCGACGGTCGACACCAGCCCGGCGGCGCCGTCGCACAAGGCCGGCGGTCGGCTCTAGCTGCCGTCGGGTTCGTCCCACACGAGTAGCCCGTTGGGCGTGGGCCGGTAGGCCGTGGCTAGGCGTTCGGTCTCCGGGGTCCAGAAGCCCGTGTCGTGCATGCCCAGCGGTTCGCAGACACGCGTGCGAAGCACGTCCGCGAAGGGCTCCCCGGTGACCCGAGCCAGGAGCACGCCGAGCACCGATGCGCTCGTGTTGTACAGCCACCGCTCACCCGGCTGCGCCAGCAACGGGAGCGTCCCAAGGTTGGCGATCCAGGTGTCGGGGTCGGGTTGCACGTCAGGGTTGGGCGGGCCGAGCGTCGCGAGGTTCAGCTCCTCGGCGGCGGCCACGATTGGCCATGGTGTGGCGGACATGAACATCTCGGTGACCATGCCGAACCCGAAGGTGAAGGTCAGCAGGTCGCGGGTCGTGATCGCGCGGCGGGCCGCGACGGTCTCGTCGAGCGGCCCGTCCATCTGCCGGAGCACCCGACGCCCGGCCAGCTCGGGAAGCAGCCGGTCGACCGGTTCGTCAAGCCCGATCAGCCCTTCGGCGATGACGGCGAGCGTCGCCGCCGCGGTGATCGGCTTGGTGATCGACGCGATGCGAAAGATCGAGTCGCGAGCCACCGGCGGGCCGCCGCTCGCCAAGTCCCCGAGCGCTTCGACGTGAATCTGTGCGCCCCGGGCCACGAGCGCGACGAGACCGGGCACCCGCGCCGCGCCGACGTGCTGTACGGACGCGCCGCGAATGCGCGCGATTCCCGCCTTCGTCAGGCCATCAGGCATCGCCCCAACGCTATCGCGACGGCGGGTAGGATCGGCGGATCGTGCTTCGGTCGCTGAAAAACCCGTCAGGATGGGCAAACTTTCAGCACACCCCCTGGGGTGCGCGACCGCGTGCCCGTCCCGCCGCGCGGCTAGGCCGCGAGGGTGGTGTGATCGGCGGTGTGCCGGGCGATGAAGGCGGCGGTGCGCTGTGGGGTGGCCAGAGCGTCCCACTGCCGGTCGGGGTGGTTGAAGTTCCGGGTGTAGGCATCGCATAGCGGCTTGCTCTGCGACATCGCGCCGAGTAGCTCCACGACGTGCGGCTCGGGGTTGAGGATCATGTTCGTCCAGTCCGAGACGCCGAGGACGAACGCCTCCCGCTCGCGCGCCACCCGCCGGCAGAAGTGCTCGTCGAGCGCGTAGTCCTCCAGGATCGTCTGGCCGATGACCGACGCCGAATAGGAGGCGGAATTCGCCCCCTGGCCGTTGACCGGGTCGACCAGGCAGTGGGCGTCGCCCATAGCCAGGGCATAGGTGCCGCTGCTCAGGCGCACGTAGTCCTCCCGGACGATCGGCGTCAGCGCCCCTTGAAGCAGATCGGTCGGCCCCTGGAGTTCGAAGCTCGACTGATCGACCCGCTCGAAGCACATCGGGTAGTGATGCTCAAGCTTCTCGAGCACGACCTGGTTGAACCGCGCCGGATCGTCGTCGTAGCTGATGTCGGCCAGGACCTCGAGGTCTCCGCCGGGAATATTCTCGAACAGCAGCGCGGTGGCGAAGCCCTCACGCGAAGTGATCGGAAGCTCGAGCAGCTCGCCGTGGCCGAGGGACAGGTGCACGCCCACGCCCTTGGGCGTGGTGTCGCTGATGCCGTGATAGATGCCGGCCGACAGGCGCCGCTGAGGTCGATCGTACGGCGACTTGTCGGGACGGGGCGCGAACATGTCGCCCAGGCCGCGGCCTCCGGCCACGACGACGAGATCGTGACTCCGGCCGACCCGCTCGGCCGTGCCGGCATCGATCGGCCCGACGACGAGCTCGCCGCCGCGCTGCTCGTAGTCCTCCATCAGCCGGGGCAGGTACAACCGGTAGTCGATGATTGACGACGGGTACTCGAAGTCGCCCCGGAAACGCAGCGGTTCGGCGAAACCGGTGATCGCATGCTGGTGGCAGGCGTAGCCGTACTCATCGGCGTCCCAGTGGTGCACCCCGAGCGCGCGTTCGCGCTCGAGCGTGTGATGGTGGTGGGCCACGGTGTTGAGCAGGCGCCCGGTGGCGACCTGCTCAGGGGTCTTGTCGGTGTAGATGGTGGCCGGGACGTCGTGCCGCTGCAGGAACAGCCCGAGATGGAGTCCCGACACTCCGGCTCCGATGATGCCGATGTTCGTCATGCTCCTCCTCCTTGGACGCCACCACGCTATCCGGCGCGAGCACGGCGATCAAGGCGAGCGCCGCCGGTCATCGCCTGTCGCGCTCTGAGCACCGCTCGTGGTACTACGTGCTGGCCTCGGGTTGCAGCTCCACCTCGCGCATCGGAGCGCCGGCGGCGGCGTACGCGTCGGCGGCGTCGAGCGTTTCGGCTTTCAGCAGGGCATGGCTGAGGTTGTCGAGCTGCTCGCGGTGGTCGGTGAGCAGCTGGGTGACCTCCGCGTGGGCTTCGTCGACCAGGCGGCGTATCTCCTGGTCGATCAGCCGTTGCGTGTCCTGAGAGGTCTCGCTGGCGCCGGGTAGGTACGGCCCTGCGTTCTCGCTCGGTAGGACGGCGATCGGCCCGACTTTCTCGCTCATGCCCCAGCGGCCGACCATCTGCCGGGCGATCTGGGTGAGTTGCTGGATATCGGATTCGGCGCCGGTGGTGATCTTGCTGTAGACGATCTCTTCGGCCACGCGGCCGCCGAGCGCGACTCTGATCTTCGCCTCGAGATCCTCGCGCGAGTAGGAGACCCGGTCTGAGTCGGGCGTGGACAGCGTCACCCCGAGCGCCATCCCGCGCGGGATGATCGAGATCTTCCGCACCGGGTCGGCGTCGGGGGTCAGCATGCCGACCAGCGCGTGGCCTGACTCGTGGTAGGCGGTGCGCTCACGATCCTCGTGATCGAGGACGATCCCGCGCGGCGCGCCGAGCAAGATCTTCTCCAGCGAGTCGGTGAAGTCGGCCATCTGGACCTTGTCGTGGTTGCGCCGCGCCCCAAGCAGCGCAGCCTCGTTGGCGAGGTTGGCGAGGTCCGCGCCGACCATCCCGGGCGTCGAGGCGGCGATCTGCTCCAGATCGACGTCGTCGGCGAGGGGGATCGAGCGGGTGTGGACCTCGAGGATCTTCCGTCGTCCGGTGCGGTCCGGCGGCTGTACCGCGACCCGGCGATCGAAGCGCCCGGGGCGCAGCAGCGCCTGGTCAAGCACCTCGGGCCGGTTGGTGGCGCCGAGCACGACGACGGCCTCGTTGCTGTCGAAGCCATCCATCTCGGTCAAAATCTGATCGAGCGTCTGCTCGCGCTCGTCGTTGGCGCCGGTCACCGAGATCGAACCCTGGCGCGAGCGTCCGATGGCGTCGAGCTCGTCGATGAAGATGATCGCCGGCGCGGCCTCCTTGGCCTTGGCGAACAGGTCGCGGACGCGCGCGGCGCCGACACCGACGATCGCCTCGATGAACTCCGAGGCGGCGATCGAGAAGAACGCGGCTTTGGCCTCACCGGCGACGGCGCGCGCCAGCAGCGTCTTACCGGTCCCCGGCGGCCCGGACAGCAGCACGCCGTGGGGCATCCGGCCGCCGAGACGTTCATAGCGTCCGGGGTTGCGCAGGAAGTCGACGATCTCGGTCAGCTCGGCCTTGGCCTCGTCGATCCCGGCGACGTCGCTGAACATCACCCGGATCGTCTCGGGATCGACCCGGCGGGCCTGCGAACGGCCGAAATTGCCGAGCGCGCCCATCCCTCCGCCGGCCTGTGCGCGTCGCGCCACCAGGACGAACAATCCGACGAGCAGCAGCGTGGGGCCGAACCCGAGCAGGATCTCCGCGAGCAACGAGGTGCTCTGCGAGACGGACTTCGCATTGACCTGGACGCCCTTGTCACGCAGCAGGCTGGTCAGCGCGGCGTTGTTCCAGAACGTCGGCACCTCGGTCGAGAACAGCGTCGTCGCCGTCGCCTTCGTGTCGTTCGAGGGGTAGCGGAGCTTGGTCGCGAAGGTGCCCTGGATCGTGTCCCCGCGGGAGGTGATCGACTTGACCTGCCCAGCGTCCACCTGATTCAGGAAATAGGGGCTGAAGGGAACCTTCACCCGCGGCTCGCTCGTCGACTGAAAGGCCAGCACCGAGATCCAGTTCACCACCAGCAGCACGACGACGAAAATCCAGAACATCCGCAACCGGTGCGGCGGGACCGGCTTGTGTTGCTCGGGCATCCCCCGACCGTCGGGCGCCGGAGCGACCTGCCAGCCCCCCTTGTCGCGCGGCATCCCTGCCGGCGGAAGCCCCTGGCGGGGGCTGCTCGGTGCATCTACGTCAGCATTCGGCTCGCTCATGGCTCCATCTTGGCGGACGGCGTCCGCGAACGTCCCGTGGCAGCCTGCCCGCCAAAGAACCTCCGCGGATTCTCGACCATCATCTGATCGATCTGGGCCGGTGTCGCGCCCCCCTCGAGCAGCGCCGGGACAACCTGAGTGGAGATCAGCAGGTAGTCCGGTTTCTCGTCGGCGAAGAAGGGGTCGCCGACCATGAAGTCGTAAAAGCAGGCCGCGTCATGTGAGAGCAGGACGCGGTCGCTGTATCCCTCGGCGAGAAGCGCGAGCAGCGTCGTGATGCGATCGGCCATCGGGTTGAAATGGTCGATTCCGAAGCGGTCACAGCCGAGGCTTGCCCCGGTGTCGAGGATTGCCCGCAGATAGTCGAGGTCGTTGCTGTCGCCGGCATGGGCGATCACGATCCGCGCCGGATCGACGCCGGCGTCGGTCAGCGCGCCCAGCGCGTCGAGACCCGTTCGCGCCAGCGCGTTGGTGTGGACCATGATCGGGGCGCCGGTCTGGTGAGCGGCCACGGCGATCGCCGCGAGGATGCGCGGCACGTCGCCAATGATTCCGTGCCGTTCCACCGCGCACTTGAGGAACGCCGCCTTGACGCCGGTGTCGTCGATTCCCTCCGTGATCTCGCGGACGAACAGTTCGGCGATCGCCTCGACGCTGCGATAGGCGAGGAAGTTGGGCAACTCGAGGAAGGCGTAGACACCGGTGGCAACAATGATGTTGAGATCGACCCCGCGGTTGACGTTCTGGATCCGCGGGATGTAGCGTCCCAATCCGGGGACGGTCGGATCGACGATCGTTTGGATGCCAGCTTCACGCACGGCGGTCAGTTTGGCGATCGCATCCTCGATTCGCAGCGCCTCATCCCAGTAGGACGGGCCGAACGCGTGGCCCCAGTTCTGCAGCGCCTCCGGCTGCATGACGAAGATGTGCTCATGGGTGAGCGTCGGCCCCAGCGCGCCCGTCGGCACCGGGCCGCGGACGGTCTCGATCACTGACATCGTGGCTCTCCTGTCGCGTTCACGGGCTCACGGTGCGGCCGATCAGGACCCTCATCACGTCATCGCCGCCCCGTGTCGAGCCTCAATGCGCTGGAGGCTCGGGCGCCGGACGATGAAATGGTGGGGCGGTTCGTCCGTACTTCATCCCCAGCAGGCCGACCAGCAGGATGAGCGTGAGCACGTTGGCGAATATCACCGCGATGTCGGCCCTCAGGACTCCGTAGACAATCCAGCCCGCGACGCCGGTGCCGAACGTGAACAGGTACATGCCGGAGATGTCGTCGGCATGCCCGCGTCTCCAGGTTCGCACCAGCTGCGGCACCCAGCTCAGGGTGGTCAGACAGCCCGACAGGATGCCAAGAACCGCGATCACGCTGCCGTCGGTCGGTCGGCGGTTGGCTCCTCGATGTCGTCGAACGCCACGCTGGACATCGTGCCACGTCGGGCGCCCGTCCGACCAGTTGATCCGGCTCGAGCGAGCACCGGCTGTGCCTCGGCTGTCTCGTGCCCGTGGTCACGAGCGTCGCCGAATGGCTGCATGTCAACCCGGGTGTGGCGGAGGGGTTCGCGAGACGAGCGGCTTGACCAGCCGTCGCGGGCGCTCGTGAAATCCGAGCGCCCGATAGAGGTTGGCCGCGTCGCGGCGGTGGGCCTGCGTTGTCACCTCGAGCTGAAAGCAGCCACTCGCCCGGGCGATCGATTCGATCCGGCTCAGCAGCGCGCTCGCCAGACCATGCCGGCGGGCCTCGGCATGTACGACCAGCGTGGTGATGCGACAGCGCGGCTGCGCTCGCTCCAGCAGGTCGGTGCGCTGGTATGAGGCGAGCCCGGCCACCTGGCCGCCGAGCTCGGCGACGAACACCCCCGCATCGTTCCGCGCGCCCAGATGCTGGAGTCGCGTACGAACGTTCGCGACGGTGTCCGGGTAGCCAAGCTCGGCGAGCAAGCCGGTGATCGATTCTGCGTCGCCCGGGCGAGCCGGCCGGATCACGCGTGGCGCCTCGGTGGCCATGGCGTCATGGTTGCAGGCCCCAGCGACGGCCCGGCCGGGATGGTGAGCCCGCCTGCCTACAGTTGGCCGAGGTTGAGGTGGAGGCTCGCTCCGAGCACGAGCAGCGGCCACAGCGCGGTCGCCACGACGGCCGAGACGACGCGGGAGACGATCGCGAGGTTGGTGTAGTAGTCGTGCCGGGACGCGATGATCACGCCGAGCACCACATACGCGAGTAAGGCCAGGCGGCGCACGCCACCACTTTCGCCATCCAGACCGTCGCTCCTGCCGCCTTCGCATTGCCGCCGACACGTCGGCGGCGATCCGGCAGCCCCGGACGGTAAGCTCGCGGCGCAGCACCAATTGAGATGACTGCGGACTTGACATCGCTGCTCGCGGGCCGGCGCCTGCGGGCGAAGTGGGACGCCGGAGAGCCGACGTTCGGCCTGTGGGCGGCCATTCCCAGCTCGCTGACCGCGGAGCTCGCGGCCGCCGCCGGCTATGACTACGTGTGCGTTGATCTGCAGCACGGGCTGAGTGACGAGCGGACGATGGTGTCGATGTTCCAGGCCACCGTCGCGGCGGGTTCGACCGCGCTGGTGCGGGTGGCCTCGAACGAGCCGTGGCTGATCATGCGCGCGCTGGACCTGGGTGCGGGTGGGGTGATCGTGCC
>Ga0302325_10034676_pt1 | contig 10324 bp, 12 predicted proteins | sample Palsa_T0_2_FD_201948 | JGI IMG/M metagenome (GOLD analysis project Ga0302325, IMG submission 201948) | Peat permafrost microbial communities from Stordalen Mire near Abisko, Sweden - Palsa_T0_2 | ecosystem: Environmental > Terrestrial > Soil > Palsa > Peat permafrost | place: Sweden: Abisko...
TAATCGGCCACGAACAGGGCTTCACGTTTTCGGTGTATGCGCCTATGCAGCTCCCCATGAAGGCGCTGAAAGAACTGATTGAACGCATCCGCTATCCGGGCTTGCGCTTAATCCATTTGTATGTCGGCGCTTGATTTCCAATCGGCAGCTCGCCAACGCGGCTCAGAGTGAGCAATTGTGCTCAGACAACCGAGCGCCCGGAATCGATCCTTCCAATTCGCGATAGCTGAGCGGTTTCCGATCCTAGCTTTGCAAGACCGCTTACGTAAGTTCGACTGCAATATGGCTTACCTGCGCACCCACGACGGAACATCAGCATCGCCAGCCCCGATCGAGGCGGGCGTCATCTACACCTGTCCGATGCACCCGCAAATCCGCCAAGTGGGGCCGGGCAATTGCCCCATCTGTGGAATGATATTGGAGCCGGTCACCGCGGCGGCGGACGTTGGTGAGAACCACGAACTCGCCGACATGACCCGGAGGTTCTGGGTCGGGCTGGTTCTAACGCTGCCGGTCTTCGTCCTCGAAATGGGCGGCCACATTCCCGCTCTTGGTCTGCACGATCTCGTCCCGCCGCGCATCTCCAACTGGATTCAATTTGCTCTATCGACGCCGGTCGTCTTATGGGCCGGATGGCCATTCTTCGAACGCGCCTGGGCATCGGTCGTGCACTGCAACCTGAACATGTTCAGCCTGATCGCCCTCGGGACAGGTGCCGCTTACATCTACAGCCTCTTCGCCACCTTTGCGCCGGGAATGTTCCCCGCCGGCTTCCGCGAGATGGGCGGCACGGTCGCCGTCTATTTCGAAGCCGCCGCCGTGATCACCGTTCTCGTATTGCTGGGCCAGGTGCTGGAACTGCGCGCCCGCGAACAGACCGGCGGCGCAATCCGCGCCTTGCTCAAACTAGCGCCCAAGACGGCGCGCCGCCTGAAGGCTGGAGGCGACGATGAGGAAGTCGCGCTTGAACTGGTTCAGGTCGGCGATCGTCTCCGCGTGCGGCCCGGTGATGGCGTGCCAGTTGATGGCGAAGTGCTTGAGGGTAAGGGAGCCGTGGATGAGTCCATGGTCACCGGCGAGTCAATGCCCGCCGCCAAGCAACCCGGCGATAAGCTCATCGGCGGGACCGTGAACGGCACCGGCTCGCTGGTCATGCGCGCCGATAAAGTCGGTGCTGACACTATGCTCGCGCGCATCGTGACAATGGTCGCCGAGGCGCAGCGGAGCCGGGCACCAATTCAGCGAATGGCAGACACCGTGTCGGGCTACTTCGTGCCGGCCGTGCTTGGCGTGGCTGTAGTTGCATTCGTCGTGTGGGCTATCTGGGGTCCCGCTCCCGCACTTTCTTACGCGCTGATTGCGGCGGTCTCCGTCCTCATCATCGCTTGCCCCTGTGCGCTCGGCCTAGCGACCCCGATGTCAATTGGAGTGGGCGTCGGCAAAGGAGCCGGTGCTGGCGTCCTGATCAAGTCGGCCGAGGCCCTTGAGCATATGGAGAAGGTAGACACGCTGGTCGTGGATAAAACCGGCACGCTCACGGAAGGCAAGCCCAAGGTGACGGCAATCGTTCCGGCAGCGGGGTTTTCGGAATCCGAGATCCTGCCGTTGGCAGCCAGTCTTGAGCGGTCCAGCGAACACCCTCTCGCCGCAGCCATCGTTACCGCCGCACGTGATCGCAATGCTTCAATCCAGGAGCCGACAGACTTCGCCTCTGTGACGGGCAAGGGCGTGACCGGAAAGATCGGCAGTAGGTCGGTAGCACTGGGCAATGCGAAGTTGATGGCCGATCTCGACATCAAGCTGGGCGATCTTGAACACAAGGCCGACGACCTTCGCAGCGACGGGGCGACCGCCCTGTTCCTCGCGGTAGACGGGAAGCCGGGTGGCGTCATCGCCATTGCCGATCCCATCAAGTCGACGACGCAAGCGGCCCTCGATAGCTTGCGGAACTACGGCATACGGATCGTGATGCTGACGGGCGACAACAAGACCACTGCCGAAGCCGTCGCACGCAAGCTCGGCATCAAGGAAATCGAAGCCGATATTCTGCCGCAGGACAAGAACCGCATCGTCAAAAAACTCACCGCCGAGGGACGCACCGTCGCCATGGCCGGCGATGGAGTGAACGACGCTCCCGCATTGGCCGAAGCCGCTGTTGGCATCGCCATGGGAACCGGAACCGAAGTCGCGATCCAAAGTGCTGGAATTACCTTGGTGAAAGGCGATCTTACTGGCATTGCGCGGGCCATCGTCTTGAGCCGGGCGACGATGCGTAACATCCGCGAGAATTTGGTATTTGCATTCGCCTACAACACGATCGGCATCCCGATTGCCGCAGGCGTGCTCTATCCGGCCTTTGGCCTGGTACTCAGTCCGATCGTTGCGGCGCTTGCGATGTCGCTCAGCTCCGTATCGGTCATCGTGAACGCGCTGCGCTTGCGCACTCTGAAGCTCTAGCAGAATGACGGCCTACCGCGACGACCAAATTCCACATCCCACCATGAGATGCCGATGTTGAACGGGGTCATGCTGCTTTGGTTTCTGTTGACAGCGATGGCTGTTGCGTTCGTCGCGATCGACATACGCTCCACCCCGGAATCGCCCGTCTTGAAATGGGGCTTCATTCTTCTGACCTGCTACACCGGGCCGATCGGCGCATTCTTGTATGTCCTGGGATGCCGGGAACCGCTGCCGGGACTCCATGAGCGCTACATTGCCGTACGCTGGCGTCAGGTGCTCGGGTCAACCATGCACTGCGTGGCGGGCGACGGCGTCGGCATTCTCGTAGGAGCCACGATTTCCAGCATCCTCGGACTGCACGGTACGGGTGAAGTGCTGCTGGAATACGTACTCGGTTTCGCGTTCGGCTGGACGATCTTCCAGGCGCTGTTTATGCGTGACATGGCGGGCGGCTCCTATACGCGCTCACTCTCCAGCACTTTCATTCCCGAATTGTTGTCGATGAATCTGCTCATGGCCGGCATGATACCCGCGATGATGCTCCTTAGACGGGGGCTCGCGCCGGCGGCTGGCCCGGACGCGCCCGCATTCTGGTTCGTGATGTCGATGGCGCTGCTCGCTGGCTTCATTGTTGCCTATCCGATGAATTGGTGGCTCGTGGCCAACAACCTCAAGCACGGAATGATGACCGTCCGCCGGGCCGGCGCGAGCGCGCCCACAGGGGTACATATGGACGCGGGACACGCGGCGATCGGCGTCGTTGGGCAAGTTGGCCGAGGTGGCAACACGGCGTCGGGCATGGACCATGAGCACCCTGCGCCTGTCCCGCCGGTACCGGTAATGATCCTCGCGTCCCTCCTTGCCCTGACCGCTGGCGCCATGATCGCGTGGCTCTAAATTAGTGGAGCATCTGAAGGGCCGCGACATGGACTACGTGAAGTTTATATATCGGCCGCTGGCGGCACGCGCAGCTCGTCAGGTGCTTGTGGGTCGAAATCGCGTCCGGCAATCACCAGATCGGGGTCGCTTTACGCACGCCGACGTGGATGCTCTCCTGAAGACAAGCTTGGGTCACCTACGCCGAGCGAGTAGGGAAGCTTCCCCGGGTGCCGACGGTCGGGAGCAGGATGAATGTACGGTTAGCCTGCTTCACGATGTCATTCTTCAACGCACTCTTGGCCATCGGCACCGACCGGGAATACGCGATCGAGCTCGTCGCAGATGCTGCCTGGAAAGTCTATCGGCTCTGGTCGATCATCGCCTTGGGGCTGGCTCGCCTGACGCCTGGCAAAACTACGGCGCTCGCGTTCGCCGTTAGCAAGCATGGCGACCAACAAAGTGATGTCTCATTACGCTTTCCGTTCAATGCACCAGGGTAACCTCATCGAACCCGTTGCCGCTGGTAGTGGAACGGCCTTCGATGTCGTAAGATGCCCAATCGCGGACTATTTCCGCGGAGAGGGCGCCGTCGATCTCTGCACCGCGTCCTGGTGCAACCTCGACTATGCGCTCGCCGAGTTGGATCATGAGAAGCTCGTTCGCACCAAGACGCTTGTCCGTGGCGATGACCGGTGTGACTTTCGGTTGAATTAAAGGTGCAGTCTTGCGGCCATTATAACTGGGGACCGATGTCTCAAATGGGTCAACCGCGACCGGGTCGAGCCAGTAGCAAGTCCGGCCATGTCCGCTGTGCCACCGAAAGCGGGGCATTAGCGGCAACGCCATAGGCCATGGCGGGTTGATGGCGCTGCCCGAGACGTGATTCAAGCTCCGAAACCGGAGCCTCGAGTCATGCGCGACGAACTCAGTGATTATGAATGGACCGCGATCAAGCCGATGCTGCCCAACAAGCCGCGCGGCGTTCGGCGTGTAAATGACCGTCGCGTGCTCAATGGCATCTTTTGGGTTCTGCGTTCAGGTGCGCCATGGCGCGACCTGCCAGAGACCTATGGTCCCCGCACCACTTGTTACAATCGCTTCGTTCGCTGGCGGCGGGCTGGCGTCTGGGACCAGATCATGGAAGCGCTAGCTGCCGGTCATGACGCGGCGGTGCAGATGATTGATACCTCCGTCGTCCGCGTGCACCAGCACGGAGCCTGCATTGCGGACAACAATCACCAAGATATTGGTCGCTCGCGAGGGACCTGACGAGCAAAATTCACGCGGTCGTGGACACCAATGGCCTGCCGGTCCATTTCGCTCTCACGCCCGGCGAGACACACGACAATCGGCTGTGTTCGGTTCTCATCAGCGCCTTGCTTCCACAAACGATGTTACTCGCGGATCGTGGATACGACGCGGACTGGATCAGGGAGCTCTGCCTGCCAGCAAGGAGCGTGGGCGAACATTCCGCCGAAACGAAATCGCAAAGACCCGATCTGCTTCAGCCCGTATCTGTATCGCGCGCGGAACTTGATCGAACGGTTCTTCAACAAGATCAAGCAATGTCGGCGTGTCGCGACCCGATATGACAAGCTCGCAGCCAACTATCTGGCGTTCGTCAAATTCGCATCAATCCGAATTTGGCTGCGTGCTAATGAGTCCACGCCCTAGATTAAACCGGGAGACGTTGTGCAGCGCTCGATGTTATGATTTGACCCGTGCAGCGGCTTTCGGTACTAGAACCACTAGGTGAATACATAGCTAGCACCACAGGGCGCGCGAAAAACGTCGCGACTGCGATCGTCAGGCGATTAACGGTTTTCTGCACCATGAGCAGCGATCAGATATGAATCAGGAGGATATTGTCACGCCTATTTTGCAATCTATTGAGCTAATCAACGGTGCAATATAAATACTTGTAGACGGCGTAGTCTTCGGCTGGGCTTGCCCGTTCACCGACGCTAAGTTTGACGACGATGTCCTTGATCACGGCGGCATCTCCTCCCGTCGTTGGCTGAATATCGCGCAGGGCACCCTTGGTCCACGTAACGCGTCAAGGTCTATCAAGCGTCGTTGGTTCTCTGAGTACGAGCCTCAATCGAAGTCGGTCTGCCATCTCCGCAGCTTTTCCGGTGAGAGAAATGGCTGGTTCAGCAATTGGTTCAGTGGCGCTGACGGTTACAGTAGCTTCTGCCCGCTCGTTGTTGTTGGCGCAAAGCACGGCAAGCTGCCCAGGTCAAAGCAACCACATATCAGATAACTGACGCAACGTTCGTTGGGCGTCACGGTCAGGAGCATGTTGTGCCGCGGCCAAACACTGCTCCGCCCTTGTCTTGCACTCTTCCGCATTCATCATAGGCCCTCACCCACTCAACATCGGCTCTCACCCAAAACTCATTTTACCATTCTGCTGCTCGATTTGACCATGGGGTCTTTTCACACTTCGCCACCTAGACCGCTTTGACGGCTTTAGCAGAGACTTGCGCGACGATTGGCGCTCAGCAACCCGCTCCCGGCGGGTGAAGTGTTCCATTACCGACCTTGAAATCCTCTCACGCCGTGCCGGGATCGAAGCCGGCGAAATCCGGGCCGGTCTCGTAGTAAAGCCGGATCTTGTCGTGGATTTGGAAGGTGCGCCGCAGGGTCGGCACCAGAACCGCGTCGTAGAACGCCCTTGTCATCCGGCCCTTGCAAATGAAGGCGACGACGTTGCCGGGAAAATCGGCAAGCTGCTCGATCATCAGTATCTCCGTTGGAGTTTGTGCGAGCCCGCGGCCCCTGATATGCAGAATATAATCAATTGAGTTGCGCTTTTCAGGTTACTAGACCATCGATGAAAGATGCGGGCTCTCGCACGTTGACACCCGATAGACATATCTGCCGCGCAAAGGAGCGCACTGTGCCAGTCTCGTTACCAGACCAGATCAAGCCACAGCCCCAGCCGTCGCCGCCGACGTCCCCACGACATATAGTCAGCTTTGCTGCAGTTGCGCTCGTCGGGTTGTTCGTCGGAATTGCCGCCGAGGAATTGCGATGGCGTGGGTCGGCCGGGGCACCGAAGGGTCAATTAGTGCAGGCCGAACACGAGTTTCAAGTCGGCGATAGTAAGACGGCGCTAAAGCTGTTTAGCGCGCTTGCCGACAACAACGACCCGATCGCAGAATATTGGCTGGCACACATGATAGAATTCGGTCTGGGCGTGCCGCGCGACCCAGCTAAGGCCATTGATCTTTACAAGAAGGCAGCGGAGCAAAACGTCGATGCCGCAGAACTCCGGCTCGGTCAAATATACCTCGACGGCAATCTCGCGCCACCCGACTTTGCCCAGGCCAAGGCATACCTCGAGAAGTCAGCGTATCAGGGTAACTCGCACGCCGCGATGATGCTTGGTCAGATGTATCGTGTCGGCTTCGGGATGAAGGCCGATCCGACCGAGGCGTACGCTTGGTCGGAAGTGGCCACCTTGGAGGGAAACGTGTTCGCGGAACGAGAACGCAATGCATCTTTTCACGATTTGAGCACAGACGATCAAAAAGCCGCCATAACGCGCGCCCGCGAAATTCTCAAGACCGTCAAGAGCGAGACGACTGTGCCGACGGTGCCGGAGTCGAAATAGGGAGAATTCCGCCTTTATGCGGCTCTGCGGCGGTGCCCTCGGCGATCTTCGGTTTCGGGCATGATCTGAGGGATTAGCGATAACTTGGGTGATGGGAGATTTCTTCGCCCATGGACAACCGACGGAGTGGTCAAAGGAAAACAGGCGGCGTGCTTCGATATCGAAGGGGCGTCTTCGGAGCCAGCCTGCGACTGGCCCGAGCGCAAACGGAAGTCACTCTCATTCAAAAATTGAAGCCTGGCGTCTCGAGCGCACCAACCGCCATACCGAGCGAGCTACCGGACAACCTAGCCGCATGGCGCCCAGTCGTAAGTAAGGTACGGCGGAAGTCGGGGTTTTTCTAACTCCTTATCGTGCCGTCGTTTGTTTTGTCGCTGTTCGTGATCAGGCAGGGGCAGTTGAGCTTCGTCCCGGCGGCAATGACCACGATCTTCCGTGACTTCGGTTTGGTCTGCCTGATCCTTTTCTTCCTTTGGCGAAACGGTGAAACCTTCCGCCGCGCCGGCTAAACCTGGGGTCACCCGATGCGCGAGCGGGTCGTTGGCGTGGTTTGTTTTGTTCCGGTCTTCCTGGGCGCCATGCTTCTTGAACGCGTCTTATTGCGGGCCGGGCTGTCCGGGCCGGCGACACCACTTCCGTCCTTCTTGAAAGAACAAGGCCCCACTGAAGCGCTCCTAGCCACTATCCTGGTCACGGTCGTCGCGCTGGCGGAGGAGACCATCTTTCGCGGCTATCTGTTGCTCCGCTTCCTGCCCATTCTGCGAAGCACGACGACTTCGGTGCTGCTTTCCTTGGCGATCTTCGCTGTTGGGCATGGCTATGAAGGATCAGCCGGGCTAGCGACAGTCGGGGTCATGGGAGCGGTTTTCGCCCTCGTCTACCTGTGGCGCGGGAGCCTGCTAGCACCCATCGTGATGCACTTCCTCCAGGATATCCTCAGCATCGTCCTATTGCCCTTGCTAGGGGCAAAGTGACGGGGTGAAGGGTTTCAGGGTCGACTTCCATTCCGGACGCGCTCATCGCTCGTCCTATTCATTGTCCTGCCGGTCCTGGGCGCGCAATTAGGTGTCGACCTTAGTGTCGTGTCCCACGCACTTGCCGTCTCGAGCGGCGCTATCGTCAACGCTCACAGGTAACGCATAGTTGTACGAACGCAGCGGATCCGATATCGGCGAAGTTCGCACACGCCAAACGGAGTCGCCGCCTGCATTATCGAAAATTAATCCCTTAGCCACCTCCCAGAAAGATTGCTGCCTTTATTGACTCTCCGACGCAGCACTTTTGTCGTTCGCGAGCACGCCTTCATCGATTTGCGAGCCCTGAACGCCATGCTTGTAGTCGCACCGAACTCGTGCCTCGTCATGAATACCGAACGTGCTAACAATTCCGCACCCACGCCGCCGCGCTGCCCAAGTTGTGCTCAGCCGATGCGACTGGTTCGCAGGACGAAGCGATTTGGCGGATTGCCCGATCTATGTAGGTTCGAATGTCGAGCATGCGGCGTCTCGCATGCTCAGGAACACATATGGGGCAGCAATAGCCAGTTGCCACCGCATGAATGACTTGTTCACGCGCCCGAAATTCATCTAGGTGATGAGGTACTGATCGCATGAACCAGCGCGGTAAGAATCCAGATTCCAGGCCCGGCGTGAACATTTCGTTCAGCGAGCTCGTCCAACGCATCGCTCAAAGGGATACAAAAGCGGTAAAGCAGAAACTTGAGAAGCCCAAACAGACGAAGGCAAAGCCAAAGCTTCCAGGGCGCCGAAGGAAATAGAATACTGCCATTTTCATGCAGATTAAGGGCTGGTAGGGAAACGTCCCAGCGGAATCGTCTAGCCGCGAGAGGCTGCGCCACAGCCACCATCAGCGCCAACGTGAGCCGCTTGACCGTCCTGAGTTCAGGTTGAATTTATCCGGCCAAAAGCAATCGGCCGACATAATAGATGAGCGCGCCGATCGCGCACGCCGCCAACCCGCTGCTGACCAGAACCAGCATGACAGCCGTATTCAAGCGGGTGAGCGTTTTCCCGTTGGCGAAATGAATGTAGGTCATTGTGTGGTGGCGCATTCCTCTTTCTTCATGCAGGCTTCATGCAGGTGAAGCTGCCATTGTTTGATTCGTAACAAGTGAAGCCGCCATCCTGATTTGACTCGTAAAGTTTCCTCAAACCATCGGCAAGGGCCTGGTGAACCAGTGAGAGTTCTCGGGGCGTATAAGCCGGAGCCTGTTGTTCGGGCTTTGAGTAAGGCAAGCCTTGGGCTTGGGCCGAATCGTTCTTCATCGCGTAGAGAAGACACAGCCCGCCTGTCATCAAGCCGCTCAAGCCTACGCACACAAGAAGAACCACAGTTGGGAGAATTTTGTTCTTTAACAAGACTTGTTCCTTACTAAGTTCTCACTGCAAGTTTGAAAAAGACATAGAGACACGGGGTACCCGTCGGTGCGCATTCGGAAACGACCGCTACTCCCGCGGCATGGTACCGATTAGTAGGGGCACCTTGTGAACGGCGTTGCTGGCACTCTTGTCGGACACCCACGTGGCGGCATCGCGGTCGTACCTTAATCCTGGCGCGCTCTTGAGTTCATCCTTCGTGGTATTCACCGTCAGTACTTTTGTGACTATTTTTTTGCCGAAGCTTTCCGGGCTGAGCTTGAGCGCATCGAAGGGAATGGCGACGTTCTTTTCGTCGATGCCCAAAAAGCCGCCGACGCCGATTATTGCTGCAATGATGCGGCCATCCTCATCGATGATGAGATCGCGGACGTCGCCAATCTTATTATCGGTCGGATCATTCACATTTTGCTTGTAGTAAGTAGTCACGGTCGTACCGTTCGCCGGCATTGTCGCGATGAAGCGGGTGGACGGGCCCACCTGACTAAGAGCAGATTGTGCCATCGGCGCTTTGAGCGCCGGCTGCGTCATTGGGGCGTTGGGGGACTGCGCCATCGCGGCCGTGCTCATAAGCGCGGCAATCGCGGCGGCTGAAGCAGGTCGGATCATCACAGGTCAACTCCGTTGCACGGCTCGGAATTGAACCGATACTCATACACAACCCGACCGCCCGCACATATGTTCCGAATTGTCTCGGCCTGTCCGCCCCGTTGTTGATGTCTTTGGCCTCCATATCGTCGATTTGACCCAGGTATCAAGCCGAATCGCCGTTGCGTGACTGTGAGTTGAATAATAGTCCTTTCCGATAACGTCGGCAGATTCGGAAGCTACTCAGATTGGCGCGCAAGAAATTGGCCTCGGCCGATAAGCGAGCTCTGTTCATTGGCGTGTCGTCGACGGTGTAACGTAGGTACTTTCCGACCCTGACAATAAACTAAGAAAACGCGTTGAGTCAGTCTTCGAGGAGCGC
>Ga0302325_10034677_pt1 | contig 10324 bp, 6 predicted proteins | sample Palsa_T0_2_FD_201948 | JGI IMG/M metagenome (GOLD analysis project Ga0302325, IMG submission 201948) | Peat permafrost microbial communities from Stordalen Mire near Abisko, Sweden - Palsa_T0_2 | ecosystem: Environmental > Terrestrial > Soil > Palsa > Peat permafrost | place: Sweden: Abisko...
TCATCGATCGTCTGGTTATTTTTCCTCCCCAACTCAGCGCACGTCCGCCGAATATATTTCACTACTCTTTCTTCCCTGCCTGTTCTCTCTTCCGCTGTACCCGCAGACAAACTCGACGCCGCGAGAGCCAGGATGGCCTGTCGTAAAGTGCGCGAGGTAAGGTTCCCGGGACCGCCCTCCCAAGCAGCGAATTTTCGGATTAGTCTCAGTGGGAGGGATACCCCGCGACCGCCCGTGAGGAAAATATCTTCTGAAAAGGCGTAGGTGTAGAGGAGATTGTCTTCCGCATCGAGCGTCCCAACGCCCGTGGTAGACGAGATGCGTCGAGAGAGGGTTTGAATTGGAGGAGCCGAAGTCACGTTTCCGAGGACTTTGATGCAGGGGGATTGAATACGGGTTTGTTTGCAGTACTCGCAGGGAAGCCATTTTTCCGTGTAAATGCACTAATTCTCGCATTAATTTCATGATCTAGATGGCGGCCAATTTCACGGGATACTTGCAATTGGGGGAAGTGGACGAAGGGGGAGAGTACCGCGCCTTTACGTTTTCGACATTGTAGACAACGGGGTTTTCCCTTTCTGCCGTACGAGTTGTTTCCTTTTTCTATCGGCGCGAGGAGACGGCGTCTATCTCGTATTAGCGGAGAGATCTATTTGTAGGGGGGAACGTTTTCTTTGGTTGCGGGGAGGGATCAGGTTTTCTGAAAGAGTGGGGAAAAGTGGTTTCTTGTACGGGGAATGGGGTTTGTTTGATGAGTGAGGTAGGGGTGATGGAAGTGTATGATGCTGCGAAAGGATCGTTAATAATCCCCACTGAAAGGTTCGAAATAGGTGCCGGCGGAGGGGGGAAGTGCGTTTCGATGAGATCAGGGTGGTATGAGAGCGAGGGCCTCGGGTGATGTAAATTTATCTCAGATATGTCTTCATTGCCGTATTTCCTCACCTGCCAATTTTGACTCCGTTCAAACGATAATGTCTCCCACTCATTTACTCGCGAATTTTCCCCTGCAAAGGGGAAACTTTGAATATCCTGGGGGACCAACGAATTCCCTCCGCGGCCGATATGTAGCTCCATTTGCTCATCAGACGCGCCGGTAATCATTGGAAACATTCCAGAGCCGACATCTTCGTTAAACGCCTGGTATGGCTGTTGGTCGAATTGTGCACGAGGGAAACTGGGATCGAATCCGCCATGGGAAGCTTCCTCCCAAATAACTCCCTCAGTAACTTCCAACGGTGGATAAAAATCTCCCCGAAATTCAACCCTCCCGCTCAAGTCCACATACGCTTCTTGTTGAATACTCTCTCCCTCATCGACACCCGCAAACAACTGCGAGTCAAAATTCCTCTCAACTCCCGCTCCCTCAAACCCCTGATCGTCAACAGCGAAATTAACCCATTCCCGTTCCCCTGTCGACGGCGCTAGTTCATTTCGGTTAACTTGCGCCATCAAGTAATTTCGACGAGATTGTTGGATATCGAATAGACAGCCATGGCGTTCGTGGGCGCTTTTTCGGGCGTTGGGCGCTTTGTTACGTGGCAGGGACAAAGGATGGATCACGGGGTGGGAAGATGGAATTGCGCTGGTTTCAAGTTTGAAGAGATATGCTTACCTCGCTCGCTTGGATTGGGGATATTTATGAGAGCAATCAGCTCCGGGAGATTGGAGCTGGGATAGAGGACTAGCTGTGAATTTCATGTATTATGTATCTGATGCAAACCAATGACTATCCCAGTTCTATATAGATCCCCAATTCCCCCACCTGATCAAAGCCCCGGCTCCAGCCATCGGCCCCAACTCCTCAGGCTCCTCCTCCTCCACAGTTCCTAACTCCCTCCGGATCCCTCAATCCAAGCCTAACACTCCTCATAAAACTCATCCAAATTCATATGTTTAATAACCGTCGAAAACCCCGTCTCATTCGCCCCCGTACAATACGGCACAATCGCCTCCACACTCGTATCATTAGGATACTCAATATGAAACACCGGCTTCCCCAGCCCAATAAACCCGTCAAACAAATAACATTCATTATACTGCACACACTGTTCATTGACTTCAAAGTCCACGAGGCCAAGCACATTCTCCACGATCCCGCCGCCGTTTTTGAGGCCGCTTGCCAGACCCCGCGAATGGGCCTCCGTCGTCAAAAAAGTAACGTAATTCACGGCGTCCGATGCGGTAAGGTTTAGTCCGATGTCATTGTTGTATGCGTCAATGTTGTCTGGATCAACGCCATCACAACCCTTTTGCACGGCCAATTGCATCCGAGCTACCATGATTTGGCGCACCGTGGGGTTGTTCGTATCGAGCCAGGTCTCGCCCGGCCAGTCGATGAGGCCCTTCCCCATCGCGGAGGAGGGGAATTCATTTGCATCGGGACGCCAGTCTTCGTAACTTCCTGCCGAATAGTAACAGATTACTTTCTTGCCCGCGGTATGTAGTGCGGAAATCGTGGCAGGCGGCGTGTCGAAGAGGTCGATGTCGTAGACTTGTACGGGATCAAAGTTAGTTGTTCCGACGGAATTGTTGTTCAGCACAATTTGCCATGTCATCCCTGCGCGCGGTCAACATAACCTTGGATGGACATGGGGGTTAAGCGTCTGGGGGGCGTTGTGAGGGGCGTTGTAGAGGAGGGGGGTACCTTTGGAGGGTTTCCACCATGTTCCGTTGGTGGGGGGAACAGCGGTCCCGTTGGTGGTCCCGTTTGTTGTGGGAGGAGAAGACTGTTCGCCGGCATCGGATTCAGACCCGCTGTTTTTGTTTTTGAGGGACAGGCCGACGCCTAAACCGACTGCCAGGGCGATAATCACGAGTACTCCAATGACACCGGTGATAATCCATTTCCGACGAGGATGTCGTTGTTTGGACGTATTGTACGCCGACGAGTGTTCCTTCGACGAGAGATTCGAAAGCGCCATTTCCCAACGCAACTACTACTAGTACTACTCGTACGCATCAGTTGAAAGAGACGAAAACGGGAGGGAATCATACCTCGACCCAGAACGGACGGGATACTTGAACTCACTCACTCCACCGACGAAAACAACCACGCCTTTCGGTTCTTAAGCTCACTGGATTGATGTCCTCCCTCCTTGCACCGGCCGTGTGTTACAATCAATGCTCACGCGGACGGAGAAATCCGATTTTCCTTGCCGCTGGGAGGTCAGCCACCACACCCCTGATCGACGAATAACAACAAGGGAATCAACCCGCGCTCACCGAATCCGGGCACCGCGATTCGAGGACTGACCAATCTTTGCGCAAGGATGTGGTAATACTCCCGATCTTTATCCAGCCTCTAATCGGTCGGCTAATCACACCGCACCGCGCGACAGCAGACTTCTGAACCGGGTTTCTTTGATGGTGAAGGGAGGACCCACGGCCCCAGGTCGTACGTTTTGACTCGTACCTCGTAAAGAGAGAAAAGTGAATGCAAGGGGACCCGCGGGCGTGAAATATGCCATTGTTTTTCGATCGGCTGCGGGCACTGACGACTCGTGATGAGGGAACGCCTTGGTCAAAGAAACCCGAATCAAAGGATCCCCTGTCATCCCAAATTTATCTCGTTGTTTGATCCACAAATTTATTAATAGCACGTGTCTTAAATAAATATGTAACTATTTACGAAGAATAGTAAAACAGCGTGCAGGGTGGACGAGAATAACTCCCCAAAGGATGGACGTTTTGTTTTGCAGAGCGATCGCAAGCTATTCTGGGATACGGTATACGTACATCCCATGTGTCGCGACATTGGGGCTTGCTAAAAATACAGATGGGAACGAACGCTAAGTCCCCTACGTTATATCCCCATCATCGGATCTACTTTCAAGTTTCCCGCGCTCAACTGGGGGTCGCGTATGTTTTGATGGAGTACGTGTGGGCGTTACAACCTCGATCGCTCGCTCCCTCATTGTTTCCACTTCCCTTACACTACACTGGTAGACAATAGTACTCGATGGACAACTTCTCTAGTCCCTTGATGAAGTACAGCCGACATCCTCGATTACCCCCGGGAGTACCCACCCTCTTTCCTTCCTCCCTTCCGTTATCCTATCTGATTCTTCTTGTACAGGGATTATTTCCGGGCCCTTCAACTCCCCGGAAATCGAACTCACCCTCGAATATACCACCCCCGTCCACCTCTGCCCCTGCCCCTCGAGGCCCACCACCTGACTCAAAGTCCGAGAGTGCGGAGTGAAGAAACGCGATCACCAGTGGCGGTAAAGTGACTGATTGACTGCTGCTGGTTTCATTTTGGGTTACAAAACCCGGTAATGCATCACGACAGACTCTATAATTTTAAGATGCTAAGAGTTTGGGAATTAAAAGTGTCAGCGGTTAATATTGACATGCGGCGCGTGCGCCCTATCACTTCCTTCCCGTCCTTAAAATATTCTTGAAGCGTTAACACTAAACCCTGACGATTGTTCGCAATCTCCCTATCAAAGATACCGCCGAACAACGAGAACGTGTGCCGCGCATAAAGGAAGATCGGGCTTTGTGTGGACCGGTACATTTACCGATGAAAGGTACGGGAAAGCTTGTTCCCCTTCACGTGATATCATTACCCTTTCATTATCCCGCTCCATGCATTGTCCTCGAAAAGGTACGGGGCCCGAATAATGGATGCATCGTGATTGGTTATCTTTAGGCTCGTACGCTCTTTCATATTTTTAGCGTCGGCACGTTGGTGGATATCCCAGTGAGTAAATTCGTCAGTGTGATTTATTTTTGGCACCCCCTCCCAAAGAAAAACAGCGACGTTCGGGCCGGGGGCACAGACAACTCAAGCACGTGCGGTAATGAAAGTAAGTGGAATAAGGTACCCGCGCAAAGAAATAGCCAATCTGAATTACCTTGCAAGGTAATTAATATTAGCCATGACGCGGGAGAACCGCCCCAAAGAATCCATCCCAACATTCAAGTCTTTCTCGTCGACATAGCAGCTTTGAAAGCTATCTTCACTGTCTTCGCCTGATCCCTGGTGGTCCGCCTTTGCTTTTATATACTCTCTTTAATTCAATTCGCGGGCGAACGGCAACCATGGCACTGGATTTCAGTTTGCATCCACTCGGCTTGAAAGCCATGTTGCTTCATTGGTGGCAATATGTCTGATCCCTTCTTGAAGAGGTTCTAATGGCAGATGATTCTTGGAGTTTCGGGGATAAGCGGGTTCTTTGCCGTAGCGTTTTTACTGTATCTATTATCGACTGTACTGATAAAACTCACCGTACTCTCCTAAGACTTACAAGGGCTAACGTTAGAAACGGAGGGAAGGGAAGGGAGTGGCAGTTGACCTCAAAGCTCGGCAGTTATTGACGGAAGCCCCCGAAATCGAAAAGTTTCCAGAGAGAGCGGTGGGAAAGCCGAAGAGTTTTGGAGTTTATTTAGGGAGTGTTTCAAGCCCCATGACGGCAAACGAACAGCGAGTCCTGCAACAATGGGATATGCTTATCGTTGATCCCTTCCAACTGGGCGTCGCCGACGGTCTATCAACACTTGCCTCGCCTCCACGATATAAGCTCGCTCGAATGGATTTCAGCAAAATTCTACAAGGAGTAGTGGATGAAAAAGTCGCGAAGGTTCGAGCGACATTGAAGGAAATACAACGACTTCATCCATCGAAGAGTACGACGCCTTACAACGGTGTCGTACTCGCCAATTGGGAGTTGTCGATGTCACCTGAGACGACAAACGAAATAATCACCTTCCTCAATTCGCTCAATTTGAACGTCTACATCGAAATCAAAGGTCCCCGCTACCTCGGTGATTCGAACGCAGACTCTTTCTCCCTTCTCGCCGGTGTCATTTTCGTCAACGGGGCAATTTTACACAATGGATCTCGTCGGGATTACATGCAATTCCTCCCTATGAAACCCGCTCTCGAAGCCGCAACCGGACAATCGTGTCTACGAGAATTCTGTATTATGATGTATGAAGTTGTCGACGACGATGCTGAGATGTCGAATGCCGTGATCAAAAGAGCGTTCACGTGGTGCAGCTATTACGGTGCCATACCATGGATCGGACGGCTTTCAGAGGTCACTGACGCGGAGAAGAATCGGCCCATGGAGTGTCCTGATGGGGCTTTTGAGTGGCTCAAGAAGGATAGGGTGGTGGCTATTCATGATATCTGGCGAACAAATTCAAAGGTCCGTTTACCATATGCCTCATCCTTCTTTAGGTTAACTAACTTCAGATCTCCTTCGCATCTACTCCGAAATCAATATATGCACCCCTGCGGGAATTCATTCCTGACGTATATCAGGCACTTCACTTACAGTCCGTGGACTACGCTCCACAGGTAGAGCAAATTCTCGACATTCAGCACTTCAACTGGCTTACCAAAGTCGTTTACCGGACGGTTGATCCGCTCTCAACTTCCACCCACGGCATGGATTATTCTGGCCTGGGTTGTTTTCCTATTGGAATGCATGTTACACAACACGACTTCGACACGGTTCTTGATTCACAGACTCGTCTTGTCAACCTCAAGTTATTACAGAAAGTCGATGCCACGGAACTGAAAGAGATCGGGGAGCGGATACAAATATTGACGACGCAGACGAGTTGGAGCAACAGTTCTGAGGAGCCTGAGATTGTCAACAACTTGGTCGAACGGTTGACTGCCCAGCAGGACCATGAAGAATCACAGTTGGCCGTTTACATTGGCTTAGACACTGGCTTCCGGAGTGCGGATCTCAAATCCCAATTCTGGGGAGTCTTCGATGGCGACAACAATTTATTCATCGCGCGCAAAGCTAAAGATCTAGGATCAACAATCCTGCACAGTTTCATGTCCAGCAAGCTGTGTTCCCGTTCCCGTTGTTTCGAAGCCGAAGTCGCCCTGGCCAAGAGCCTTGGCCACAAAGACAAATTACCTGAACGAATGACTCAGGACTTGGACATGCTTTCCCCGGAGGAGATGTTGCGATTTCTTCAGGGACTGGCGATTTCGGGGAATACGGAGTACTTGCCTCGGATTATTCGGGAATGTTGTGAGGAGAGACTGGTGGATGTTTCGACGACAACCCAGTTACGGAAACAATGTACGTTAAGTTATCTTCGTGGGGAAATTTCAGCGATGGATCTCATCTCACAACGTTTACTCTGGTATCGTCAACAAAAAGTGCCTCGAATTCCTCAACAAGATGTTGCGGTCAGCGTGTTTACCGCTGTAGATAAGGCGGTAAATAAGATCCTTCGGAATCGCTCCAGATCTCAATCGAAGGATCTCTTGGAATGCCTTGCGAAAGTCATTCTCCCTGGAAAGATTGACGTTCGAGCAGATCTCCTGGCCTTGAGTACGTTCTGTGCCTTTCGTCGCCTTGCCTTCGAGGAAATATACCTGGATGTCACAGATAGGAATCCCATTTTCAATGATCAACCTGATCAAGCTGCTATCTTTGCGGAATTATTCGGTCTCGGCTCGAGAACAGAACAATACCTAGATTTCAGCCCTCAAGCGTTCGGGAAGGTTCTATACGACAAATACCGCGATACATATCGACTGAACCAGCCACCTTTGGAAGCTGATAATGGCAGCTGTTTGGCTACGACGTACACGTCTGCAAATCCCGATATCGACCGTGACGGGATAACAGATGAGAAACACGACTGGATCAAGAAGCTTCGAAACACCTCATATATCGGAGTCTTTGCAATTCCAGCGCTCATTGATATATTACTACTGACAACAACCGGAAGGGGCATATATCTCAGTGCCTACATGGGTGACATAGCTCAAGAGATGGCTACTTATGCCCTCCTGATTGCGTTGATATTATCAGGGGGAGTGAGCTCTTGGGTCGGCATGGGCGGCAGTTATTATCTATGGGCAAGGGTGTATCCAACTATGAATCTGTTTATGATTACGAGGATGATTGGCGGACTCACTCTGGTGTCGATCTTGGGTGCGATTGGATTTGTTGTGTCATCGATTGCATATGGAGTGAGAGAAACGGCCGGACAGGGACTTATTGCTGCGGCGATATTTGTCTTGTATCTTTTCGTCTTGACTTGTTATCTCTTCACCCTGGCGGTCTTGGCCAACTTACAATTCCCCGGAAGTCCTCTTCCATCTGTATTACAATTAATCTTACATTCTTGCTGACTTCTAGGGCCGCACATCAATTGGTCAATCCTTGCTGGTCCTGATCATCTCACCCATTCTCTCCAAAATCATCGAGGCTAAAACCGGCATTGAAAGAGATATCATTATTTACCCTGTTGTCCTTGTCATCTTCGTCATCCTTCTCTTGATGCGTACCCGTCAGGTGATGGCAAAGTGGAATAAATGGCTCCTCGATATTCCCACCAAGACAGACCAACAAGTCCAAGAGTGGTATATCGACACTTGCCATAATGGTGACAGGGACCTTGGGTTTCGAGGCTTGACGGGTCCTGCCGCAATGCAAGTTTCTCGAACTGCATTATATGAAGCAGTCAACAAAGAACGATCCAAAAATTTCTGGGAAAAGCCTACTTCAGATAGCACAGTAGCAACACTCGCGAAGGCATTTCCGACCACGCTCTTTATATTGGATTGGTATACCGGTCTCGTAGGTGCCAAACATAAACCTTTACCATACTCCAGTACATGGAATCTACAGATCAACGTCGCCATCAACGTCCTACGGAACAATGATAAAGGGGTAAAGCTGCATAACGCCTTCAATCACTGGAGGTTTGCGAATACTGAAATTGCCAGTGGAGTGATGTACTTTATACTCGCTCTCCTTGACCGCTGGATTGAACTCGTCTGTGGAGGAAAGTTAATCGGTTTGGCCATCCTTGGGGACGAGAACGCGAGAATTGCAATTGGTTTCTCCTTGGTCTATTATCTGTTCTCAGCATTCATTCTAGACTATTTAGCGACACCCTTGTTTGCAAAGGTCACAAAAGGAAGTGATCTCAAGGTCAAGTCGGCGGCGCATCTCAATGAAGTCGCACGATTGGATGCGAAGATCAAGAGCAGCCTTTATTGGCGGACTTTAGCCAAGTTCTTGGGAATGCATTTATGGGGACTGGCGGTGTGTTCCGCTATAATTTGGACTTATATTGACGATATGGAAGCCACAATACTGTTTCTTGCTTATGCCGCTTCCTATTGTGGATTGTTGTGGTATCAGTACAACAAAATATACTGTCCAAACGGAACGGTCGGACCACTCGCCCTGGCAATCCTTATCGGTCTGATAATCGGTCTGCCCCTCCGTCTCACACACCCTGTACTGTTCTATAATGACGTCCTCGCACTTGGAGTGGCGACGTGGCTAGCCGGTATCCTCGCATTCCGAAGAGTGGATCTATCAGCGCATACATTTGAAGAACTCGAAGACTCGAAATCATTCAAACCACCTCCACATTCCCAAAAGTCCATTGGCCCAGGAAACGACATTTCTGCCGAAAGGTTGTCAGATCTCTTCGACCAACTCGAAAATTTGCCCAAATCGGACACCCTCCTGATCAAAAATCCCAGCGCAATTGCAAATGAAGTCCTTCAGATATTGACAAAGGCGAAACATGCAACAAAGGCAGTAGAGGTGAAGGCTGCATTCCCGCATGCATTCGATTTACTGAATCATATTATTGTGGGATGGGAGACCGGTGAGGTTGTTGTGGTGGGAGTGCCGTTGCTGTATATGGTGAATCAGATGGTGGATGTTTGCGCTGTTTCAAGAAAAGTTGATAGACGGCTGAAAGTCTTTGTCGGGATGGACTTGAGAGGAATGGACTGGATGTCCAACTTCGAAATCAATTCTCATGCGTATCGGCTCCCCCCCTCCCTTCGGTTATATCTTCTGTCCTTGATATCTGTTGAGTTTGAGTTGATTTTAGTATTGCCGAGGCAATTGTCCATGAAACATGCGAAGTCGGCCTAGGTCTATCTCACTCCGACGCAGTCCTCGCCGAACTTTTAGTAAGTTCCTCTGAGGAACTCCATCTCCCTTTCCGAATCAGACGCCAACTCGACAAGTCCTCCCCCAACGAACTTTTACACATCCTCAATACACGCGACACAGAACTCGTCCGCCACATGGGTCTCGAAACGAACTTCGACCAGGATTGGGATTCTCTTCCATACGACATCAAAAGAATGCTTGTCAAGCGCGTCTGTGGCGAGCCATACGAAATCAATGAGCTTCAATTGGACTGGATTGAACGCAAGTGTGGGAATAGAACACCGTATCATGTTTACCTTGCTCGACGGGACTTAAACGCTTGTCTTGCATTGCTAGTGGACGAGTATACTGCGACCCTATTACGGGATTCCGCCCGAAAAACGATTCCGACAAGGCGAGAAAAACAGAGAGATATT